>Ga0214542_1001581_pt1 | contig 46796 bp, 23 predicted proteins | sample CNSS1metaG_FD_160096 | JGI IMG/M metagenome (GOLD analysis project Ga0214542, IMG submission 160096) | Root nodule microbial communities from cowpea collected in UCLA plant growth center, Los Angeles, California, USA - CNSS1 | ecosystem: Host-associated > Plants > Roots > Nodule | place: USA... | reverse complement strand
TACCGATGAACAACTTTAAGTCTACTTTGCGATATTCAAGGTCTAGTATTTTTCGAATATCAAAGACGACCTCTAAACCCTCCAATTTAGCACAGCTCTCCCTCTCAGTCAATGTTAGCTCCTCCATCTGACGAGCACCTTGCGGAGTAGGAAGCCTAGTCCAGTACAAGGGAAATCCCTCCAGCAAGGCAGTATTATGCTCAGGAGCAAGAATTTTCAGGAAAGCACCCTTGCCACCTTTGTACGAGGATTGGAACAGAGTGAGGAGACCACGACCACTGACGCTATTCAGGGAAACCCAAAACTGTTTAGGTGAGCTCTGTTTTAACTCAAAGAAATAAAGGAACATAGGGGCAGTGGGGTTGATGTCTAGACCAGCACACAGAATTTGGAAAGCTCGGACAAAACCCCAGCTGTTCGGGTGAAGTTGTGCAGGAGCGACATTTAGCATGGTCAGCAAATCTTTTTCAAACTCACTAAAAGGTAATCGAAACCCCAGCCTCTCGAAAAGAGTAGCATAAATGAAGGTAAATCTTTGGACAGGCGGGAGAGTGCCATCCCTACATACAGGTTCGTCTAACTCACAAACCCCTACAACCACATCTTTCTCGTCATCTTTACACAATGCATGATTCTCCCTAAAGGCCTTGATCCTCTTTGCCTTACATAAACTAGTACATTCCCTTTTCAAACTCAAAGAAGCCCAAGGATATTGCGAATCGTAGGATGTCATCTCAAAACCTAAAACCCCTAAAACTTTCGCCCAGAAATTAAAACGCGAGGAGAAAAAGCAGATGGCCTAATCTGAAAAAGAAAACAGGCCAAGATTGAAACAAGTAGAGTAGCGAAATGGGAAAAAACAAACTCAACTCTGTTTTGTGCGAGACTTTGGGTAAGGACTGCGAGAACAGAAACCCTAGCCAAATCCCTAAAACTTGAGGTGTAACACAGTTCAAAGATTCCTTCACTTGTTAAGCACAACTTCAGAACCGTCAAGTACCAAACTATGGTGATGAACAAGAAGAAAAAGGAGCATAGAAAGGAAGGAATACCTGGAAGAAAGGAATGCGCGAAACTGGTTTGACAAACGGAAGAACAAGAACAAGAGTCCGCTTGAAGAGTTTCCTTCTGGCACGTGAGGTGGTTATGTTAGAAGATAAAAGGCCTGGGAACGGTTACTTTTCAGGTTTAAAAAAGGACCACATGATTCAAAAGATCCACCCAGTTGATGGCTAACACGTGTAATGGTTAGGTAAAGGATAATAAATGTTGTCAGAAACGTCCAATCAAAGTCCAGGATGCGACCCTTAGCCTGGCACACCCGACGAAGGGTCGGAGGGTTGTGTACTGGGAGGAGACCAGCTCGGATTCCGATTTGGCTGATTGTTTCAATTGTGATATAGCCAGCTCGGATTCCGACTTGGCTGATGTGTTGAACACAGGTATGGTTAGCTCGGACCTGTCTGTTAGGTCAACTGAGGATACGTCTAGATAGGACCCCAACGTCCAGCGCCACAACCGAACTCAGAGAGCAAAGTTAAACGTTGCTCTTTCAGCGGTAGACCAGGTCAGCACCTTTGGAGACCTAACAAAGGCCCACTACGAGATGACCCTGAAATATAGGATGCAGTCTCCCCAAATTGAGGAGAAAATCCGGAGATTATCGAGGGACTGGGTGGTTACTTGGCTGATTCCCTGGATAAGCGTTTAGAAAATAGGAGCAGTTCTGGAGGAATCGGGGTTGGTTACTGGAGGTTACAAGAAGCCGCATAAAAGGACCAAAAGGAAGCCTAAGGAAGGGGGAAAAAAAAGATTGAGAGCTAGAAGAAGTAAAAATCGGTCTGGTAGTGAATTCCAACTGAGTTTGCTAACCGGAACATATATAAATATATATATATATATATATATATATATATATATATATATATATATATATATATATATATTTATATATATATATATATATTTTCTTTTTCTTTTTTGTGGTTACCATTGGATTGGAATGTGAAAGGGTTTGAATAAAATATTAGATCTTATATACTTATTAAAATCTAAATCAAAATTTTTTTAATTCAATAAATGTTGTGATTATTTTCATTATGATTTTGTGACTGAATATGAAATGAGGTGTAGTGATGAAAAAAGGAAAGAAACAGAAGGGATGCCGGTGGAGAAAGCAAAAAGGAAGAAAGAAAATAAAAATAAATGAATGATTTCATAATTCTACAATGGAAGTTGAAATATATGGAAGTGCATGAAAAAGGAATGAATGGACCAAGTTATGGTTGGACCCAGAGTTAAGAATTGGGCTCAGTAAACAGGCTTCAGTAAAGAAATAATTGGTTAAACCACCTTAGGGGACTTCTTCCTGCACCCAGTATTTTTCTTCCTGTACCTCCAAATATTTCATAATGACCAAAAAAACTCTTGACTTTGATTAGGTTTAGCTTTTTGTGGAGGGGTATTTGGGGCCGGATTGTGGAGGAGGGGTTTAGGTTTTGTTGTAGTGTAACGAGGGCATACCGGAGTGGGAAATTTGGATAATGGTATCGAATCAGGCGAGAGACAAGTAGATTATGTGTTAGAAAATAATGGAGTGCAGGAAGAAGCACCACATGTGAATGAAAGTAGAAAAAGAAATGGAAAAAGGAGGGATGCGTTAGAAACATTGATTTCGTAGCCACGTGGGACCTACCTAAATCAAATCAAAAACGGCCAAGTTAAACGTGCTTTTTTATACTATTTATTTTCTTTTCAAGTAAGAAAAAAAACAACAACTAGGAAGTCAAATCAAAATCAAAAGCACAATCGAAGTGAAACCCCTGAACTGAACCCAAACGACAATTCTTCTCTTGGCAGCGTGGGGACACTGTTGTGTTCGGTGTGCAAACAGACGAAACACTTTCTCTCCAAACCCAAGCAACCCACCTTCTTTCCTTTCTTCATATCTTCAAAACTCAAAATAAAAAAGAAACAAAGAGCGTTTGAAACAGCAGCAGCAGAAGAAGAAAACGATGGGTTTAGGTTGGATAATGAATCAACAATGCAGAAGGTGGACGACAAGTCGTGTATGTGGAGCAACGTTTCTGTGTTGCATGTGCTTTATCCTCTTCACTCCCACAATCCCTCGCTCTCCAAAGCACCACCAATTCGTTGACATGCGTAATCTTCTCGGTAACCACCCGCATTGTGCGCGAGATCATAATTTTGGGCTGAATTTTGATTAGGTTGCTTCATTCATGTTCTCATGATTTTGGGTTCTCCAGGAGTACCCAACACGTTGAATGTGATGACCAATTTCCCGTTCTTAGTTGTGGGGATTCTGGGCCTTGTGCTTGCCCTCCAAGGAGGTCTCTTCAACATAAGGTTTTGGTTCCCGCGAAGTGAAATTGGTTTGTTCCTTTTCAACCATCAATTGACATCGTTGTGTTGTTGCAGTTCCCAAGGAGAGGTTTGGACATGGGCACTGTTCTATGCTGGAATAGCTGGGGTGGCTTTTGGCTCTGCTTATTACCATTTGAAACCCGATGACCATCGTGTGTTGTGGGACACTTTACCGGTTAGTCAGTATTCTATGTTCGATCTTGTGATCCTGCCATTGCTCTATTGTTTTCAAACTGGTTGATTGATTCAGTGCCATGACAGGTTTCTGGTTGAATTAACTCCTCTCAATACTAAAAATACTTTCCTTGCTAGTTGTAATCAAGTGGGGTCACTCCTTATTGTCCCTTTTTTTGTTCTTTATTGCGAAGCTCACTGGTTTTGTGGATGGCAGATGATGGTGGCTTTCTCCTCACTTTTCTCTATCTTGGTTGTTGAGAGATTTGGCCAGAGGATTGGGCTGTGTTGTCTGTTTGCACTCATTGTTGCTGCATTTCTATGTGTAGTTTATGAACGGTTAGTTTCTTCCTCTTTTCTAATTCTTGCTTATTTTGTATTGGATGCTTATACGCCAAGTGAAGGTGCTGAAGTAGTCAAGTTCTATGCTGAATTCTGTCTGCTAGTTGGTTGCAGAATTTATAATGATATTCGGTTCTGCATGATATTCCAGTTGACTCTGCCTCTAGCTATTCCAGTAATAGCACTCATGTACCGCTCCAAATACACTCACTCAAGATATTGGTTTATGTCTACAGGTAAGCCGAGGACTTTGTAATTCTTTTGTTTTTGCTGAGCAAAGTTTCTATGTGACTTCGTTCCTTCTTTTGGATGTGGAAAACTACCTCTATGTATAAATTTTAAATGTTAAGTAAATATGACTTCATCGAGCCAGTGTATCATCTAGGGAGAAAGTGCCTAGGATATATCGTAAAATCTAATATAGGAGCATTTCTTTACTAAGCAACTTGAAATAAAGCTTTTCTTTAGTAAGTATTTATCAGTGTATAATGTTTCCTTTTTTGCAACCTGCTGTCATTTCTGTAACCCGGTTTGTAGTAGCCTCACAGGAAAAGAAGACTACAATAAAAAAACTAAACCCTATGTCATTTACTGAGTTTGGGAGGATTCTCATGCTATATTTAGAATGCTTGATATGAGAAAAGGATGCTGTCATTCCACTTCATAGTTGCATTAACTATAGCTCTGATGTTTAGTAGTGGATAACTAATAGCATTTTTAACTTAAGTCTTTACTGATAAGGTCTTATTTGGATTTAAGTATATATTGGTGAAAAGAATTGAGTGTTTTCTATAAGCTATAATATAAACTTGAGCTCTTAACTTTTATAGAAATTTTCTTATCTAACTTTTTCAAAAACTAAGAGGCGTAGTTTATTTTTGTGACTGGGAGTATCCAAAAGATGATATATGTTGTGAGATGGTTGAGGAGTATTGAAGTTGACTTAGAATTGTGTGATTCAGAATATTTATGCTCGGACTTGATTGTTTTGTGCTTTTATTAGTAGACCTTCTCAGAAATAATGATTATTCATGAAGTACACCTTCCATTGTTTTATGTTTACGGGATATAACTCTTCTAAGTTTTTATAACCGCCATCTTCATTCTATCCATTATACTTCACATCTCGAATTGGCTATGCCTTGTTTTGATTATTATATTGGACAAAGTTCACCATTATACTTTAGAAATACATCTTGATGTATGTAGTTCACGTCCTGCATGCCAGTCCTTGTGGTCCTGTGAAAGTTGAAACAGGCTTGACTAGTAACCCACTGCTCTAAATTGTGCTATGTTCCTGATTATGTAAACTTGAAAGAAAATAAAGCAGCTGCTAACGTATGATTTGAGGATATCCAAGTTGTGCATATGCTCTGAATCCTGAACTTTCCTGCACCAGGGATTTATCTGCTTGCAAAATTTGAAGGTGTTACTGACAAGACACTGTACCATGTAAATAACTACATTATCAGTGGGCATTCTTTGGAACACTTGTGCTTAGCTCTGATCCCAGTTTCACTCAGCGTGATGCTCATCTACAGGGAACTTAAGTTTCAAAGGTAATAAATAATCAAAATGTCTTGTGGCTATGCTTAGACATCGGTATATCGAACTGTCTTGTTTTTCTTATACACTATTGGCTTGGTGACAGAATAGTTGATGTTAAAGATCGACCATGAGGGACACAGAGAACTGATGATTGTTCATTTGCTCCTGGATGGTCGAGTGAAAATGCCTTAGGATTATATAAACCATGGTCGGCAAATTAGATGAAGTTCTCCTCCATAACTTGTAAGTGTTACTAGTTTAGCTGTACAGTGGGGCCAAATTCCTTTATCTTTGTTTATAAGGGAATCTCTGTTGACACTAATCATGTGAATGAAAGCTTGTGCCTTTAAGATTATATAGGGATGTCATATGTATGGATGACGAACTGAAGTGAGGGACAAGAGGTTTCTACTTTGAATTTGTTTTTCTCTGTCGTTGTTAGCCCTTCTGAAAACTGTGACAGCATCATTGATGCATCAACGTGAGAATAACTAAGATGCAGAAAGCACGATAGATTCTGCTGTGAACTTGTAATGGATGAATCCAGGTGGCAAAAGATGATTGGGATTGACATTAGCAAATTTCGTGGCACGTGGTGGTGCTTTAGATGCTTACCTGGCAAATATATGCTTCCTTCACATGCTGTTGCTTTGTCCTTTTGAATAACTTTTGTGTCTGCTTATTTTATGGCTCCTAACATATTCATAATCATGTGCCTTGTACCCATATACAAATAAATATTTATTTGTATTACGTTCGGTGATCTTTCGTTTTCTTCTGCCCCCACCCTCTTCTCCATTATGGTAAAGGAAGATCAAATCTTACAAGATTGCAAAATTGTAATATAATACTTAAAAGATCAAAATTGTTCTTAGAAGGAGATGAAATAAATGACTTTATAAGACGCACCGAAACTAGGTCAGAGGTTATCGATAATGTTTGGCTCCAACACCTTTATTTCTTGTACAAATGTTCTTACTTATTTTGTAGAAAAACTATTGAATAAACTTATATTTAATGTTTTTTTTTTCGTGATACAATTTTAGATTAATATAAAATAACTGACTTAGCTATGCTTTGAGTTCTTGCAAATATCTTTTATTTTAACCACTCTAACATTTTGTTTGCTTTCAAGTGTGTATTATTTACATTAATCTAAAATTGTATCACGATAAAAAAAAGTTTGTAATCTTGCTTTTTTTCAGTGAATTTTTTCTCAATGAAATATGTATCCGGAAAGCATTGAAATGGTATTTCGACATATGTAACAAGTATTTAGGTCAGGGTTTCAAATCATATTAGTAAATTATACATTTACATTAATTTAGATAATTTTCATACAGTTTATTTAATTAAAAAATATTAAATATTATATTTTTGAATTGCATATTTAAATTTAAATGAAATCATTTTAGCTCAATTTATTTAATTAAAAAATATTATGTGTTATTTTTAGTTAATGATGTATAGTATTTTAAATTAAGATTTAATAATTTTAATGTGTAAAAAGGTTGTGGATTCGTGAAAGAAAATTTGACATGCACACAAAAAATTACATTTTTAATTTAGAAGAATGAGACGTTGATATTTTTGTTATTTTATTTGTATTGTTTATTAATTTTTTAATTATTGTAATTTAACTATTTTTATCTTATGAACAAATGTGACATTAATTTAGGTATATTATTTGAAGTTTTACATGATCTAAAAAATCGTTTCAATCTTTTACAATTATTTTTATTCAAATATTATTTTATTTCTAGTTTTATTTATAAAAATTCATTTTCCACAATTTTAGATGTGCAAGAAATGTCAGATAATTTGTAGATATTTTCAAGTTGAATTCTTAGTTATTGCGGGAATAATGCTTTGACCAAATGTGAGCAGTAGATATAAATAGTTTTATACTATTCATTCTAAATTGATTTTAAATACAAGGGCAAATAATGATTTTACAAATCTATCAATAAAGTTATTTTTATCTATTAATTATCATTTACCAATGTTTTCTTTACTTATCTTCACTTCTCTGTTTTTTTGTTCTTAATCTAAACAACGTTATCTTTTACGTTTTTTTTCTCTCACTTTTATATTTTCTCATTCTCATTCCCTCAAATTTAATTCCTAGTCCAACGGTTACTTTTAAATATTTAACATGTATTTGTATTTTTTAAAATTCTTATTACTATCAATAACTATAATGAAACTAGCACGCAAAAATAAAAAATAGAGTTTTTAGGTAAATGTACTAAGTTAAATATTTAACAATTTTATATAAATAAGATAATTATGTTTTAATTATGTTTTTTTATTTTGATCATGTTACGAACAATCACTCACTTGTATATACATAAAAAAAATAGATTTATTAACGAACAAAACACGTTGATAAAGAACACATAATTGTAGGGAAACAAAATTATCGATGGTAAAAAATTTTGTCGATAAAATGATTGTCAATTAATTTTATCGATAAATTGATAAATTTGTTGATAATTACTGATAATATTTTTTTCGTTGGTAAATATTGTGACTTGGTTTTCTAACTCTTCTTCTTCCTTCTCCTTATCTTATGTCGTTGTTCATTTTCATCACCGTTGTTTATCATCATCATTATTATTGTTGCATCCACCACATTTGGCTCCACCTCCCTCTTCTCACACTCTTCGATTGTCCACCTCTTACTCCTCCTCCATCGTTGTCTTCGTTAGTGTCATTGTTACTATTATTGTCTAGTCTTTCTCTTTCTTCTCGGTTTCTTTTTCTTCCTACTTTTTTTCTTCTTCTCACTCAGCTCCATTTTATTTACACACATATCAAAATAATTTCTAACAAATTTTTAAAAAATTAATTAATGACGAAACCACGATATTGTCAAAAGTTGAAACGGATATTTTGACCCATTTTCGATAATTTTATAGGCAAAAATATTCGTTAGTAATAAAAAATCTACATAATTTTTATCGACGAATCCATTACTAAAAGCCTAAAATGTGTTAGTAAAATTTGTCAATATATTCTATTTTATCTATTTTACCAACAAACTTTTTCCATTAGTAAAATTCATCATTAATTGAATTTTAATTTTAAAATACTACTTAAATTAAAGGTTAAATTATTACAGAGATCCCCATTTTTGTAACGAGATCTCAAGTAGCTCCTCTTCTTTTTATTTAACTCAATTGCATCCCTATTTTGGAAAATTCATTGTTATTAGGTCATTTTTCTTAGTAGTATACTAACGGTGTTAATTATGTGCCACGTGTCACTATTGAATGGGAAAAGTCTCACTGTAGTCTCTGTATTTGTTGTTTTGTCTCAATTTGATCTATTTTTTTTAAATTAAATCAATTTCAATTCGTATTCAAATTGAGACAAAATTTTTACCTTTATGTAAATGTCACAATGACATTTCTAACAATATCAAGTTTTTATTTTACATTGAATTTTAAATATTGTTTCAAATATATTTATATCAATAATTTATAGACAAATGTTAGAGTTGGTTTAAAAATAATAACTTTATAAATTGAATTTTAAAATTTAAAATAAATATATTTATTTTAAATTGTTTTAAAATTTTATATTTGAATTTATAAAGTTAATATTTTTAAAAAAACTTTAACATTTATCTATAAATTATTTATATATAAATATTTTTAAAAAATTAAATAAAATTCAATGCAAAATATACATTTAAATAAACTTAATTTTGCTGAAATTATCAATTATAATAAAAATATTGATAATGTTAATTTTTACCATTATCCAAGCTATATTTCATTAGCAAAATCATCTCTTCCAAAGCTTTTAACCTACTTAATTCTAAATTTTTACCTTACTTTTGTAAATAAATACATTTTGGGTTACATTGATCTAAGTATACCACTAATCCCCATTTTTATGTCCTTTTTATAGATCAGAAGTTTTGCTCCAAAAGTCCAGACAAACGAGTGATCCGGAATAGTAAGGAGAAGAGCAAAAATGTCAACAGGAAGCGCCCAACGACACAGAGCCAGCGCCAGGCGCTACTGCTGCTCACCGCCTGGCGGGACCTGGACACCACCAGGCGGTAGCTGGATGTTGTGCCCATTGTTTTCTCGCTAGCGCATGGCAGTGAGAGGCTTCCGCCAGGTGCCAGTTTTCGCTGATGTGGCAAGTTGACTCTTTTTCTTTTGTTTTCGCGAGGGGAAAAGGATGTTGGACATTTTGGAGCTCGAGCAACGCGATTTGGAGCACTTAAAGGGCTGCTAAGGCTAGTGGGAACTACCCTCTCTTCCTCTTTGTAACTTCTTCCTTTTCCATCTCCCTTTTGTAAGCTTGAGCTCTTCATGACAATGGAGAGCTAAACCCATTGTTGTTGGGGTTAGATGTAGCCACTGAACTTTCATGTATTTTTGAATGATTTGAATATATAAATGCTTCTTCTATTGATTGCTAGTATCTTTGTTTATGTGCTTAAAGCTTGTTTTGTTTTGACTATTCATTGCATGATATTTGGATCATTAGGTATTGGAAAATATCTCTTGAAACCTAGAATTGGAACAAAATACCTAATGGAACTTGTATCTAAGAATAGAACTTGACCCATTAGTTGTCTTAAACCCTAATTTGTAAAGCGGGTTTGTTTATTTAGGGATTCAAGGAATTGACTCTAAATAAGGAAACTTAGGCTCATTCAACTAAGGAATTAGAGTTTGAGTAGACTTGTGGGTTGACATTAGTAATTAATGGAGAAGAGTTTTATTGCTTAATATACATGAGAGTGAAGTAGGTAAAGTCTAACTCCAACAATATCAATCCATTGCATTTCTAGTCTTTACCATTTTCTAGAGTCTTCAAATATCCAAGTTCAATTTTACTTGTTTATGAAATATTTACTTTCTTGCATACAAAAACCCAAATTATGAATTTATTCATTAGTTTAAATTAGTCACTAATTACGCAAATATTTAGTATACACGAGTCTCTTGGGAAACGATATCCCGGTCTTATCGGTTACTACTTGCGCGACTTGGTACACTTGCCAAAGTCTTAACAAATATCATTGTAAAATTTATCTAAAAATTAAATTTGGTATAAAGATGGAATTGATTCAGTTTTAAAAAAATTGGGATAAATTGAGACAAAATAATAAATACATGAATTACATTGAGACTTTTCACATCTAATAATGACACGTGATACTATCACTGCCATATCACATTGTCTCTGTCATGTGGCACAATGACAGGACAGATCGACATGTGACAATTTTTTTTATTATAAAAAAGAATTAAAAATATTAAAAAAATCACGTGCTCACATGCTACATAGTTAAAACCATTAATATACTACTAAAGGAATACATAATTAATCGAGTCAAATAAAAATAAGGAAACCTACTTGAGACTTCATTATAAAAATGGAGACCTTTAAGATGATTTAACCTAAATTAACTGCTTCATGTATTTTTTTTTTTTTGCCTTTCCGATTATATATTATGATTAGTAAGAAAATATACTAATATATTATGAATAAAACTTTTACATTAGTTTTAAATGGTATAAAATTTTAAAAAGTATATATTATTTTTGTATTCATTTCATTATTTGTAGTTCTAGAATATAAACAGATGTTTCGAATTTAGTATTTTGAGATTAAATTCATATTTATGATGTATTAGAAAATAAATGATTTAAAAAAACTAAATAAAAATATCAAAATGGACATATAGTAAAAGTTACAAAATGTTTAAATAAATTACAATTATTTTCATAAAATATAACGTTCAAAGCTAAATTATTAAATAAAAACTCTATATAATTATGTATCTATATCAAATAATGAATACTCAATTGAATCACCAGTTAGTTATCTTAATTTAAAATATATTTTTGTTGTTTAATCAATATTTTTATTTTAATGGTTATATTAATTATACTTAATAACAAGAATCATTTAAAAAAAATGTCATGATCTAAAATTAATAACTATTTTTTGAAGAATTAAAAATATATTTCAATCGATAAAAAGAAGTTCAGAGAGGTGGGACCAGTGATTGGAAAATTTATTTAGGAGTTTAAATAGTTCTATTTCATTTAATGCAACTCTTCCCATTTCCAAGTAATAGTTATATTAGGTTTGACAGAATCATGGCTACCAGTCAAAATTTTATAACATTCTGAGTCTTAAAAAAAGTATATCTTAACGATACAAATTAATAAATACTTTTGAAATAATTAAGATTAAGTTACTCATGGCTCATAGAACCATTTCTTAATTAACCTTTTAAAGATATTAGTTAGGATTTTCCTCTAACTTAATTTTTCTTTTGAATAAAAAGTTGTTACAAACAAAACTCCTGAAATTTGACATGTCATGTGAACTTTTAGATTTCTGGAAATAACTTTTCTGACTCACTAAACATATTCTATCCGTGAGAAGTTCAGTGAAAAATAATATGAAAAAAGTACATATAATGAATTTTATTATATAAATAATGTTAGATAATATAAAAAAATAAGGAGTGAAAGTTATCATTGTTAATATATTTAATATTTGGAAGGAGAAATTTGATATTGGAGTGTTTTTATTTATAAAAATTAAACGTGAAAGTTCATAAACAACTTGGAAGTGACGACGACGAGGAAAATAAATTTCTAATTGTAGAAACCTTATATATGGTTATTTGTAGATTTTTGTTTAGACGAAATTTAATGGTAAGGAGTTATGCATGAATTATATGAAATATTATGACATTATATTTACTTTAGAATATTAACATTTTATGTATGTAATATTTTTCATGTTTGTACGTATTTATTCAAAATCCGTCTTAAAAATTGAGAGAAATAAAAATGCCAAGTGTCGGTGCTCTTCCTGACGGTAGATTTTGACTAGGACAAAGCAAAGTGCCACTCGTGTCATCCTTTTCGTAACAAACCATTCTTACTTTTCTTTTTTAACTAAAACATTTATTTCACTGTTTAAATATTACCAAGTGTTGAAAAAAATAAAGTATGTATCCCATGTAGGATTAAAGCTAGAAATGGACCACATAGTAGGTTGAGAAGTAAGGTAATTATTGACTTTGGACTCAAGCAAGTGCAACATCCAAATTCATCACACAAAAATAAAATAATTGAAAACTAATACTTATTATAGTTACACCGTCAAGTGTCAATCAACACATGAACAAATTCAACGTGTGGATCTCAGTGTAATCTTTTCATCCCTCACAATGGGTTAAAAAGGAAAATCAACAGCAACAATAATAACTCAAAATAATGATAAATTAATTATTGCATTGCAATAGTATTTCATTACTACACTGATTTTGACCAAGGGAAAGCCCTTAGTTCTTATAGTTTCACTTTAAATGATTAAAGAATTGCATGACACTGGTGATGACTGTTTACAACATTATAAAAGGGGAGGTTGCTCACTCAGATATCATAATATATTTTTGCATTAAATACAGTCAGGAAAATATTAATATTTATTTAGTTTAATTTTGAAATAATTTAATATTTACCTTTTAAATTAATTAGAAATATTTAAAGCGTATTTAATGTATGGCTTGATACACAAGAAAAAAAAATCAGTGAAGGAAAAAAACGTATGGCCATAAAATCCTGATATCTGTGTTATTCTCTGTATCAAGTTGTCAATTCAATGCATGTATTTATCTTTACACGGGCGTTTCAATTTATTTGTCTTTAGCATGTTATGTAAGACATTTGCCGAATTTAGTACATTAAATTTTAACAGAAACATATTTTCAAGAACAATTCTTCGATTTACATACACCATAGTAGTTTCAATTTATTTAACGTGAATCCTTGTTTTTTTTAAAAAAAAAAAAAAAAAAGATGAAAAAGGAGTGGACCCAGTGTTACCGAGAGTTCACTCAACTGAATCACATGTTAGGAGGCCAACAAACTGAGAAGAGAACACAGCAGAAGAAAAATTACTGGGCACAGAACACAAAACTTGACTTGGTTTTGAAGTTTTATAAAATTAACATGAGGTTGGAGTAGGATTAAGAATTATGATTATGATTAGACATAATAGACAGAGAACAAGGCTGGAAATTCAAATTAAGTAAATGAAAAGAAAAAGACCAGTTACTGCAAAGAAGAAAAATAAATAATTAAAATTAAAAAAAAAAAGATTCCAAAATTGGTGAGGTGGAAGCATCCACTTTTGGTTCTGGGTACCTATCTCTTCATCTCACTCTTCTCTTTTGCATCTACAAAACTTGTTCTTCTCTCAACCCTCTTTCCCTCACTTCCCTTTCCCTCTCTCACTCTCTCTCTCTCTCTCTGTCTCGTTTCTTCACTCTTCACTCTTCACTGCACTTTCTTATTTCCCATTTTATTTTTTTTTCTTTTTTATCAAAATGACGGACCAGTCCTCCAAACCCAACGGAAACGGCGCAATTAACGGCACCGCCGCCACTAACGGCAATTCCGCTCCCGTGAAGTCCGAACTGTACAACCCCAACCGTCAAGTTTACCGACCGCAATCCCACTACCACCGCCGCGGCCAGCGCTCCCACCGCAATCTCTGCTGCTGCTGCTGCTTCTGGACCATCCTCACCGTCCTCGCGGTTGCGCTCCTCGCCGCCATTGTCGGCGCCGCACTGTACGTACTGTACCGCCCGCACCGTCCCGAATTCTCCGTCACCAACCTCCGCATTGTGAAGATGAACCTCACCTCTTCCGCCGACTCTCCCTCGCACCTCGTCACGCTCTTCAACCTCACCCTCATCGCCAAAAACCCCAACAACCACCTTATTTTCTTCTACGACCCCTTCGCCGTTACGGTCTTCTCCAACTCCGTCCCCGTCGGGAACGGCTCCGTTACGGCCTTTACCTCAGACAAGAACAACCAGACGAGCCTCCGCGCGGTGCTGTCTGGTTCGCAAGATCTGGACACTGATTCGTTGACTAACCTGAGATCGGGTCTGAAGATGAAGAAGGGTTTCCCCGTCGAGATACAGATGGATACCAAGGTGAAGATGAAGATGGATTGGCTCAAGAGCAAGAAGGTAGGAATTAGAGTAACGTGCGACGGAATCAGAGGAACGGTTCCCGCCGGCAAGTCTCCGGCAGTGGCTTCCGTCGTGGACTCCGAGTGTAAGGTGGATCTTCGAATCAAGATCTGGAAGTTTTCCTTTTAATAATAAAAATAAAAATAATAATGTCTTTTTGGTTGATTGATTGTTATTATTATTGCGAAATTCGTTATTATAATCCACATCTTACCGATTTCAATAATCAATCCCATCATGGATTCCTTCTCTCTCTCTGTTTTTTTTTTCCCTTTTTTGACAATTGCCATGAGGGGATGGATTGATTATGATTTATGTGGTGAGAATTAAAGGTGAAATTTGTATGGAGGAAAATGAATTTTGAGCTTGTAATATGAGATTTAGGGCAGAAGGTCCTGAATTTAGTTTTTTTTTTTTGTTTTTTCTTTTTAATTCGTCATTGTAATTTGTTAATGTAATTTGATTTGATTCAAAGCTCTTACAGTGATGCAACTGAAAATTACATGTGGGTTTTGAAATGTATGTGTCTGGTTTTCTCCAATAGATCTATGTTTGATGGATCCCCGATCTGCCGAACATGATTGAACCAGATTCTGTACATTGGTTTTGGTGAATCAGAACATTACACGATGTAAACAATTAAGAAAGCAATAAAGGAAACCAGAACATTGCATTTTGCTTCTTCATTTATCGATAAATCATTAAAATGCATGATTTTTTTTATTTATTTTGTGTTCCAAATATGTAAAACCGTTCAAGAATAATAAAAAACCGTAGACTTTAATTTTGGTGTATGTGTAATAATTTAATATTAAGAATTACTTGAAGTTGTAAATAATTATAATAAAATTAATAACTTTTAATCAGATGACAATTAAATATAATATTAAACAAATACCATGTATTTTCATATTGTATTACATTTTTAACCTCCATTAGTAACATGCTTCACTTGTGTTTTACATATTTATTATATCTGATCACTTTACGAATTGAACTAGTGAGATTTAAGTTAATAATTTATAATAGATTATATGTGTAAAACAGTATAATTTGAAAATATGTACGTCCTGAAGCATGGGTTGAGAGAGAGAGAGAAAATGAAGGAATGAATTTGATTGGCATGGCAATGAGAATAGTAAGAGGAGGAAAATGACTTTACGAAGGGCAGTGAGTAAGATATGGGCGCAGACTGAGATTTGAGACTTTGGAGTTTGAAGAAATACAAACCCTCTGCATCTATCTTTCTGATTTCTGAAATGTGCCCCCACCCCATTGCTTTTTCCACTGCATTGCACTGTTAAAGCCTGTTCCACCCTTGAATCGTTATTGTTGTGTTCGCACCAAATTAAACACTGTTATTACTGTGCACTTAGCTCATAATTAAAAACAGCTCTTACCTTTTTGGCTTCGGATTAGCAACAAACGAAACAAAGATTTGGAGTAGTACACATAACACAAACAGTGTTGCTGGTGGGTTTAGTTAGTTAATGATTGCTTCATCCCACACAACTTTACTCGTGTGCAGTGTTTGATTGAGACTTTGAAACTGACTTTATTTATCAAGTGGAGCGGTCAAATTTACAAAGATTTTCAGTTTTTACATTCATTTCTCTTGCATATATCTTTCTCATTCTTCTTTTTCCAGTACATAATAATGTGTCATGATTTTGACTTTTGTTCTTCTTCTTTATCGGGGTTTGAGAAAAAACGACATCTGAAATTTGAGTTGGGGCCAAAGCAGAGATCCCAAAACATGGTGCTAGTGGATCTGAAGGCAATGGGTGGTGGTTGGTGTACGGATATTTAAAAGCTTTCTGTTTTCTACCCTTCCTATGGGTACCTATCTCTGCAATGGAAATCCCCATTTCCTTCCCGAACCACATGTGAAGACCCATGGACCTACCTGCTACATTGATACCAGGTAGAGAGATCCTAAACAATTTAAGAAAAATGAGCGAGACAAAAAACAAGGAAGGAGAGAACAAGTTTTGCATGTCCTGAAGAAAAACCTTTCTTTTTTTCTTCATAAACAGCATCAAATGAAGTGCGTGACAGTGATAGAGTGATTAATTCAGGTGCACGTGGTTACCATTGATTCTTGGTATAGTCGGCAAGGCAAGGCAGTTAGATTTTATAAATCTTGCAATTCTTTTTCTGAGTTTGTGTTCCCTTTTCCCCATACTTTTGTTTTCCTTGGTCTGCTCTTGCTTCTACTTAGTGACATAATAGTATGTGTAATAAATACGATTACGATGCTTCTGATATATATCACTTAACTTTCTACCAATGCAATTGTCAATGACACTAATTCATCCAACCAACCACGTGAAGTCACAAGCAAATGACATAGATTTAAATTTGAGAACAGAAAAAAACGATTGTTGGGAGGGAAGTATGAGATTTACGTTGAAGGGTGGTTGGTGGCACACGCATCATTTGAGCATTATAAGAAGTGAGATATAAATGGGAAGGAGAGTGGTCGTTTTTGATGATTATGACTTTATAGCTGTAGCTTGAGCTAAGAATGAGAATGGTCAATGCAAATGATTCAAACATTGTTCAGCTGCATTAGTTATTCAACAACACCTAGCTAGCTTATCATCAAAGAAACTAGTTTCTCAAGGCTTTCGCTAGTCTTATTTTGTTTAAGAATATGATTAAACCTGTGTTTCAACCGCAATGAAAGTAGTAAGTATTAGATACTAACTTATCTATTAACTTCATTGTGATTGCTTATTTAAACACATTTTATCAGACATTTGACTTCAGAAAAGTGTTTAAATTGATTCTTTTTATTCTACTTTTGAAACTATATAATTATTATAATCCTCTAAGCATAGGTTTATTCAAATTGCTTCAAGCATAGTTTCTAATCACTAGTACCGTTCATCTTTTAAAAATAAAAGTATTTCAGTATTCCTCTCGAAACAAATCCTGCACCATCGATCCTTGCAAATCATAAATGAAGCAAATTTATGAAAAATAATAATCATGGATTCTATTTTAGGTGGATTGCAGAAAAGAAAGAGAGATCAATAAGAAAACAAAATCTGACGAATGACTGAGGAAACTCTTGAAGGGTGATCATAGTTGGTTCCTGCTATTGAAATCGAAGCAGATAGTGAGTTAAAATGAAAAGTAAAGAAAAAATAGAGTAAAAGAATGAGAATAGAGTAATAGACCAATGATTGGTTTAATTTTTTTGTTTTAACATTTAATTTAAAGAATGAAACAATGTATTTTTTTATAAAAATAATCAAAGTTCTAAAATATTAATTTTTATTGTTATTAAAATTTGTAATTTTATGTTTAAGATTGCAAAATTAAAAAGTCACCTCACTTCATTTTACTTGATGACAAGGTCAAACAAGGAAAACTGAGAAAAAAAAAACTTTGGATATTCAATGTACAAGTTCTTTTAACAAATATTCAATTAAAAATATTTAAATTTATGAAAGATTAAAAATAAAATTATTTTATTTTTATTTTCTATACATAGAATGATAAAATGCAAAATAACAACTACATCATTATAATTAATAACAAAATAAAGTAAGATAAATTTTAAATGATCAATATATAATAAGTTTTTTAACTAAAACTTAGTTAAAAAATACTAACATTTATAAGTAACTTAAAACTTAATTAAAACTTTATAAAATAGTACGTAATTATATCTTTCAAAACATTTAATACATATTTCAATATAGCTTCATTTTGGATGAATGAAAAAATTATTTAATCCTACGAATTTTGTTCGATAGAAAGCACATTTCTTTTAGTAGTTTGTAGTGTTTTTAAAAAATAAAAGTTTTCTAAATATCGGTCTATATTTTTCTTTTTCTTTTTTATATTTATTCTTTTTTCCTTCATTAAACTATTTATTTATCTTTTTTTTCACTCTTTATACTTAATACATGATTTTATTATATATTTTTTTCTCATCATCAATTCATTTAAAAGATATAACTTTACTATTATTATATTTTTTCCACATGGGGAAGACGTTTCTTACTTTTTATTATCATTTCTTATCTGATAGTCTTTTTCTTAGGAATAATTCCCCTCACCCACCATTAAATTCAACACACCAAGAAGAAGCATTGTTCATCTTGATGCTTTGATAAAAGTTTAGATCCCTACAATAAAATGAAAGGGTTGGTGAGACATGATGAGTGATAGAAAGAGACATAATTTAAGGTAGAAAGCTTGAAAATATTTTAATTCAGCATGATAAATCTAGACTTTTCAATAGATTTAGTAATAATGAAATATGAAATTAATTTACAATAATATATTAACAATATATTCAATATTTAAAATTTGATTCGTAAATTTGATTCTCACACTTAAATTTTGATTACTACTTTATTTTCAATCCTCACAGCATAAGTAAAGTAAATAACACATTTTGACTGTTTGATTATCATCAAAACTCAAAAGTCCAAACAAAACTTCATTCAGAAACATGATACCACCTATAAATATTTAAACGTATGAAACAAAACTATCTATAAAAGAAAATTATTACACAAATACTGTAATTCCTTAGAAAAAGAAAAAAAGAAGAAGAAGAGATTGTGACATGGTTTAGGAAAAGATCAAAATGTCTAAAAATAGTAAAGTTCCAAAGGAAAAAGCCAATTTGATTACCACAACGAAAATAAGCGACAACTATTCAAAAGTTGTTCGCTTGTTCCTACAAGCATTTCGTCAGCATGATTCTCTTAAAACTTTTTTTACTAGTTATTTTTATTAAATAAAGAACAAAATTACATAAAAATCATTTCTTACTGGAGTTTAATTTCTATTTCTTTGAGATATCATCGATCCATACAAATAACAATAATAATAATTATTATTCAGAATAATTGATTTTTATCTGAAAAAGTAATATTGTTTGTCGGATTTGTAGGGTCTGGAGATTGAAACTACACGTGGAGAAATCTATGGAGAGAAGGTAACAAAACTATCTGTTGCGTCGGGAGGAGTCTTCTCGATGACAGGCCAGACCGGAAAGTCAAAATGGAATAACAAACGAGTTTGTTCCTTCATCAGCCACGCGACTATCATCTCTAAAAATCAACTCTTTTTCATCTTTCCGCATTTTTACTTTGCTTTATCTCTCACTGCCACAAAATTGACCCATTTCCGCAAAGGGATAAGCTCGGTTCCAGAGTGATATAAATTGCTCCGGATTGGGTTTTCTGTGATGAAAAAAACCAATGATATTGATGGGTGTGTTCCCCTTTGAGCAAAGTTAGTGACTTGCAGAGGCGGTGGCAGGGAATCGAAGGATGAGCGCAGAGGACGATGACTCAGAGGGGAAAAGATTGAAACTTCGGCAACAGAAGGTGTTAAATTGTGGTGTGAAGAATTTTCAGCGCGATCTGGTGGCTGGGGCGTTGATGGGCGGTGTGGTGCACACGATTGTTGCCCCAATCGAGAGGGCGAAGCTGTTGCTGCAGACTCAGGAGAGCAATTTGGCCATTGTGGCGAGTGGGCGTCGCAGATTCAAGGGCATGTTTGATTGCATAGCCCGTACGGTCAGGGAAGAAGGCATTCTCTCTTTGTGGCGAGGCAATGGCAGCAGTGTTATTCGTTACTATCCTTCAGTGGCCCTCAATTTCTCTCTCAAGGTTAGGCTTCCTCTTCATTTCCATTTTCTAACTCTTTTCTTTTTCTTTTTCCTCTCTCCTTTTGCATCAGAAAGAATCAGATTCCTCCATTAGTTGCGTCCGCTTGTTACTTATTCGTGTCACCGCTGTTTGAGGGTTGAACTGATAATGTTAACTCTGGAGGAATTGCTGGCAGCTATATTTTTAGTTTATCCTGTGCTATTATATGCATCTGCTTTTGCTTTTGTGTCAATTTGTCCCTGTGAGCATTTGCAATTAAATACCACCTGAGATTCTGAAAACGCACCAAATTAGTCTCAGAATTACTAGCACCCATCAATTTTAACTACAAAAATATTATTTTATTGTTTGACTAGCACTCAACTGACAAAAGATTGGCCCAAGGACTAAAATAACATTTTATTGTTTCGGAGATTAGACTGATTGAGTCTTGTAAATTCATGAAATAATTTGGTGTATTAATCAAAGAAAGATTACAGTTATCCTACTGGTACTTTACCTTCTTTCTTTATTATATTACTTTTTTTGGCTGAATAAGGGACTAATTTAGACATTTATGCTGTGTTTTAAAACAAAAATAAATAACCCTGTACTGAATAATTGATGTGACCATTTGGAACTTACATTTCTTGATGGTATCTTAGGATTCAATTGCAAGGCATGACATTTGAGTCCTACATTAAACTTATGGGATTCGTATGTGGGGTTGATAAGGCCTTGGCTCTTTAACTATAATGTCTAGTTTTTGTGGTGTGGTTCTCCTAAGGTTCTTACCAATTGGTCATAGAGTTTTTCCGCATGTGTATCAACTGTGAATGAGTGGCATTGGCGGTTTCACCAACTTTGCAGTGTTCACCTCAAAGTATTAAAAGGGCTAGTGCACAACCAGTCTGTTGAGTGCAACGGATATGGAGCATGTGGGATGTTAGGATCCAATTCTAAGGACTTGAGCATAATCATATTGGCAGCATGAGATTCTAGTGTGGGGTTTATCTAGTTTTAGCTCTTCAACCACACGGCAAGCGTTTGTGGTCAAGTTCTCCTAAGATTCTTATCATAGTCTTTCCTCCCACCCTTTCATGTGGTATAAAGTCTGTGTGGTCTGATATGTTGAATGGAAAATGTCATGTACTCATGTCATATTCAGTTAATAATATAAGATACTATCATGACTCAATAAGAAGGACAAAGAGAGTTGAATCCATAAGGCAAGCGGTAAACGTTCTATGCTAAGGCCGATTTCACTTTTGGGTTTGGTTATCTCCAGAAAAATTTGGATGAAGGCTATCTGCAAAACTTGGTTAGGCATACTGTTTGTATTAATTAGTCAGCTAGTTTTTCACTTGTCAATAGTTATTGTATAATGACGATTGAATCAAATTAGTTTCCTGGAAATCTTGAATTCATGGAAACAAGTTTGTTAGTGAGATCCTTTAAATTGTTGTGCTATATATCTAGTTGTCCTGTCCATGAGTTTTAGGATTTTTCATTCCAAAGTTTTATGTAAAGCAATGTCAAAATCATATAGAGCAATGCTAAGGTGTGTTGCTTTTAAAATTGTAATTACCGCCATTGTCCTTGGGAATAAATAAGCATAATAATTTACTTCCAATGTTGTGTTTCACTCACCAGTTCTGTTGATTTAAGATGACCCATTCTTTGTCCTTCACCATATTATAGTTTTTGTTTTCCTGTATAGTTAACAGTTTTTCTCATTCATCAAATTAACTGTTTTTCACTTGAACATTTTCTTTCCTTTTGTTACTTCATTCCTCCATATACCCTCCTGCTTTTTGTTACTCCACAAACATGTTTTACGTATATTTTTTCCAGGCTGTGCAATGTGCCCCTTGTATAATGTGCCCGATGAACTTTGACAAATGTTTAGTGATGATTCGAGAAAAAGTGCTGTTGTGCACAGTCTTCATTCATCAAATATGAGTAGGGGATATCCTTTCTTCAGTTATGTTGTCGTAATTCCTTTCTCTTTTTCTTGCTACAGCAACATCAAGGCTGATTGTTTCTACTGTAATTCATTCCCTATCTCTATGCAGTAGTCTGATCTTACCCTGTAAAGAGAGAATAAGAAGTAGAATCAGTCTTATAATGTGCTGCACCTTATTTTAGTGGCACTATATTACTTTTTCTTTAAGATGTACCTTTTCCCACCTACCCGCCTTTTGAACAGTATCAAGGATTGTCCACGGTACAATTTTAATGAAAACATCTATATCTTGAATTGCATGATGTTTTAATTGATGTTTCTGAGTTTCTAGACTTCAACTTTCTGCATTTTTAGCATTGAATTTGAGGCATAAATCGCTCACAGACCAGAAATTTGTTATGAGGATTTTCTCTTTTTTTTTTTCGTGTGTTTATTAGAAACTGTTTTAGTCTTTTTGGTGGCAGTAAGACGTCCTTCACAAATGCGCGGTGTGTATATACTTGTATGTATCAATATTTTAAAATATTAAAGTAATAACATGATTTAAAAGTACTTATCAATGAAATAACCGACCCATTGTTCACTAGGAAATTGATAGACACTAAATAGTCGGGACGTTTGTTCTTTTTTTATTTGAACTTGTGATGCACAGGTTCATTGATTATTTATTTAGTTTGAAGTTTGATTCTTTGATGGTTAGGATTTTCTGTGCTTCTCCACCATGATTTCTTGATAATTGGTTTATACTTTATATTGATTTGTCTGACCAAACTTAATGGAACTTTTCAAATCAATTTGAGATGAGATAATTAGACTATTTGAAGCTCAACAACTCATTTAGTAATTTGATTCCATTATTTTATTTAGTGAAATGATTATGTGAAAGAAAATCTGGTAAAACTTAAATACAGTTCCATTCTTTAATAAATTCAAACATACGTGTGTGCAATAGAAAACTGAACTGATCCAAATCCAAAAAACGAACTGTTTTGGAAAACAAACCAACCCATTTTATAAAAAACTGTTTGACTTAAACCAATTGATTTTATTAAAATGGGGTATGGTTCAGTTTTTTTCCAAAATCCAATCCTTGCAAAGCCTATCAACTGAAATTGTCTTTTAATCTCAAAAACAATGCCTTCATCTTGGTAACTAAACCCAGCTGCAATCATTGAGAAGAAATGACAATTTTGATTGGAGAATGGTATCAAACATACTTATTGTTCTACATCTGAGTTAGGTAGATCCCATTACTTATACATAGGTCTTCTGAGGCTGAAGAAATTTGCTTCTTTAGAAGAAAAACACAGGCACTGTTCAGTGAGGTGTTTTTTGTGAAAAGTTCCAGAGTACATTTCTTTCTGAAGAAATTTGAGAATTTTACTGAAATATTCTATGCGGATGCACTTTAAAGTTGATGCTCTTGTTGAAGACCCTGGCGTATCTTCCTAATTAATGCTGTTATAGAGATTTTAAATGGCAACAGTATTTCTATAGCAAATATAGTGAAGAAGGTTTAAGAATAAATTCTTGTTTAAGGTAATGCATTATTAAGGATGTGACTTACATGATGTGAATGTGTAAAAGATGTCTTGTGCTTGTCTAGAAGATGAGCAGTCTGATTATTGACGTGTGAATAAAATGTGGACTTTACAATTGTGTTTTTGGTGTCCTAAACTAGGGTTGAGATGAATACGTGGAGTGCAATTAAGTGCTAGAAATACCAACCCAGCTATTACACTCTAGAATCAAGGTTAGTAATTAGTACTTAATTTTCCAAAGAAGTAACAATCTTGGAAGTGTATCTTTGTTAGCTTTGCTATTTTCTCCCTTTCCCCTGGGGATCCTTTATGCCCTTTAATAAAAATCACATTTTTGAATGGTTCATACAAATTGCTAAATACAGAATGACTGCAGAACAACTTGAACATCTATGTGTTTCATGAAATAACACCCAACAATAAAGAAAGTTTTGTTTCCATGTTAGAATACTAGAACATGTATTTATTTTTTCTGTTCTGCCTGTCATTATTCACTCGTACAATACAACTGATGAAAAACCATAACTGCTGCTTAATATATAATGTTCTAGTAAATGCCGAGTCTTGATATTGATACATCACTCATTGTGCTCCACAGGATCTTTACAAAACCATTTTAAGGGGTGGAAATTCTAGTGAAAATAATCTTTTGCCAGGTGCCACTGCAAATTTCGTGGCTGGTGCTGCAGCCGGTTGCACAACACTTGTACTGGTGTACCCTCTTGACATAGCACACACGCGGCTTGCTGCAGACATTGGAAGTACTGAAGTGCGCCAATTTCGAGGGATTTTCCATTTCTTGGCTACCATATTCCACAAGAATGGCGTTCGTGGAATCTACAGGGGCCTTCCTGCATCTCTTCAAGGGATGGTGGTACACAGGGGCCTATATTTTGGAGGCTTCGATACCATGAAAGAGTTATTGTCTGAAAAATCAAAACCTGAGTTGGCGTTGTGGAAGCGTTGGTTTGTAGCTCAGGCAGTGACAACCTCTGCAGGGTTGATATCTTACCCGTTAGACACGGTTCGTAGGAGGATGATGATGCAATCTGGCATGGAACAGCCAGTGTATGATAGCACCCTTGATTGCTGGAGGAAGATGTACAGGACTGAAGGGGTGTCTTCATTTTACCGTGGTGCAGTTTCTAATATGTTTAGGAGCACAGGAGCAGCTGCTGTCTTAGTGTTGTATGATGAGGTTAAGAAATTTATGAACTGGGAAAGTTTCTAGCAGCACCAACGTTCGTTGATTTCATTTTGATACCAGAGACTCAACTTCAATACGTCAACATGTTATGAACCTTGAGGCTTAGGATAGTTTTGTGAGGCACAAATGAGCTCCATTACAGTTCTTTAGTAATGCCTCTTTCATGGCATTCCAACTCAAAGGCCATGCCTTTGATATACTAATTTTCCTCTGTAGTTTTCTGGACAGTGAAAGATCAGAAATCAGAAACGATGAGAGGGGATTTAGATTCGTAACACAAATCTTATTCATTGTTCTTTGTCTAATTTTCAAATACCAGATGTCTGCAATACTGAATTAGCACAACTCTGCCACAGTTTAACAATAGTTAGCCTAGCCTAAAATTCTTAGAAATGACAAGAAGTCATTAAAATAGTGAAATAAAGCTAGCAAAGGCAACACCTTTACAAAAAGGTTAACAAAAATATTGCTAGTATAACGTAAGCCAATACTTTGGTGAGATAAGTTCGAAAAAGCCTTAGAATAGGCGTAAAGTATAAAAAATGTGTAATCTGTATTGCTAAGTTCCACCCCAACAAATGTGTTTTACTAGTTAACTTCTATAAAAGTTAATGTTCATTGTCTAATCCTTTGAAAGAGTTGCACAACTAAATCATTGGTTGAAAGTTTGCCTAATTCTATTGATTAATAACCGTTAAAAGTGTGTGATTATGAAAAATCCTATTGTTTAGCATGCCTAATTTTAATGAATGACATTAGAATGACAAAGTAAGCATTGGTTTCCTCTAAAGTGAGACAACTAGCTTTAGATGTTAAAGCATAGTAATAATTAATTACAAATTCAGCTGCAACGATGATAATTAATATTAAACACTATTATAATCAGTAATTACTACTGTTATACTTTTAAATGATCAAAAGTGAGTAGATACTTAACACTTTGCACATTCAATCCATTTTTTTTTTCTGGACTCACTTTTACATCTTCATCACTCTTAGCTGTTTAAATACAGGAGATGAAATAAAATTTTCTAAACTACAAATAGCTCTTTTGAATATCAAATAAATCCTAAGGAGTTTTTGTTACTTAACCCTGTTAAAAACCTCTTTGTTGACGCTCTGATAAAGTGTATGAGAAAAGGAATACGGCATCGAAACTCTTAATCCAGCAAATGGCAAGACTCCAACAAACAACTCCAAGAAGCATCAAAGTTAAAATGACGCAACCAGAGCCTAGAATTATCAAAGTGACAAGAAGTCACTAAAATAATGAAAAATAACATAAAGCTACTAAAGGTGTTTGATATATGTAGCGTGCAAAGATTGCACTCCTAAGTGACGCATTAGGCAAAAAGACGAACAAACCAACCAAAATCTGCTTCGGAAGCACTGAATATCATCAGAGTTAAGAAAATCCTCCAACCTTTTCAGAATTGAGTATATTCCCAGTAAACACAAAATTTCCATGCAATATCTAATGCTCTTTTTGAACATTTTTTAACAACTGTTACAACTTTCTTTTGGTAATAACTTGGAGAACGGTTTCTCACTTCAGCGTCTTCCATGTAAAGAATTTCTCTACTGTAGATTAAAGACTACTTATTGAAAGTCCTAAAATTCATGTAAGGGAATAATATCTCTTCTTTTGCATCAGATCACACATCCAAACTAAAACTACTTTCACTAACTTCTACTTTTCATGTGAGTTAAACTAAAGACACAAAATAAGAATCTGGAATGTACATTAATATGAACAAGAAAGTGATCTTTCATATTATATCTAACTATTTACCTATACAGACAAAATGAGATGAAAAAGTAAGAGGAGAGGTGAGAACTCCATGAAAGAGTCTCTATAGACGAATAAAGTTAAAATAAATAACACCACCACTTTGCTAAAAAAAAGATGTGTTTATGTGAGCTGGTATTTCTTCACAGCCATAAAATAATTAAAGAGGCTTTTTGATGTTGAAGTATGTTTTAAGAAGAGAGTGCAATACCTAAAGCCCAAGCATAATGGAGCATTTGATTATGACTTGTGCTGCCTAAAGCAAATGCGTTTCGCCATTTTGACGTCTTTGTATATGCATTATAAGCATACTTGCATTTTAAAACCCTTCAATGATATCTTCAATAATATTATCGTGGCTCCTCCAATTCCATGGTTCTGTATCAGATGGAATCATTATGCTTACCTGAGGTTCTAAGATTCTGCTAAGATCCGCCATTTTTTGAATAAAAAAACCACAGCATGCTTGCCACGTCCGAATTTGCATTATAGAAAGCAAAAAAATTAGAAAGTGAAAGACGCACTCAGACACTCTTGGATTGTTGCAGTAGTTTGTTGTAGCTGTAGTGGTTGATGTTGTTGATGTCATCATCTTCTGTCTTTTCCCAACTCAAAGGAGAAATAATTGGATCACATAATCACATGGTGGGAAGTGGGGTTAGAATTTAGGACACTTACCCTTAATTATCATCCACATACCTCCCTCAGTTTTCCTTAATTGGGAAAGGATCCTACCATGATTTGTTTGTTTTCCTATAATTGCAGTCTTGCGTGATACCAATTATCATACCAGAGTTATTGATGATTAATTGCTTTTCATATATAGTACTGTTTCTCTTAATTATATTAGTGATAAATTTTAATCAAGTTATAATATAAGATATCTTACATTGGATTGTATGACTATAATATATATATATATATATATATATATATATATATATATATATATATATATATATAAATACACATATATTTATAAAAAAAATATATATATATATATATATATATATATATATATATATATATATATATATATATAAATAAGCTGATAATTTCACATCATAAACCAGTTGAAAAGAATATGCTAGCAGGATACTACTTATTGATTTCGGTTATCTATTGAGTTGTAATCTGAAGTTGTCTTGGCATAGCTTTTACAATGATGATTCTTACTAAATTCTGATAACAGTTTATGTTTTCAACTTGGAAAGGTTAGACCTTAAGTTTAAGACAGTGAAGGCAAGGATTTGACAAAAACACATACTATAGTCTTTTGGTATGATGATGTCAATAATTTGATACCATTACTATTACCTCTGTTCTAACTTTGAATCTATATTTATATTTTTGCTGCTTTTGTAGAGTGGCCAATGAACTGATAATAATTTTGTATAATTTATAGTTATTTCTTTAACTGATTAATTACTTTTTAATGTGAAACTTTTGACAAAGTAAAAAATAAATAAAACTAAGATTCCAAGCCAGAAAACTAATTTTGTTTTTTTTTTTTGTTTGTTCAAAAAGACATTTGGCACAAGAGTCAAGATAATGAGATAATATTTGTCAATAATAAGATTATAAGAGAACCAGAAGCACATTTTTGTATTAATAAGATTATAAGAGAACCAGAAGCACATTTTTGTATTTTTGTATGTGTCAATTATCTTTTAACCTGTATTTAAAACTCAATTTATCTTAACATATAAAATTAAATAAATTTAACTTAATTTTTATTTTGATATCTGTATATATATCTAAGATTCAAAATATACCACTATCTTTAAGAGTTGTGATTATTTATTTACATTTTATTGGGTTCCATCTTTCGCATGTAAAATAGTTTTTTTCAATAATAATAATAATATAATATTATTTTAAATAATATATATTATTGAAATAAAAATTTAAAATAACATAAATATTAAATTTTGACTCATTAAAATAATATGATATAACTAAAAAACTGCCACCACACCCTGTATAGTCTGCTTGAACTAGTAGTAACAATAGTAATACCATTAGCAAAAAGGTGGGCAAGAAACCCATATCATGAATGCGGACATATTTATAGGGAAGTTAGCACATCTAAAGGGAAACAAAATGTATATGGTTTAAAAGACTTGCACCTAATAATATTTATTAAAGTGTGAAATTATAATACCATACTCTTTAGAAGCTCTTCACTTCTAGTAACAATGTAATATTTTATATTAGTTGCAAAGACTCAACACTTTATGCACAAATTTACACAACAAATTTGATTTAAATAGTAAAATACATTAGTTTAAGCTGAAATTCATGAATATATTTTAAATTTCATGATAGTTTGAAAAACTAAATGATGAAGTATTAGTTGATTTGTTTGTAATAAGTGGAGATGCATGGATTTAATAATTTGATGAAAGAATGCAACCTTGTTTCATGATGTTTACTAAAGTAGAAATGCTTTGGGTTGTGAGAAGTGTTGGTGATCAAAGGACTTAACTCGATATGGGACAACCAAGGTGAAAAAGGCTATCATATCATGTCTCACTAGGATAGTATGTGTGTTAGGTCCCACTTACCCAATCAAAACCAGGTTGCCATTATTATTTGTGATCCCAAAAAACAAGAGGATAATGAACAAAGATAAAAGCATACTAGGTATATAAAACAAACTGCCATAATTTTAACCTTGGAAACTAATAAATTCACATACAAGGTAAAAGGAAAGAGAGGGGAGATCGACAAACAGATAAGCTTAGGATTCCCGAAGCAAACTGACAAAGTCACCGTCATATCTACGGTCCCGATTGCTTCATAATTGTCAATGGGACCAATCTACGGACCCGATCAATCTACCGGATAACACATTCATTCAAGACAAATTAATGTTATTGTTATTATCACCCGATGCCATGGCCATCAATGTTCTTTCTGTACAACTTTTTTTTTTTCTTTTTTTCCTTTTTCACATCGATCCACCAGACCCCAGGTCAAAGCAAAGTTTCATCAACAACACTCAAACAGAAATTGAGATTTCATTTCACAACCCTAAATTATACAATTAGCCATGTTTCAGTTTCTTGGTTTTGAAACTAATACTACTAATTATAATAAGTAATAATAGTACTGGCTAGGTAGATAGGTACTAACTAGCAATTGCATAGCATATATATATATATATATATATATATATATATATATATATATATATATATATATAGCATAAGATATATAAAGATTAATTAAGAAGAGAAATAGAGAGAGGAATGAGACAATGGAATGTAGGAATATTGATAGGTGACGTGGTGGTCGCTTGTGCGAGGTGGTGGCTGGTGGCTGGGATTGGGTTGTGTCATTATACCCAGAGAGCGCCGACCTGGACGAGTTTGGGGATGAGATGGCCACTGACGTGGAGGGCGACAAGGGATTCAAGGCCACCGATGCAGTTGCCGCCGATGAATGCTGCAGGGGCGACGGTGTCTGGGAGGGGAAGGGCGGCGATCTCATTATCATCTAATTCGATGACGGTGGGATGAACGCCGATGGTGGCTAAGAGCTTCTTCATGACATGACACATGCAGCAGGAGGATCGGGTGAAGATGATGACCGGGTGCTCCGATATGAGTCGTTGGATCCTGGTCTCGGTGGACTCGTCTAGGTCCATGGAGAGTGAGGAGGAGGAGCTACTCATGGTGGGACTCAGCTCTAGCTCGTTTGAATTTACAAACCCTGATCCTATTCCTTGCATCCTCTCACCTCACTGTGACTTGGTGCAGTACAACAAGAGAAGAAGAAAGAGTCTGTTTCTGTTCTTATATTTCTGTGAGAAACTCAAAGACAAGAAACTCAAAGACAACGCAAGTGGAACCGAGTTCCACACTCTTTTTATTTTATAAATCACACACCCCAAATCGTGCTTCCTTACATCACAAACTACTGTTCCTCATTTTCTACAATCGCTCCCATCCCTCCACTTTATCCCACGCGCCAGTTTATTTTTTTATTATGCTCTATAATGTATTACAATTACTATAAAATAGAATTACTAGAAAACCATATAATTATAAGAAATATATACATACAGTTAGAAAGTGTACTACAACTATTAAATCCAATATTAAATCCAATGAAAGGAAAGTTTGTAAAGTGGTCGTGCTGAGATTCATATGTATGTGTTACGCGATTTGGATTCGTCAAACAAAGAGATTCGACTTCTTTTTCTATTAAAATGTACTGATACCTCTAAAAAACCAAGTCACTTATGCTTTTATTTTTTTTTAGTAGTTGTAACTATTAATGTTACGCTTTAGCAAGTAAGGATTCTTACCAAAAACAAATTATTACTAGTTACTAAGATGATTATGCTTAGGAAGAAAATAATAGGGGAGCCACCAGGGCTCGCGCGCGTGGTAAAGCTTTTATCTTATGTTTATGTACACAGCGTATTTTCGGGAGAATCAAAAGTAAATAATCATTTCAATTTTTTTCATCATTTTAATTTTAAAAAATCAGTCTCAACCTTTCTGAATTTCTACTTGATCTGTCATTTTATTTTTATATTACCCTGAAATACATTTCTGTATTGGTAAATATAAAATTAGACATTAGTGAAAATAATGTATTAATTAACAAAAAGTAAGAGTATGTGAAAAAAAAAAAGGGTTTTTGTTCCCTCAAGTTTTAGTAAATTTTGGGATTAGTCTCTCTTCGAAACTTTATACTAATTTAGTCATGTATCTTTAGAAATGCGTGGATTTAGTCCTTCTTACAAGATTTTGTTAAGTAAGTTTATTTAACGTTTCAAGTGCTGATAATATTTGAATTGTTTACACTGTTTAACACATTTTTGCTTGAATGTTAACTCAAATATTATCATAAAATGCGTTTAAAATGTTAAATAAACTTAACAAAATTTGGTAAGAAGGACTAAATTCACGCGTTTCTAAAGATGCAGGACTAAATTGGTATAAAGTTTCGAAGAGGGACTAATCCCAAAATTCATTGAAACTTGAGGGACCAAAAACATATTTAACCAAAAAAAAAAAATTGTTTTGATTATACACTCAAACATTCATTTAACATTTATAATTTCTCCTTATTTCTTTTATTATCTATCGTACCATGTTGCCAATTATATCTACATTTTTTTTTTAATTAGTTGAGTAACTAACATATTGGTTTTCTTCTATATCATTCCCCATTAATTTATTTTATAATTCTTTTATGAGTCACAAAATGACTTCTTTAACAATTTAAGTAGATTTAAAAAAAAAAAAAATAGGGACCATGGCCCCTATAGCCCCCCTCCCTTTTGTCAACAAGTGATTCTTCAGCATTGTAATAGGTTTGAGTTACTTGAATAAGCGGTGATATTTATAACTTGACTTTTGTGAGTAGAAAAATCCTATTCAAAGAGACACTTTACCTTTAAGTGCCTTTAAATTCTATGAAAGAGGTTAATCTTGGTGAACATCCAGAAATATTCCTTTATTATCATGTGTGTAACAAATGAAATACCACCAGTACTTCTTTTAAATATTATGTTGGTACGTCGTCATCAAAGTCATATAAAGGATTCCAATTACAATAATATTATTTAACTTATTCATTGTAGTATCTAGATCCATATCCTTCTTATTATTATTATTGAAAAAAAACACATTATTAATTAAAAATATTATTACCTTTACTTTTAAGAATCATTTTATTAACCGAGAAATAAAATAAAAATAAAAAACACAAAAAATTAATATGAAAACTCTAAATACGAAAAAACAAAAACAATTCTCATTGTCTAATGAAAACTCAAAGAATAATTACTATGTGCAAATTTATACAACACACAAAAAACACTCTCAACCCTTTGATCCCAAGTACACCCATACCCTCTAGAGCAAGAATTTAACTATACCTCACAAGACCCTAACTACAAAAGTGTAAGAAAAATTAAACATTAATTCAAAGTGTCTTTGACTTGGGACAAAGAATATCATGAATTTAGAGTCCATTATTATATAGTCATTAACACTCACTCCCTAGCTTATCCTATAGGCAAGGTGATGAGGTGATATGGGATTTTTCTAGACGAATTATTTATCAATCCAACAATTATAAATGATTATTAATGATTATCGACTTTGATATCAAACATTAAATTTTGAAGGAAGATCTAATAGAGAGATTCAACAATAATAATCAATATAAAACAATGGTATCATCTGTGAGATAATAGATTTATAATTTTTTTACACTTATATTACTTAACTTTCTTATTTTCACTGAATATAAAATCTAAACTATTCACATTTTGCTTCAAACAAATGAATCATAAAGATAACTATTAAATTAGGCTCATCTAAACTAATATAATCATATTAATATTAATATAAGTAATTTCAAACCACGATAGATAGTTAAATATTGACTATGATCATATTATTGAAGTTAGTATCAATATTTATTTTTTATTTGTATGAATTATATATATTTCTTGTATAAAAAAAATGAAAAATAATACTTAATAATGGAATTATTATTCTAATATTAATTATAAGGCTTAATTAAGTTTTAAGTCCTTCATACACTAGTGCAAAATAAGAATATTATATCGATTCTACAGTACATATTAGATCGATCTCGCAACCGATCTAATATACATTGATGTAATATGTCGAAAATATATTAGATCGGTTGTGGACCAACAAACCTAATACCTTTAACAAAAAAAACATTTTCAAAAGTGACCATGCGAAGGTGTAAAGGAGAGAACGACGAACACCAAAGAACATTGACGAACCAACACCAATGAACCACCACTAATGAACCACCATGGAGAACACAACAACCTTACACAAAGCACTGTGGACCCTTTAGTTGACTAGGAGACTTTGCAAAATAGGATTGGGACCAACGTCATACATTTGGTAAAGCAACAACATCACGATTGTGCTTCATTTGCAGAGAAGATGGGAAATCACCAAGCGTCGAGAAGAGACAACTACAAAGACAACTTTCACCACAAACCAAAACCCTAGGCATGATAAAATGGGAGAAAAAACACTAACTTATTACATAACTTGTGGGAAGAGAAGACGAAGCTTGCTGAAGCATGGCATCGGTAGGGCATGACTACAATGGTGAGTGGCATAGAGGAGACAAGAGCTTCGCAAGAAAGATAAGAAGAAACTACAAAAAGCACAAGAGAGAAGATAAAGTTCGAAAAGTTAAAAGGGTTTCGTACTTTTATAACTCGAGAGAGAAGATCAAGTTAAAGAAGTGAAAAGGGTTTTCATGCTTTATAGTAAAGAAGACATATTAGATTGATTGTTTCTTCGATCGATCTAAAATCTACAATTAGATTAGTTTTTTTTTTCTATAACTAGTCTAATACGCACATATTGTTGGGAAATATAGGTTATTACAAAAGGGAAAGAAGAGTCTAGAAATTGGATCGCGACTTTCAAATCCTCTTTCCTTGTTTTGCAGCAATGGTTATGAACCCAACTTTCATGTTGTGCATGTCTATTATAATAAACCGTGTTTTTCATTCCTAATATCGTCTAGCTTCATTCGAAGTTGTGCTGCAAGTCTTGGTGCTACTGTTTTGGTTTGGTCAAGAACATTGCAATAATTATTTTATTGTTTGAACTGTTACAAATAACCATCGTGGGTCATGATATTTTTTAGCCCATCTCTACCCCTCTCTCCATCTATAAATAGGTCTAATGCTTGATTCATAACACACAACGCAACTCACATCTCTTTCACTCTTACATCTCTTTTTCTCTATCCTGCCTTTATATTTTTCTTTTGTTATCCTGGGTTACTTACTCCTTTGAGAGATATCCATATTCTTGCTAGTTTTGTAGATCTTTGGACAATCCGAGAAGTTTTTGTTGTATCCCGAGAACTTGTACAATACATCGTGGATAAGTCCTTAAGGACAATGAATATATACACATCATGAAGTGTTCATTTATTCGTGATTTGTCAGCAAAAACAATACATATTAGATTGATCCCCTATAACCGATTTTAAAATACTTTCAAGTATTTACAACGCGTTTTGAATTAAATCGATATTGCTACAACCGATTATATAGTATGTTATAATATCACCATTTTCCAGTAGTGATAAATCGAGTTTTGAGTCTCTTACAAATTTTTCTATATATTGAATCTACGTAATATAATTTCTTTGTGATCCTTACCATGTGATTTTTATCTTATCACATCACATCATCTTATTTGTTTGTCTCGACATATTAAAAAAAGGTGTAATTTTTGTAATTAATATGAATAGTTTTACAATTAATATAATATTATCTCCACACATTTTATATTATACCATAGCATTATTTTATATTAACTATAAAATCTCACTTTCACAAAAGTAAAATTATGATAGATAAAATAACAATCAAGTATCACCGTTATTAAAAAAATCAACTAACTACATAAAATCAATTGAAAAATATAAAAATTAAATACTTACTGAACAAAAAATAAATTAATAAAAATTCAATTAAAAATACTCAAATTTATAAAAAAATAAAATATAATAATAATAATTATCAGTGACCCTAATGATAAATTTTGTTAAATAACAGTTGCCGAGAAGAAAAGTAACATTCAAAATAAGTTGAAATGAAGTTGAAAATTCTAATCGAACTAAATTTATGCACGCGTGTTTCACTTATTGTCCATGGGATGTGAAGATTTGATGCATGTTCAAATTCAAAGACCACACAAACCTAATGGCACAACAAAAAGTGAGTCACAGAATGTGGATTCTGATTAATTATGTACTCACGACAGAAAGCGTCATTATTTTGATTCCAAAAAATAAAATGAGGAGACTGAAGATGCAAATTGCATCATCTTATGCTCAAAATGAAACCACATGCCACCATGGTGGATTGGTCAAATACTCTTTATGTTTCAAGGTGCTCGTGATTTGATTTATATTGATTTTTCAGATTTTTTTAATACATTTCACCGTAAAATATATTGTGATTTGATTCAAATTGATTTGAAATGCTATTTTTTTTTAATTAGAACCAATACATTTTTTATATTTTTCAATTTTGATCGAGTAATTATTATATTTTTTTCGTCATTTTTAAGACACTATACTTTATATAGGAAAAAAAGATAGAGAAAATATTTAAAATGACTTTAAAATCGGCGTTGTTTTCCTTTTTTTAAAATAAAAAATCTAATTAGTAATTAATTTTATTCATTAAATCTTATAATTTGATTTGAAAATATCTCTATGAGTTTTTTTAACATAGTTGTATTGATTAAAAAAATTCTATATATCATAAAAGTGTAAAAAAAAGGCAACATGTTGTATTGTGTCTTAAATATACAAATTCTTATGTAACTGAGTGGGGTTAATGCTTTAGGGTGTCTTTTCTTAATACGCAGAGGAGTTTCTTTCCTTTTTCCTTTTTTCTTTTTCTTTTTTATTTTCATATTTTGTTAAAATGTATATTTAGTATCTATATTTTTTATACTAAACTATTAATGAAGAAGAAATGGGTAAAAGAGGATTTACATGGTTTATTAATTTAACCATTTTTGGGAGATTGTAAAGAAAATAATGGTGGATTTCATTAGCTTAACTTTTTGGGAGAAAGTAATGATTTGATAAAAAGTGAAGAGTGAAAAATAAACAATGAAGGTGACAAAATGAAAAATTAATTTATTTGGATTGAGTAAAAAAAAGTAATAAAAGGTAAAGAGTGTACAAAAAGTTTATAATTTAACTAACCGATTTGAAAAGAAAAAAATTTGATTATAATTTTTATGCAACGAAGTTATGTTGCTGAATAATATATTATTTTTAATTAAGTAAGAAGTGTTTTTATATATTCAATCATCTCATATCACTTAGAAATTAAAATCAATGATAATTTAAATATTTTTTTCTTCTTCATATCTCGATACGTTTTTTAAGAATTCTTCCATAAAATAAACTAGTTTTTCATTGACAATATGTGCATGGTTAATATCCTTGTTATAATCTATCATACTCTACATATATATTATATCATATATGATCAACATATATAACCCATATAATCATAATCAATTTGTTTACACACTTCGTATGATGAGCATACAGACATACATAATTTAAGGTTGCATGTAAATCAGTTTTGAGTAGAAGTGAAAGTGAGGAAGTTATGAATTCAGAATGAGTAGAAGCTGAAGTTATGTTGAACAAAGAAATAAAAGCTCCGATACACGAAGAGCAACAGTGCTTGACTCCAACAAAGAAAGGTTCAAGAGTAGCAATGTTTAAAATAAGTTAGACATGTAATAAAACTTTTTCAGATATATAAAAGTAATTAAAGTCATTTTGAGATTTTGCTTTATGTGAACATGTCTTTCTCCCTAACTCGTACTCTTCTCTTTTCCAAGCGTGACAACAACACAGTCCTTCCTTTCATTTTTGCACACTTAAAACGAAAACAAACAAAATCAAACAGGTAATAAAAAAACATCATGCTTTCAAAAATAACTTTTTAAACAAAAATAACACTAACATTTTGACGATTATATAAATACCATGGAATTAGTGACGAAGTTTGGATAAAATATTAAGGGATGCCAAATTAGATTTTTTGATATATAATTTTTTTTTCTAATTAAAAAATATATATATTTATTTTCTCTCTTCATTTTTTCTGTTCAAAATAAACACACAAATGACTATCATTCACTATTATATTATAAAATAATTATAATTTTTTTAATATAAATTTATCATATCTTGTATATTAAAAAAAATTATCACCAAATAATGGTACACAATAAATATATGTGTTTTCGTGCGGCCGGAGAATTTGTCAACATCCAAAATTTTAAAAGAAATAGCGCATATTAAATTATTAGTTTCTCTTGCCTTAAAGTAGATTCTTAATACTATTATTCTCTACACAACTTCAAGGTGTAAAATAGTTTTATCTAGAAGAGTTTTATCAACAATTAGAGCATGATTTTATGATTTTTAATGGATAGAGATCTGCCTAGAGGATAGAATAATCACATGTAAGATGAAAACAAATTGTTTAAAAAAAGATAAAAAATTTCAAAAAAAAAATTATTCGATCTAAAATGTTCTTTAATTTCTCATTTTCATCATGTTGTAATTTGATTTTAAAAATGGTGAGAGATCGATAATGAAAGTTGAAATAGAAAAAGGAAGGTGATAAAGATAAGAAGATATGAGAAAAAAAAATCAAAGAAAGAAGAAAAATAAATTATAGAAAAAAGACTGTCAAAGATTCTACTGATTTAAAAAAATAAAACTTTATTAAATTTAATATAAATTATATAATATAATATAAATACAATTTTAAAATATATATAAACCATAAAATTAAAATGAAAAAACTTTGAGAGAGTTGTGATTACCTGTAATAACGAAGTACCGTTTATGGATGAAATGAATGCATCGAACTTTAATCGATTTGAGCGTGGGTGGGTTGAATGGTATGACTTTTGATTAGTGGTGAGTTTTATAAGTTCTAAATATCGACACACCTCATGTTCATACTCTTCCCTATTAATTCTATCGTCACTTTCTATGTCTCAATCTCTAAGTTTATGGAATAAACAAATCTTGTGCATCTAACTTCATTACTTAGCATATGTCCCATAAAGTGAAAGTCACATGTCATGGTTCCGAGCATTAACCAAAGTTTGATTCCTTCCTATTATTGCTTCCAATGGCCCAATTTTATTCACTATATACAATACGCATTATTAATACACCACCACTTAAATTTCACCTACATATGCTCCTAATAACAATTGTATTAGGTTCAGTTTCTCATTGATTTTGTTTTCCATATCTTCAAACAAATATTTTTTTTGTAATTACTTTCAAACAATTTTTAGAATAAAATTAGTTTCTAACAAATTAAAATCAACTTAATTTATCTATAAGTTAAAATTTAATAAATTAGTTTGACCAGAAAACATGTGCATGCATGTATTATTTATTAATAATCATATAACTCACTTTGTAGTCAAACTTGATAAAATCATTATAGACTACGTATTTATTTCTACAAATTACATAAATTTCAATAGAATTCTATTTGTAAGATTGGCATTTAACATTAGTGACTAAATTAAATAATTTCCTTACACATTCATTATTTATTCCTCCAGTAGTAATAAATAATTTATCTTTTACAGTTAATTTAAATTGATTTCCTTTTTTGATTAATATATAGCCCTATTGAAATACCGTACACGTTTTTTCACTAAAATTCCATCACTTAAAGTTTAAAAATATCTGAAATAATTAGAATCATCAGTTAAAAAATGCACCTTTGCCATGCTAAATTAGTTTTAAAATATCTGAAATAATTAGAATAATCAGTTAAAAATGCACTTTTGCCATAAATTACTTTATACTATTAATTAATTAAATGGTTAAATATGTTTTTTGTCTTAATTTTAGTGAAAATTGGAATTAATTATTCTTGGAAATCTTAAACCAATATAATCTCCCAATTCTGTAAATGCATGAATTTAGTTCTTTTAACTAAATTTTATTAAGTTTATTTGACATTTTAAAACGCATTTCATTGTATTATTTTAGTTTGTTGATACCGTTTGATACATATTCGTATAAATGTTACTTAAAAAACACGTTTAAAATGTCAAATAAGCTTAAAAAAATTATTTAAAGGATTAAATTCATAAATATTTAAAAATGAGGGACTAAATTAGTTTAATATTTTCATGGGAAATTAATTTCAATTTTTATTAAAAATTGAATTGAATGACCAAAAACATATTTAACCCTTAACTAAAAATTATACAAAAATTATTTTGTGAAAAAACAAACCTTACATATTAATCAATTCACGACTGAGTATTAGAATGAACCTCTAGATAATTTACTCAAATTAAAATGTTAATTATTAAAATTATTATAGTTTCTAATTTCGGTATGTTTATATCGGTAATTTAGTATAACTGAATGAATAATTTATCACAGTTATAATTGTTGCTTCTTCTTTCATAAATTATTGGTTTTTAGGATTATTGTCCAATATCTAATAAACGATACATAATGGTTTCATTTATTTTAGAGTCGTATTAAAAATATTATTAACTGTCATTTTAAAAATTTAAACTAATATTAATTGCTTTATTGTTATTTGGCATTTTACTTAATATTTAATTATTTGATATACGTGCATATATTATTATAAAAATGGAAAATGTAAAATAAATATTTTATTAATAAATGGTATTGTTTGGCACTTTTTTAACATTATTATTTGCATTTACATTGATCCAATGCTGTCATTAATGCCTGTCGGCGCCGTTCAATAGATATTTGTGAAACGTGTTTGAATTATTAATTCATTTTCTTAAAATACTAAAATACGAGATTTCAGTTACGTAATTTTTAAGATAATTTTGGTAAAAAATGTGATTAAGAATTTAGGGGTGCATGTGGGTGAGGTAATCAAATGGTTAGCTTGGCACATGGGTGACGCAATATGATGAGACTGTACGGTGTCGTTTGTTTGTTTAACTAAGATGACTTCATTATCTCACTTTGTCTGTTTGTGCTACCATTATTATACAATGAATTATTTCCCACTAATACATCAACTGCTTTGGTCGAGAACGTTGCTAATGTCACATTAATTTTGAAATTTAAATATTAACTTTTAAAGTTTTATCTGACAAATATAATAATATAAGTATTTGGAAAAATTTATTTTCCAATATATTTTTGTTTTTTATTTTGATAAAAAGTGTAAATTAAAAGATTTTCATAAAAAGTATTAGCAAACTTAAAATTAATTTTTGATTTGCAAAAAATGTGATTAAAGTAAAGTGTATACGATATAATTTTTTTTACCTTATTATGTTACTTATTATTATTATTATTATTTTAAATGAAGTTTAGTGTCCTTAAATAATAATTTTTATATTTTAAATAATTTTAAACTTGCAGTCATTTGAACTAAAAATATGATTTTAAAATCCGTATAAACAATTTTAAAATATCTAAATTATCTGCTTTTAAAAAAATATATAGATTTACAATCAATCCACTTATCTAGATTTGGATTTATGAAATTCAAACTAATGAATTTAAATTTAATTTTGATTCAAATTATTTAAATTTATAGTTAATTAATGAAAATTCAATTGTTTTGTAAATAGGGATAACAAATAAATTTTTATTTTTTAAATTCGTTTTGTTTTGATAGAGAGTTATTGCATTGATTATGTATGAATATGGAAATAAATAACATTCGATATTTTTTGTAATTATTATAAAGACTGGGATAAGTATATCCATTTTGTTTTCGTCTTCGTAACTGACCAATACTCATTCCTATTTTTATCTTATCCCCATTTAAGTTACTAAATTATTCATAACTTTTTAAGAAGCCTAAAAGATTTATATGTTAGGAAATACTAAAAGTAATAAAATAATTGTTATAAGAATAAGACAAATATATAGATAATAAAATATTCACCAAGTCAAAAAAAAAAAAGTATGATATAATTAGGGATGTCAACAGGACAGGTAGGGTACGGGTAGTAGCTCTCCCGTATCCTACCCGCTAGATAAATATCTGCTCCGTACCCGTACCCATATCCGTCGGGTATCCGTTATGCGGGTACCCGTCTATTTTTTTCATATCCGCAGATATCCACGGATACCCACGAGTATTTACAAAATTATTTAAAAAATAAATATTTAATCATCAATTCAAATAAAATAAAATAAAATACATCACTGTCATAAATTTTAAACAAATTTTAAACTAACTCAAGTCCAAATAATTATAAAAATAAATATAAAATGACGTTCAACATGATGAAAATTCTTTAATTAGTGTTCTGATCAACAAGTTCACTTTCTCCGATTGATTCCTGAAAAATAATCAAATAATAAACCTTAATTGTCACGTGCCAAATATTCTTATTTTGATTCCATCATTTGACAACAAGCATACCATAAACGTCACTATCTATATATGGTTTAATGTATATGCCCAATTTGAAAGAAGGAGAAGAGAAAAATGTTAAGGGATGTACTTGAAAGAAGACAACGTATCAATACTTGAAGTTGGAAGAATGAAGACAGAAGACAAGATGTGCAACTTATAAAAAATTAGGACAAAATGTTTTTTACTAATATATATATATATATATATATATATATATATATATATATATAAAGATATTTTTGTGAATTAAAGTTTAGCGGGTACGGGTATCCACGGATACGGATACTATGATACCCGTACCCGCCCCGTTAACATGCGGGTATAAAAAATATCCGTACCCACGGGTAACGGGTATCCATTTTTAATATCCATTTCTTATCCATTGCAGGTTTTATCTGCGGATACCCACGGGTACGGATATTTTTGACATCCCTAGATATAATTATAATTGAAGCGCTTATCTACCAAGATAGAAGAATCGGTTAAATAGATCAAGTTTTGAGTATTACTTTTTCCTCTCCATATTTTTTTCTACACCTTATCAATTTTGAAATTTATTTTTTGAAACACAAAAATCATTCTAGTAACTTTTTTTAAGAAACAAATGTACTCTCCTTTTATGAAAAACACTTTTCTTGAAATTTTTTTTAGGGTGGGAGAAAAAATTATAGGACGTAAAAAGTAATTACTGTAAAGTTTTTGTATACTTTAGCCTAGGGATGACAATACAAGCTTACTCCGGTGGGTCCGCAAAATAATGTGGGATGGATCGAAGTATTGAGTTTGCTGGCTCGCACTTAACACACATAACTTACAGCTTGTGCGTGCCAGGGGCGAAGTGGGGCGGGACGGGACGAACTGACCCACATAACCTATCATTTTTATACTTCAACTTTTGAATTTATGTGTAAACCAGTTTTTGAACATATTTTGGATTATTTTTTATTGGACTGTTAGACTGGTTTTGGACTGCTTTTTATTGGACTATTACAATGTTTTTTATCATTGAGATATGGTTTCTTTACATCTTTAATGTTTATGTTCAAGTTTTGTGGTAGAATATTTTTTTTTTTTTTTTTTATGAAATATTTCATCTTCAAATTGATTTGATCAATGCATTTGAAGCTTTGCATCCTTAAAAGTATTTAAATGCATCAAATTAACTTTTAAAATTATGATGCTAAAAAATGTGGATCAACCTACACGCCTACGGGCAAAAGGAATTGGAGCGGACAATATATTTCAACCCGTATTTTCTATACGGGCAGATTAGCCCAGCCCACAACGTGTGAGTCTAATGCAAGATGGATCTAAACAGAGTTAAGCCGGTCCGTATTGGCACCTTGACTTTGGCTACTACCATTTTTGTTTAAAATTGAAAAGAAAATAAGTTAAAGAACAAATAACAAACATAAAAATGCGATAACGGGTCAAGCCCAGTGATGATATTGAACTCTGGAGCTCGTTCAAGTAAGGCCATGCCAATTACTGTCCTGGTTGAGTTGTATATGGGCCTAATAGTAACTCTTCAAATGCAATTGTTTCCTTCACCCACCCCCCGCTTTCAACCCGCAACCCACATATTTTTGAAAGATAAAATTACCTTTTGGATTTATTTAGAAATAACCCAGTATGTTTAGGGTTGATATAATCTCTCTACTTTAAACACTCCAATTACCTGGTTGCCTTTATCAATTAATTTTAAACACTCCAAGAAGAGAAGTTGGATGAGAATATTGAAAAATGGGTGGTGTCATGAAATTTCACTCTAAACGAGATGAAATAATCTCTCTACTTTCCCATTTTCAAAATTTTTTCCCCCGTGAAAATAGTTGTCCCAAGTTTTCAATGTGTTGGTTTTTTCCTATGTAAATTGATAACTTCCTCCGTACAAACTAATTATTTGTTTGATTGAATCATATCATATATGACTTGTAAAATTAGGAGATTATTCTTAATTTAGTAAATACTAATTTTTTTCTAAAAATATTATTTTAAAAAAACGAACTAAAGACGTAAGCTCGTACTTTGATCTAAATTATATTTATCTAGTTTTCTTCTCTCTTTTTTTTCTCAAAACAAATATCACATATAAAAATATGTTTTTACGTTAATATTAACATACTTAAATAAAACACTTATAAAAATAAATAAATTTATTGTTTCTTCCTTTTGTTGTTTTCCTCTTCATCTAAAGAATTTTTTCTTTTTCGTCGGTTTTCCAAATCAAGCAAAGCAAAACAGTGGTTTGTGACAGTGCCAACATCATCTCTCTGTAACAGTGATTAACACGCGTCGGTTCCATGTTGAAAATATATTTAGGGTGGAAGCAGCCGATAAGTCGAGAAGTTTCCAGAAGTTTTACAAAATATCTTTGGCACAGTAAATTGACAAATGGCAGAAGCTTCTCAGAGTCTTCAAAAATCTCTTCCAGTGTCACACTCTCTCTAGAACCTTCCTTCTCTCATCCCTTAAATTCCTTATTCCCTAAGCCCCAAGTAAACCCTTGGTTTATTCACACTTCGTCATTCACCGAACTCTTTCTCTCAGATACTTATACTCACACTGCATAGCAGAGAGATTAAGCTTCCATTTAAGGAAAATGAAGGGAGGGATAGTGAAAGAGGAAGAAACAATCGCATTTGCAGCTGCTGCTGTTGCTGCTGCTTCTTCATCTTCATCCTCAACTTCCAACCTCTCCCCGCAACCAAGGGAAGGGTTGCACGACGTGGGTCCCCCTCCGTTTCTCACCAAAACCTTCGACGTGGTGGAAGACCCTTCCACCAACGACATCGTTTCGTGGAGCAGAGCACGCAACAGTTTCGTCGTTTGGGACTCTCACAAGTTCTCCACCACCATCTTGCCTCGTTACTTCAAGCACAACAATTTCTCCAGCTTCGTCCGACAACTCAACACCTATGTAAGCATTTTTTTTCCTTCTCGTTTCCTACTCAATTTCTTAACCTAGTTTAGTGTGTGTGTATATATATAAACTTCTAAAGTTTGCAGTTTTTAATCAACAATTTAGAGTGTTCTTCTGAACGAGTGTGTTTGAGTGTATCTTTAAAGGATTTTTTTTTTTGTCTGGTGGTTGTAATAATTTGATGTGAATCCTAACTTGGGAAATGAATGGCTGGTGGGTGCAGGGTTTTAGAAAAGTTGATCCTGACAAATGGGAATTTGCGAACGAAGGGTTTCTGGCGGGACAGAAGCACTTGTTGAAGACGATCAAGAGAAGGAGGCACGTGACACAGACGCAGTCACACGAGGGAGGAAGCGGAGCTTGCGTTGAATTGGGGGAGTTTGGATTGGAAGGTGAGATTGAGAGGTTGAGGAGAGACAGGACAGTTTTGATGGCTGAAATTGTGAGGTTGAGGCAGCAACAGCACAATTCAAGGGAGCAATTGTTGTCCATGGAGAGCAGATTGCAGGTCAGCGAGAAGAAACATCAGCAGATGATGACTTTTCTTGCTAAGGCACTCAACAATCAGACTTTTATTCAGCAGTTCCTTCACAGGAACGCTCAGAAGATAGAGTTGCAAGGTGCTAGAAGAAAGAGGAGACTAGCTGCTTCCCCAAGCGTGGAGAATTTGCAGCAAGATCCTGTGATTGATGCGGCATTGCCAGTTGAAGAGGAATCCACTAATATTGAGTCTCTTCTCTCAGCTGTTTATGACGATGATCCATTAGAATCAAGCTCTGAACTAGAAGACCCGGCGATGTTAGGTTCAGTTCCTACAACCGGTGGTGGGAGTGATTTGGGGGTTGTAAGTGATGCAATCTGGGAGGACTTACTGAACCAAGACTTGGTTGCTACGAACCATGAGGAGGAAGTTGTAATTGGTGATTTTTCACAAGTTGATGTTCCTGTGGAGGATTTGGTTGCTGATCCTGATGAGTGGAGTGAGGATTTGCAGAACCTTGTGGATCATATGGGTTATCTTGCGTCCAAACCCTAGTGGACTCTGACAATTTTTATCATCTAGAACCGTTGTGGTATAACCTCATGAGGCTTCATTGTTTTGTTAATATTTGTGGTTTGATAATTTACGTGATTGCAATTGATGTAGCATATGAATGATTTTATATGCAGCAGGGAAAGGTGGTTGCTGCAGAAGAGGTCCCCAGATATTGCTCTTTATCTGCTGTATCCTTTGTAAAACAGACATGTGTTTTGTGAATAGCTGAGTATTCCTTGTACCAGTAATGATGATGCTGTTTGTACTATGTTGTTGCCCCCTTTGGATAACTACATTGTACGTTTATTTTTTTTTTGCAGGGTAGGTTAATGTTGAAGTGGCCTATTGCTTGGAAAAGAAGTAGTAATAATCTAACGGTAAATTGATGAATTGTGAAACTTTCAGTGTGGAGAGACTGTGAAGTAAGATCGTTGACTGATTCCAAAGAAGAATATCATTAACAATCCCCTTTACTCATCCGCCATCTCACCTTGTCCATTGGTGTACACTGAGAAAGGGAAATACACATTCTTCCTGTTTTATCTTTTATTTTATTCTATATTTTTTTTAAAAATTGTTTTTTTACCCGTTGTTGTACTAGTAGAAACTCATTTTTAGAAGTATTTTAATTATCGTAATTATTGAAAAAAATTAACTTTTATGGTATTTATAGTGAAAGAGAGATCAAGGATAAAATAATAAATATAAGATGTGTGTGAAAATAACAATGTTTATATCTTTATGTTGTATTTTCAATGTCATACATAATATGCTAAATCACTCTTTTAGTCAGTATAGCAAATAGTTAAGATGATGAGTTTATTCCTTATATAAATTTTAAAAAGAAATAAACTCGTTACTATACCTTGCTCATTTAAAACATTGTTTTAGTTTTATTATTATTATTTAAACTGTGGGACGTTGGACTTTGATTTTACTTACTAATATAAAAAAAATACGATTTTCATTTCATTATAATAGAAATTCATAATTAAAACAATAGTGACTACAGCAATATTTTAATAATAATAATATTTTTTTGTAGTAAGAATAATGTATTATTAATGTTAAAAATAATAGTTATAAGATAATATTATTATATTCTTCTTCTTAGTATTATAACACAAAATCAAATAAGCTTTTGAGTGTAATAGTTTCACAAATATACAACTTTTGTAAAGTTGGGTAAGATTATTATCAATATATATATATATATATATTGATAATAATATT
>Ga0214542_1001575_pt1 | contig 46918 bp, 26 predicted proteins | sample CNSS1metaG_FD_160096 | JGI IMG/M metagenome (GOLD analysis project Ga0214542, IMG submission 160096) | Root nodule microbial communities from cowpea collected in UCLA plant growth center, Los Angeles, California, USA - CNSS1 | ecosystem: Host-associated > Plants > Roots > Nodule | place: USA... | reverse complement strand
CCTAGAAGTAGAAGAACTTTTAAATTCCAATGGGCGAGCTTTAACAGATTATAGTTCCCTTCCTCAACCTGATCTTTCAAATTCATTCAAATTTCATAATAGGTTCATTATTGATGAAATGAATTATGATAAAGAACAAATGGAGAAGCTACATCACTCTCTATTGTAGTCAATCACTAATGAGCAACTACATGTTTATAACAGAATTATGACAATAGTGAATTGAGATGTAGGGAATTTCTTTTTCTTATATGGTTATGGTGGGATTGGAAAAACATATTTGTGGAAACTTTTGTCAGCTGCTATTAGAGCAAAGGGAATGATTGCGCTTAATGTAGCTTCAAGCGGCATTGCATCTTTATTGCTTCCTGGAGGTAAAACTGCTCATTCTACTTTTTGCATACCACTAGAAATTAATGATGAATGAACGTGCAACATCAATCAAGGAAGTCTTCGAGCTAAACTATTGATGGAAATAAACTTATCATATGGGATGAAGCTCCTACGATGAATAAGTTATGTTTCCAAGCTTTTGATAGAACATTGAGAGACATTATGAGACCTAGAAATGAAGATAATGCTGACAAACCATTGGTGGAAAGGTTGTTGTCTTGGGCAGTGATTTTAGACAAATCTTGCCAGTAGTAAGAAAGGGATCAAGGTATGATATTGTGAACTCATCGATTAACTACTCTGATTTGTGGCAATATTGCACAGTTCTTAAGCTATCACAAAACATGAGGTTAAAAAGTGTTGTTTCAAATGAAATTGCAATAGATACAAAAGAATTTGCTGATTGGATTCTTAAAATTGGAGATGGAAATATGAATTTGAATGAAAGTGGTGAACCCAATATTTCAATACCAACAGATATTCTAATTCAAGAAAGTGAAACACCTTTACTTTCTTTAGTGAAATTTGTTTATGGTGGTCTAATTGAAAATATCATGACTCCTGCCTTCTTTGATGACGACACTATACTTTGCCCTACAATTGATAGTGTTGAACAAGTAAATGACTTCATTTTATTGTTGATTCTTGGTGAAGAACAAATTTATTTAAGTTCAGACACTCATTGTCAATCTAATGATGATCAAGAAATTCAAGGTGAGTGGTGTGACATCCCGTCCGGATATTACGAATTTACTTAATAAAATAAGATAATAATATTAAACGCTCATTTATTAAGCTCCATTTTCCAAAACATGGGAAATATAAAACTTTTATTACATCCAAAGTTAACTCAAATCCATAAAATTTAAAACTCAATTATAATGTCTACGGGTAGTAATATGAAATATTACAAATTCTTTAAAAACTCATAAAATATAAAATTTTGAGAAAGTCCTCTCCAAACTAGCCCCGCTCCAGCTCTATGCCTCACCAGATCCACCTGCAACATCGACTACTCCCGTGTACCACGTACACGATCATCGCCAAACACAAGCAGATAGAGTGAGCTAATAGAATAAAACATATGCATCAATTTATATAACAAAACACACACAATCCAAGGAACTCTATCCTTTGGTCTCATCTCACATGGATGCCAACATGTAATCCATGTTTTACATCTTTGATTGATAGTCTCAAGATATCGTTGTTGCCAACCTACAAGCCACCACTCGTAGAACACATGCGGGAACACTCGCTATTCCGAGCCACAACTCAAAGAATGCTCGTATTACCCTCCATCCTAAGCCACAACTCCAGGAATACTCCAGCATTTGACCCTTGAGATATCGCCCAAAGCCTCGTAGACCACACACATCCAAAGCAAGTAAAACACGATGTCTGCTTCATCAAAAATCACCTAGCGCTCTATACGAGTCGCCAGGCACAAAAGGCTTCTAGACCGCCTGGCGGGGGACACGTGCTGCCAGGCGCCAAGTGCCTCTGATGCTACTGTTTCCACAAGCATCGCCTGGTGGGACAACCCTTATCGCCAGGCGCAACACGCTTCAATTCTCTACTGGTTTTGTAGCCATCGCTTGGCGGTCAAACACCACCGCCAAACGCTACACCAGTACTTGCGCAATACTGGTTTTTAAGCACCCAGAATAAAGTAAAATCAATCCATTCACATTTCATATATATTCTCCCCCTTTAAACCCATGCTAGCATTTAATTCTAACTTATGAATAACGCATGCTCAAACAAGTATAAGCAACATCATTATAACAATTTAAGCACATGATCCTAGGCACCAATGCAAATTAATATTGACACATGCATTCACCAATAACCAATTCTCCACATGTGACTAACCCAAAGGGACATTCAAATTGATAGAGACTTACCACATAACCCAATCATGCTTCATTAGAAGTTACTTGAAATTATCAAGAGCTTATTCATGTATTTTAAATACTCCAAAATTAGCAATGTTGAGTAACGTATATCTCTAGCTGTTGACCTCCAAATCAAATCTCCACCGTTCAAATTGAAGAACTACATGTTGTGGACCACATGTCAAAATTTCACCTAAATCGTACGGTTAACGAACCAGGAAATGCAGTTTTATGGAAACTGCGCAAACAAGAAAAATGGTGGCGCCTAACGCCCCAAAATAGGAAGGTGGCGCCTGGCGGGACTAAACTACCGCCCGACGGTTCCTGTTGCGCGAAAAGTATGAAAAACAGCGTTTTTCGTGAACAGAACACCACGTACCTCTGGTGTGGCGCCTAGCGGCAAATTGGTTGTCGTTTTGCGGTTCCTGCTGTTCCAAGAACCCAGAAACTTCCTCAGCACTTGCGAACCTTATCCAATTCCCTACAATTCTTCTTCCACTCGATTTACCATCCAATAGGCTGCATTCATGAGTTTATATTCACTATTCATTCATAAGACTTCTTCATATACGAAATTCCACTAATCTTACCACTTAATTTAGTGCGACTAAGAAATCCGCAATTCGTCAACCCAAAAATTTATATTCTTGCAATTTTCACACAATCGAACCTTCAATTTTATATACTTCAGCGAATTCGGCCTTCCAATAATTTCCAAATAGTTGGCACTATCTTTTCCCCCGAACAGAATCAACCAAGAAACCCCAAAACACTAATATCGAGCCAAATTGACTCGCGTCGCCTGGCGGGTAATCATCACCGCCAGGCAGTTCATCAAAAACCCAGAAACTGGGTTGGCGCACAGGTGTTGCCTGGCGATCAAGCTCGTACCGCCAGGCGGTTCCTCATCTGGAACCCAGAAAACAAGCAAAATTGTATGTGCCGCCTGACAGCTCATTCAAAGCCACCAGGCGATTTCTGGAATTTTCCAGAAATCCAGAATTCAAGATATTTGGCAACCAGAAACAATGTACACTCATTTCATACATCAATTATTAACCAATTACAAATAAGTTACGAGTTTAGCACCCCTAACCTGGATTCCTCGCTTTGAAATTGATTACTCGCGTTTTTCCTTGGTTCCACAATGATTTTCTCCCTTGCCTCCACTCAACCACACGTAGCAACCTTCCCTTTCTCTCAATTAGCACAATGTATGCTCTGTTAATCCACCCCTCACGGCCCTCACAAAAACTAGTCAAGGAAACTCTCTCACTTTCCCTTAATGGTCTCTTTAAACAATGCATAATGGTGGTTAATGTTGGAAAACGAATTTCCATCATTAAGAGGTGTAATTGCCTTTCAAAAGTCATTACTTCATGAGTTTTCCAACCACTCTTGGCTTCTAGGATTTCCTTGCCCTTTCACATTCATGCCAAAAGACATTTTGGCAAAAAGAAAGTTTAGTGTGGATTCATCGAACCCATAACCATGTCAATGTCAAACCAATGCACAACCCTTTAGCTAATTCATGTTTTGTGATAATTCCTATAAATATAGGATTAAATTATCACTCATTATAATCAAGTATATTATTAAAAATAATAACAATTAAGTCCTTGAACCCAAGTCCTTTCACACAATTAAGTGCTTTCCACCATTTGAGCTAGTACTTTCCACATCATAAACCTTAACATTAAATACCATAAAGGCTTTCACTAACCGCATTTATTAATTAATTATTTATTTAAATAATTAAATTTCATGGGTCTTACAAGTGGTTTACTCAAGAGTTTCTAAATGATATCAAATGTTAAGGAATTCCAAATCATAGGATTAAATTGAAAGTTGGCGTACCAGTTATGCTTTTAAGAAACATTGATCAAGCAAATGGTCTTTGCAATGGTACAAGGTTGCAAGTTAATGATTTGGGAAAGAATGTTATCTCTGCTACGGTAATAACAGGCAAAAATGTTGGTGACAAAATTTTCATTCCAAGAATGAAGTTGACACCTTTTGATTCCAGCATCCCGTTTAAATTTCAATAGAGGCAATTTCCAATATCTTTATGCTTTGCAATGACAATAAACAAAAGTCAAGGCCAAAATCTTTCTAAAGTTGGACTTTATCTTCCTTGCCCAGTTCTTACTCATGGAAAATTGTATGTAGCAATTTCTAGAGTGACAACAAAGAAAGGACTCAAAATTTTAATTATGGATGAAGATGGAAAAGTAAGCAATACAACTACAAATGTGGTTTACAAAGAAATATTTGAAAATCTTTGATAAGAGGTATACAAATTACTTTAACAACATTCTTATAATTTGTCAATTATTGTATCTTTAACTGTAATTCCTTTCTTTTGTTGCAGATTATAATATCCAATAGTGTATAATATACACTTTGAAGATTTTTTTTTCGATAGCTGTAGCGATATTGAAAAGTACATGGTCATTGATATATGTTTGAATTGCATTATTTGTTGTCCAACATTATTTGTTGTCCACTCATGGATTTATGTTTTGAAGACCATGGTTGCTGTAGTACAAATATTATAACTGTTATAAAGATTCTCAATTGTTGTTATTTTAAATTTTATTTGTGGCTTTACTATATTATGAAGAAAAAATATCTACCTACATGTTCTTTTTCGTTACTGCAGTACATGTATTATAACTCTTATAACACCCACATTGATTTTGAGTAACAGAGTGTCTCTAAAAATGTATAACGAATATAAAATATAATATTTTATAGTTATTTTTAAATGCTTTATGTTTCAGTTACTTTATATATCAAAGTATCTGCAAAAAACTATTTTACAATTAAAGCCACTGTTTGCATGTGTTACTGAATTTGTGCTGGCAGTTTCGGCTAAGATTCCTTATCTTTGTTTTCACGTGATGATCTTTGTCATTCCATTTCCAAGTTCCACTTTACCATTCCATCCAGAATTTTCATTTACCCATATATTTCAACCGTGACTTTGTTTTGCAATTAGAGGAATAGAGATGGAGCAAACCAGTACAGATGGAGCAAACAACACAACAATACTTTGGAAGTTCAACAAATCTACATATGTTGTTAGGTATGCTGTAAATTTGACCATAGAAATACATCTTTGGAAATCATTTTGTTATTGTATGTGTTTTCTGCTGTGAACGGTTGGTGGTATCTAATAAACTCTATCATCCTCATTAAAATGTTAAGATTTTTGCCACAATGGTAAACAAAGATATGGAGATATAGTAGGATTATATAGGAAAATGTGTAGTAGAGATGGAGTTAAAACCATCCGTGAAGATATGGTGCCTGATCTTTAATTTTCTGTCATTTGATTTAAATTTTCTGATATTTTTCATTTGTCTTCTTCATTTGGTTAATATTTTTAGATACAAAATTATTTAACCCAACATACACAAAATCATTTTCATTTATACAATCAATTTTGGTTTCTATTTTAATTGGGTGAACTTTAAAGAATTATTATATTTTATTTCAATCGTATAAAAGTTTGTTTAATATATTTTTTAAATACATAATATATATATATATATAATATAAACTTATTTTCAAATTTTTATTATTTATTTATTTATTTTTCATTAATATTTAAATATTTTGTTGGTTAATATAGTACTGGAATTTCTTTTCTTTTCAATTATTCTAAAGATTTAAAATTTATTCTTATTTTAGTTGCTATTTACTAGATTTAATGTTTTTTTATTGCTTTATAAACTTTTAATTTATTTTTCATTTGTAATAAATACATACGACTTTTCTGACCATTAATTATATTTTGAAGAAAAACAGTTTGTACTTATATATGTTTGTGTTTATGTTTTCATTTCGTTGTAGAGAAAAATTTCTTCATGTTTTTATTTATTGTTGGAAAATAATTTACTGTCTTTATTAATTTGTAGCCATTTGGATTTGTCGATTGACACTTTGTTGTTGGTTATGCACACAAATTAGGTCCACAGTGGCACTTGCTAGATGTAAATGGTAAGAGCACGACAGTTACCTATAACATAGATTCAAATAACCCAAAAATCACAAAAGGTTGGAGTAATATGATAGATTTGTGTGACATCCAAAGTGACTCTCACATCCAGTTTCAGTATTTGGGAAATTCTTTATTTCACCTAATAGTGTTTAAAGGTGGTTGTATACCAAGGAGTTTGACAACATTTATGTGTCATATCAGTCATCATGAAACAAGATCTATAGTTTTAGTCAAATTTACAAAGTATCAAAGAAAAGCAAGTCCCTTGGTATATGCCTTTTGATTTCTTTTTATCTTTCAAGTATAATTTAATATCAATTTACATATAATTAAATGAAAATACTTAATGCACTAACAATAACCTTTTGAATCATGCAGGACTTGCCATCAAAGTTTGCCAACTTCATTCAGGAGGAGAATGTACAAGATGTGTTTCTTATAAGGCCTAAAACTATAGTCAATAGCAAAATCCTAATATCGAAGAAACATAGAAGTTCAACAAAGATAGGTCAAGGTTGGAGGGTATTTTGTTTTGAAAATGAGTTAAAAGAAGGTGATATTGTTATCTTTCAAGTAGACAATGATTTCATCGAACCAAATATTGAAGTGTTAGTGAATTTTCAGATTTTGACTATTATGGGTGCAAATTGGACAAGAAAAGCACAAGTGGGACCTGTTACCTACTTGGCTCAAGTTTGATATCATAGAATAGTAAGAAGCAAGTTGAGGCAGAGTCTATAGGTAAAGTCTATAGAAGTTGGTCATTGTTATGCTGAAATCATATGGCTAAAACATCGACTCTTAGACTATAGTGTGAAGTTGGAAAATGTACCCTTGTATTGTGATAACACTAGTGCAATTAATCTAACTAACAATCCAATTCAACACTCTAAAACCAAACATATTGAGATAAGGCATCACTTTATTAGAGATCATGTACAAAAAGGTGATTGTAAAATTAAGTTTGTTAAAACGGAGAATCAACTAGTTGATTTGTTCACTAAACTACTTGCTTGTGATAGGTTTATGAAGCTTAGAAAAAAATTAGGTATTATGGATATGAAAAACGTGATTTGATACATTCTAGCTTGTTAATCTTATTGAATAATGCTTTAATTTCACTTAAATTGCTAAATTCTGCATAAAGTGTGATATGCTAGTATTTTAATTTGTTAAATCTATAAAACAACACAAATTTCACTTAAATTGTCACTGCATGTGTAACGTCCAATTTTAATAGACAAATCTATTCAAATAAAACATTGTACATCTTATAATATCCAAGGGTACGAGACTTAAGGTATAAAGGATAATACAATCACCCCAATATACCAGAAGAAAAATGAGGCACTACATGATGCCAGGAACTAAATACAAGAGTCTTAACATACGACCAAAAGCAAGAGATTACAATGTAATAATAACTCTTCAATGTGGGCTCGATAGTGACCCAACACTAAACCACGTCCCACTAAGTTGTAGCATCCTCGTCACCACTACGATCACCAGGATTTCCCACATCTGCTCACATCAATAAATTGATGATCATCGCAACAGGAGAGAACCACACACGAGACACATAAGCAAACAAATAGGATAAGCTAGAGTAAAAATATTTTGAACATACAATTGAGCATGCAATTTAAAGGTCAAGAATATAGAAATCAACCAAGCATGTGGTAGCAACAAAGCAAGACTCTAAGACTCAAACATCTGGATCCATATAATGAGGCACCACCATGAAACCCTACCGAGAGGGTCATGGAATTAAGACCTAAACTATGAGGCACCACCATGAGCTCCCACCAAAAAGGTCATGGAATTATGTCCTAACCTTGAGGCACCCCCATGAAATCTCACCGAGTGATCCATGGAATTCCATCCATTAGATGAGGCACCACCATGAATTCTCACCACGAGGTTCATGGAATTACGTCCATTAGATGAGGCACCACCATGAACTTTCACCACGAGATTTATGGAATTACGTCCATTAGATGAGGCACCACCATGAACTCTCACCACGAGGTTCATGGAATTACGTCCTAACCCATACCATAGTCATGTCTTACCAACCAACATAGCTTCATCATGCATACCAATCTCATACAAATATTTAATCAACCATCCAATCATGTTCCATACAAAAGGTCATACAAAATTCATCAATTTCGGCCCATGAACCACTCAATATATGCATAATCACCCAATTCATGCTTTAACATAGTATTTCATTCAAACATGTGACCATCAACCAAGAACAGAGGAGAAAACAGTACCTAAGCACTTTCTCGCCCAGTTCTCATTTAGGCTAGAAGCTATCGCCCAAACGAGAGGTTCTCTGCTCAGGCGAGGTCATTAAGCCTAGGCAAGAACTCGAACAGAGGGGAGCAGTGGCTTTCATGTTTTCTCGCTTTGGCGACACCTCCTCACCTGAGCGAGATTGACTCTCGCTCAAAACTGGAGCTTGTCACTTGAGCGATAGCTTACGAAAACCCCAAGGAGCACATCTGGTACTATCGCTTGGGTGAGCCTCGCTCGTCTGGGCAAAAAGACCAGGTTCCTCCACTGTTGACGCGTGCTTAAATTAGGCATTCCACCAGAATAACATACAACTTATTTTCATATCATCAACAGTCTTACACAACCATCAAGAGCACGAAATATAACATGAACAAGCAACAATAACTTAAAAACGTGAAACCCTAACTTCCCTTACCTGGAAAATGCTAGCCAAAGACCCTGACACCTAAGCCAACGAGCACAACAGCTCCAAGAGTATATTTGAGAGCTGGAAATAGTGGCACAGATTCAAAACGTGGTTATCAAAGTGCACCTCTGTTGGAATCACGAAATAGAGCTTAGAAAAAGGGAGGGTACAGGTTGAGAAGCAACTTACGTGGAATAAAATGAGGGGTTCTTCTAGCTCAAAGAAGAATGGGAGACTATATTTTCAAATTTTGGTTGACTATAAAGCACTTTTATTAAATGATTCCCAATGTGCATGCAGTTTTGTGCTATGAAATGAGTAGATAGCATATAAAACGTCTGGAAACATCATGCTCTATGATCATACACAAATTACAATGCCTTTAATTGGCTTTGATTGCTTATGCTACATTGGATATCCTGTGTAAATTAATTGACTGGTTATAAAATTCAATACTCTGTTTCTATAAATATTGGTCTTGGCATCATGAATTTGCATTCATATTTGCTAGTAAGAGCCAAACCCCAATATAAAATGCCTCATCGTCAAAGAAATGTGCCATCTTTGAGAAAATATCTTATCCTCCCATACCAACCTCTCCTATTGTTGAGAACCATGGGAGACTTAAGGGTGTTGCATTTTTCCTGGTGGAGGGCTAAAAACTTTGAGGCCTTGCATCAACAATTAAGAACACAAAAGCTTAAGGCCTTCCTTGAGATTTCTGGCAAGATATATCCAAACTTGGTGAATGTGCTCTATGACAACCTCAAATTCAGTGATGATGTACTGAAATATAGTGTGAAAGGAATGGAAGGGAGAAACAATATGGAAGGATGTGGATGGTTTAAGACATAGAGGTGTGTAGGTTAGGAAGGGAGAAACAATTTTTGTTGAGTAATTCAACAAAGGTAAAAAATATAGCCAATGTGTGAGGAATCCAGATGGTGAAATTTAAAATTTCCATGTTAGAAGGTTGCGTCTTGATGAGAAGTTGTTGGCTATGATAGTCACGAAAATAATAGTGTATGGGCGGGCAACCACTCAACTTTGAATGAGGGAGACTTGGTGTTAATGTACTACATCCAAAATGGTGTGGTTGTTGACTAAACTTACACCATCCGAGACCACATGATGAAAGAAAAAAGGCTAACAGATTTCAAGCTGCCCTATGTTGTGCTTATCTCCAAATTCATTGAGCATTTTTGAGTGGATGTGGAGGAAGCACTTAAAAAGTCCACTACCCTACTAAATGAAGTTGGTGTAAATGTTCATGGTGTTGTCGCCAATGTTGTTGTTTGTGTAATGATCATGAGGCTGGACCAATTGGAGTGAACCAAAATGAGGAAAATGCCTTTGGACTTAAACCTATGACCATTCAGCTTTACCATGTTGTAGAAGATACTGACCCTACCTATTATCATTTTTCAAAGACTGGTTCTCCATCAACTCTAAGCACTCAACATGTCTTAGAATGACAATCATGCTTTTTGTAGTGTATGGTTTGAAGACCTTGATGATCAAATCCACAATGTCAATGACCTCGTCCGCACTTTCTACAACAAAGACAACCCAAGAAATGAATAACTAGGGTGGCTTTTAGGTCATACATTACATTTGTTGTGTTGCTTTCATATTTTCCTTAGTAGTTGTCAGTTTTTGAATCAGTTGTTTTTAGGTTTTAATCTAATAATTATATTAGTCTATATCAGCTTAAGTTTTATTTTTCTCTTTTTTTCATTGTTGAGTTTATCCTCTATCGGTTGTTATGATAGTATGTTCTTATGGTGGCATGAATGAAAATTTCAATATTCCCAAAATACAAAATTAAACTAAATCATGAATTGATTTAGATAGTATCCCTGGAACTGAATGATTGGAACTCATAAGTAATAATGAAAACTGGAATGATAACTCTAGAATGAAAACTGGATCAAAAATCTGAAATAAAACCACAATAGTGATAAAAAAATCGGAATGTTCTTGTATGCGTATATGTATGTTTATATTTTGTATGTGCAAAAGCTAATTCAGGTTTTCACAATAGCTCTTGCCTCATCAATTTAAGTCGAAGAACATTGTCATAAAGGGATGTTGGCTTCATCAAATCAGGGGGAGATTGTTAGCATAAGGGACCTTACTGCATGGATTTGATGAAGCTAGTCCATGAAATAATGTGTGATTGATGTAGTCTTGATGAAGAATTGAAGTGATTATTTGTTGATCAGAATTGAGGTCCATTGAATTTGGAATTAACATGAAGATCAAAAAGCTTGAAGATTGGCCTCAATTCGTAGACTGTATGACATATGAATATGTGTCTTTTGTCTTATGTTTATCCTTTTTAATTTGTTAAAATGGGTTTTAACAGGTTAAAAAGCTTGTTGCATACAATTCTAGTATGAATGTATTCAATCAATTGAATTGTTATTCAATCAACTGATTTAACTTAAAATCAAGTGAAATCAACATATTGTAAGGATAAATCAACCTATTGAATTCACTTATGATCAGGCTATATTAGTTGGTTTTTTAGAGAATGGAGTTACTTTCGAGATTTTTGCGCACGAAATCAATGAAGCACATTTGGAAAACTCTCTTCACTGAATCACATAATGTGCAACTTCTAAATGGGAGATCTTTGTATCTTGGAGCAAACTTTGCTTGGTTTTAGATCTTCAAGAATGCATTTTGGTTTACTAGGGAAGCCACCACCAGGGTTTGGTTGTTCTTGAGCTTCTAGGTGTTTCTTGGTGTGATTCTAGGTTTGCAAGTGGGATCTTTCGGTGTAAGGGCTAAGATTCTTGTGGAATTCAAGAATCTTGGTGTTTTTGTTATATTCGAAAGTGTTATTTTTGAAGGATTTTGTAATTCATTATGTGATCCTTTCTCCCTGATGATGTTCTTCTTATAAATCTCAAGGAAACTCATTAAATCAATCTTTTTAAGGTTTATGTGTGCTTGTATGTAAACTAGTGATATAACTAAATTTGATATATCAATTGGAATCAATCTTATATGATAAAGCATGCTATTCGAGTGAGGTTTCTATTTTTGGTGTTTCTGCAGAATTTCCCAGAATATTAGTTGGTTGATTTTATATGTCAATCTGTTGAATCATACATCATAAACAAATTAATTTGTTGTTTCTATTTTTCAATTGACACAATGTATGGTCCTACAACAAAAAACTTTTAATTTATTAGTCAATTGAATTCATACATAAAGAGTTGTTACAAGTTTTAATTGGGCATATTTTCAAATGCTCAATCAATTCAACCCCATTATTGGCTAAAAAAGTCATTTTAAACCTATAGTTTGAAACTTCATATTTTTATAGCATTTAAACGGTTTGAAATAGCACCATGAATATGTTTGTATAAATTACTGCAGGACTATTGTAGAAAGAATTTATAATTGCTATATTTTATAAAAAGCCATTTTTAATGACAATTGTGATAAAAAATCGTCGTTCTTGTACTTTTTAATGAAAATTTTTGTAAAAACATGTGGTTGTTTTGTTAACTTTGTTATTTTCAATTTTCTTTTCAATGATGGATCTCGCCTAACTGTCGTCATATTATATTTTTATTTTATTTTAGGTTGATTTTTAAAGAAGGTTATTTGTCACAATTGTCAATATAAGTGTTATACAATGTTTTTATTTATTTATACTTAATTTTCCTTATTACGACGGTGTGTACAAACCATCGTTGTTATGAATTTTAATGACATGTATTTCAACTACTATTGTTTATATCAAAGTTTTGACGACAATCATTTCAACGACGACTCTAAAATCACAATAGAAGAGTTGTTTTAACTATCATAAAAAACCTTTTCTACACTAGTAGGTGTAGACTACACTAGTTAGATGATATGTGTGTTTACATGGGTAAACGAGGTAGTGTAAAAAACACGTACCAAATGACCATTTGTAGTTATATTGAGTAGACGAGAGTGAGTTATGATCGTTAAATGCTCTAATGGTGAGGGTTAGACACTCTAGGGGTGAGTATTAGACGTTAGGGGTGCCTTGAGCTTTTCTAGTGGATGTTGGTCGTGTGGTGATGGTGTCTCATTGATACTTGAGAGAATTAGTGGAGTAGTGAGCAAGATACAGGAGACAAATGTTCTTGAGAGCGTTAAGTGGCATTATAAGTGTAATTATATGATAAATGAGAAAACATATTTTAAAATCTAAAATCCCATCAATTGGTAACTTACTTAAAAACCAACCATTCTCTCTAAGAGCTCTTTCCTTCCTATTTCTCTCTCCTTTCTCTCTAGAGCTTGTAGTTGTTACTCATTTGGTTTAAGATCAAAGAGCAGTTGGTGGTTGTGGTAAGGAGAGTTTTCATTTGAACCGATTGGAAGTGGAATCAGGGTAAGTCAACTTTAACTCTCTTTTCTTTGATCTTGTTAAGTGGTGCTTTCATGTGGGAGGTTCATTCTTGCATGGGTGGTTTTGAGGTTGGAACAAGTCTACGGGTGTTTGAGGATTTATGGTTGTGCTTAGATTCCTAATCTGAGGTGTTTCTTTATATGTAGAGTACGTAAATGGGCTGAGTTGGCTTGGGTTGTTAGACTTAAAGAGGTTGTGGTGTTGCAAGGTAAACGAAGATAACAATGTTTTGCTTCCATGAATGGTGTGTGGTATTTATGATGTGATTATATGAAACACATGTTGTTTTAAGTTGTGAATGTGATTATATATGTGGAATGTATTAATGTTGAGTACATGTCGATTTTGTGGTTGCATTTTATGTTTGGTATGGGTGATGAATGTTGTTGAACTTAGGTAACAATGATGGCTTTGGGTGATTTCAGTCAAAACCTGTTGTGGTAGTGATATTAACAGGAATACCATAGTGATAAGTTCTTACTACAATAGTGGAGTAGAGTGGGGTAGTTGAGAATTGTTGAGGAATGTTAAAGGAGTTCAAAATGGGAGAATATAAATGTGGGGTTTGAGGTTGTTTTGCTAAGAGATGGATCAATGAATGATGCCAAACTCGATGCACACATGGCCAGAAAAGTAATCACTAGACGAGCATTAGTCGATTGGGGTGCCTATTAGATAAGGTATCCATTAGATGATCACTTACGCTAGGGAGTAGTCTAATAGGTGGTAAGCCAATTAGAAAATTGTGTTATTGAGTTTGATGAGTTTATAGTTTTTAAGAAAATGCTAAATGATGATTCACAAAATGAATTCCTTACTAGAAAAGCCCGACAAGTGTTCTCTAGGATTGTAATTCACCTAGGTCTTTTCTATAAAAGGAAATAGTTTTGTAGAGGAACTCATAAAATTAGTGAGGGAAAATGTCATTAGATGATGGGGTCATCAGTTGGAGAAAATCCACGTGCTTTCTCACATTTTCCATGCATTTGCGCATGTGCTAAATGGGAAGAATGTGATGAAGCTTCTAAGTGCAAATCGGCCTTGCTTTTCTAATTAGGTTATTAGAAGCCCACTTGAAATGCAAGGTGATTTGGATTTATGTTTCACGCCATCTTCATGCCCATTATTGGAACCATGGCCTAATTACATGGCCCAATTTAAATCTAATGTACTAGGCCCAAAAGTAACCTCATCATCTCTTGATACCTTCTTCGGCTTAACTAACTATTTGAGTACTTACAAACTTTTGTCTAATGGCATGCATGAATTATTTCGTACATTCTAAATCTGAATGTATTCCTTCCTTTACATATGGCATAAAAGTTAGGCTACTTAAACCTTAAACATATTTCAAAACTTTTAAAGAAAATTATGCTTCGACTTCACAACCTCTTCAACTTTTTTGACATATTATTTGGTCCAACGAAAATCTTAAAACTTGTAGGCAAGCCTTATGGTCTTTGTCATTGTTGATGACTAATTTAGATACGTATGAGTCCTTTTTTTTTCTAGCCCACAAAAATAATCTTTCAATTTGTTTGATATATCATTCAAAAAGGATAAAGATATACAAAAAAAGATTTTTTATTCAAGACATTGGAAGTGATCATACATGGTACTAAGACTAAATAAAAGTAATTTAAATTTATTAAATTAAACACAAACTTGTTATAAATTGACACTAGTAAATTTTTTACTTTTTAAATAGGCCATTAGGCCTCGGTTCTTGCAAAAACGAGGTGTATTAAAATTTGGTGGCATTTTTTAAATTTAAGCAAACCTTTATGCCTCAGTTTAACCATCACCCATGGTAGAAAACGTTATATGCCTTGGTTAAAAATTCCACTCTTTTAATGTTTTTAATTTGAACGTTGCAGATTATGCCTTAGTTTCTAAATTCCCGAAGCATAAAGTGCTTAGGGCATCATTTTTAATCACCTGATGCATATAAGGTCATTTCAGAAATTTAAAAGCTTTTTTAATTGAATTTCTATAGGTTATGCCTCACTTAGGAATATACCAGAGGCAAAATGCTGGTTTATGCCTCAAGTTAGTTGAACCAAAGCAGAAAGGGCTTTTATGCCTCGGTTTGTAGTAGACCCGAGGAAGAATGTTCTTTTATGCCTTGGTTAAAATTGAATAGAGGTAGAATGCTAATTCTAGGGCATAAAACTGAAATGCATTGGTTCTTTTTTTTGTTAGAAACTAGGCTAACAGAGCTTTCTTTTGACATTAAAAACGTAATTTTTGTTCCACTGAGCAGGTGCAGTTTAATCTTTTAAAATCGTGAACGGTTCTGCCAGCATTGTTTTTGTGTGAAATGGAAGTGGATTTGGATCATACCAAGATAGCTACAAGAAAACAAAGTTAGGACATGAAAAATACCATATTCTAGACAACCTAAGCTCTAGATACCAAATGATGTAGGATTATCTTGATCCATTTTAATATTCAAGAATATGGTGATGGTTGCTTAAGAAAACCTAAGGAAATCCCTACTGGACATTAAGATAACAAAGTTATCTATATGTGAAGGTTCCTTTCCAAAAGTTCTAGAGAAGAAAATGGATGGATTGATTACTTATGAAAATAAAGAAAGCTTGCGGAAAATTAAAGGAAGCAATACAACCGATAGCAAAATATAGGCAAGGAAATAAGTGTCAAAATGAATAAAACATGAAGATGGAAAGGAAGTAAAATGGTGCAAGGAAGAATCACGCCACCCTAGAGAATAGGCAAAGCCTTGATCTTCTACTAGGGATTAGTGGTGATGCCGCCACTTGAGCTTGCTCAAGATAAGGCTTCAAAGTTTTCTCCCTAAGAAGAAAACCTCTCACAAAGGTGGAACACAATATAGTGAATTTTCTAAAATGATCAACCCCTTCATAAACCTAAGAGCTCCCCTTAAATAGATGTAACTAGGGGTCTCTTAGCAAAAATCCAAAAGTAACAAGGTCCTTACAAGAAAAAACACAAACATAAAAATCCATCTAGAAACTAGGGTAAACATGGCACATGGTGTGGAAGGATGTTTAGGCCAAATAGATGCCAAATGCCATTCAAAGATGCTTCTAGCACACTTGGTCTCCAAGGAAAATGGTCCCTTATTCTAGAAGCTTCTAGAAAGTTCCCTCCTTTCTCTTTCTTCCACATGTGCTCTCCTTCCACCATCCATTTAGGCGCCACTTGTATTGATCCTAGGAACTTGGATTAACCTACAAAACATAAAGGAAATTAGGATTAGCATGTTGACACGGTTTAGCCTAATTAAGTCAAGAGTCAACCTTAAGTCAAAGTCAACAAGTCAACCTTAGGTCAAAGGTCAAAAAGTCAACTAAAAGTCAAGGCCAACAAGTCAACTAAAAGTCATGGTCAACAAGTGAACTTTAATTGGTCAAACTTGTCAACTTCATGGAATTAAGAAAATCAAAAATAAACTAAAAGATGGACTAGCCTTCCCTTTGGTCATGCTTCTTGTGGTCCTCCTTTGGATGGCTTCTTCCTTTGGGTTGGTGGTCATGTCCTCATCATATATCTTGGCTAACAAGCGAAGGCCAAGATGTCGAGGCCAAGATATTAAGGCCAAGAAGTTGAGGATGAGATGTTAAGGGTGGTAAGCAGAGGTTGAGATGCATAGGGCAAGATGTTAATGCAAGAATCTAACGCCGTAATGATGAGACTAACAAGTTGAAGCCGAGATGTTAAGGCTCACAAGCTAATGATGAGATGTAGAGGCCAAGAATTTGAGACCAAGATGTTGAGGCTAACAAGCTAAGGATGAGATCTTGAGGCCAAGAAGTTGAGGCTGAGATGCCAAGGATAACAAGTTGAGACCGAGAAGTTGAGGCCAAAATATGAAAGCTAACAACGTGAGGCTGAGATGTTGAGCCTGACAAGGTGAGGTTGAGATGTTGAGGCGAACATGTCAAAACTAAGAAGCTGAGGCCGAGATATCGAGGTTGCCAAGTTGAGGTTGAGATGTCGACGCTAAGATATTGAGGCCAAGAAGTTAAGGCCGAGATGTCAAGGCTAACAAGTTGAGGATAAGATGTTGAGGCCAAGAAGTCGAGGCCGAAATGTTGAGTTTAATATGTAAAGGCTGGTAAACTAAGGTCGATATGTTGAAGTCAAGATGTGAAGGCTGACAAGGTAAGGCTAAGATTTTGAGTCTGACAAGTTGTTGCTAACAAGCTGAGGTCAAGATGTTGAGGCCAAGATGTGAAGACTGACAAGGTGAGGCCGAGATGTTGAGACTGACAAGCTAAGTTGATAACTTGAGGCCGAGATCTTGAGGGAAACATGTCAAGACTGAGAAGTTGAGGTCGAGATATCGAGGATGACAAGTTGACACCGAGATGTCAATGCCAAGATGTCAAGGCAAAAAAGTTGAGGTTGAGATGTCAAGGTTGGCAAGCTGAGGAGAAGATGTTGAGGCAAAGAAGCTGAGGCAGAGATGTAGAGGCTGACAAGCTGAGGTCGATATGTTGAGGCCAAGACGTAAAGGTTGACAAGGTAAGGCCAAGATGTTGAGGTTGACAAGTTAAGGGTGAGATGTGGAGGCTAACAAGTTGATACCAAGATGTTGAGGTTGACAACTTGAGGATGAGATTTTGACACCAACATGTCAAGGCCGAGAAGTTGAGGCCGATCGAGGCGGACAACCTAAGGCTGAGATGTCGAGGCTAAAAAGCTGATGCCAAGATGTTGAGGGCAATATATCAAGGCTGAATAGCTGAGGATGTGATATCTTGATTGACAAGTTGTGGCCGAGATATTGAGGCCAAGATGTTGAGGTTACGAAGCTGAGGCTAAGATGTTGACATTGACAAGCTGAGGTCCAAATGTCGAGGCCAAGAATCTAAGGCGAAATGATGAGGTTGACAAGCTAAGGCTGAGATGTTGAGGCCAAGAAGTTGAGGCCGAGATGTCAAGGCTGACAAGTTGAGGATAAGATGTGGTGGCCAAGATGTTAAGGTAAAGATGTTGAAGATGAGATGTTGAAGTCAAGAAGCTAAGGTCAAGATATCGAGGTTGACAAGTTCAGGCCAAGTTGTTGAGGCCAAGATGTGAAGGCTAACAAGGTGTTAGCACCGTCTTCACCTTCTTCCTCTATGAGTGCAACACTCGACTTCATAGAATACTTGTCGACCCCACAATAAGCGTCAATTGTTCTTATAAGACTAATGTGTACTCTGTGAAGTCCTCAAAACTCTTATAGTACCTAGTCTTCAAGAAAATCGACATTCGACTTCAATAGATCTCATCCAAAATATGGGGGGAAGGTACCTGCAAAAGGCACTTCGATGCTTAAGTTAGCATTAGTGATGTAAGGGAATTTTAGAGTATAATTAATGCATAAAGAAAGCATAGAATAATGTGCTATTTATACTGTTTCACTCTTGGGTCCCACTAGGATGGGCTTTTTTGCCCAAAATACCTTTTTGGTCACTCGTAAGTCCATTCAAAGTAAGTAAATTTATCCAAAAGCCCTAGTTGGTGTTTGATTCTTAGTTGTCAATTTTCTAGCTAAGGTGTCAATTCAAGGGTCGACATGTATGGGGCAGATAACTTACGACTAGGTACATCAGAACTTGGTAAGCGGCCATATGGAGGGCTATGGCTGAGTACAAATAATACATGGCCTTGGTGAGGTATGATTGGGTACAGACAGTACATGGCCTTGGTGGGGTATGGTTGGGTACAGATGGACACGACCTTGGTGAGGTTGGATCGGGTACGAGTAGTAAATGGCCTTGGTGAGGTAGGGCTGAGTATGAGTAATACATGGCCTTGGTGAGGTAGGGTCGAGTACAGATAATACATGGCTTTAGTGAGGTAGGGCTAGGTACGGACGGTTAACTCCATTTTTTAGTCACGTTTAGAATGAAAAAAAAATCCAAATAATCTTAGGGAAATTGACTCAGAATCGAATCCAAGGAAATGGATCGAATCCAAGGAAATGGTGCATGTTAAGTATAACTTGTGTTATTTAATCTTGCTAAATAGAAAATAAAACTAAACATAAGGGGAAAATGAAATCAATTAAAAGAAAGTAAAAGAAACGCAAATTTAAAAACTAAATTAAATTCATGAATGGAAATATGCCATGAATGCATGAATGCAACGCATGATCTAATGGTGCATGGAACCTACTAGAACGAGGAATTGAAATGAATCTAAAATGGAATGATGGATGGTGAATTATATCTAAAATGGAGATGAATGTCTAGATCAAGGATGTGATGTACAATTGTTATCACCATCCGGATGCTGGATTAAATCACTTTCTTCAATATGAATATGAACTACTTTCAGTCACATTTACACATTTGAATTTCACCACGAATGCACCAAACATAGTTGATTCATGTTTTAAGTCAGGCTGCAACACTTATGCTAATGACAAAATTCACGCCACCCCAAAAATCATGATTCATCTAAGAATTTATAGCAATTGGTTGTAGATACAAAGATGACCTCTACTAACCTAGCATGGTGATAAACGAATCAAAGGCTAATAGGTGATATTAAAGCAAAATTGGTCCAAGTAGCAAATGACTCACAAGGGGCCAGTCTGCAAATACGAGAAATTTGGACTAAGGGGTTCACATGCAATTTAGCAAAAATTAAGGACTTCCTAACAAACAAAGTTTTGTTTAAAAGGGAGATCCAAAAAGGACAAACTAAATGCACTAAAACACTTTTAAAATTAACCTTTTTAAACACATTTTTATAAAAAACCCTATTTTTCTAAATTATCAATAAAAACTAATTAATTAAAGACAAACTAATATTGATTTAAACTAAAAATAAGGTTTTAGAAAGGAAAAATATAAAAAAATGGAGTGTTATCACGGACAATACATCTTTATTGGTATATCTTAATTATATCAAATTCGTTTTAATACTATCAATCATTAAAATAATATTATAACATTATGTAAATTATTTAATCAAACAAGTATAATTAATACATTCAATAGTGTATTATCTATTTTTTTAAAATATTAATCATGTGGCCTTAAGAAATTAAAGTTTTACTTTTTCAATTGAAAGGGGATAAGTTTATAAGTTCAATTATTAATTTTAAGTAACCTTCAAATTAAGAAACTTTAAAATAAATTGAGTCTTAAATAATAGTAAAATATCATTACTCAATAGGGGTGGCAAAACAGGCCGGTCTCAGCCAAAGGACGGGTTGGGTTAGGTTGGGCCAGCCCATCTTTACCCATTAGCCCATTTTAAAAAATAAAATAAAATAAAACTAATTAAAGAGATTAGTTTTTTATATTATATTTTTTAAATGTGTAAATATATAATAATGTTGTAATTTAAATCATTAACACCTATAAATTAAATTTCAATTATTAATTATAATTGAAATATTGAATATGTAAATTTAATAATTATTTTAATTTATTTAATTAAAAATATTAACTAATCAATTAAAAATTGTAAAAATATTCAATTTGATTACATATGCCTTTAATAATTATTTAATTGGATGGCCAATATACGGGCCGCCCGTTTTGCCATCTATTACTCAATGATAATTTACATTAAGTCCAAGAATAAATATCTGATACCGAATAATTGATTTGAATGATTTAAGAATTGACTTTTTCACACTTTAGGTACAAGGCTACCTCATCAAAGTGCTCAAGTTAAACGTTTTCACAACTATTTTCTTATCAAGTTTGCAGAAAATATTGATTTCTGTCTTATCACCTTTAGGTACAAGGTCTATTCTGTGTTTTGTTTCTCCCTCCTCTCGTCCCATGTAACTATTGTTGTATAACATTTGACATACTTAATTCTATTTCACAACGTGCTTAATTTATTTATAGAGGGCGAAATATCAATTTTATAAGCTATTGGCATGTAAACAAGCAGTCCAAGAGATATTTAAGAGAATATTATATATATATATATATATATATATATATATATTTAATTTTTGTGTGTACTTATTTATATGATATAAAATTGATATTTAGAGATTAATTATAATTTTTTTAAATTATTTTAATTACTAATAATCAATTATTTTTTGTCACTAAAATTAATCATAATTGAAGGACTTTCTTGTAATGATGATTCAATCGAAATATTCTTAATTAAAATATTGTTTTGAGTTATTTTTCGTGAAATGTTTATAAATAATTTTATTAACATATTTTATTAATTTCTAAAATTATTTTTAATATTATCAATGATTAAAATAATTTTTCATCACTATATGCAAATTAGTTTTCACTATAATTAATACATTCAAAACTTTAGTATATATTGTAAGCTCAGTTATTTTTTCCCTAATATTTTAAGGGCTGGCCTTAAATCTGTTGGGCCTAAGGGCTGGCCCATAGGGTGCTAAGGTCCCTAAAGTTACTAGGGTCTCCCATTCAGCCCTCACTTTTGCAAACAGTCCCTTATACGCTCCCATTTTTCCTTTCAGAAGCTCTACTAGGGTTTGGTTCCTAGTCCTCTTCAATCTAGCTCAGATCCATTTTTCTACTCCATGTAAGTATTTTACTAGCTCATACTGGTCCCCGTTAATCACTCTTCATATTTCCAGTTAGGGTTTCATGGTAACCCCATTTCTTAGTTCTGTTCCACTATTTCTTTTAACTCTTTAGTTCGTTCCTAGAGCTACTATGCTCCGTAGTTGGTGTCGAGGTCCTATGCTAGCTCAATCCAGGAAAGAGAAGTTAGGACCCTTACTGTTTTTCGTGTTTCATTGTATATTGTTGGTCTTACAACTTTATTTCGTGTTTCTGATGATTGAATGATGATTAGAATGAATGAATATGTATTGTGGGACTGTTATGGATGAATTTGTATGTTGGTCTGTGCGAACAGTGGAGTGAACCTGATAATCTCGCCTAAGCGAGTGGTACTCGCTTAAGCGAGAGTATCAGAAAACTCTCTCTGGTGTTGTGCGAACTGTCGCTCACACGACGAGCTCCAATCTTGAGCGAGGGGACATCTCGCTCAGGCGAGGAGGTCTCGCCCAAGCGAGAGAATGCAACATCACTATTGTTCTCTCTTCGAGCTCTTGCCTAGGCGAAGGGAACTCGCCTTAGCGAGAGAACGCTCTCGCCTGAGCGAGACTCTTCTACCTGAGCAAGAAGCTGGGCGAGAATGCACCAGGTTCTATTTTCTCTATTGTCTCTGTATGGTCGTTATATGTTTGGGTGATTTTATCTGTTTAAGGCATGAAATATATGATGTGCATGTATGGGATTGGTTCGTGGATTGAATATGATGAGTTTGGTATGCATTTGATATGAGATATGGAATGGTTCATGGATGAGGAAATGATGAATTTTGGGTATGATCTTGGTGTGTGATTTAAATGAAATGGTTGTTATTAAGGTGGCATGGTATTGGTATGAGCGGAAATTATATATTCATGGATTGGGAAGAATGAGTTGGTATGGATTCCATATGTGATCTGAATGAGGAATGGTTATAAAGGTTGGCATGAGGTTTCTATGCATGATATATATTACTGCCTATTTAAATATGATTGGTCTATGGTTAGTACGTAATTCCATGGGCCTCTAGGTGACACCTCATGGTGGTGCTTTAGTGGTCGGGACGTAATTCCATGAGATGTTGGTGGGAGTTCATGGTGGTGTCCCATCTATATAATTTAGTAAGGACTCAAGGTAAGGTTGCATCCTGACACTCTAAGGAGTTAGTTAGTCTCACATAGAGCGGACTGACTCTTGTGGTGAGAGTAGTAGGACGCCTGAAACTCATTAAGGGCTAACCTTGTGTGTGGGGGATCGAGACATTGTAACCCTTAGCTCGGGGTGAGCAGCTCAAGGGTGAGCAGAGAAATCCACCACAAGTGCAAGCATCCGCTGAATCCGACTAAATTATACGTATCAGGATAAGTCGTATCGAGTCTTAGTGTATTGTTTGGAAGGTCATAACATGTTGGGGTGATGTATGTATAATTGACTATGAAAGAGTGTATGATTGAATGATAACACTATTTTTTTTTCGGCTCGAGCTTACCCTTTGCTTGTTTGATTGCTTTGTATGTGGTTCTTCTACTTTTGCGATGATCATCAATTTATTGATGTGAGCAGATGCGAGAGGTACTCAAGGTCAATAGAGAAAGGATGATTCTGCTGCATAGTCTACCTAGGCTGGACTTTATGTTTTATTTGGGCTTTTCCTTAGGGCAAGGGCCCATGTAGTGCTTTGCTCTTTAGTACTCTATTAACTTTTGTTAAGTCCTTAGTTTTCGTTTGTATCTGGCATCGTGGTGTGCCTTGGTTCTCCTGGCATTTCCTACTTATTGTACGAAGTTGTATTTATATTCTAGGACCGCGCTACTATATTATTTTATGTGACGTTTCTTTTAATTTGGATTATTAATTAAATGGAACGTTACATATATATTCTATATTTTAAAATAAATATTTATCACGTGCCCTTAAGAAGTTAATATTTTTAATTTTTCAATTGAGAGATGATAATATTGTAAATGAAATTATTAATTTTTAAATAACTTTTAAATTATATAACATTGAAATAATTTGTCTAAAATAATAGTAAAAAACCATCATTCAAGGGTAAGTTTACTTAAAGTAGAACAATACATATTTGATATCAAATAATTGACTTAAATAATGAAAGATTTTCCTTTCTACACTTTTGATAAAGGCTAACCTCTTCAAAATGCTAAATTAAACATTTTCACTTATACTTTTGTCTATTAATCGTGCAATAGGCTGAGTACAATTATTCAATTTGTCTAAACCATAAGACTTGAAAAGGAAAAAAACGGATTCAGATAGTTCTTTTTTGGTTCGAGTTAAATGGATCATCATATATGGATAAATGCGAGTATAAATGGTCGGATACGAATACTAGTTTAATTTTTTTTAGATATCTAACCGGACCCGAAACCACTACATTAAAACTAAAATTTTTTCTAAACCCTAATTCAGAATCCAATTTTCTTTCTCCTTCGCTCAACCCATTTTTCATTCTCCTTTCTCTCTTTGCGTTCTCGATTCATGAAGTCTCAAGCTTCTTCTTGAAAGCCTTCCTTGTGGCTCACGTCACAACATTTTTCTTTGTTGTCGCCACCACTTAAGAGTTGTCTCTGACGCTGACACCAAGACTTGATGTCGAAGTTGTTGAATCTATTTTGAGCTTCTTTGATGGAGCTCTAAGCACGGTTTTGGAGAGGAGAAGCTCCATGAGGCAGCAGAAATGAGTGGAACAAGGTTGAAGGCCCTTGAGAAATGGTGTGATTTGTGGAAGTGAAGCTCTAGGAAAGGAGACTATCCTAGGGAAGGAGGCTAAAGGAGCTAAGGTAGAAGCTTAGTCTAGCATGACTCTCAAGGCAATTGTGTGGAGTGCTCTCAACATCTATCAATTACCATCCAAAGAGTAACCAAATACAAGTGGTGGAGACCTTCATTTATAGTAGAGAGACTGGCCCAAAATGTAATGCAAATGCATATTAAAATGAAATTCAAACTTGGCTTAGGCTACAATAAGCCTTTTAGATCCATGTGATGTAATGGAAGCAAGGATCATGCGCCAAGTGGCAAGTCATGTCCTCCATGCCTTTGCACCATGTGATAAGCGTGCTCTCCAAACATTCTCGGCCAAAGCTTCTAAATGAGCTTGGTGTAGCCTAATTTGGAAGCTACTCATCAACGTTTTTGACCAAATTATTTTATAAAGCATGACCTAACAAGTGGTCAAAATTAAAGTCTATACTAATTCTTTGACATTCAACCTCTCATATTTTAACATCCTCATTGGCCCATGAGAAGAACATTTGAAGCCCATGAGAATTTTGGCTATCTTGAAAGAAACCCATTTGAATCTTTCTTAACATGCTTCTTGTTATTGGGCCTTTGATTGAGCTTGGGCCTTGAGGTGCATGTGGGTCATGGATTCGGCCTAGAGTGGATTCATCATCCTTGGTCATGATTGGAGCTTTCAACGTGCTTCTTAGTTATCCAATTTGTGTTGTAGGTGATGAATCTGCTCCGATCTATGTCAATAGGTGACGATCTTCTTCAATCTGCGTTGTAAGTGATGAATTTGCATCATAGGTGACATATAGGCTCTGATATGAGTCGTAGGTGACGGATCTACTCTGATCTGTGTTATAAGTGATGGATTTGTTCTGATTTGTGTTGTAGGTGACAGATCTGCTCTTATCTACCTTGTAAGTGGCATATCTGTTTCCACTGCACCATTTTTCACTTTAAGCAACAGGTAAAATGTGTTGGCTGAAGTTAAAAAAGTGTGGCCTAAACTTTAGGCAACACTTTGGCAACAATTTTGTAAGTGTGGAGGATATGGCTGTGGGTTAGGTTAAAGGCAATAGTTTTTGTACTAAAGACCACACAATTTACAAAACTATTGCCTTATAGTGTTAGAATAGGCCACACATTTTAAATGTTGCCTATTCTTTATAGTCAACACATTTTGAATGTTGTTTTTTTGTTTATAGGCAACACATTTTAAATGTTGCTTATTGTTTTTAGACAACACACTTAAAATGTTGCTTCATATTTAGACAACATGTTTTTAAATGTTGTCATATGTAAAGGTTATACCTCTTATCTATCCTTCAGAGAACACTTTTCTAATGTGGCTTATTGTGTATAGACAATACATTTTAAATGTTGCTTATTGTTTTTAGACAACAAACTTGAAATGTTGTTTCATGTTTAGACAACATATTTTTAAATTGATTTAAAATATAAATGTACATTTAGATCGGTAGTTTTAAAATTATAATTATTCATTCAAGCAATTCTTATATTATTTTGTGTTAATGATTTATGTAACATAATAATAATTTTATAAAATATGTAATATATGTAATAACTGATAAGAGTTCATAAGCATTAAAACTAAGAGTTAAAATTAACATATGTGTAGTCCAATGTATGCTAAAACTAAAAGTGTTGTAAGTATTAAAACTAAGAGAGTTAAAAGATAACAAAAGAATTATAACATTTGCTATGTAAAATCTAGAGGTTCTTCAATCAATCATTCTTCCATTTGCTCTACAATATTTTCTTGAGGTTCTTGATCAACCTAAAAAAAGAAACAAAAATTGATCAAGCTTTTCAAAATATGATCTAATATGTAAATGAAATAAGATAAATACAAAGTATCCAAATTATAACATTGAATGAAAATTGTTAGCATGCTGTTATACCTGGTCAAAACAAGGAACATGAGTTGAAGCAGATGAATGTGGAGCAATGGCACTATTTTCTTTCCTAAAAGCTAATGACATCATATGTTCTATATCGTCCTCATTCAAATCAGGGTTTTGTTGCTTAAGTTTGAGTGTCATCATTGTTTCCAAACCTTCAATCCTTTTTGCCATCCCATATATTTTCATATCATATCCTTTTTTAATTGCAACAATTTCTTGATTTCTTTTAAATAATGATGGGCTCATAGTCCTTCCATAACAATGTACCCGACCGGGCTTTTCTTTTCCAAACAATGATTCAAAAGTTTTTTCCACATTTTCAATTGATGAGTTTTGCATAGATCCTTCGAGCTTAGACTGAAACATATGTATATGTATATACATCAAATTTCATGATTAAAAAAATGAACCACTCAAACATATATCATAAATTAAAATAAACTTACAATAGTATCCAATGTTTCTTTGTCTCCTACTTTTCCTTTCCTACAAGGATGACCTTGGCGAGTTTTTATAAACATTTCAACTCTACTGACTTCTTCTCCATCCTTTTTCCCAACACTTTATATGAATTGAAAATTAAAGCCTTCAACTAATGAGAATCTAATTCTAGCAAGTAATATAACAAAATTCTTAAAGTCTCATTATAAATGACAATGCATCCATCATACAAAAAGCAATCATTTAAATATTTTCTCAAATATCAATATTGGTGACAATATATCTTACATTATATAGAGAAGATGAGAGAGAAATAAGAAATATTATAACAATTCAGCTCAAACTCTTGCAAAGTTTATTGGTCACATTCGGTGCATATACTTTTGCTTTCTCCTACTAATTGTATTTTTTTCACTAATGTATTTTGATATCAAAATCAGTGGTAGTTGTAGTGACATTAATATATTAAAATCACTTGTAGTTGGAGTGACATCATTGTATTAAAATCAATGACAATTGTAGTAGCATCAATATATTAAAATCAGTGGCAGTTGTAGTAGCATGAATATATTAAAATTAGTGACAATTATAGTATCTTGAATATATTAAAATTAGTGGCAGTTGCAGTGGCATCAATATATTAAAATTAGTGGCAACAATATACTAAAATCATTAATACTATGCTTACAAAAGTGGCCTTCCACGTTACAACCTAGATCAAATATCTTGGTTGGCATTATCCATTCATTATCCGTATTAGTCAATAAATTCAATAAACCAAATCAGTCAATAGTTTTATACCTGGATCGTAGTATTTTTCCAATAAACAATCAATTGCTTAAATGGTCTTCGGGAATGTGCACTGGACGGTTTTTCAGTCACTCTTTCATAGTGGAATATCTTACAAAATGGTGTCTCTTGATATAACATTTGTACTGCCTCCAAGCATCATTTATGCGACCAAATATTACTTTCTCTCCATAGTGAGAAATATTGAATTTTTCCTGAGGCATTATTAGACAAAAGAAAAACATGAAGGGATTAGTATGTCATATGTATTAAATCAATAGACATGAGTTTATTTAAATACCATGACATATTTCCATATGCGATCTTTGTGATCTTTGACCAAGGCTTTGATGTTTGTATAAATCAATGGACCAAAGTTTGAATTCCTAGCTATGGTCCCAAGAAAATAGCTCAAGTCAGACACAACTTTGTCATTAAGCCCTTAGTGGGCATGTTATCGCTAAATAGCATCATAGCATCCACCACCTCCATGTCGGCCACCAACAACTCCTCCCTCGCCATTCCTTTATACCTCCAAGGGTTGCCAGTCCAGAAAAAGGGGAACTTAGTGCTTCCATCATTGGTGTAAAAGTGTGAACGTCCAACACGCTTCACCACTACTTTAAAGAACCAATCTTTAAAGTGTTTGAAAGATTGGGTAAACACATCCTATCTATTTATTCCTGGTCGAATTACAAGCGACAACCAGGTATTTGGACTTCTCGGCCTCGTATCAAAGAAATAAAGAAACGCCCGCGGAGAAGGTTACAGGTACAACGCCATACACAACACCCGGAATGCCTGCAAATACGCCCAGTTGTTCGGATGCAGTTGAGTAGGAGCGACGTTCAGCAACCGCAATGCCCCCATGGTAGACTCATCAAACGACAACCTCATATGCAATTGCGAAAAATGACACATATACATATAAAAGAACTCCTCAACAGCTCCCTCTCGGTCGTGCCAGTCACATTCGACAACACTAACCCTCTCCGGTGCCACAATGTCCCTTCGAGCGCTCTTCTAAAAAATGGGAGTACAATTCAACCACAAATTTAGCAACCGTGACCACCAGAATATAGAGTATTGTGTTCGCACATCCATCGCAACCCATTTGTATCACGCCTTCGCCGACCAATTGCTCTCTGCCAACTCTTCTGGCGGATCTTCCCTAACTTCAACTGTTGTCTCCATTGGGATCCTCCCTACATCTTCCAGTTGCTCCATATCACTACTATTTGACTGACTACTTCCCCTCCCCCCTGATCGTTCACTACTCAGACTCGACAAGGAAATGCTATCACTACTATTAGACATACCTATTCTTTTTTAGTAAGACGGTGGAAATAAGGAAGATATCGGAAACAATCTCACGCAAAAAAATAGCTCCCCCCAAATTCTTGCAAATGAACAAAAGTGAAGTTCTTCTTTTCTCCTGCACTTGTATTTATAATGATCATCTCAAACGTTTCAACTTTTCCTGCCAAAAACAACGATTAAATGAAATGTCACAACGCATACGAAAGGTCACGAACCTCAAAATGACGGCGCAAAACCCTTCTGATTAGACTTCTGACATTTGCCACCCCTTCACCTCCCACAACCTATTAAGATTCTAAGCCTTAACATTGTTCATCACACCTAAAGGCTGGGGGACTGGTGTACCACATGTTGGGGGATTGGTGTACCGCACCTAGGGGGCCTAACATAACTATAACAGCAAAATTCGCCTACATAACCCCCAAGGATACGCATAGTTACCAGATAAATCAAACGGACGAGAGTAGGTGGCCTTAGCCGTCTATTGTAGAAGAGGAAACGAGAACTTGACGGCCCTTATAGAGTTAAACATTACTAGCAAGGCTTCTAAAGCCCATAATGATCGAGCTAGGGTTCCTGAGCTTGACCCAAGCCCACCTGCGACCCAAACAAAGGTCCAGCCCATGATGTGACTAGACATAATTAATAAGTTATAAATACGCATGGACCTCAACAATTAAAGGTACGCATTCATTAATCCCCTAATCACGAGATTTGACTTTCTTGAAAATTCTTTGCTGACTTGAGCGTCAGAGTCTTCTCCATAGGTAACCCCTCTTGGGTCCAAACCGGTCCAAGCCGAGACACCAGCAGATAGCATATGCCAGCCGGAAGGAAGCCTACTAAGGAGATTACGGATTGAGGTAAGGTGACATTTGTGTCTGACATCTCTTATTTGTTCTCCACAGAAACAATAATAATAAAGTATATCTTATAATTGTTAATATATATAGTATTGGACTGTTTAACAAAAAAAATGTTAAACAAACTTAGTAGTTGTTTTACATGGAATGTTATGAATAAATATAAGATCACATTTTTATTTTTTTGGTTACACATCCTGAATGAGATATTTTAAAAAGTATGGTATAAATAGACAACATTTTATAAAATGTGTTTTTTTATAATTTTTAAACCATATTTGTAAAAAATGTGGTCTTTTCTAATTTTTAAGCCACATTTGTAAAAAAATGTAGTCACTGATATTTTTTAAATCATAGGTATAAAATTGTTCTCCTTTATGTGTTTAGCCAATACTTTTTTTATGTGTTGATAAGTTCAGTATTGTCTAAAGCAAAAAATAGTGTAGTATTTGTATTTGGCGGGATCGCGATTTGCGCGGTGATGTCGTGAAGAGAAACGGGAACTGTAAGAAAGCTGGAGGCTAAGCATATAACTTGATAAAGTTATCATCTTCCTTGTTTTTTTTCATTATGGATAACCCGCTATGCATTCACTTTTAACCGGATCCGAAATGATCCGAACCTGCCGTACCCAAAAACATAAACAATCGAATATGAGTTTCAGATATTAAAGTCGAATTGTGGTGGACTTGTTAGACCCAAATCTAGCCCAACCCTACCATGCTCAACTCTACTTTGCAAAATGATAACGACTTCTCTCTTACCACCGTTCGGTACGGGGTCTATTCTTCTTTTTCGCTCTCTTTCCTCACGTCTCGTCCACCTAATTAACGAGTGTTGCATAACATTTTGATGCTTAATTCAATTCCACAACGTGCTTATTTAATTATAGTAGGCGACCTTTTCACTCAGTTCCTATTCTTGTCCACACGTTTGGGACAAATATAATTTTTATGTTATTGCCATGTAGAAAATCACGCCAAAAGATTATTAAAAGAAAAAAATATAAGATTTTAATAATAAAAAAGGGTCAACTCATGAAAACAAATTATACAAAAAGAAAATTGGAGAGAACGCTTCTAATAAAAAAAATCATAACCCATAAAATCATGCCGACTGTCTAATAAATAAAACCTTGTTCATAAGATAAAAATGGATTGTAATGTGTGGATACAGAGGAGAACTTATTTTTGAATATAACTAATTTTTTTACCCGTGCAATGCACGGGATTTTTTTAATTATTGATTATAAATTATAAATGTGTAATAAAATGTTTTAAGAATTGAATGAAATATAAATATATAAAATGTTAAACTTAGATAATGATATTATTGACAACAACCATTAACAAACACTTCAATATTTGGTTCGATAAAATCATTGTCTGCTTGAAAGATAACTATATCACTTTCTTTTAACTCATTTTCAGACTAAAATAACCTCCAACCTTGACCTATCTTTGTTGAACTTATATTCTTATTCGATATTAGGATTTTGCAATTGACTATAGTTTTAGGCCCTATAAGAAACACATATTGTACATTCTCGTCCCGAATGAAGTTGGCAAACTTTGATGGCAAGTCCTGTATGATTCAAATGTTATTGTTAGTGCAATAATTATTTTCATTTAATTATATGTAAATTGATATTAAATAATACTTGAAATGATAAAAAGAATTCATAACGCATATACCAAGTGACTTGCTTTGCTTTGATACTTTGTCAATTTGACTGAAAATATAGATCTTGTTTCTTGATGACTGATACGATACATAAATGTTGACAAACTCCTTGGTGTACAACCACCTTTAAACACGATTACGTGAAATAAAGAATTTCCCAAATACTGAAACCGCATGTGAAAGTCACTTTTGATGTCATACAAATCTCTCATATTACTCCAACTTTCTATGATTTTTGGGTTATTTGAATCCATGTTATAGGTAACTGTCGTGCTCTTACCATTTACATCTACCAAGTGCCATTGTGGACCTAATTTGTGTTCATAACCAACAACAAAATTTCGATCGACAAATCCAAATGGCTACAAATTAATAAACACAGTTAAAACAGAAAAACATTTATCTCAATGAAAACATAAACACAAACATATATATGTGGGAAAAATCTGAACATCTTAATGTGACTGATATAGTACGAATCAGGATGATACAGTTGACAGCAGAAAACACATACAACAACAAATATCAATGCTTTCCAAACATGTATTTTTGTGGTTAAATTTACAGCATACCTGACAACATATGTAGATTGTCTTGAAGTTCCAAAGAATTGTTCTGTTGTTTGCTCCATCTGTACTGGTTTGCTCCATCTCCATTCCTCTAATTGGAGAACAAAGTCAAGGTTGAAATATATGGGTAAGTGAAAATTGTGGATGGAATGGTAAAGGTGAAGTTGGGAATGGAAGAGCAAAGATTTTTGAAGTGCTTTATGAATAAAAAAGATTTTTCTGGATAAATAATTTTAAAAGCATTTGAAATTTAATAATTTTATGAGAGTAATTTCATTATTTAAAATTGGAAATTTCCAAATTTCATATAAAAAGGTAAGATTTTGTAAATTTTAAAATTTTCATTACATGTGTATTTATTTTCCTATTTTTTTTTTTAATTTCGTTTTGGTTGGGTTGTTGTCTTCATTACGATTGAAAAATATTTGGGATGAGTAATTTTTTAATGTGTTGTTTGTTGATGTTTGTAAAAGTTAATTCTTTTATTTAAATTGTTAGAATTATTTTGATTATTGATGTTGCAAAAGTATGTTAGATTTCATTACTTAATATTGGCCAAATGTTTTCTTAATCAATGTTTGGGGTATTTTCTTGTTGATGTAAAATTTATATTTTATTCACATTTGTCGTTGCTATTTTTTTCTAGTTGAAGTTGCCAACAAAAATTTTTATCATTGACACTAATTTTATTTTTCTCATAATTTGTTAATATTTTTCTTCTAATGTTGTTAGGAGCTTTTAAGCCATTAAGAAAGATTTTATCCATCTAATATGCATAATGATTAATGGTTAGTTGTCATGGAAGGAATAAACATGTATGGAACTTAAGCAGACAAATATCTTGAAACGCATGAGACACTACCTTTCTTATCAAGAACATATAGACCTGCTCATAGTTCATTGCTTACCCAATATACAAAAACAAAACAATGTAAACATTAAAATATAGCTAATTGATGCTCAAACTACAGAGGTGACAAATGAATTTAGATCCTTCACCATGCCCTTGATACCTTTGAAACAAGAGATAAATAGTCTTTTTATGGTCTTCAGAGATGTAACCGTGCTCCCTTCCTTATTGAGCCACAACAAAACCTGAACACGTGCGACACTTAAGACACAAAAGTTACTAGTTCACAATGTTTTTAAGCACAAAGAAGGAAACAAGTAATAATCATTATAAGAGAATTTAGCATAATGATTTTGGTGTTTCATTCAAACCCATGCAGTCATTTAAGCTGAACAAAAAACTTATTCCAGGTCTACCTTCCTTTTGTTAAAGATTACCCCATTCTGATGTTTTCAAACTTCCCCAACAATTGCTAACCACACACCTTTCCAAATAATATTTTGCTTACTATTATGATTAAAGAGGTGAAGATGTTGAAAGTCAACACTAGCTTGATTTTTTATGCATAGAACTCACTCCCAATTGTCTATAACACATGGTCTACACCTTTTGAGTTACACTACAAGAAAAGAATAGGTGTTCTATACTCTCCGCATAGGTTGAGCACAAGTTGAATAATTTTTTTAAATGAATCCTCTAATGTAATAAAATTGATTTGAGGATTACCTTAGTGCTCCATAAAATTTTAAAAAGAACATCCTTGATAAGTCCCTTATATTGATGTGATCCCAACAAGGCTTATAGCTTGTGCCAATGCCTAGGCCCAAATCATGCTCAAGGCCTAATCCATGGCCCACATGCACCTTCAAGCCCAATAACAAGGGGCATGCTAAAAAAGATCCAATTGGGATTCATTCAAGATGGCCCAAACCCACATGGACTTCTCACATTCTTCACATGGGCCAAAGAAGATGTGAAGATTTGAAGAGGTGTATCAAAGAGCAATAGAATAGCAATAAGATTGACCCATTTTTTAGGCCTTGCTTTATAGAATAATAAGTCAAACAATGTGTAGTTGAATTGATAAAATTGGGCTTGACTAAGACCAATAGGAGATTTGGCTATGAGCTATCAAAGGTCCAAGGTGGACTAAGTGGAAGTCAACATTCCTTCCTACACCTCATGGATCCAATGCATCTGAGGGCTAGGAATGCTTCCTCATTTTCCAAGGCATCATCCAATGGTCATGAGCCTTGCTCCTTCTCCAAGCCATCTTCCACGACCAAGATTGAATGCCTTTCTCATCCAAGGGGTAAAAGTGCTTATGTGTATTTGCTTTCATATAAAAGCCTAAATTTTAGGCTATTGTAATCACTCTTGAAATTTCTAATAGAATGTTTTTGTTGAGATCACTTCACTCTTCCATTATTTTGAGAGCACCTAAGCTAAAGGTTTACAACATTTCCTCTAGCCACCTTCCACTAGTCTAGTTTCTAGTCTAGTTCTCCTTTCACCACTACAAATTCCATCTCCATGCTAATTTTGGCTACCTATGAAGTTCCTACCAGCCACCACATATTGGAGCTCTATCAAATATCTAGATTTTTTCTTAGCTAATTGCATTGTGTTGGGTAGGTTGAAGATGCTAATTAAAAGTTATTAGCTTAGAATTAGTTTATTTAGGTTTTTAGGCTAATTTTATAAAAGTAGCTTAATTAGGTGTTTTTAATGCATTTTTAGTGAAATCCTTACAAGTATTATCAATATGGTCTACTTTAGTAGATTTGGTAGTTTCATAAATAGGTTATTAGTTAGTCAGTTAGGTACAAAGACTTAGAAGTCGAGTTGGTCTAATAGTAGTCTAATTTTAGAAGCCTTAAGAAAGAGTTTAGTGTAACTAAATGATAAGTCATTATTTTCCCTTTATTCCATTGCCTTTTTGTGTTCATCTTGATGGATATTTGATGCTTAATTGTCTATTTTTAGTGCATTTTCATCCATCGGGCTTTATTGGGCCATTATTCTGAATTTTGAATAATTTAGCATTAATTGGTATAATTTTGATTTATTTTTTTAGGTATTTTGTGAAGAAATTTTGGAGCTTGGATGCTAATCATAAGGTAACGAGAGAGTTGCCACGTCATTCTCACATCATTGCCATGTCTGTGCTATGTCAATTAGCCTGTCCATGTCATTGGGCTAGCATTTTGGGCTCAGAGTGACATTTTTGTAATTCTGAAGTCTTTAATGGCATTTTTGTAAATGAGTGGCAGATTTGAGAGGACAACATTTTATTAGGGTTTTAAGAGGGTTTGATAGCTCTTCTTCTCCCCGCTTCTGATTTCATGTTTTAGGAGAGCACCCACTTTGGGATTTTTCATTTTTGTAATTTTGTTATCGTTGGAGCACCACCCAACTTAAGGTTTTCGTCCCATTCAATCTAAATTGTGTTTGTTCCCTCTTTCCTTACTCTTATAATGAAATTTCATTTATGTTTGAGTCGTATTTCGAATTTCTTGTCTAGCTAAACCCTTTGTATTAATTCCTTTAAGAAATTGAAATGAAAGCATGAGGTTCTTTTTTGTTTTCACATTCTATTCTAGTTTGCCCTTCTTTAGGCTACATTTTCATGGTAAAACACGGAATTGATGTATGCTTAATTTATATTTGTGTTTATGCACCTAAATCGGCTTGTATTCAAGCTTAATAGGTGTGGGTTGTTCACACCTTGCTTAATTTGTGGGTGTTAATTGCGTAAAGTATGCTTTCCTTAATGGCTTATTGAACTCATGTTAATTTTTGATTAGTTGATTAATTTCAGGTTTCATGAGAGAAAATTGGATAGAACAATTAATTTTGTATCTGTGATTGGTGGAATCTGAATTGATTCAAGGAATAAATATTGTTTTCTAACACTGTTTTATTTATATGCAATTACGATTTGAATTTTGTTGTGAATCTGCCAAACCCCCTCCTTTTGTTGTATTTGAATTTGGAACCTTTGAACGATAATATTGTTTGGGAGACGACTTTAGGTCCTTTACCAAGTACTACATTTAAATTTTTTAATTTGGTTGGTACGACCTCAATCAGTGGTCCTAGTTGTAATTGCTGTATTTCGAGGTTGGTCGAAAAGTTAACTGTGACTACTAAACCCCATACAAAACCTTACAAAAACTTGAGTAGATTAAAGATTATGGAGGTATAATACTCATAGAGCAAGTCAATATACAAATTTCTATAAGCAATTATGATGAAGATGTTTTTTTTTGTGACGTTAGACATATTATACTTGGTAGGCCATCGCCATATGATCATAGATCCATCCATGATGGCGACACAAATAAAATAATTTTCTTTTATAAAGAGGCGAAATAATTTTAGTTCCTTTCACACCTCAAAAAGTGAGAGTGGATGAAATAAAAATGAAGATAAAAATTAAAACAGAGAAAATTAGAAAAGAAGAAGATTTAAACAACCACTCTCTAGAGAAGATGTTGGAAAATAAAATCATTAGAGGGTATGCATGTTTTTGAACTCTTCATCACCAAAAGGTAATCACTTTTATTTTTCTTCACAAAAAAGACATGATTATGTTTTATTCTTGTACAACGTAGAGTAATGGCCAAAACAAGGTGAAGGAAAAGATGATTTTGGAATAAAGGCCAATAGTTTTTCTTATAAAACCTTTTGCAAAAATAAAAGGCATTATTTCTTTGTTCTTTTCTTTAGATATATTTTTATGCTAATACAAAAATTAATCAACTTCTATTTATTGTTTTGTAGAAGGTACATCATTGATCCAAGAGGAGATAAAAGGACAAAGTTGTGGTCTTTAATAAACCTTTTCAATCTAAGGGCAGATCATCTTCAAGAGGGAGGGAATGATGTAAACCCACCGAAGGAGCTGCAACATGGTGCTAATGGCAATGGCTAATGTTATTTTCTATGCTTTATAAAAATGTAAAATAAGTCATTTCTTTAGAGCTTATATTTTGGCCAAGCTTACATTTCTTTGGGCTTTGTATTTTGGCCAATTTAGTGTAAGATCCTTAACTTATTCAATTATATAAATATCATAATCGATTAAATTAAGTTGCATCCCTACAGTGCGTAGTTTGTCTTTCTAGCTGAAGTTCTTGTGTGACTAGGCCTTGGCAAGTGAAATATGATCTTATTTGGGCTAAGTTGGGCCCAAGGAACCCTAGAACACTTGCTTGGAGAGTTGTAGCTTGCATTCTGCATATGTGGCAATGTGGAAAGCATGTTTTTTCCAAGCTAGAAAGTCACACTTTTGTCACACATGTTCAGGAGCCAATTCTTAACTTGAATTTTTGAAATGTCCCTCTCTTTTTGCTGAGCCTTTGGTCAGCTTCTAATCCTATAAATAGGAGTGTTCAGCCTTGTAAAAATGAACTTGGAATTAGTATGGAGAAGCTCTACCAAATTTGATGCTCTCTTATTTCTAAGTCTACTAAGATATTTTGTCTTCTAGACTCCCTTCCTAGACCTTTTCGTTCAGAGTTGGTTGATCCTCTCTCAAGAACACACTCTAATTTACTTTCCAAACACTTCTAATCCTTCATCCAAGTTGCTTCCGCTTCCATCAATCTTGTTCTTCATCAATTTTACAGTTCATTATGGAGAAGCTTAAAGTTCATGGAGTTGTTCTCCATCACCAAGTTAATCCCATGATTTGGGGTGCATCTCCTTATAACTTGGTTATTGCACAAATTCCACAAGTAGAGGTCATCCCTTACATAATATTTAGCATCGCTTTTCATTTTATCAGTTCGAGATTTGAATGTTAAAGGAAGGAAAACATTAGCAATAAAATAATTCACAATATTTGCAAACCAAGGTGGGGAAGAATTAGAAATAGCAAATAAATTTTCATCGGGAAAGTCATGTTAAATGGAAACATCATTAGCCTTCACAATCTTGCTAAGGTGGTTTGCCACAAAATTTTGCGCTTCGCTCATGTCATGGATCTCTAAGTACAACACCTTAAGCCAAGGTATCCATCTGATCTCCAAGGCGTTGGTTCCGTCTTCTTTAACATGTACTTTAGAACTACATGGTCAGTAAAGACAACAACACGAGAACCAAGGAAATATGACCTAAAATATCTAGAGAGATAAATAATAGCCAGAAGCTCTTTCTTTATGGTGGTGTAGTTAGCTTAGGTAACATCCAAAGTCCTAGAAGCTTAATATATCACTCTAGGCAGCTTGTCAATTCTCTAAGCTAGAACAACCTCCAATGCATAATTAGATCCATCACATAAACTCAAATAGAGTTTTCCAGTCAGGTGCCTAAATGATAGGAGTGGTGGTTAGGGCTTTCTTGAGGTAGTCAAACACCTCCTTGCATCTATAAGAAAAAAACAAAGTGAATCCTTCGAGAGCAAACTACACAGTGGGAGGCCCATCTTGCTAAAATCATGTATAAAGCGCTTGTAGAAACCTTGATGGCCAAGAAAAGAGTAAATATTTTGCACGCAAAAGGAGTAAGGGAATTGTGAAATAATAGCTATGTTAGTCGGGTCTACCTTTATGCCCTTACTGGAAATGATATGCCTAAAAACTATACCCTACTATACCATGAAATGACATTTCTCAAAATTAAGCACAAGGATAATTTGAATGTATCTAAGAAGTACTCTATCCAGACTATCCAAACATGCATCAAATGTGGATCCATAAACCTTTATGCAAATCTCAATAAAATCACTGAAAATACTAAGCATGCATTGTTGGAATGTGCTAGGGGTGTTGAATAAGCCGAAAAGCATCCTCTTATAGTAAAAAGTGCCAAAGGGACAAGTAAATGTGGTTTTTTCTTGATCCTCATGAACAATGTGAATTTAAAAGTATCTAGAAAAACCATCTAGAAAATAGTAATGAGATTTACCTGCCAAGTGCTCAATGAAGGTGATAAGTCCTTTATCTTTGAAAATTTTGTTCAATAATTGAATTCTTTTAGGTGATTTTAATATGTTCATTGTGAGTTTTTAGCTTATATTTAGTTTAAGAAGCATTTTAGGTTAGTTTTATAATCTTAGCTTAATTGGGCTATTTAGTGCATATTTAGTGCAAGTCTTAGAATTAGTTTTGGAATATTAGTGAGTTTTAGTTTAGATATTAGTGTCACATTTTATCAACCAATATTCTAGCCTAAATCGATTGACTTAGTACTAGTTCATATGTTAGAATAAGTCTTTGTTCTTTTACTTCTTAAGTGAAGCATAACTTAGTGATTTGCTTAGTATAGTAAAATAGGCAGTTTAATTAGCATAAGTAGTTTTAACTTTGGTTTTATGATTTTAATGCATTAAAAGATGCAAAGTCAACAATGAAACAATGAGAATATGTAGTAAACATATGCAACCCAATAAAAGCCTCATCAATTATGCAAAGTATACTTTTTCAATCAAAGTTGACTAGACAGTTGACGAATGGATGAATTTTTGCAATTGAGCTTCAAATGCTATGGTAGTTGTAGGGGAACATAGAGAGCATTCAAATACACTTGTGCTAAACTTGAAAGTGCTTGAAAAAAGACCAAAAGTTGCATCCAAACTCTAGTTTTCATTTGCACTTACCTAGTTAGCTACTGTAGTTAAGTTTTAATAGTCAAGTCTTAGTCTTATTGTTCTAATTCTGTTTTTGTAATTCATAATGCATGATAACATGTATGTTGAGATATTGGAGCTTCTTTTGTCAGTGAACAAGATGTCGAGATGAATTTAACATGATGAAGAGGTTCCAAAATTTGGTCAAGGGGATTTGCACTTATTACCTAACGACGAAGGCTAAATTGGAGTTGTCATGAGCCAAATAGATTTATACCTTCTATAACATGTTAACGAGCTTAAAAAGGCACAATGGACAAGAAAATTAACTTGCTCCAACTTGTGACAGCAAGTGGAAGACTTTTTACCTAGGTTACTAGTTAAGAATAAGTTAGCTAATGTAGTTAGGTTAGTTTTGTTAGTTAGTGTTACATACGAAATGGTGATTTAAACCAAGAAGGCGGGATGAATTGGCTGTTTAAATCTTTTTCTAAAGATAAAAACCCCGTTTAATCAAATAGACCACCAAATTCGAATGGAAAAGTTGTAGGATAGTACACTTTCAACCGGTCAAAAATAAAAATATTAGACTAATTTGTTCATAATCCTATGAAAAAGTTGATTAAAATTTTAGAACAATCGGCTAAAATTCTAGAGAATTATGTAGAATTAGCAAATTTTACTCAAACAACAAACTTTTACACACCAGACTTGCCCAAACAGTATTTCTAACAAGTATGCTATATCAGATTACACAGAAACGCATATAAAAACACAACAAAGAATGATTTACTTGGTTTTCTTATGATTTTAAAGTGAGTGAGATGAAGGGAAGAGAGTGGCACAAATTTTTTATATTGTTTCACTCAATCACAGTGCCACATCCAGTTTACCAAGATAACCTAGTTTCCACTATATTCAAAAGTTTTAGAAATCACACACCACAATTACACTTTTGAACAAAGAGAAATAAATTTTTTACTCAAACAAAAATCTTGACTACAACACTACAAGAATCATACTCACAAACCTGGAAGCACACTAGGTAAACGACCAAAGACATAAGCACTACAAAACCTGATGGTGCCTCTCCCTAGCCAACCGTACACGAGTTCTTCAACCTTCTACCAAGCCAAAATGCCTCTAAGATCAACCAAGATCTTCAATCTTCACCTTGTAGCTTTGTAATTCAGAGAGAGAGAGATAGAGTTTTCTAGTGATAATAACATGTTTTCGTGCTAAAAAACTCATAATCGTTTCTCTGTTCTCGAAAACACTTATATAGTTTTTCCATACAATCAGTTGATTTTATTGAACTTAAGTCAAATTAGCCATTTGAAAAAGAATTCAACTGATTGAATGCATTCATACTAGAAACTAGAGGCTGGGAAGTTAGGGTACAAAAACACAAGTAAAAGGCACTTGAATGGCCATTAACAATTTAATTTCGCTTTAATTATTGCAATTACAATTTTGGGCTAGGAATTTGAAAGAGAAGAGTTAATCACAAAAAGGGAAAGGAGGAGGGTCGTGTGGTAGTAGAGAGGGCACTGTAAGATCATTGGAATTGTGACCTAAAGAGACGAAAGAGAGCTAGTGAGGGTTCTTAGTGGTGGAGGCAAGGAATTTGATCACTATTAGGATCAAGAAAGGACTAGGATTGCAATTGGAGCAAGGAATTCCAGTAAGGGGAGTTGTACCTTATGTTTTAATTTAAGCTAGGTCTTTCGTGGTTTGCTAGATGCTTGATTGCATGTTGGAAATGCTATGAGTTGATGAATCTTGTTGAATTGATGAATGCTTTAATATGTGGGGTTGGGATTAGTTGAAGCATGATTTTAGATTCAGAATTGTTGTGATATTTTGCTCAATTGCATGTTAAATTGGTTATATGAATGCTGGTTCGCATGATTGGTTGTATGTGTGGGTGCATTGCAGGATTGGGTCAAACTAGTGGGCTTTAGGGGTTTTCATTGGTGTAATAAATTCTGGGTTCTGCCCAAAATTTGATGCACCGCTTGGCGGTAAGTTCTTGCCGCCAGGCGATAGCCAGAATCTAGCAATTTCCATGGTTGGTTGAGTTGAACGCGAGTTGGGGAAGTCTATTAGGGTTCACTGGGTATTATCTATGTGATAATGAGGGATAGTTTGGACAATTGTGTGGTGGCATGTTCATGCACTAAACATGATTGGAAAATTTGGTGCTACTTGATGTGAGATGAAACATTTGATGCAGAATTTAATGTAAGGTTGTTTTGGAAATAATATATGGTTTGGTTGGCATGAGTTGTGGCACATTTTATTGGCTGGTTTTTGGCAATTCCAAAAGTAGGATTATGTTTTTTTTCTAGATTCAAGTGCTAATTGCTTGAAGAAGTCATGTGTATCTATATGTATGAGTTACTAGAGTATTTGAAGGATGATTTAGCAAATTGTGTCGTATGAAACTATAAGAATGTATTCTGCAGTAGTTGAGTGTTCTGTTTTACAACTCTTATGAGTGTGATCCTTATTTGAAATTGAAGATTGGTATAGTTTGATGTTTGAGTATATTTGAAGATAATTGATTGAGGTATGTGAAATGGGGTGATGCAGTTGTAGTACATTGAACTATGAGATTATGAAATTGACATTTTAATGTATGCTTGTGATGATTAGTGTGTTGGAATTTGTCCTGCTGTGCCTAGAAAACCAGTAAAATCTTGTTACTGGTGTAGCGCCCAACAGTGTAAATGGGGCCGCCAAGTGATAGATACTAACAGGAGTGGTCTAATGCTTATGGCGCCTAGCAGTGTGTGGGTACCGCCAGGAGGTATGTGCTGCAACGTCGCTTGGCGGCATTTAGTGCGGTGGTAGTTTGTTGTGTGGTGTGTTTTGCATGGCTGATGGTGATGTTCTTTGGTCTATAATATGCTTGCATTGATTCTTGTGGGCAGGGAGGTTCCTAAGGTTGGAATCTTGTGTGAGAATACAAGCGGGGAAATTTGTATTGGCTGGTAACACTTGATTGTATTATAAGCGGGGAGGTTCGTAACGGACGAGTAGGTTCATACTGCATGTTCTCTAGTGTGGAGACATGAGTGGGGAGGTTTGTATGTTTCATGCTCACACTTTGTTGTTGTTATGAGCGAGGAGGTTCATAATAGGTGCTCACATGTGTTGGACTATGAGTGGGGAGGTTCATAATAGGTGCTCACATGTGTTGGACTATGAGTGGGGAGGTTTGTAGAGTTAGACTACGAGCAGGGAGGTTCATAGAGTTGGACCACGAGCGGACATGTTCGTGAAAGCATATGAAATCCCTAAGACCATGGTTGAGTTTGTGCCAATCTCATTTTGGTTGTGAGACTAGGGTTGTTTGGTGCTGAGGTATTTAATAATGGGAAATTGGCTAAGATGAGTTGGGCAACGGTATTTATCAATTATTATACAGGTTTGCTTCTTTATAAGATCATCCTTTTTGTTTGTGTTTAGCAATTATCGTGTGACTTGTCACACGAGCGCATATGACGGTTTAGGTGAGGTTGGTGATGCATCGAGACAGAGTGAGGTCTAGCAATGGGAATTTAAATTAAGAAACCGATTTTTTAGTTAATTTGTAATTTCCTTTTAAGTTGGCTATGGATTTTGGAACTTGTAATAATATTGAATTATTTTGGAGTTAAGCGTTTAATAGATTTTAAATTTTATAGTGGTTTGGGAATAGTATTCGATGAGGATTTTAATTTCACTTATAATTTTCTATTAATAGTAATATTCGTTTGCTATGTTATAATACTAGGAAGTGATCCTTGGTCATCTCCCAATGTAGTATGAAAATTAAGCAACACACACATCATCAAGCTCACCCACAGTTTAAGAAACAGTGAAAACGTTAATAAAAACAATTAAGATTCATTAACCGTGAACAAAGGCTTAGTTAGATGCAGATACACCAAATAGAGTATTAAGCGTGCACAAATTTGTGTTCCTTAAGCATAGAGATTAAATGATGAAGACCAAACAAGAACAAATTATGGTAAATCAATAAAACCTCAAAGACTTATTGCATTCTCCTAAAGAAATCAATTACAGACTTTAGCAAGCCATAGAAATTAAAACTTAAATGAATTACTGCAGAGATCTGTTGTCCAAAAATTAGTCACATTAGACCCTTATAAAACCCTAAGTTGCCTCAACGTATAGGCCCAACCTTTCCCACAAATACAACAAATGACTAAAATCTAGCCCAATCAGATGCTGATGTGGAAAAATGATTGACATGGCACAAATGACATGACATTTCTGTCTTTAGCCCAAGAAATAATGTCCAATTCTAAAAATGATTCACAGTTAATCCTTAAAAGAATTAAAAACAAAAAATATACCAAGTGAGTTCATATTAATTAAAATCTTAACTAAATGAAGCCCAAATGATAAAAATGCATTATTAATAGACAATTAAGCACAATTTAACAACTAAGACAGGTACAAAAATGTAAGAAAGCAAAGGAAAATAATGGCTCATCGAGAATCTAATTCTCATTGTAGTCTTTGAGCATCATTCACTTCATAGAAACACACAAATCTTTACATGTGACCCTACTTATCCAATCTCCTAGATACGAAAGCTTTTGAAACCCTTCCCCACCATTGAAAGATTTTTCACATATCGCGCTCACTGTATTTGTTTGGGAAGTGAGAAAAGAAGTAAGTAGTTATATCCTTGCTTTCTAGTTTTAAGTCCAACTTGATCGTCTTCCTACTTTTGAATCCATTAATTCGGCTACTCTTAGCTCATCCTTTATGTGTAAGTGACTCAAATCTGGAGTGGGTTTGACATTAGAGGAGATTAAGAAAGAGAAAAAATTAGGTAGATACATACGAACACGCTCCCTTTGCCCACCGTAATTTCGAATTCAATGCCAACTTTGAGCCCCGTCATGGAGGCGTAGAATGATCTCAACTACAACAGAAGTAAAAGCACCACCAGAAAGCACATATGTAGAGATAGCTATGAATAGGAGAGAGGGCCTCGACTGAAAAGCATAGCTACGTAGCCGAGCACAACACACCACCACTGAAAAACTCTAAGTCACCTCAAGTTTATGCAAATAATGATTTCCCCACAATGCTGTATAAGGTCAATCACATGTCAATCCCATGATACAATAAGCAATTCAATAGTTATGGTGTGTATGTGTGAGATGAACTAAAAAACACTAAGCTATGAAGACATGAAAAATATGCATGATTCGAAAATATAAAATTCCATGTGTGAATGGCTAATTAGTTGTAGGATATGATGTGAATCAATCACATATCGATGCATGTGCAAGCTAAGACTATCAATTTACTCTACAATAACATAAATTGAAAATCCCTAATTATGAACCCTAGATAATGAAAATAACTACCACAATGAATTTTATCTAATTCTAACCCAAACTTATTTGAGATTGAGTTCTAAAGTTATGTGTAAAGCTAAAAAAACAACGCAAAATTGTAGTGAACATACATAAAAACATAGGAACAATGATGTGTGAACAAAACATGAGTGTAAAGACAAAAATAACAAATTTAACCATCAAGTTAGAAAAATTTTCACTATGATCTGAACCAAAGGATTCAACATAGTCGTCACTTATTGTATTCTAATATCTAAAGAGGCATTATGTGGTGTTATTCCTATGGTTTCAAGTTATGCACCATTCCTTCTTAAACTATCTCGAAGGGCATTTGGTGAAGAGGGCACCCACTGATATCATTCATTCAAAATTTTAGATGAGCCTACAATGAAATTACTTACCCCATGTAAAGGTTCTACATGCACTTTAGAATTGGTCTAACATATGTTGTTACGAGGTTACCTAAGGTCTCACCAAGCATTTGACTACTAGGAACCCCAACAATTTGACCCTTGTTTCACCAATAGTAGTAAAGAGAGGGACCACAAACCCATTTTTGGTGGATGTCATTGTACTTTGTGTATTTTGAGACATCTTTAAATTTTCACTCTTTAATTTCATTCACTCATTGCCATTTATTTTCTCAAAACTAACCCTATGTGTTCTAGAGGATTTGGATTCAATGCTTGTAACATCCCATTTATTTAATAAAGCTAAATAAAGGATATGTCACACAGTATAACATAAGAAGCGAGAAAAATAGAGTATAATGTCGCTCCCACAAATATCTCAATTACTTAAAGGACGAATAAAAGAGGCACACCACGATCCCAGGTACAAAGTAGAGTAAGAGAGTGATAATGACGTAAGCAAAATCCCAGAGAAAGCAATACATGGGCCTTAGCCCTAATTGAAAAGCCTAAAGGCAGAAGTCAATCCAAAAGCCAAGCAGCGGAACCATCACCTCCCTATTGACCACGAGTGTTCCTCGCATCTGCTCACATCAACAAGTTGATGATCATCGCAAAAGAGAGTACCACACAGCAGAACACACACAATAACAGAAGGGTAAGCTAGAGCCAAAAGTGGTTTTATCATGCAAACATATATACTTCCACAAGGAATTATACACACGTCATCCAATCATGTTACAACTCCTCAAATCAATACACCAAGACTCCACTCGACTCACCCGGATACGTATAATTTGGTTGGATTCAGCGGATGCTCGCACTTGTGGTGGATACCTCTGCTCACCCCCGAGCTATGTGTTACAAGTGTTACAAGTGTTGCAATGAATCAATTCCCTCACACACAAGGTTAGCCCTTAATGAATTTCAGGCCTCCTGCTACTCTCACCACAAGAGTCAGTCCGCTCTAAGTGAGACTAATTGACTCCTTAGAGTGTCAGGATGCAATCCTTTCCTTGAATCCTTACCAAATTATATAGATGGGGCACCACCATGGACACCCACTAACAGGGGCCATGGAATTACATCCTGACCACTGAAGCACTACCCTGGAATCTCACCTAAAGATCCCAAGGATTTACGTACTTACCACATACTATACATATTCAATCAATCCTGAAATATTTGTAACATTCCGTCAGGATATTACGGATTTATAAATAAAAATAAAGAAGTAAATAAATAACAGAGCATTTAATAATACCTTATTTTCCCAAAATGCGGGAAAATTTAAAATTTATTAAATAAGTCAATAATGTTCATAACCATCAGTCATAAAAACCAAAAATCAAATGTTATAATATCACCCATCAGGGTTTACAACTGATCCCAAAACCAGAGAAAATA
>Ga0214542_1001573_pt1 | contig 46942 bp, 22 predicted proteins | sample CNSS1metaG_FD_160096 | JGI IMG/M metagenome (GOLD analysis project Ga0214542, IMG submission 160096) | Root nodule microbial communities from cowpea collected in UCLA plant growth center, Los Angeles, California, USA - CNSS1 | ecosystem: Host-associated > Plants > Roots > Nodule | place: USA... | reverse complement strand
ATATATATATATATATATATATATATATATATATATATATATATATATATATATATATATATATATATATATATATATTTTGGACTTAACTTAGTCTCCATATTTGTTAAATAGAGTGAATTTCCTTCCTCATTAAATTGATATTAATATCATTTGAAAGTTACATGTCAAGATTCGAGAATATTATTTTGTACCATTTCAAAAGAATAAAACACCACCCATATAAAAGATAATCCAATTTATGCAACTCCATAAACAAAGTTCTCAAAAAGCATAACAGAGCAAGATGACAAATTTTAAAATCTCAATTTTATTTTCTTAACTACACCGAATGATTACCCAGAGTCCCAATTTTTGTTTTCTTAACTACACCTGGTAGAGGTAGGTGGAGGGAGAAAGAAAAAATATGAAAAAAATCATGTAGTATGGCTTCTGAATCAATATGAATACATAGATAAAGTTTTAAGAAATTCAGTAGCACTGGCTTCTGAACAACATTCAGAATGGAATGCCATTAATGTCTCATTTTTGTATCCACAACTCACAACAGAAACAAAATGATGGATTTCCACACACCCCACCCACAAGAAAGGGAATATCATATTTTTCAGGAGTATTCTGGACTCAGTACTAATGATAAAGCATGAGAGAGATATAGCAGAAACACATGATATACAGAAATATGAAACTTGAGGAAGGGAATATTCATTTTCAGACTTTTTCATGTCTCAGCTGCAACTACTTCACCGTTGGTTTTCTCTTGAATTGCACTCTTCTCATGGTCACCTTCAAGCTGGCTTAAATTTCCCTTCTCCTTGATCAGTTGGATGTGGTGGTGCTTGCAGTAGAGTTTCCCATCGTGTGCAATGTAATTGGAGGGACTAATAACACACCCTCCATGAGTGCATTTGAAACAACTCTTGTGATAAGGAGTTCCATTCACCGTCACCTACACCATTTCAAAATATATATACAACTTAATCCCTTTCTGAAATAGAACGCAAGTTTTAGCACTTGGTATCGTGGTTTAGATTAGAAAAGGAGCTGCTATGGATTCTTTGCACTTATCAATGGTGGCACTAAAGTGTCTCACTGATGAAAATTAATGTTGTGTTGTTACCTTTTCAGTGGGATACACTGTTTTCTGACAACCAGCACATTTATCTCTGGTTCCACCAAACATATTCAAGACTTTGGTTGCTGCCGGTTTCTGATTAGAAACAACCCAAAATTAGATAAATGCTATGTAACAACTGACATGTTTACGAGCGCCAATAACTCGTTTTCAAAAATATTTGTTATCATTGATTTAAATATATTATACATTAGATTCGTTAAGAATTAAATCTACAAAATTATATAACTTTTGATCAATAATAAAATTTATGTTTAACAGAGTGTGTTAACCTGTTTTATTGAGCATTAGTAGGCATCAAGATTTAAAATTGGTTACCTCTTCGCCAGTTTTGTCTGGTTTAGCAATTTTTGGTGTCCCTGATCAGCCAAAAGGAAATAAAGATAAGTAACCCCTGAGGAAAAAAATAGCGAGGCTTTGAATAATTGGATTTTGGATCCTTTGTTACCTTCGAAGCTTTTGTCAAGACTACCAGTTCTTTTGAACAGTTGATCGAAGTGTGGCTTGCAGTAAAGAACTCCCTCGAAAGAGTTATAGTTGCTAAGCTGCAAATACATTACTAAATTAGTATAGTTCATAAAAAATAAACCTAATTACACACCTTAAATCAGTATACTTCAAAAATTAGTACACATTGCCAGGAAAATTAGCAGAGCATCTGGGGAATCATATGAAAACTACAGATTCACAAATCAATTTTAGCTTTTGATAAAAAACAAGTGAAATGTAGAAGGCAGAGTTAGATCCATTTATCTCAACAAACTAGAAAAAGGAAAATGGAATAAATGAGAGTAATAGATAGATTTAGCAATACATGAGGCTAATACTTATATAAACACCGAATTAATTATCAGTGAAAGCAAGTGCTGAAATTGATGTCAAATTATGAACAAACAAGAGACACCAGATCCGGGGACAGAAAGATCTGAACTAGAGTCAAACACTAGAATACAAAACCATGAAGAATTATTATATCATATATCTCTGTAGATACAAATCCAAAGAGGGTAGTTAGAAGAAACAGACCTTGAGTGTTCCTTTGCAGTGGTGGCATCTGAAGCAAGCCTTGTGGAAGACTCGATTATCCGCAGTTAACTTATCAACCAGATAAACTGTTTTGTCACAAGCCATGCACTTCTGAGTTGTTCCTGCAAATGCCATATTTCGCAATTCTCTCCCCTTAGCAAGGTGCAACAAAGCTATATGATCCCTGTGTGAACCTTAAGTAGATTTTTCTTGGTAAGGGGAAGAGCAAAACGATGAAAAAGAGAAGATAAGGGGTAAAGGGGGTGGTGAAATGTGGGAGGCAGGAGACAAAAGCAGACACCCCAACAAATATACTGTCATTGACAATCATTTTGTCTAATATTTTAACCACCAAACTCACCATTTTCTCCTACACATTTTTAATGTCTTCAACTGTTAAGTTAAATGCGTCACACTAAAGAACAAGAAACAACCACAATAACATAATTTGTACGCAACAAAGAAGATGACGTTAGCTTCCAATTACAGTGTTGTGGGGATTTTTTTTTTTCTACCATCACCGTATTTTTACTACTTTATCAAGTTTGGAAGATGCAGAATCATTATTTCAGATATAATGTATGATAGGTGGAGACCATGACCCTACCGATCATAACTCACTCGCGTTTGACCTAAATCTTTTGCAAAGTCCTTTCCGTCTATTATTGGATCATTCAATTAAATTATAGAATAGCCAAAGTCACCAACTAAGTCCTTTTTTAGTTAATCAACATTATAAAAAACTAGCAAGAATACAGCTATCATTATCACACCTGAATGGTTACGATCAATATTATTAAAAAAGTTAAATTATTATAAACCAAAAACAATTATCAAGATATAAAGAATGGCATCGTAAAAAAAATGTGTAAGAAAATAGTTACAAATATAATTAACTAAAACCTCTTTTCGATCTCACTTTGTAACGTGGGGTTCCATCTGCTTTGCTTTCATTGTCGAATCCCACTTTTGAACAGTGTGAAGATTTTTCTTGAGTTACAAGGGATGAATGGCATTCCAATGCAACCCTTAGGTAACTTATAATAACTGAATAGTCACCTGAATTTTCTTAAGTTGCAGTAGTTTTACGTTTACCATTTGGATGAGTCAAATATGTTATGATATATTGGGTTGGGGATTTTACTTGTTTATGGAAAAGATGCGGGATCAACGTCAGGGTGTATAATTTAGCACAAACTACCTAAAATGATGGGTTTGGTGTGTCTGCAATCTTCAGTAACACTCCAATTATGATGACAGCTTGCATTTAATATGGATTTGTCCCACACTATGCAACTTCACAGTCTGCATCTAGGTAAGTAAGGTTTCAATAACTATAGGTTATATAAAAGTAACCTGTCAGAATCTGGCAAGGAGGGCATTTGGTCTAGTGGTATGATTCTCGCTTTGGGTGCGAGAGGTCCCGAGTTCGATTCTCGGAATGCCCCTTCTCTTTTTCAAAGTAAGTCTATTTTGTTTTTATTTTAATTTCATTGGTACCTAAGTGTTCGATTGTGGAGAGTTCATTATAGGAATACAATTGTTCAAGTCATACATGGTGCTGTCTTCGTCCTCAAAATTTTGGAGCAAAGGTGAACATTTGGATTACTTATTATTGTCATCAGATAAGTTATAAGAAATGTTGGGTTTTACATGTGTTGTATGTGGGAGGTTTTCGGACAGAGATAATCAGTGCTTATGATTTCTGCTTCTGCTTATATGGTGTAATGCTGAGTCGTGTTGATTTGTTTTTAGAGTTTCTGGGTTGCGTGTATATTGTTTGATGAAATGCATGGCCGTTTGGTTAAATGATTTGCTGTCAAGATCGCGAGTATAGCAGAAACGTACAAGACGGGAAGGTCGCGGATTGCAGGTTCGGTATTTTCTCGTGAAAGCAATTGTGCGGGCTCGAGCTTTGTTATCCAGTTCGGATGCCATCACATGTAGTTGGGCTTTCCGGGTAGGGTTTATAATGACCCAATTTAAAAAATTAAAAAAAGAAAACCTTTTTTCCAAGGCTTCTCTATCGCAAGTCGGAACCAAACAGTATCTTGCTCTGCTCGACTGTGTCCCCAACCATCACTGCATACCCATTATAACGCTGGTGTCGTAGTTGTCAGCCATCACAGCACTCGCGTTGCTATTGCTGACGCTTGCATAACCGTCGATAGGGTTCGCGTCACTATCTCTTACTCTTGCATCACCACCACCGGCGTTGCCTTCATCATTACCGGCGCTGCCTTCATCGTCGTCGGTCTTGCGTCGATCGTTGTTTCGGCTGTTCAGAGTATTTCTTCTTAGAGATACTTCTTATTTTATTATTTTTGTAAAATATGACAATTTAAAACACATTTGTTCTCAGTTTTCTGATCTAAATTTTGTTTTTTCTGGTCTTGCTGCCACTTAGATTTGGAGTGTTATGCAAAGTTCGTAATCACTAAGCCATTATGAATTTATTAGCTACTACGAGTTAGTTTATGTTATGAAACTAGTATGGGATGTGAGCATTTATGATTTATGAGTTATTTTTTTCCGCATTATTACTATTAGTATATAATTTATGTTCATGTACATAAATATAGTATTTCATAAATATTCCTAACTCTTATGGTTGGAATCCTTGAGTTACCATCTCTTATCGTCTTCCTATCCTCCAGTTTGACAACTGATTTAACATAAATTAGTTATTCAGATTCTGTTTTGCCCTTGTACAAGGTTTAATTCGACTTATTATTAATATGCAGGGAGATAGCATTTGGTCACAACGAAGGAAGGAAAATGGTGTTTGGGCAAGTAGTAGTTGGGCCTCCTGGCTCTGGCAAAACAACTTATTGCAATGGCATGTCTCAGTTTCTAAGTCTCATTGGAAGGTGAGCCTTACTCTCTATATAATTATTTTTTATTATGTTGATGGTAGGTTTTTTTACTAATTTGGGGTATTGTATTTGCCTTTTGTTGCTTTTTAATGTAGGAAGGTTGCTGTTATCAATTTGGATCCAGCTAATGATTCATTACCGTATCCTTTCCATTTGTTGTTCTCAGAAGTAAACATCTTAATTGTGTAGCTCAATTGATGTGTCCCTTTTTAGCTATATAGTTCAACTTTTATGGTTTCCCCTAATGAAAAATATAGCTATGATTGTGCTGTGAACATAGAGGATCTTGTGAAACTAAGTGATGTAATGGTGGAACATTCACTTGGTCCAAATGGGGGTAAGCCACTTTTTTTTTTTTGTTAAATTATTTATTTATTTTAAGAAATTTGCCTTTTTAAAGCCATGAAACCATAGTACCGCGGGTATTGGACTACTTAGATTATGCTGTGTGAATTTATGACAAGTAGTTAAACAAGTTACTCTGTGTGCAATGGTTCGTGTAAAAGGAACTTTTAATGTGTCACACCAGCTTTTCTAATGTACTGGTGCCTTGCTGTATACGTATTAAGAAGTTTCTCTTGCCTTGTACAAGCAGGTCTTGTGTATTGCATGGATTATCTTGAGAAAAATATCGACTGGTTGGAAGCAAAATTGGAACCTCTTCTGAAAGGTCAGTGCATTGTTATGCCGTAATCAAACTGTAAATTCTATCATCCTTCTTACATAGACCCTACTTGATCAGTTAACAACACACTCTAGTAACCTGACAGTATTTACATTTCAGATCACTACCTTCTCTTTGATTTTCCTGGCCAAGTTGAGCTCTTTTTCCTTCATTCAAATGCCAAGAATGTCATCATGAAGCTCATAAAGAAATTGAACCTAAGGGTATAGTACTGTCCTTTACGTCTTGCTGGTGTCAAACCGCATGCTGTTTTAAGAACTGATCTATGTGTTTATTCTATGCAGTTAACTGCAGTGCATTTGATTGATGCCCATCTTTGCAGTGACCCTGGGAAGTATATTAGTGCATTGCTTTTGTCCTTGTCCACGATGCTACATCTAGAACTCCCTCACGTAAATGTCTTGTCTAAAATTGATTTAATTGAGAGCTACGGAAAGCTAGGTGCAGTCATTACACTTTTTCAGATGTCAGGCGTTAGATGTATTTTACTTTATGCCGGTTACAGTGAGAGATTTATATACTGACTTTATGTTTTATTGTTGCAGCCTTTAACCTTGATTTCTATACAGACGTGCAAGACTTGTCATATTTACAATACCAGCTCGATCAAGATCCTCGCTCTGCTAAGTACAGGTGCGATGTGCTATGGTGATTCTTTGACTGCTAGCTTTTGTTCTAATAGTATTTTGATGTTTTGCAGTTTTCTTGATAATTTTTTAACTGTTTTCTTTCTTTACATGTAGAATTTAACACTAGTTCTGTTTGGATTAACAGTGTAAAATTTAGTTTATGGAAGCTCATTTTTTTATATTCTTTTTCTTCTTAGTTCCTTCTTCTAGAAATGTTTATGGAGAAAAGTCTATCCAAAGAGACCTATTGCATTTTGCTATATCTTGTCTACCCTGAACTGTTGCAAAGCTACATTGTTTAAAATTGTTTCTGTATACTCCCATTAGACGAAAAGGAACAAAGACAGATTTTAAATTTTAGTGCTTCTGTCAGCAGCTCCCTCTTTTGATAGAGAGCTATTGGTCTAAAATAATAATCATGCACCAACGTTGAATGTATAGTTTCTCATTAGGGTGCTCCATGGGTCGTAGCAACTTATTATGACAAATGTGCAGCAATTTTATTTAAAAAATGAATAAATATGCATCGATTGAATCATTCATTCATTTGCCTTACTTGCTATGTTTATAATAGACTAGGATCCAATCTGCCGTGATGTTGAAATATGCCTACGTGGGTGGATTAATCAAATTCCTCGGTTGAAGTTTGGGGTCTATATTTCATTATTCCGATTACGTATGAAATGATAGCCTTACAAAGTGAATAATATGTTGGAAATGATGGTCAAGGAAGGTTTAAATGTGTTAGATAGAAATTATTTTGTGAGTATACATCATAGTTAACTCATTCTTGTTGATGACCTTTTTCTGTTCTCGAATTCATCCTTAAGATTGGCATTTATTGTTATTCTGAGTAGTATTTATCTTAATGATATTTGCAGAAAACTCACAAAGGAACTATGTGAAGTTATTGAGAACTTCAGTCTTGTGAGTTTTACAACCTTAGATATTCAGGTAAACTAAGTATGCCCTGTATTTTCATCTGTTTGCATCAAATGTTTGGAATCCTAAGTCGGAAGTTGTATTTTCAGGACAAAGAGAGTGTAGGGAATTTGGTGAAGGTGATAGACAAATGCAATGGGTACATATTTACCGGTATAGAAGCAAGTGCAGTTGAATTTAGCAAGATTGCAGTTGGTCCTGTTGATTGGGATTATTATAGATATCCTTTTTTTCGTCATCTATTCTGAATTCTTACATCTTGAGATGATTTATTTTACAAAGTACCATAACTTTCACTATTGCATGCCAGAACTACCCTTACTTATTGCTTTCCAATGCATATACTTTTTTTAACTGATTCTTGGCAGCCTGTAGTAACAGTGATCGTGAGTGGTATCATATACATTCTAAACACAATAGTCGTCCTCCCTTTCGCGAACATGTTAATTAAATTATTGTGGAATATGGATCAATGCATTAAGTAGGAAGAAATGATTGGTCGAAACATAGAAGATTCGTGTAAAAACCTCTCTGGAAAATGTTCCGGTTGGAGAAAAAATTGCCCTATTTTTTAAATCAAATGTATTTTTTTAGACAATCACTTGTGATCAATCATTGATGCTGTGAGAAGGCTTCCCAGCGAATTGAACAATACTCTAAGTTACTTTTGAGATTGCTAATGCTGTTGTCTTAACCAGTGTTCTGATAATCATGGATGCATCAGTTCTGTTGCCTATTCTTCTTTTACCTCTTTCCTGGTCAGACTCTTTTAATTCTGAGCTTCCCTTAACTCAAAATCTACAGTTGCAGCAGTGCAAGAGAAGTACATGAAGGATGATGAAAATATTGATGATAATGAATGATGGGTAAAGGTGAATAATTGAAAGAGAATGGCACTTTGGTGAGTAATTTTACTTTCTCCATTCGCTGTTACGTTGCTTTGGGCTGTTGTTTTGCCTACCTGTGAAACCATGGTTCACACTACAGCTTGTGCCTAAAAGAATGTTCCAGATTTGGCTGACTTTGTATATTATTATAATTTAATTATAATCCTGTAGTTCTGAATGAGTATAGTTGGGTGACTAGTAATTGTTTATAGTTTCAATATTAATATGTTTATCTTTTAAATGACATCAATAGTAGAAATGCTACGAGAGTTTATTATGCTATGATGTGGTCAGAGGCACCCTTCTTCCACCAGAAGTCATGGATAGTTTCCATGAACATGTTAAATTAATGGATTGACCAAAATGCGTGATAGGATGCTTCAGAGCCACGCATTTCTTGATGTAAAAAAATAAGAAAATCTGAGTTTTGACCTTGAACATGTCAAATGATTACCGTGGAAGTTCCCAACCCGTGAATATTTTTTAATAATGGCAAATTTCACAGAACTTAATTTCTACGGGCTTGAGAACGTTTCTAACTGCACCACCATTTACTTGTATTCAAACTAAATTTTAATAAAGAATAGAGGAAACGTAAAATAACAAAGGTATCTTCAATAAAGTTTAAAAACTACAAAATCATCCCTAAGAAAACACAGATGCAAACTAGAGCAGTATGTTTTCATTTTCTTAACATGAAAATTTGGCTATAGAGTATCTGCTGAGGTTATTAATGAAATTATAATATAAAAAAGGGATAACGTTATGTTTAACGAAAAGTAACATTTAATTTATATGAAATTCTATACAAAGGATCTAATTTAAATTTTGTTATATTAGGAGTACACTTTTTTATCTACGAAATCTTTGAGTAGACTTTTTGTGTATCAATTAAAATTAAAAAAAGATTGAAATAGCAGTGCTTTGTATTTATAGATTTTGTCGTAATCATATGTTGATTAATTTGGAAACTTCGCAACACCAACAGAACCAAGCATTGGAAATAACGTTTGCACTCTTGTTTTTTTTTCTTTGATGCCCCCCAACCTTTCACACCCCATCTCCTTCAACTTAACTTCCTTCTAAATTTCAACCTACACATATTTGAAAAAGTAAATCCATAAACGTTTTAAAGAATTAAAGAACTATATTTTTCTATAAACTAAAATTAATTTACATATAAATTAAAAATGAAGATTTAGGAGAAGTGATATAAAAATATAATCTTTGTAAATTAAGTTATACAAAAACTATTTTAAATTTATGATAAAGTTCATTTTTTTTTTCAATTTTCTATTACTATTTATAGAAATTTATTTAAAATATCCTTAATAATAATAATTCATATCTACGTAAGACCATTAGAGCAAAAAATATTGAAGGCAAGGTTGTCCAATTTGTTATCATTAATGAGTGACAAAGACTTCTTCAATTAATCAACACCCTCTTCCCCAAGTATCTGTTTTTTAAATTAAAAGAAATAACAATTTGTCTATAATCTGTAACCCACAAAAATTTTCTCTAAGCCATCGTCATCATCTATTCATTTTAAAATATTGCACTGTTTGAAAGAATAACCTAAGCAATGCAGCAACTTCTCTTTCTCTCTCTCTCTCGAATAAGTCAAAGATTAAGATAACCACATCGGCAACTCTTGCCTGATTAAATTTCAAAAAGTTTGATTTGACCCTAATGCGTGTCGAGCTTCATTATTATTCGATTGGATCTAGTCAAGTCATAGTCTTAACCACGATCTATATATAATTCTCAATTCATTTTCTCTTTCTTTCGCAATAATCTTAAACCCTCAGAAAACTCCGCCCAACAACAACGTTAACCGAAAAAAAAAACCACCTTTGTTGTTCTTTCCGCACATGTTGAACCATTTTGTCTGTGGCAGTTTCCAGCACCAAGAAGAAGATGTTGCACCACCATGTTCAAGCCCCAAGAGGTCCAAGAGAAGAAAAGAAAGTAGAAATAACAACCCATATTCCGATCGAGGCTTAGACAAATTTTCAGCACTTTTGGCTGATCTTGACGAGAGAAGGCAAAAGGTGTACTCTCAAACCAGTCCTCAGGAGATATCTTTGGTCCGGTTTGCCTATTCGAGCAACGACGATTTCGTTCCCATAGTGGTCAAACTGAAAAACAAGGATCAGAACAAGAAACACAACAGTGAAGAACTCAAAATGACACACATGACATCTTTCTCGGAGCAATTGGAGAAATCGGCCGAAGAAGCAACCGTGGAAGAAAGGAAGCAACACAACAAAAAGTCGGAATCTCATAAGAAGAAAAATTTTAGGTTTTCTTGGAATATGTTGAAGTGGCCTTCTTTCTATGTGCCAGCGGTTGTTATTTTGATTTTGGTTTTTCTGATTGTGTTTGGGAGATCTGTTGCAACACTCTGCACTTGTGTTGTGTGGTATGTGGTTCCCACGTTGAGTGAATTTTACTATGATAGTTCGAAGCCAAGGAAATCGGTGATGAACTGGAAGAAGAGAGATTACGTTTGGGGATGGTTGAATGACACGAAGATGGTGAATCCTGAAGAGTTAGGTTCTCCAAGAAGACGTGGTGATTTCAATGGCAAGAGTTCAGGGAAACACGGCCACCAGAAAAGCTGGTGAAGATTGTTTATCTGTGTAAATATGTGTAGTTTTTGTTGGTGACGTTCTTGAGACAGGTTCAAATTTCAATCCTTCTCTTGTTCACGTTTTGCCACTGTAATTAAATCTGATCCTTGTACATCTTGTTAATAATATGGTTTTGTTAGAATCAAGGTTCTCACACAGAAACTAGCTAAAGAATTAAAATTTACAAAAAAATTATTTCCAGCGACTGATTCTAGATTTTGTTCTACACGATGAACAACTTGGTCAAAATATTATTGTTTTAAACCGCTCCACGCGTTGTTTTAATATGTTGACTTAATCTTGGTGTTCCTATGGTTTTTTAATATTCTTACAGAACAAATGATTCAAGATCATCCTTATAATTTTAAACTATTTGAATTTCAATAAAATTTCTGGAACCTTCAGTTCCTATACTATTCTTGTAAATGAAACATTTTTGGTTATTGCATGTGAATATGTGGATAATTTTTTCCATTTGATTTGTCCGTGTAAATATTATATTGTTTGGGGACTTTACCTTGGTTATTACTGTTATTTTTACTAAATATACACATTTATGGGTTTTTTTAATTAAGTGTTCTGTTAACTATATCAAGACATTGTTTTGGATAACAATAAATACATTTCATTAAAAGCTTCTAATTCCCACATGGGTATCCTTATGGCGCCAAGTGTTTCATTTCATAATTTGATCATCACGTTATATATTTTCTTTCTGATGCGTTTTTAAATGCACAATAAAATGAATAATTTTTTCTAATGTACTTCCATTTTTCCATAAATTATGTACTAAGGACTCATATAACCTAATTTTATAAATGTATTTCATTTGTCTCATATTGTTATTTATCTTTTCAGATTTATTAATCACATAAGTTATTGTGATAAAATATTAATAATGTTTTGACAAACCTTTTAAAATAAGTTAAAAAGTCTTTGTTGATATATTTAAGTAATTTAGGTGATATACTGAGCATATTAATTCCAAAATACATGTAAAAGTACTCGTACATAAAGTACTAATATTTTGTATTTTGTATAGTCATAAATATTAAAAAATAACATCATTTTAAGGGAAAAATAAAATGATAAAAAGTTTAAAAATATACACCACTTATTAAATACTATGAGTATTTGTATTTTTTTTTTATAAAGAAACAATAAGAAGATAAATGTAAAAGTTATTAATGATAACAGCACACTTAGTACGTTGAAATTATTTTAAAAATTAAGGTAGTGTGATCACCACCAACGTGCACCTTCCTTTTCCTTAACTGTCAACTAACCCTACCAACCAAGTTAGGTTATGAAAATAGTTTGAAAAAGAATGTATTTTGGGTCATTTTTATGAGAAAAGTTAAATAAAATAAATATAATTAATATTTAAAAGATATAAAATGTATTTTGTACTTATTTTATAAGATAAATAAAAAGAAGAAAAAAAATGTAAAAAAATTAAGAAGCAACACAGTTCCAACTAGAGTGTGTATTTATCTATTATTCTTTATGATATACTTTTTAAGTCCTTTACTGAAAAATACGGTGTTGTAGTTGTTGTGTGTAATAGATTAAGGAGATTACTTGACTAAATGTCAAATATTAAATCCATTTTTATTATTTTAACAGTAACATTTATCAATCATTTGGGCTATTTGATTTAACTTTTATAAGTAAAATTAATTTATAGATAATTATATGATTTAAGAGTCAATAATAAATGTTTTATTGCATGATTTTATAAAATATAAGGAAGTATTAATTTAAATTGTTTATATTTATTAATATCAAATTTTATTATCTTGTAGACTAATTAAGTGAATTCGAGAAAAAACTGTGTTAACTAACTTTTAATATTTTCAATTCAACAACTCTTTCTTCCATGAATCTAGAAGCTTTGTGAAATGCTAACATCACATCACATTAACGATATTCGAATTTCTTTAAGAAATAGATCGGGGTCAACAATTCATATAAGAAATTTAACTACATTAAATAGAAAAAAGAGAAAATTAAGTAAGATATGAAAAACAAATCCACACATCCACTTTAAATACAAAAAAAGCTAGCTAGGAACACCAACATATAAAATAAAAAAAAAATCTATCTCTCACTTTCTAGAACTTTTTTTTACCAAAGAATGACCGGCACCTCAAATTTGAAATTTTTGTGATCCGAATGTCAAATCCCAATCGAATCAGAAATTCGTGCCAAATTATAGGGGTCATAGAAATGCAGGACAACTCGATAAAAAAAAAATATTGAAAATCTGGATTAATACAACTCAACGATACGATTTGATCCATGTAACCGATGAGTTATTTTTGTGCATCAACGGATCTACACGACAAGTTATTTTAGAGAAACTTAAGAAATAGGTTTGAAACTGACGCTCGTTAGACCTAATTATTTAATTATTTTTAGTGAAGAGTGTTGAAGAACACATTATCCATAGAAGAATAATTGTATTAAAATGTAAAAAAATAAAAATATTAAAAAAATGTAATATGTTTTATATGATATGATAAAGTAATGATGATTAAAGATGGATGTAACGGCTTTAGCTGTAAAAAATTGTTAATAGAAATATTAATATAGCATGTTAGTGATGATGAAGGAAAGAGAAATAGAGAAATAGAGATTGTAGAGGCGTATAGGGAAGAGGGGGAAGGAAGAGAAAGGGAGAAAAAGAGAGAAAAAAAAAAGGAATAGGGTAGGAGAGGGGAGGGGGAGAGAGGCACGAAACCATGGGCTTGTGCTTTGGTTGCTTCGATGGGGGCAACAAGCGGATGACCAAGGAGGAAGAAAGGTTGGCCTCGGAGGAAGCACGTGCAAGAGCTGCAGAAGCCGCCCAGAAAAAGTATTCTTCTTCTTCTTCTTCTTCTTCTTCCTCTTTCAATCCTTCAATCTATGTCTTCTCTGCATGCATGCATCTCATAAACAAAAATTCTAAAATAACATTTTATTTTTGTTTTGTTGTCATTGCAGGCAAGAAGAGCAACCGGGAGAGGCAAAGGAGGGGGATGCGGATGCGGAAGCGGAAGAAGCGCCGGAAACGGAAAAGGAAAAGGAAGTTGAAAACTCCAACAATGGCGAAGTAAAGGATTAGAAAGGCCACTTGATTTTTGGTAAATATTATCGACCCACTCTTGTTAAATCTCTGCTAAATCACCATCATGCAAATTCTGTGAATTTTTTTATCAACACTTTTTATATTATTATATCCTGTTAATATTTTCCCTCGATTTGATTGCTGCATTGTTTTGGATATCAATATATTTTTTATGGCACTGATAATGTATGTTTTGGTTTTTCATCCGTTGACGCAGTATAGGTCGAGACGAATCCTCTGCACTACCAGGTTTCCTTGTTCCGGAGATGAACAACCGGTCTTTACTACACAACTGTACCATCGGTCAAATATGTTGTTTCTCAGATCAGGAAATATTATGTTTGATTGGAAAGAATTCGTGATGTAAAGGAAACAAGGATGTAGCTTGGTGATTTTATTCCATTTGTTGGTATTGAAAAAACTCCATTTTCCTTCCGCAAAAATGAAACGCTTCAACCACTTTATGGTATCTGCTATTCTGTATTTGCTTTTATTTTGGGAAGGGATGCCAAGAAGAACTTGTTTCGTGATTCTACCGTTGGTAAAATACGTGCCATATATGTCATTAATATTATTACCAGCAGTTACACATCGTTTTCTTTTATCTGTTTTTTCTGTTATACATAGTTTTATATAAGCTCTGTTTTCTTTTCTCTTTCTGCGAGACGCTTATCTCACCTTCAATGCAATGAGAGTTCTTACAAAATCTAAGAACTGAGATGGTATCAGATGGTTCCACTTTTCCTTCTCTTTCTTTCTCCAATTGATATGGTGATCAAAACCTATATTGATTTCCACACAAATCCTTCAAACCATTTCTTTCTTCATTCCAATGAAAATCCAACCTTTGTTATTGTTTATCCTTCATTAGATGGCAAGAATTACCACAATTTGGGCAAGACTATGAAACTGGCACTTAAATGCAAGAACAAGTTGAAATTCATGGATGGAGCATTGCAAGAACCAGCGATTGGTGCATGAATCTATTCTGAAATCTATTATCTGGATTGAGAGTAATTCCAACATTTGAGCATCTCATCTTGCAGTCAACCATGTAAGCAGGGGGGGACCTCATTTTGGGTTTAAGATGACTTTGCGATGAAGCCTTTCTCTCAAATGCATGGATCAATTTTTATTATTGATGTGTAGAACAGCTCAACACTCATTTCCCAGTTCTTGGTGTTTCTTTCTTTTATGGGATGAAAATGTTGGCTGCTAACATAAAATTAATTACGGGATGCTAGGTCGATGGTTGAAGTCGTAACATGAAGCTTGCTTGTCTTTTTTGTTCCTTTTATTTTTTTGCTTCACAATAACAATTAGAAATAGTGACGAACAATAGGTAATTTTCTTTCACGGCACAGAATCAACATACAAGAAAGACAAAAGTAAGAATCAAGCATACAATTATAAAAACCTTGACTATCTAGTTCGTGTCACAATTTGACAGGATTCCATGTAAATAGGTAATTTTCTTCCACAGTACACAAACTGTGGACCAAAAGGACAGAAATAACAATCAAGCATACTATTATATGAGAGCCTTGACTATTTAGTTCATGTCATTATTTGACAGGATATACTATATGATGTTTCACCATTTCTGCCCACGGTTAATTCTACTTACGAAACAATGACAGATTTGAACAGAATGAAGAAAATCTATTGATAAGTAGCTAGATTTAGCTATACATTGCCAACAAATCAACATCCAAGCAAAGGTAAATGTGGGATGAGTATTTTTTGTCAGTTAGTTGCTGCTCGCATGTTTTCTATCATTCTTAGTCAAACTCACTTTTCCTCGATTACTTAAATTTTTGCACTGGAGCAGAAAGCTTCAGCTCATAAGCAGCTTGAAAGAACTCTGCTGCTTGCTGTAATGATCCTTCCATTTTTGAAACCAATCCAAGGTTGAACCAAGCATCCTGGTTTGTAGGTTCTAATCGTAAAGCATTCATTAAAAAACTTCTTGCAATTGGAAGTGATTGCATACCAAGTTTCATCAATAATTCTGCGGTAGAAATGATACTGGGAATGTAATCTGGTTCTACTGACAATGATATTGAAAAGGAAACAAATGCTTCCCTGTATAATGATTGAGCTTCAAGCACCACGCCTGCAATTATGCACACGCAATTTCATATTAGGTTACCATGAGCACAAACACTCAATGCAGACATGAGTTCAACCATACAAACTTGAACAGACAGGTTCCTTACCTGTAATATGCCAACTTCTTGGAGAAAAAAATTCTATCAATTGGGCCTTGTCAACACAAGTTTTTGCATCGAGCAAGGAACCGATATCTGTATAAATTGTAGCCAAATCCTCCCAGGCTTCCATTTCCAACTTCTTTTCTGTTAATGCCTGCTGAGAGGGATGAAAAACTTAGAAGGGGAATTCTTCTCAAGATTTCAGATACGAAACTAATATTTACTCAAATAATATATATATCCTTAGATATTGACTAAAACCAGTAGTATTTGTAATTTAGTCTTTTAACTTTTTTTTTTAGAACTAAGTATTAAATAGTTGCATAAAATATTTGGACATCTAGCATATAGTTTTAGGAAGGGCGAAGGATGGAAGGAGTTTCTTTAACAGACATCCAAGGCCATTAAGAGAATATGTGTTAAACAAAGTCTAGGAATAACCATAGTTGTTCTTGCAGTTTTCAGTTGACAAGGTACTTTTTCTTTCGAATCAACTTTAACAGTCTGTACAAGGTATGTTAGAGTTCTTCCTTTGAATATATTACACACCTCATGCCTGAATGCTTGTTCTCGATTACTATTGTTTTCTTGAAGCCAAAGCTCCTTTTTGGCTTGAATTAGCGCAAGCAAGATTCGATATGTCTCTATTGCTTGCCTGGGTTGCTGTTGAGCAATTTGAAGTACAGCTTTCAATCTCAGAAGATCAAGTTGATCCATCCCCCCAGCCTCATCTAAAGCAAAATCAACTATAGTTTCTGCATCCTTAAACCGCTGCAGTGCAGATACTATAAGTGCTAACAGCTGCCAACCTCTGGAACTGCCAGCACTCATGTCTGAGAACGTCATTATGTTGTTGTAAGCTGCATCCAGATTCCTTTGAATTGCATTTTCCAATCCGAGGTTGAATATTGCTTCCAGGTCATCATTTCCATTTACGGCAGCACAGTTTAGAGAGTACAAAGACTCTCTTTGAAATATACTTCTTTCAGAATCCAGTACAGAAATTCTAGCTGCAGCACCATAGCAGATTCCAAGAAATTTATGGCCTTGACTCAGAAAATGCTCATTTTGATGCTTAGCTAGCTCAATAACTTTACGTGAAAAGTTAATGCCTTCATGAGCATGGCGAGGATCTAGGGAACAGAGTTTTGCTCCAAGCAAAAATGAAGGAAAATGCGGTACATGGTTTGCTTCAGAACTGCCGCAAGCCTTCCTTAAAAGGTTCAATGCCACCTCATCATGTCCTGTTGCATTAAAACACAAAGCAAGAAAGTACCATCTCTCAGCCCGACTATAGATACCTGGAAGGATCTGCTCTACATGATCCGCAAGTAGTTCAAACATGCCAGTGACTGAAAGTGCAAACGTAAGATGATCCATTATTTCAGCATCCCAGTCTATTTCCCCAATTGCCACCTTGCTCATGAGTATTACTAGCAAATGTATCGCTTCTTCAACACTGTTGGTAGGAGTTGTTTTACCCCACACCTGCTGCTGAGAGGATAAGCTAACTTCTACACCTCCATAGAGTAGTATCGTAGCTAAATCCTTTTGTACAGAAGCCAACCTTTGTGGCTCCAAACTCCATGGCTTGACCAGAGCACGACGATATGCAGCTACAGCTTCATCCAGAAATCCTGCTTTGATCCAAAGCCTTGGAAGTAATTCCAATGCTTTATGAAACATCTCTTGCAACTTACAATCTTCACCAATACCCTCAGGCATTCCATTCGGAAGGGCAGCTTCAACTGTATCAAGAATTATTCTGCACTCCTTTGCAGCCTCTGGCAAATTAATAAAGCACTAAACTCAACGGATTTGGCACCCCAAACCTCTCATCCTTAATAATGAAGTTAAATTCAAATAGAGCAACGTTCATGATCTCATATGCAAAATTAAATTGTACAATTTAACATAGAAGATATTGGAAGTACTCTTAAGAAAAAAGTAATACAATATGAAATTAGTTACCAACCAATGCATTCCCCAAGTTCCTCCAGTGACCTTGCTTTAAGCAAAATTGCCTCAAGAAGCAGGCTAACAGAGTGCAATGACATCACATTTGAAACCACGATATCTGCCTTAGAACGTGGTTTCCTTTGCTTGATTCTTTCAGTAATAGCCTTGATCATTCTAGATGTCAAACCCTTGATGTCTATACCCTGAAACACTTGAAGTGCAGCATCGAAATTCCCTCTTTGGTATTCAAGTCTTCCCAATAAAGCCCTAGCCTCCTGGAATCCATTCAAAACACACATGATACATAAATAAATTCACATGGACACAAACAGAAAATCTTGTGGATCAACTTGAAGATGGTTGTTCTATTTAAACAACACTCAGTAGTATACGGTTGCATTAAGTACTCAAAAAGAGGACTCTACCACCTATAGTAATCTTAATCAACTCAAGAACGATTAACCATATAAGAACAAATCATTGTAATTCAGGATTATCACAAGTATATGGTCTCAACTAATCTCTACATTATCTGAACCCAAATTGTTCAATTTACCAAAAAAAAAAAAAACACTCAAATACTTCTTATCAAGCAGAAGAATAGTTGAATCATTATAGTTAGTTGCTGACCATACAATAATTTATATACTAAAACATGCACGAGGTATCCTAAAAGACACTGAAAAAAAAAAATGCATTGATATTTGGCACCAGCAACCTCATAGTTTAAGGAAAGAGTTTCTTTAAGAGTAGATTCAGCTTGTTCTACTTGCGTCTCATCGAATTTAGGCTCCCATTCTCCGGTGGTCCTGGAAGAGAGTCCGCTGGCGGAGAAATCTCTGGTGGCGAGGGAGTCCGGCGACTGCGGCGGCTCTTCGAATTTGAACTGCTCACCAGAAGAACAGGCGCACAACATCTTCTCTGATCACTCCGTCCTCAGCGCGCAACTTTTAAGAAACGTGTTTCCGTTAGCGCAGACGGAATTGGCAAAGCAAATGAAACAAAGAACAGGCGATGGATGCCGTGCTTGCTTTACATTACAGTAATCGAGATGGAGACACAAGAGAAGAGATGGTAAGAAAAAGTGAAGAGGACAAAAGGTTGTGAAAAGGGCGAGACATACAACGAGAACAGAGCATTGGACTCACCACTGTTTGCTCGGATTCCGATGATTTCAACTAACTTTACCCATTCATCAACACAGGGACCAATTCCCAGCTTCTTGTGCAAATCCTAATTCGAGATCTGAAAATTCAACTTTATTTTTTCTGTTTATTCTGAGAATGCGAAGCAATTTATGCTACTGGAGCCTTTCGTCTTTGAACTTTCAACTTTGAAGTTGGTTAGTTCAGCATTTGAGAATTGGAGGTTCTGCGTTCAAATTTTTGTAGTTTGAGTTTTTAAAATAAGAAGGCAACAAATGAGGGGAATATGGAGATTGAAAATATATGTAAAGGAGGGTTGGGCTAGGACCACCATTTTTGGAAAAGTGAAGCCTAGGCTGGACCCTATTGGAAGGGACGCAAATGTCAGATACATACATATGCTACTACTCAATGCCTTCTTCTGTATAGGTTCCATTTTTTTATGACAAAACAAAACTATTCTTCTCATGGTATAAATATTAAACATATTTTTACGCACTTTATTAATGAAAAAAAAATAGTATAACATTTAACTAAGCTTTTCTTTAACTGTAATAAATAGTATAATATAAGGTAATCATGAAAGAAATTATAATATATATATATATATATATATATATATATATATTAATTATAATGGTGACAAGAAAGTATACAAACCAATGTGTATAGGGTTAGCTTCTCTAAACACATTGACTACAGCATTCCAATTTTGACCTACAGGTGGAGTTAATACGGTGTAGAAAGTAGTAACTGTGGTGGCTATTGATGGAACAATCTTCCATATATTCATATCATATATCATGGAATCATGAAAGATACCATACTTTATAGTACCAATAACCTCATTCCCATGATTGTCCCTAACATTGAGAGATCAAATTACCATCAATATTAATTCAAGTTACACTACCCAATAATACCAATAACTTGTGATATTACATAGAACTCCACAATAAATATTTGACTACTTGGAAAGAAGGGGAACTAGTGTCATCCATGATGCACTAAATTTAAATATAAAAAGGGTAAATTATTTTAAAAAAGTTATTTAAAAGTATAGTTTTCAAACAAAAAGGATGTATTACAAAAAGAATGACTCGCAAATTTCAACTCATTTTGACAATTATAATCGGATAAATACATCCTTAAAGTTACAATTTGATGCAACATTTTGTTCCACTGACCACTTCAAAGTACTTTTGCAAACCAAAGTCATGAGAAATGAAATTATAAAGGGAAGGACAATGATACTTTAACCCTTTTTTTGACTCACTTTTAACTCACCATTAGATTATCACATCATATCACTAAAAAAGAATAAAAAAGGATAATCTAATAGTGATCAAAACAATAAGTTAAAAGTAAGTAAAAAAATGAATTAAAATATCATTTTTCTAAAGAAAAAAAGAAAGAAAAAAAAAATCCTTTTGAGATGCAAATTGCAGCAATAAGAATATGGAATCCACACAATGACACTGTATGTTAAGATAAAACAAAAGAAAATAAACAAACTTTAAGACCTTTGCTTGAGGAAGTCAAGCCATGAGAGTTGATGCAACACTACCAACATTATTCTCCTCAAAGAAACCAATAGTTAAATTGACAAGATGCAAAATAATGATACCCACAGAGTCTTGTCAAAGTGTTTTTCCTTTCACAGCTTTTCATAGGACAACTTTGAAAAATCAGTCCTATATATATACACTTTCATTGTCAATGAAAGAGGGTGAAATAAAAGACAACATCTTTATTAAAAAAAATAAACTTTACAAAATAAAGTTGTACATTGAAGTATACTTTAATTATTTGAAACATATAATTCCAAACACAATTTATTTCTCTTTATATTCTTTTCTTTTTCCTATGTTTTTCTATGTTTCTTCCCTATCCACAAATTTGGTATTTATTTAAAAAATCTTAATTAGGATCTTAATCCAGCTTTAAACAATAAAATAACTTGTTTATTGACATAATATTTGACTAGATACACTTTTACCAACCAAATAACTCTTTTAAAAGAATTTACGTATTGTAATTTAAAATAAAATAAAAGTAATAAACCAGGTGACTTTTTTTTAAATTCGTATTGTTGGCAGAGTAACGCAGTATTCTTTTGCGAAGATTTTACAATCAGTCGATTTACACAAATAAATTCATAACATTTTTACGTTACTTTCTAAAGATTTAAGAGCATATTCGCAAACGAATTTGCGAGATTTCGCAAAACTTTAATCCTTCCAAACTGCAAAAATTTATAAGAATATCAACTAATTTGACAATTTTAACCATTTTTAAAATTTTATTTTCACATTTCAAATCTTTATAATTATAAAATATATTATTCTTAAATTATAATTTACATAAGATTTATTATTATAATTTATTATATATATATATAATACTTATTAATAATTAAAATATTATTAAAAATATAATGAATGATATATTAATATATAATAACTAATAATATTTATATAAAATGATGATTATTATTATTATTATTAATTAATAAAAGTATATAGTAATTAATAATTATAATAAACTAATAATATATTTAATTAATATTATTTATTTATATATATATATATATATATATATAATTAATATATAAAAATATTCTTAAATTTTAACTTTTTAATTTATTTAGTTGTAATTTTATTAAATTTTTATTATAAAGGATATTTTGGTAAATTTAAAATTTTATCTATTATAATTATTTTTTAATCTATTATATCAATCAAATCACTCACTAACTTTCACAAAATTTATCTTCAAATTCATTCACTTTATCTTCCAAATCTACTAAAAAAACACACATATTCATTCCCTTACATCCACACAGATCCATCTTCACACTCTCTCTCAAATCCATCTTTATAACCGAACACAACCTAGGGTAAGTGAATAAAAATAGAAAGAGAAGGAAATAGGTGATAGGTATGATGAGTTTTAAAGATAATAATGGGGTTATACAAGAAAGAGTAGGATAATTAGATTATAGAAAGATAAAGCATGCTAGGGTTAAAACCCTAACTGTTATGCACAGGGAAGAAGTTCAGTGTTTTATTTTGGGATTTACTTAATTATAAACCTTTTGGTAGAAATATTTTTATCATAGTATATTTTTCTATATGAAAAAATTAATTAATTAATATTTGGAAGTTACAATTTTTCTTGACATGCATTGAAGACAAGGTTAACTATAATTAAAGCTGCACAGAACGATGATTAGGGGACTGTAGTAGTAAATTGAGGAGTGTAGATAGTAATTCCAAAGCTCAATTAAGCCCAACTATTTGAAAAAAGTGGGCCGAATAGTGGAGTCCAGATTAGTTTGCTGCAATGCAAAGTACACATATTTGTTGGAGGTGACAAAGATTATGGAGGTGAAGATTAGGCAGAAAATAGAAATAGAGTGAGAAGAGAAGAGAAGAGAAGAGAGACAGAGAGAGTGATAATTGTGATCCAGTTGAAATCAATCAAAGATGCTCCGAACATGCATACGCATGTGTGGAAGCAGATCAGAGACAGAGAAGATGGGAAAGTGCGCGCGAAGCATTTCGCCAATCGCATAAAATCCTATCGCATTTCGCAGCTCCAATTGGCGAATCACAAAGACATAGTGTCCCCTCACAAGGGCGCCGTCAACTCCCTTCAGGTACATACTCTCACTCACTCTCCTTCTATCGTCAATTCAAATCTCCACCTTCTTTCCACGCTTTCCAATTTCACCGTCAAATCAGATTGATTCGACAGAGGGAAGGTATCTGCTCTCCGCCGCCTCCGATGCCTCTGTAGCCGTCTACGACGTTCAACGATCCGCCGCTTCCGAAGCCGCCGCCGCCTTCTGCAAACACAGGTGCTTATTTGTCGTCGACAAGCAGCACCAGCAGGCCCACAAATATGCCGTCTCCACAGCCATATGGTATCCCATTGACACCGGTTTGTTCGTCACTGGCTCATACGATCATCACATTAATGTTTGGGATACCAATACCACCCAGGTCACTATCATACTTTTCGCTTTTAATCAATTTAATTGCAATGCACTTATTTAAACTTCAAATTGGGTGCCGCCACTACTCATACTACTACTACACGTAATTTTGTGATACTCACATTAAAAGTTGATATTTAATCGGCTCACAATGTATGTATGGAAATTAAACTCTTAATTTAAATTGGTTTGTTCGTTGAATTGTGCAGGTGGTGGTGAACTTCAAAATGCCAGGAAAGGTGCATAGGACTGCAATGTCTAATTTGTCAACGTCTCACATGCTTATCGCTGCTGGCACTGAGGATGTCCAAGTTCGCCTTTGTGATATTGCTTCCGGGGCTTTCGCTCATACTTTGTCCGGTCACCGAGGTATGTCAATACTTTATTATTCCTACTGCTTAGTTTAGTTATTTACGCATGGCTTGTTGGCTTTCCGGTTAGAAATTATTACACTCGTAGTTTCAGTTAGTTTAATGGATTATTTGGTTATCACTTGTGTATACTGACATGTTTGTACGGTATGGATCTGTTGCGTGCTTCTTACGGGAAGTATTAACATGTGCTGTCGGCCAAATGATTTCTCAATTGAGATCTAATGTCGTGTAAAATACCAGAAAGTGAAATAGATTTCTGAGTGCTTATTAAAAGAAGGTTCTGTGTCAAATGTTTTCTGTGATGACAGATGGTGTAATGACTGTTGAATGGTCTAATTCAAGTGAATGGGTATTAATTACCGGGGGATGTGATGGTGCAATACGATTTTGGGACATCAGGCGTGCTGGCTGTTTCCAAGTTTTAGATCAGTCTCAGACTCAGCTTGGAAGACGCCCACCTATACTCAAACGATCTATGCTAACGAAGGTTTTACCTTTTTTTTTTCTGTTTTCTTCTAAGTTTAGCATTTCCTTGTCTTCAGATAGTGAATCAAAATAGTGGTTTTTGAAGTTCATGAATGTTTTAATATTGTAGCAAAACGTCATCTAGTGTTGTTATTGAGTATTTATGGTTTTTTTATAATCCCAAAGCCTTATCACTCACAGGATTCAAGTGCAAAATTGCGTGGTGCCCAAAAGAAACATGCTAATGGAAGTGGTAGCAGACAACAACCAATTGGGAGAGTTCCATCCAAGGGACCAATGAAGCAGAGGTTACATCCAGGAATGCTGTCTACTCAGGATCGGGCGACTGCTCATTATGGTGCTGTAACAGGGTTAAAGGCAACAGAGGATGGCATGTATCTACTAAGTGCAGGTTGTTCACTAGTTATTTGATAGTAGATTTATAGGAATTATCCATGCAATAATAATTTGATATGGGCTTCCATATTAAACTTGTTTCTCACAATTTGTAAAAATTCTGTTCGTATGTAAAATCTTTCTCTTCTTTCTCACCGTATTGATGTGCTGCTGCATGACAGGATCTGATTCAAGATTAAGGTTGTGGGATGTTCAATCTGGCTGCAACACACTTGTAAACTTTGAAACAGTCCGTCTGCAAATAAATAAACCTCTTCAATTAGCCACCACTCAAGATTCAGCCCTTGTGTTTGTTCCATGCATGAGATCTGTGAAAGTACGTCTCACCTGTGTATTATTTTAGATGTACAAATGCAATGAGGAAGACTGATCTTTGTTTCGAATTATTCAGGCATTTGACATGTGGTCTGGGAACACCTACACAGTATTACGTGGCCACTATGAATGTGTGAACTCTTGCTGGTTTAATCAACAAGATCAGGTATGTTCATGTTCAAGGGGTGGCGGTCCGTTTTCTTTCCCTATTCTTTTTTTATCAGTGGTTCATCAACTTCTGGTGTTTATGCTAGTTGGGCCAACATGTACAGTTTCAAATTAAATTCTTTTTCTGTGGTAATAAACAAATGAAGGGAATGCAAAGCTGAATTCATTGAAATTTATTATTAGTTCATTATTCATAGCCTGTCCGTGCACGCATAGACATACTTATAATAAATCATCAATGCATACGAATTATGGTTCGTTTACTCGTTTTTCCCTCTTTCTGTTTCATTTTATCTTCTAATTTCACTCTTATATGGAAAAGGCCGAAAAGGGAAAGTGATGTATGTACAGAATAGGTGTAAATCGTATATACATGTACTGTAATATTCAGTCCTTTTCCCTCTTTGATAAAAGTAGTTTTTTGAAAGAAGAGTTAATTAAAATGTGATAAATCTTTGTTCGTGCTTGTAGATGAAATAAAGATAAAGGTGAGGGATGAAAAGGAAAACATTTACATGACATAAATGAACTAGAAGACAACTGGTTATACCTTGTACATACTGAAGTCAGTTTCTGTTGGAAAAAATTGCATGAATCCCAAGAGGAAAATATTTATTAATTTCTTATAATTTTAATTAATTGTAGCAGGAAAACAATGAACCCATGAAACAACAAAACTCTCATATTGATTAGTACATCCAAAATAACCCAAATTCCCATGTGCTATTTAATGATTTTCCTTGTCACAGGAACTGTACACTGGTGGAAATGATAGACAAATTCTTGTCTGGTCACCTGCAAGATCAATCGATGATGAAATGGTACACATTTTGAATCAATGTTGTTGATGTTGTGATTATCATGCATATATGCTAAGTGAGAGAGGCTTCCGTTTTGTCATTGTCTGACCTCATTTGAAATAATCTGCAGGGTGAAGGACCTGCTGAGGATCAGGATAACTGGAGTAGTTGAGGATTGGCTCCGTTTGTGTAACTACTTTTTCTTGTTCATCTTCTGCCCCTTCTGATAGATGCTTGTTGGAGTTGTAGAGTAGGCTTGTTCTGGTTTTGGAGCATATGTCAAACGTTTTGAAGCACCAAACTGTATACTAGTAGCCATTATTTGTGTAGAATATAACTTTTTTTGTGTTGTGTAAATTGAATTGTCTCCTTGTTGTAAGTTGCAGCATAAACACATTTCTCATAACGTTTTTGCTAATAAAAAGTTGTGTACATATGTGCGGACTCAAATCTTTATATTGTTGCAGCTAATAGTATCTTACTAGAAGGAAAAAAAAGGTTTCATCAATTAAGCCGTTCAAAAAGTGTATGTCAATAAGCATATGGTTTTTTAATATATATCTGTCTGATAGTTTTATGATATGTGATGGTTCTTTATTAAGACGCCTCTTGGAATATTTGCGCTCTGAGAATCTGGGTTGTAAAACTGTTAGTGTAAGAATTATGATTTGATTCAAATGAGCATGGCTAAAGGGAGAAAAGAGGAGGCCGCGTCAACTAGTGAATGAGTGAGTATTATCTGTTGCTTTTCGCATGACACTAATTCAAATACATGAATGAATTTATTGTTAGGAAACTCCCCTTTCTTAATATATACATCGGATATTTCATTTTACACATTGATGTTAGGTAACCATAGATTTTCCACATTGATGTGGCTGTGATGGGTAAATGATTATATTTTTCCATTTTTATAAATTCTAGGAATTCTAATTGATCAATCTATAAGTTAATTAAGGATCTCAGTATATCAAATTATGATATGATTTTGAGTAGGGACGAACAAATATTATTTTTAACAAGCACTGATACACACCGTTGTCAGTTTTTTGTAACTCTTTCTTCTTAATGTATCGTATTTCATTAAAATGTATGACTTATTTTATTCTTTCTCTAGGTGTTGATTGACATTTTAGGTGGCCATCCAACATTTTCCAATAATTTTGGAAAGGTGCCAAAAGAAGAATTAATGCGATTCTAGTTAACAAAGCAATAATTTCACCTAAATGATCATTTGGTGTAAAGATTTCACAGCAATATCAATTACAATAGATCTAAGTAAATGTCTAAATCTCAAAATTATTGATAATTTCGCCTGATAAGCCTCTTGTTATTTCATTTTAAGGATGTCAGAGTATGTGACCTAGATTACAGATTATGTATAAGCTTCCCAAGAGTTAAAATAGAGAGTGGAGGTGTAAATTGAAGACAGATATTAACAGCAAATGCACTATGTTCTAGTAGTGTCATGTCTATATTTTGAAGTTACTAATGAGGAATATGCAATATTAGATGATATATAAGAGTCTATAATTATATTACATGATGACATATGTCACAGTCAAAGGTCTTAAGAATAAAAAAAATATTTATCAATCGTATCATATTTAAATTAATTTTCTATGTTGTAAAAAGTGAAAACATTTTGTATAAAGTTGTTTAGAAAGTAATATAAACTATTTTAGCATTGTCAGGGTGAAGGATATAAGATTATATAACATAAATTAAATTTGAGGTTATCTCCTGTTAAAACACTTGCAAGCTGATAATTGAATTTAATAAATTAAGTACAAATATTTTCTATATAATAATTTTTCTTGAATAAAATGACAGACAATGTTTATATATTTTTATCTCTCCATGAAATGTAGAATTGAAAATGAAGAATTTCTCTATTATCACAATTCATCCTTATTTATTAGATTTCACTAAATTTCAATTTTTGAAAGAATTGTTTTATTCACACAAATTTTCAAAAGAGTCATCTCACTTTATATTGAGTTTCAACACTTGATCATCCGTATTTTGTTTCTTGTTTTACTAAAAAATAATATTCTTCTCATGAAAACACAATATTGTATAATGAAAACACTGTGACGACCTTTTTCGCATGTATTTCAACAATACTGTATATCATAAAATAATCAAACAAAACGATCATTTGAAGTTCAGCAAATTGTCCTATAATAATTTGCAAAACCAGTACACAGCTCCATTAACGTATAGAGAAAATTCACATAACTAATACACGAAAGGTTTAGGTCATACATAAGTTTCTTGCAACAAAGGTTTGTGGCACATGATGGTACCCTCGAAGTTGAGAAAAACATAATCAAGTAGCTTAGACTTATCTGAAGGTTTCATCTTTACAAAATCAAATGATTTTGTCCAAGTGTTTATCGCACTGCACGACGAAGGCAGAACCAACCTCTCCACTCCCAAGTAACTTAACTGTTTTTCAATCTCATTCATCAACATGCTACACATTCCTTGTCTTCTACACTGCATCCTAGTAGCCACAAACGGAATTTCCGCAACATTCTTCCCCAAAATCCTCACAGTAGCAGCAGAAACCACTTCTTTATCCTTCTCCAGAACCACAGTGTAAAATCCACTAAAGTTCAACCGACCCAGTTCTGACCCTCTGCTGAAAACAACGTCTGCTATCAAATCTCTACCAGAAAAAGCGTCAATAATCGGATCAAAACTCCCACGCAATACATCAAGAGCTACACTCAGCTTCCTTTCGTTTTCACTCAAACCTTCAACTCCTTCCAAATTAAGATAATCTTCTCCACTGCTATCCCTTTTCACTGCCTTCAACAGCGTCCAAGTAACATTATCTGCATCAACATTAATGTTTTTTCCCAGAAGCTCCTGCAGACCGAAAAATATCTTCTCGCAGTCTCTACTGCAAAACCAATTCCTGTTACCAACATCATCTTCTTCCTTTTCCAACATGGTATGTGATGATGCTGGAGCTTTTAAGCATCCAAAATGGTATTTTCTCTCACACTGAGGACAAACTAGAATGCTGTTAACACCCACATTATGAGCATGGTCATCTCTGCATCTGGGTCGCCTGCATATTTTGCAACAGCAAAGTGGGCAGAACCAATCACCGTCTGGGACAACGGTTAAACCTAAACACTTGAGGTGGAACGAAGAGGGGCATCCATCACACAGCACAAGTTCACCACCGTAACGACAAACAGCACACGTGCTGTCATTTGGATAACCACAGTCATCGATTTCCTCTTCTTTCACAAACCCATTTCGCTGAGAACTCAAGGCCTCGTTTTTACAATCTAACAATGACCTTCCATCTTCCAAGAAAATGCTAGCATTTGGTCTGTGTTTTTGACACCTGGCATGAGCCTCAAAGCGAGTGGGAGAAAAAAACTTGCCACAACAATCACAAGCTATGCCATTGTACGATAGCTTCCCTTTCTTGACCACGCCATTTGAACCACGACAGGATACCACGGAATCTAAACCCACAGCACTGTTTTCTATCAACCATGGGATAAGGGTTCGACGATGGGGTTGTGAAGACCTAGAAGATGGTGTCTCACCCTTGATTGACCGCGCAGGCTTACCTCTTCTGCCATTCATAGAACTAGAGCCTTCTCCCAACTCATCACCGTGATCATCCTTTTGTCTTCTCTTGCACAGCCTAGTTTTCTTTTCGGATTCTCTTTTCTCCTTTTTTGGTTCAGAAGTAGGATATTCGACATGAACAACGTTGTTTTCTTGAAAATCTTGAGGGTTTTCAATGCAGCCTCCCTCTTCTATGCAAGCTTTACATGCCCTTGCGAGAGAAATGTGATTCTTGCCGGTGATGGGTGATGTGTAACGCAGTTCCCACTTATCTTTCTTGTCGATGTACCAAAATGTCCAACCCAGATAACGAAGATGTTTCTTGGCTTGTAACGATAGGTCCCTGCGTAATGAACATTCTCTCCTGTTACTTGGTAGTGATGCGAGATAGTACCATTGCGTCACCGCTTGAGGACAATATTCAGGTTCAATGTTGATCGGTGGAGGCTCAGGAGTAGGAGCCATAGATAACCACCATGGAAGACAAGGAAGCTTTCTGTATCGTCTTTGTATTCATGAAATTTAAAAAACCTTACTTTGTTTTGTTTGGTGGTTCAGATACCAATGGACTGATGTTTTGTTTTCTTTCCAAATATTAGGAGGGTTTCGTTTCACACATATTTCATTAAATCTTTACATTCTAAATTTTAAGATTAGTTCATATTTCACAGATAGAATATTAGATTTAATTTTAATATAACATTAATTTTCCTTGATTAGGCTGTACAGAATATTTCTTTCTCATCTTTATGGCTATTAATCAGGATGATTTAATTACTAATTAAGATTGTTATTTCCAACACTTCATTAGATTTAAAACAAAAAAATAAATTATGGAAATAGTAGCATTTTAGAAAAGAATATAAAAAATTAACTGACATCAAGTTATACAAATTAGGGTAATTTTTCTGATGTAATGTTTTGTCTAATACACGTTATTGTTATTCAATCGAAATATTAATAAATCTAAAAATTGTTATTCAATTTGAAACTGGACTAATTTTATATCATTATATTTTTATTGTAAATGAAAACATTTTCTTTTAAAAATAATTTCATTAGGCATCACGTAATTTTCTCTATATTTAGAAAAGAAAGATAAAAAAAATGTCCAAGTCATCTAAAACCTCTATATATAGTTGTTACTGCATGTTTAAAATGTTGACATTTTTGTTAATTTGTTACATGTGTTTGTTGACTTTTAAATCATTCTTTAATTCATCTATAAAAATTTTTAGAAAATGAAAACTATAATTAAAACTAGCGAAGACATAGAAGACATAATCATGCAACATTGTGAGTATGTATTTTAAAATAATTTTATAATAATTTAAATCATTTATAAACAGTATAACTAAAAGTAATAATAAAAGAAGTTCTTAAAAATATTTTTAAAAATATTTTCTATATTTATTCGATTGAAAAAGGTGTTGAAAAATAAAAATGGACTAAATTGATCATGTTTATCATTATTTCATAATAATGTAGTTCTTTAATAATTACCTAATATATGTTGAAGTAGTATCCAAATTAGGATCCAAAACTTTTGGAGATTATAAGATTAAGTCAGTAATTCTGACATAAGTTTATATTTTGAAATGTTGTATACAGAGAATATCAAATGAAACCGGTGTGATTTACACCAATTCATAACTCAATCGAATTTGTTATCAACATCATAGTCTAGTTATAAATATATTTTGTTTGACTGCAAGTGTAAAATTTTATGAATAAATTAACAATAGTAAAAGATGATGGAATAATTTATAGTTAAGTATATTCAGAAAAATATATTTATTATATTCATTTATATATATATATATATATATATATGAATAAATCATGAATTGAATTTAGATTCATGTAAAAATATATACAGGCAGAACGTTCCTTAAAATACCCGATTTTGTTGAGTCCTTAAAATACCCGATTTTGTTGAGTGATTAAAATACCTGATTTTGTTAAGTGGTTAAGATCATGTGTCGTGTTTTGTTTTCTCTAAAAAAAATTTATCAAAATGATTTTCCAGATCTCTGATCAGGTCTTTAAATTTCAAGATGCAGTACATATTCTTATGAATATGTTTAATTTAAAAAATTTAATATTAATTTGACTTTACTACTAACCATAGTGTATGTAATATTTTTCTCCATTTGTATAGCTATTAATTATGAAAATTTTATTAATCAAGATTGTTTTTTAGGATAATTCATATAATTTGAAACATGAATAAAAAAATAGAGGAGGCTGCTAAAATTCTCAAAATTAGTTAGGCTGTAAATCGGATGAAATAATCAACAACATTTATATATAAAATTTAAAAATAATAAAAAATTTTAAAACATTTAATCAACAAAATAATCTATTAAAAATTGTATTATTTTAAATACTTTTTAAACATTAAAATCAAATACTAACTTAATTAGAAATATATATATATATATATATATATATATATATATATATATATTATATACACATTATAGAGAGTAGATGTGATGGTTAAATACTCTAAACCTCGAGTTAAGGCGTTTATAACCAAAATCTTTCTTCTGCGCATTTAGAAACATTTAAATTTAGTAATTCTCCAAATATCAAACTTACACAAACAATATACTCTCTTTACAAAACACCCACACAAAAAAATAAAAGAAGTAAAATCCTTAATAGAAAATGAAAATTTTCTATCATCGATGAAAGTTTATCAATAATTTAATACATTTGATTGATAAAAAAGCGTTTTATATAATTAAATTAATTAATTTAATATAATATATTCATATTAATACAATATAAAAATATATTAATAATATAATTATTAAGAATTTATAAATATTTGTAGCTTATCCTGTTATATAATTTTTTTATAATGGTAAGTATTAATAAATATAATTTTGGTAAAATCTATCCTGAAATCCGTATGAACGCTGAATTTTTGTAGATACAAACATAACACTAATATATGTTGCTTACATATTTAATGATTTTAAATATCATTAATATATTTTGGTAACATATTTGGTTACATATATATGTCTTTTTTTCTTTTTGCTGTAATTGAAAAAATTTAGTTAAACATTAAGCTATTTGTTAAAAAAAGAAACTAAAAAGTTATATATATTTTTAAATTTATTTACAGAAAGTGTTATTTAAATTTCATTGAAATATTTAATAATCAAGTAACAAAAAATTCATGAAAAATGTTATCCTCTAAAAATTACTTTGTCTCCCAAAAAGTAACTTAAAAGGAATATTAAATTGAAATATTTAATTTATAGTATATGATATCGATTTATATCTGATTATGGCCTAATCAAATCAAATTAGATCGATATATAAGTTTTCTATCACTGTAAATACTTACAAAAATATTTTATTACTTTTATTATTATGACCACTACTACACACTGAATACAATAAAAAGAAAAGATTTAATATATAGAAGGCAATTAAATCATATATAATATTTTTCAAATTAATTTAATTTCTTTCCACTTGTACAGATCCTTAAAACAAATAGGCATTTGAAATCCGTTATTAGTATCTATTTGTTGTTCATATTACAACATCATAAATCTCAAGTCAACGGATGTAATCGACAGGGAGTACAGGATTAGACAGAGTGTACTGATAGAATGTAAGAAATATTGTTTTACATCAAATGAAGGATCAAATCTCTAAATCACACATAATTATCGTTGTTTCCACTCAAATTCATGCATCCTCCTCACCCATACCGACAGCGTAGTGGCCGAAGTTTCTTCCCTGTAAATTTAACAAAAGAAATCAAAGGAAAAAAATAAGTATCGATATACAATCCACACGGCACATTCTACCCAAAGAACTTTGCAGAAGAAAGTTATATTTCAAATTACGTTTAGGTGCCATATTATCATTTTAAATACTTCCACAGGAAGATAAAAGTGAACGTTCTCAAATACGGTAAGAATGCCAACCTCAGATAATATCCGCTGCTTATTAAGTAATTGCGTCCTAGCCTTGTTCAAAACCGAATTTGGAGATTTAAACATTCTCTGCGATTAAAGGGAATGGGGCAAGTTAGCGCATGAAAACAAGTGCGGTGGGGAGTGGGGGAACATACACGAAAAATCAAGATAGCTAAGCACAATCACGGACAAACTTACCTTTTCACCACCAGACATTTTGTGTTCGTTGTTATTAAGATACTTTCTCTTCGGCGAAAAACCAAATACATCATGTAGGAACTCATTTTCCTGTTTGCCAAGGGAGAAGAGCGGAAAAAAGGTGTAAACATGAGAGCTCCAGATTATACAATAATCAAAGGCTTGCCAAAGAAAAAGGTTGCGAAAGTCTACCTGCATATGCTTAACGAATCCTCCTCCAAGAAAATGCTTGATAAAATTCAACTGCAAGAATTTGAATGTCAAAATGCTAAAAGAAAAGAGATTTCAAGAAGTATGGAAAGACAGGACACAAGAAATACCTGTATCATTTCAGACCATGATGATGTCTGCAGGGAATCACCCCCAATCTTCATTGAAATATCCGGGGAGTAACCATACTAGGATGAAAAGGTAAGATCAGTACAGAATCCTCACCTTATCTATTGTTGTCAAATAATAACCATAGTAGTAACTAACATACCTCAAAAAAATCCAAGATATCTCGGAACAAGTTCCTTTGACTATTAAGATCTTTCTTTGCAGAACCTTTTCCACCCGCCTCCATGGAAAGTGTTTTGCATTGATTCAACACCTTTCCTTTCAGTCCCTGTAAAAATATGTAGCTTTCGAGTGGTTTACTCCCTTCTTGCGCTGCATCACTTGCATTGTCTGACTGGGCAGAAAATTTATCTATAACTCCAATTTCAAAAATCAGAGCAAGTGCTTCACCAGCAGCAATTCGTACAGATCTGTCTTCCTTGTCTAGAAGACCAGATAAATAAGATATTGAACTGCATGAACAACAAAACAATAGGTTGGATCCCAGGCAATGGTTACATAGAATGCAATTCTCAATGAATATTTTTTGTAACAACAAATAAAACAGATGAAAGTTAAATCTAAAATATGAAATAGACTTCTTCATAAGTTAACATTAGTTTATGCATAAACTAATTTATAGAGACCTCTCATATAGTTTCTCCAAATTTTTCCAACTTATACACAAACTAATTTAACTTATGGAGCAGTTAATTTCATTTTTTTCTTCACATGTCTCTCTCCCATAGATCCTTCTACAGAAGTTCGTTCAAACAAACTCATAATACTATCTTTCTGGGACTCCAATTCTACCCACATCATAACTACCTTACTGAAAATAAGAAAAGGAAATACCTAAAAACAATTCATGAAAAAAGAGAGGTAGAATAAAAGATACCCAGGGTTTGAAAATTTATATATCACATTTTTAAGTTGTTACATACTGTCAAAATAAACAACTGCTTTATCTCAGTTTAAAGGGTGGCTATAAAATATTTAAACTCAACCCATATCCTCATTGTTTTTAATGAAATATATTACGTTTGTGCAGTCCGTGTTTTGCCTTTCAATCGTGCAAAAATTGGGTCCAGGCTTTTCATCTTATATGGGCTCTTTTTCTTAATGACAAGCAACAAAAGCGAAAACAAGTTGGGGGTCTAGGAAACAGTTAAGATCTGGTTAAAAATAGAGGCACTGGAGACAGTGGAGCAGTTCAGGGTAGAGACTGATGCAGAAAAAATGGTGGCAACAGCAAAATGGTTAGTCGTCCTATCTCTTGATTCTAGAAATGACCTCTGAACACTAAAGTTGGCTCTTTTTGGGAGGGGACTAATTACAAAAATTCCAATTTCTAGAACAATATTTTGCTTACAAAACGAACCAAAAAACTGTTGTGTCTCACTTTCTCTCACAACCCAACACCTTCATTTCTGAGTATAATGTCTCTCAACACCTCATTTATTTCTCAACTCCGTACTCTAGCAATTGATTTCTCTTCTTCAGTGACTGCTTTCTCTTTTCTGGTAACAACTTTCTAACTTCCTCTACCTATTTTTTCTCTTTTTCAGGTGACAGACAGGTTCCTCTAGCCACTGGTTTGTAGTTTCTCAGGAAACTGGCTTCTGTTAACTATTCTGTCCAGCAACATGTAGGAAGCTTACATTCGGCTCTTGGTGGTACTTGTATGTTTATTGAGACGTCTATGAATTTTTTTAGTTAATTATGAATTAGTGACATTAATTTAAGTTTTTTTTTTGTCATTCTGGAGAATTTATGTGTATATATACACTACGTAAACTACAAAAAAAAAAAAAAATAGAATACTCAGGGATATTAACACACTGGGTTAAATTGATTCCACATCATATATGCATTTAAATGATTTTGACAACGGAAGTATTAGCATGTTACCTATCTATAAATAGTGTAGAATTAAATAAAAATGGACGGAAAAGGACAACATTCTTACTTTTGCCAATTTTTTGAATTTAACTTCAAATTGCTCACTGTGGAGAGAAGAAAAGACCACGCAGACACCACATTAGCTATTAATGAAGCAGAAGGTTTGACAGCAACTACCTAAACACGGTAAAAAAATTGTCATTTTAGTTCATTTAACACAACTACTATTAGAAAATGAGTCAATCTTAAAACGGGTGATTAGTGAATAAAACAAAATAGTATGTTTGAAACAGATACCTACATTGGAACCTGATTTGGGATTAATAATCCGCCACATTATGTCCATTGATCGTTCTGTTTCTTCTTGATCATTACCTCCAATAAATGTAATTATAGCCAAACACTCCAGCAACTATAAACATCATTAAGCAAATAACATTCAGCATCATAGATAGAGAATCACAAGGAGAAGTCTGAATACAAGAATTTGAAATATTTCCAAATTCCTACTTACTGATGGTATCTTCGAAACATCTATCTTAGATGTGAGAGATTCATCCAAAGGACGAATGGATTCTTCAAATATTTCACGGGCATTATCACCACATCCAACAGTCAAGGCCAGACAACCTTAAAAATAAATAACATTAAATATTCAATTAAATGAAGTCAATACTAAGCATGCTTAAGTTACTCAAATTCTTACCAATCGCGTGAGATGCCAAAGCTATCTCTTTAGCAGATGTTTTTTTAGACCCCTTTTTAATTGAAGAAAGGCATTGATGTAACAACGTAGCAAACCTGAATAGAGAAAGCACCTCGAGGTTATGACAATAATCACTTTATAGTGAAAATGAATATCCATGTGCTTATGTACAGATTGCAAAGTTAATTTATAAATAGAACTACCAACAAAACCTTAAAACAAAGGATCACCACTGGAACACATATATCTCATATTTTCAAAATATATGATCTTGCTTGTTAAAGCACATTTATATAACTTATCTTTGTGTTTCTTTTGCAATAAAAACAAGAATTAAATTGTCATGTTTTTTTAACACTGTCAACCAATTAAAATCATCTATAAATGACTTATACGGGAGTTAGTACAATATGATTCAACAAACTTACTGCGAAGTTATGATTGGATGAAGTGTAAGTGCACTTGAATTAAATTCTAAAAACAATAACACAACAGCACACATTAAAATAAATAACCAACAAGACATACTTCTTCTCCACAAACTGATGCTGCATGTTGCTATTGAAAGCATCAATTATCGATGAAAAAGCTTTCTCCCTCGTGGAACCCCTTAATAAATCAACAAAAAACATGTTAAAAATTTCTCCAGCTCCATCTACAATGTCAATTTATTTCGACATCGTTAAGCAAAGTACCTTTTCTCATCAAGTGCATCGAGAGCTTGGTCGAGCAAGGAATCTTGAACAAACTGCACATCTTCCGCTCCGGACACCGACATGAGATCAGAGCGAGCAGTTGACGACGAGGTCACGCTACTATCGTCATCACTATCAAACATCGTAGCACTTTTACGTTGAGAATTACCTACAAAGAGCACAAAAACAAATAATTAGTTAATTAATTAAAAAAATAGAAAATCCAATCGAGTCAGATCGATAACCACAGAAACCCTAGGAATTTAGGAGCTTACGCTTTCCCATGACAACGGTTTCTTTGGTTCGTTAGTTGGGCTACTAAGGTATGTGTGTTACAAAAAGGAATCGGAATTTGAGAAAGAAAGAGATGAACAAGTATTGAGTATGCGTAGGGCGGAAACAGAATCGAAAGGTATCGGAATTAGGAAAGAAAAGAACAACAGCGACGTCACTGGTTTTGCATCGGATGATGAACAAGCCATTAAAATTCTACGACAATCAATTGGAATTCGAGAGCTTCTCTCTGAGAGAGGAATTGTTTCCGAATACGATTGGGATTTCGTGTTTTATCTAAATAGGTCGATGGAACCCTAAAAAAATAAAACACGGCTTCTTTTCTTTGAACATAAATGAAACAAGGTTTTGATTATTACGAAATACTAATTCTTATTTATTATTAGTTATTAATTAAATGTCACGAGATAATGGAATTATTCTATCCAGTTGGTGGTGTGAAATGTGAATATTCGGTAGGTGTACGGTTGCGTGGCGCATCCTGAACCGTCAATGTTCAGGTTTTGCCCTTTGGGAGGTGGACACGTGGCTCTGATCTATTGTGTGGCGTGTAACACGTGACGTAACAAGATTGTCTACCTTGATTGCCTTGCCGTTTCGTCCCTGATTTGATTTTGATGACACGCTGCGGCACATGCTTTCCCAGTTTCCACCAACTTTCTAGGAACTACGCTTATCTATGGAAACACCATTAGAAGGTTTTAAGAACGTTGTGGAATGTGCTACAACAAAATTAAAAAGAAAAAACAAACTACTCTTATTTAGTGGGGAAAAAGTTGGTCATGTTTTTTTTTTTTTCCTTCGTCCAAATTACTCTTACCAATATTAGTCATAGTGAAATATTTGTACATTATTACAATTCTTAAATAATTTAATTAATTTTGTCTGAGTTATTTTTAATTTACACATAATTATGGATTTGTTTACCAGGCTTTTGCATTAAATTGTATCATAAATTTATAAAGCATACTCGGTGCATTATATGTCAATAAACCACTTGACACATGCTTTTTTCAGCACCAGTTTAAATATATTCTTTGTTTGAAAACATTTAAGACAATACTATTTATTATTATATTATTATGTTGGCAAGGAATATTCTGAAAAGTTGTGAATCTTTGATAGTTTCCTACGAGTCAAGCTCCAATAAGAAATCCTGAGATTTTAGTGAGTTTAAAAGAAAACGTGTAAAATTAATTAAATTAATTAAGGTTGATTCTTTCCTCGGGCTTGTATAGGTTACTTGTACGATTGTCTACCTAAGGTTGGACGTGATGATATACAAGAGAAATCATTATAAATAAATAAATTTATTTAGTGTTTTCAAAACATATAAATATTTACCATTAATAAAAAAAATCACAAGTAGATTTTTTTTTTTTAATTTACAAGTAATTCTTAATTATGCATCTATTAACACTTGTTTTGGGTCAGATTTGTTCTTTTTTTTGGGAACGTGGTTACTTTAATCTTTGCAGGAACATAACACAATGCTTTCAAAGAATGGGCCTCCTTCATAAATGGCCGCCCTATTATTCGGATAGTTATTGGGCTTTTCCAAAATATTCTGCTTGCTACAATTTTGGACCAAATAAAAACTCAGAGTTCTGGTAGCCCCGGTCTAGATTTCAGAACCGGTGGACCAAAAATGTGGTATCATAATTTGATTCGGCTTAAGAGAAAGTTGTTAGAGTGATTTGAGAAATTAAGTTCAAATTTCAGTTAAATCATAGATTTCATAGAAATCAGCAAACAAAGATATCACAATCTTTTTGTCATCTCCTTTCTCAATTCTCAAGCTTATTTACCTTTCGTCCACACACTTCCGTAGTTCATATATTAACTACTTTTATGACATGTTACATGTAACATTGTTTCGTGACAGAAACTAAGTATATCGAGTCACAATTAAATCATGATATTTAGACCGTTAGATTTTTAAATAAAAGGAATTACGTTCTAAATTCTAAATTCTAAATTCTAAACCCTAAATTTTAACACTCAATCAGAGTAGAGTTATCTCTTAAATTAAAAATGTAATGAAATATTTGGTTTGGAAATATAAAAGATGCAAAGACGTGAAAAGGTGAAGAGATGGCATGTGAGGAGAGTGGAGAGTGGGTATTGTTTAAGTTTGAAGGAGAAGGGAAGAGATAGGGACAGTCAAAGCATTGGGATTTGGGAATACCAAACTCCTATACCCTGTGAGTACCCTGTGAAATACAAGGTAAGATGAGACAGGGTCTTTTGTTGAAAGAAATGGCATGGGAGTTAGTGGGTGTGGGGTATAACCCTCTCTTTCTCTGTCAGAAAATTTATAACCCACACTCCACACTCTCCGTCTCCCTCGCACCCCAAAACACAAAATACGTACACATCATTCAGTTTTTGGGGTCATTTACCCCCTGCATGCCAGCTCTTTCCACCTTCAATTCTTCCTCCCGCATTCACCAACCTCTATTATTTTTCTTCATCTTCTACCTACTTTATTTTCTGCAATCATTCCTCACACTACCACTATTACTATCTCTACAAAATCACCTTCTTCTCTATTATATCTATCTATGTATAATCTACAAACTCGTACAACTTATTCAATACAGCATGCTTTCTTCACGATACTACGTACGTCAGTAATCTACAAAGTCATACAAATTATAATAAAGTGATTGGTTACTGCATCATGCTTTCTCAATCTCGCATAATAATGTGGTGAATCAATGTTATGTGTGTTTTTTTTCGTACAAAAGCAGTGTCATTGACCAGACAATGAGGGTAAACTAATTAATGTGTATTTTGTGCAGTGTGACAGATTTATTATGTGATGCAGCTTTCATCAGGATAGTATAGCTCCAAATTGAGTTGTTTGTTCTGGGCTTTCGATCCTCTTTTTTCTGCAGGCTGATAGATAGATATACCTGAATATCTGCTCCAATTCCAACCATGCTTCTGCAAGATAATCTTAATAAAAGAGAACAATTCTTTTATTGCACGTACCACTTCATAAATTGTTTTTTTTATTCCAGAGGTGTCATCTTCTGCCCTCATCATCAACTTCATAACATGCTACGCAATAACCCTTTAATTCTGTTATGGCTTATTTTATATCATTATATCATATATAAAGACGTTTTTTTTTTTCTTCTCTATTCTAAATTGATGACATCCATTAACAGTAATAAAATTTCACCAAATAAAAAAGACACAACATACAAAGTAGTTTTAATCATAGGAGACAATTCTTGTTGTAGTCACGCGACTTAATCATGATTCTTCAGATCTCAACTTTGACTATATAAATGAAAAAAAAAAAACATGAAATACCCAAAAAGAACAAGTATGCAGACAAGTATTCAACACATATTAATATAAGTAGTAAATACTTTATATGAACAAGAAGGTGACAGAGAAGTGAAACGAGTGAAGATGGAGTAATATTATTTTGACACTCAACAATTTTTACACATTTTATATCTACTATATTATCTTTTAATCTCTATCTTTTTCTTAGTAACTAAAATATCCTGAGTTATCATCTGGAACATCTAGCGTAAAAAAAAAAAAAAAAAAAAAAAAACATTTACCTCGTAATTATAGATTTGGATGCATGGGCCTAGTAACTAACATATGTGTTGCCGCATCATCCGTACCTAACATTTTTCTTTTATAAGGGTGACTTACAGACATGTCCTGAGTCCCGTATATATGTGTCCTAAGAGTTTTTCGCTCCCTTTCCTTTTCAAATTCCATATCACCCATATCACATCCTATTGAGAAATCAAAAATGTATCTTCCAATTTTAAATTCATTCAAATAATAATGAGGACATTGAGAAGAATTTGTACCAAAAATCGAACGTAAAAGTGTTCAATTAGAAGGAGAGAGATGAAAATGGTACAAGGAGACAAATAATATATCATTAAATTAATAATTTGTGTAAAAAAATTGTTCAGCTACGACAGTGTCAGATCTCTACTTACGTATTACAATACAACATTGTACAGAGCATGGAAACATGTTAATTTACATATATAGCAAAACCTGTCCACAATTTAAATATGTATCTAGATCTAGGCAGGTGACCATCATTAAGGATTTTAATTATTCTTGTTGAGTATTGAATAAAAACGTACTATGTGGACTTTTTAGACTTTCACTTATAAATAACCATTCTTATATATATGTAAACCAAGTTAAAGAATTAAAACTTCTGTGAATTGAAAAATGTAAGTTTAAACTTTAGAGGTATTCAAAAAGTGAAGAAACATTAATTTAGGAGAATGAAAGCACTGTAATTTTTATGAATGAACAAGGTGAATTTAAAAAAGGGTTGGGGAATAAAGTAGCTATAAAAACACACACTATACGACAATAATGCTAAGCTATTATTCATAATGCAGATCGGATGAGAATTCAGAAAGAATGCGTGACATATATATAATATAATAAACTTAACTGTTCCCTTCTCTGCTCTTTCAAACTATATATTTTTTTTATTTTCGTAAATTTCTTCACACCCATCACAGTTGCTTGTGTTAATTAGTCTTCACTTCAACATAAATTCTTGTAGTCCAAAGGCAGAAGCTATGTATTTGTGTGTGTTTTTCTTCCTCTTGAAATATGAGTAGAAAAAAATGGTATGGCTTGAGTTGGCACACAGAGAGGCTGAATTAATGTAAAAGTAATTATTGTCGCACGCATATAATACATATATATACATAATATATGCCTCCATTTTGGACTTATTTAGTTTTTCCAGCTGTGAATTTGAAAAAAAAGAAAGAAAAGTAAGAGGTTGCAGATAGACTTTATTGTCATTAACTGCAGAAAAAGGTTATGATTATAAGATGAAATAAAAGAAAAAAGAAAAGAAAAAATTTATCGTTTTCTTTGCAGTGCTTCCGGGGTGGGAACAAAATGCATGTGGATGTTGATAATATGGTTTTTGAGGGAAAGGATAGCAACATTACATTACATAGCAGAGGGAAAGGGATGCATAATTAAGTTTTGTAGTTAAGTGAAGAAAGCCCCACACTCACAGGGACAATAACTTACAAACCTCTCTATTATGCCACTCATGGACCATTCTGCCTCCTACTTCTTATTATCACTGAATTGTATTTAGGTGCGAATTTAAGTTTCACATCGTTTAAAAATGAGAAAGTAAAATATTATATAAAAATAAAGATTCGTAAACTCATTGTCTTAAGATTTTGGGTTGAGAGTGGTGTCAATGTCTTATATGGTTAGGCTCAGGTCTCATTGGTGTTTGTTCTTCCCAATAAAACCGTCTGTGTAAACCTAACTTAACAAGAACAAGTGGTATCAGAACTGATGGTTAGAAATCCAAGTGTGAGTTTAAATTTTCTATTAACTAGAGATGAGAAAGTAGAACATTGTATAAGGATAAAATTGTAACCTAACACAAATTACCCTCTAAAACGGCAACAATAATTTCATTTAACAGTTAAGTTTTCATTAACCATGTTTTCAACATAGATTAACTATGTGAATTAATCCTTTGGGTGGGTGCAAATGCATGCATTTATAACACCAACCAAATTAAAATATGAACGATTTTTTGTGGATGCCATCTCAAACTTTGCAAATAAATATGGATGGTAAGATGAACACATGTTACATCGATAAACCCAAGATCGGTCAACGTGGTACATTGATAAACCCAAGGTCTCTATGTAGCTTCTCTTACATTTCATCACAACATGTTGAAACTATAACTTGCATTTTAACACAAAACTGGACAAATAATCAAACACTATTTAACATAAAAACTTATTGGAACTTTTAGAGTGAAATTAATCTTTATTTAAGATATTGTACACCGAGTTCTCTCACAATTTTATTTTTAAAAAATGTTTCAGAAGATGAAAGAAGAAAAGAATTTTTAAACTTACTTGATCTCGACTTTTATAACCATTTTTTTTAGACTTTAATTCTCCTTGACCAATGACACTAGCCTATAATGAATATAGGCCACAGCCTTTCGGGTTTTAAAATACGTTTAAGTATATCTAAAATCTCTTTAAATATGGTCCAGTACAATTTATTTCTTGAGATAATTTTGTTATTTTTAAATTATTCATAGTTGTTTGTATTTTTAAGCTTTATTTTTAGTTGTAATTAGCTTAACATTAAAACTAAAAATTACTAATTAAGACAATAAAATATTTTTTTTCGATTAAGCATTTTTTTTAAAACATATCTTTTTTATTATTTATAGACTTAACAAATAGTTACGTTAGAATATAAAATAATATAACTTTTAAACGAATAAAGACAAAAGAGTTAACAAATATTAAGTTTAATAGTTTTAATTGTCTGTAAAATTTAAATAGTGGAGACAAATAATTCTCTAAGCTATTTGTTTTATTATTTGATGTTTTTGAAATTTTAATAATTTTATAATTTTTTTAAAATACTATTTGCAATGCAAATTATTTTTAAAATAAAAATTAAAAGTATTTAAATTTATAACAAAACTTTAAACTATTATACTAAGTAATATTGTGATATAAAATTGCAGAGTTTCAATTAAAAAATATAAAATGTTAAACATTTAATAATATAAAATTTTTAAATACAAAATCAATTACAAATATAGTATTTACGAAATTAATTAAGTCTAAAATTAATATGCATGTTAACATTAATCAATTTTTTTAAAGAACTTAAATTATTAGTAAAACTTAATTTGTAGGATGTTTAGTCCATCTGTAAGAGGTTCTTTAAATTGTTTTTTGGCAACTGTTTTCTTTATCAACACTTTTAATGGTTTTCCAAGATTTGAAGTCAATAAAAGTCAAAATATTATGATTTAAGGAGATATGATAAAAACAATTCTATGAGATTAAAGAAGATGATAAACATACATTAATTATATGGATAAAAAGAGTGAAAAGTTTCAACAATCTTTATGAGTAGTTTTAAAAATTAATATATTGTGTTTAAAAAACTATATTAATCAATTTCATTAATTTATTATTAATTGAATAGTTTTATTTGATCAACTCGTCTCTATTTGTAATTAATCCATCTATAACAGTACGTTAATATTGATGGAAATTGGTACAACAGATTCTGAATAGAAGGAAAAAACGCAATTTTAATTCTTCATTTATTTCGTGTAACAAGACAAATGAGAGAAGGAAAGCAATAAATGGAGTCAACTCTAATTTCATGAGTGGTCCGACAAGGAAGAAAATCATTTGTTTTTAATATTTTAACAAAAACTAAATTTCAATATTTATTCAAAAGTTGTCAATAGTTAAGAAAACATTATATGTTACAGTAAAATTATCTTTTATAAATCTAATACCATATAATTTATATGCCAAAAAATCTGAATTATAAGGGTTAAATATGTTTTTGTTCCTTATTTTCAATAAATTTGGAACTAGTCTATTTCAAAACTTTGGACCAATTTAGTTTTTGATCTTTTAAAATACGTGGATTTAGTCATTTTAATCAAATTTTGTTAGGTTTATTTGATGTTTCGTATGTATTTCAAGATTGTAGTTGAGTTGTTTATAATGTTTGACACATTTTTACTTTAATGTTAAGTCAAATACTATTATGAAACACGCTTGAACTGTCAAAAAAATTTAACAAAATTTGATTAAAATGACTAAATCTACGTATTTAGAAGAATGAATGACTAAATTGGTCTAAAGTTTCGAAATTGACTAATTTCAAAATTCACTTAAAGTTAAAGGACCAAAAACATATTTATTCCTAAATTTAAAAAAAATATTATAAATTTTAAAAAATATATATTATTTACACGTAAACAACTAAATTAGAAGAAAAATATACATTAAAAATGTGCTAAAATAGTTAAACATAAATTTACTATACATTAATTAAAAAATCTATTCATAATCTAAAATCATCATTGTAATGTAGTGTTATGTGTTAATATAACTTAACGAAGATTTCTTATATTTTAAAACCAATATTGAAATCCAGCACATGACAATTCGATGGCACGGTGAACGAGAAGGAAAAAAATTCAGAGTTGAAAATAAAGTAAGAAAGAAAAAAAATCACGTGATTACTGATGTGAATTACTGAACTTTATCATTTTATAGTTCTTATTTTACCATTGTTATTTAAGAGTTGATAATTTGACCTGCAAGTTTATATATAAGGACAAAAAATGTTATCACATGTCAGTCTAACTAGGGGAATGCTGACACAATTTGATTAAATCATTTGTTAATTTCTTATAACTAATCTCATTTCTTATAATTAATTAACAATATTTTTCTCAGTTAGCCATTTCTCAGTATTAAGTGCTCCAAGAAATGAAGAATATATAGATTATTTCATAATATAAGTATTTGTGTGACTTCTAATATATATGTAAAAACGATTTGCAGGTTATTTTAACAAGTTTTTAACCTAGTTTATGAAAAATAGTTTACAACTTATTTTTATAACCCAGTTTAACTTTATTTTTTACTATAAAACTACTTCTATTTGAATATTATTGTATGGTAAGATGATTCATTTCACTCTTCTTTACCAATTATTTTATATGTCCTCTTATATGTTAATACTAGTTGAACAGTGTATAACAACTTGCAACGGAATATTAGAAACCAGATTTAAATATGTATATTTCACTTTAAAATTATCGAATACGCATTTAATGTGCACTTTGCATTCATATCAACTGCTCTATTTTAACATGCAGTCATAAATAATATATATGGGTGTAACAGAATATATCATTTCAAAAGTCTAACTTGAAATCAAATTTAGTAAAATGATAATTAATTCTGAATATAATTTAGTTAGATATTTTGTTGATTAAGATTTTTAACATATTTTACGACAAAAGATTGAACATTTGAAGTTGAAAATAAGTATTTAGATAGTGTGATAATGAATAATATGATAAGTCCAACAATAATTGTTACAATAAATTATACCGTCGTTTTAGAATTTAAATTTATGCTTAACTTGATTTTACTAAAACAAATTATCAAATAAAATAAAAACTGTTTCATACTTATACATTATATATTTATCATACATATTAATAACATCAAACCCTGATTAAAAACTTATAACAGAATTTTTTTTCATGTAATTATTTAAGATTCTAACATCTTTTCTATGGTTTTTAGGATATTTGATAAACATTACAGAATTAATTAATTAATTCAGGTAAAATGAAAAATAAAGAGATTAATATACTTATTTTCTCCATTAGCTTTTCTTGCAAGATTAAAGAACGTTTTGTTAAAATTTAGGTTAAATTATACTTTTAGTCCCAATTTTCGTAGTAAAATTTGAATTTGGTCCCTCAATTATTTTTTATCTCAATTTGGTCCATATTTTGGGAAATTTGACCCAATCAAGTCTTTTCCGTTAGTGGTGGAGTAACGGTGTTAAATGGGGTGCCACGTGTCAGCTTCTGGATTTTTTGAATTTTTTTTTTTTGATTTTTTTTTTTAATTTTTTATTATTTTTTTA
>Ga0214542_1001572_pt1 | contig 46953 bp, 14 predicted proteins | sample CNSS1metaG_FD_160096 | JGI IMG/M metagenome (GOLD analysis project Ga0214542, IMG submission 160096) | Root nodule microbial communities from cowpea collected in UCLA plant growth center, Los Angeles, California, USA - CNSS1 | ecosystem: Host-associated > Plants > Roots > Nodule | place: USA... | reverse complement strand
AAATAAATATTTATAATATATATATATATATATATATATATATATATATATAAGTATTTAGAAAAATTATATATAAATAAATATTTTATAAATATATATATATAATTTAGATAAATAAATATTTAGAAAAATATATATTTTAAATAAATTTAAACTGGCAAAATTTCTAAAAAAATATTTTTGAAAAAAAATGAATATTGATATATACTTTTCTAAAATAATTACTATTTTTTAAAATAATTTCTTTTATCTCTCTATATATATATATATATATATATATATATATATATATATATATATATATTTACATTTATAAGATTTGAATTCAATATTATATTATTTTTAATTTTATTATAAAAATAAAATTTTCTGAATCAATCATTAAAATTAATTATAATTTCATACTATTACGATAATGTTTGTCGATTTTTTTTTTAAATTACCAACAGTAATAATGATATAAGATAATTTGTTTTTTAGTATATTAATGTATGTCATGATAGATTCTGCAATAATGGTTTATATATTTTTTTTAAAAATAATATATTTTTTATTATTTATTAACATCAATGATAGATTCTGCAATAATTGTTTATATATTTTTTATTATTTATTAACATCAATTATGTGACATACATTCCATTCATTAAAAAAACTTCTAAAAGCGACCAATTTTAGTGTCCAATAATAATTACTAACTATAATGATAAATTTAGATATTAATTTATAAGATTACAAATTATTGGTTAATAAAATAATTATTATTATGAATAAAGAATTATAATTGATCTTCAAAATTAGTTATTATGATCTTGACTACAAAAGGAAATTGATCACTAAAAATTATTTACCTAGATTTTGGTTAACAAAATGACTTCATTTTTAAATTGGTTTCTAATCAATGAGTGACAAATATAGTGACTAATTATGGATTTTTATTTATGATAGTGACTATTTTAATAATTAATAATTTTTAGTTTTTTAAATTAGTATATAAATTTGTTATTAGTGACTGATTTAAATTGGTTTTGTTTTTAAAATTTGTTTCTAAGTGAGGATTTTTTTATAAAAGTTTTTTTAATTTAAATTTATTGTTTCTTTATACACGCACTTTCTTTTATCTTTCTTTTTGTATGTATATAAATACTTACCAAATTTATTGTTTAATTGACCGTTATTTCAGTAAATATAGATAATAAAATAATTTATATGAATAAGGATAAAATTGATAAAGAATGTGTACATAAAAAATTATAAAACCGTTACAAAATTTAATCATTTTTTTATTAATTTGTATAGACAATTCTCTTTATAAATAAGATATAAATAATAAAATAAAAATCAATTCTATTTGTTGATATATATATATATATATATATATATATATATATATATATATATATATATATATATATATATATATATATATATATATATAAGTAATAAAAGTTCTCATCAACATTATTTCTCAAAATTCACGTTGTTACTATTTATATTACCCAATATTCATTATTAGAATTATTCTAAATCTTTTACTTAAGGGATAAAGAAATCATTAATTAACTTTAAAAATCTTAAGTCATTAAATATATTTATTTTTATAAATAAAATAATGAAAACATATTTTATGCCCGGATTCTGCAATAATGATTTAAATTTTTTGAATTAATTAAGTATAATCTTACTATAATTCAAAAATGATAAAAAAAATGAAAAATAAAAAGGAAACTAAAATCCCGATTATTATTTAATCACATATATTATGACGACGCTCATTATGCTATCATGAATATATGTATAGGAAGCGAAGAAAACCAAATAAGCTTAAAAGATAATACAAACCAGACTTTCTTCAAGAAATAAGCGATTACTCAGAAAAAGGAAAAAAAGGAAGATCAAAGAGGTATGTGCACTTTATACTAACAAAATAGTAAACTTTTGAATCATGAAAATGTTAATGTTATTTATTCATTCATGTTGTATGCATTTATACGAAAAACTTTGGTTTTCTTTTGCTGCATATATCCTCAGCCCAACGCTAGCATCACAACCAGAACTTGGATGAATTTGCGTTGTTAACATTGCTAATGCAAATAAACAATTCTATTGTTGCAGAATATTGTATTGTTGTTGTGTATAGCAGAAAATGGGGCGTGGAAGGATACCTATGGATCTGATAGAGAAAGAGAAGGCTCGAAAAACAACATTTCAGAAGAGAAAGAACGGATTAATTAAGAAAGTTTACGAGTTTTCGACTCTTTGTTCAGTTGACGTTGGTGTGATTATCTTTGCCTCAAAGTTTCTTGATGAACCTGAAATATGGCCACAGGAGCCAAGAGAGTTCAAACGTGTGATTCAGAAATATCTGAACACCACCAGTGATAGACGTTCAAAGGTGTATGACGTGGAAGAGTATTTTAGTGAAAGAATGAAAAGGATCGAAGGCGAGATTTCCAAAGTGCAGAAAGGGAAGATCCAGCTCTTGTATCCAACCTGGGATGACTCTTACAATGTTCTTAAAGAGGAACAATTGAGGATGTTTGTTAGCATTCTGGATGCTAAGCTTGATGTTTGTAATCAAAGGATGAACATGTTCAAGCGTGATTCAAAGGGGAAAGCAATAGCAGAATCGGAGAATGATGAAACACTTGTTCCCTATTTGACTCCAACTTTAGGTTTCATGCACAACATGTCTCAAACACAGGTTTTCTCTACTAATGATAACAATCAAGTACCATTTTATCCATGTCATCTGAGCCAAAGTTCTCTACCTTTGTTTCAATTGGGTCAAAACTTTACCCAATTGATGGAAAAAAGTGCAGCAGTGGATTGGGGTAATCAAGTTGGTGCAAGTGATCACAAAATGGGTACACAGAAGGAGGATGGATTAGACAAAAATCAAAACTTCTCTTCGTGTTATTACAATGCAGATATAACAATGCAGCCATATAATATTAATAATGTTGCTTTTCAAACTCTTCCTTCTCAATTGCAGTGCGATGCAACGTTCCAGAGCCTGTCAAATCGACCAAGTCCATCACAGAGATTTGAACCTAATGGCTATGACGATTCTAATATGCTTCAACCTCATTTTTTAAACTATATGCACAGAAGAAAGTAGGTTTTATTTAGTAAGACATACATGTTTTTTCTTTCATCTGTATTTAGATTTTAGTTTTTTGTTATGTTTTTTAGCATTACTTGCTTACAACAGTTAGCACAATAATTTTTGTATTAGATTTTCTTTTACTTGTTTATTTATTTAAAAAATATTGTCACGATTTGCATTAATGTTAACAACTCGTGATTATAGGTAAGAATACAAGGTTGAAGGCATACGTTGATTCTATCTTTTTTTTCTTTTATGCAGAGGCAAAGATTTTAAAAATTTTATGTTTGAAAGTTTTAGAATTTAAAACATTTTTTAAAAGTAATTTAGGATAATGAAGTCACACTACTTATAAACCATATTGATTCTTATTGATATAATATGAAGGAATTTAATTATAAGTTGTCTTCCATAGTCTGAATCCGTACAATTATCTTTCATGCAAGTTTCTTTATAGAATCATATATATCAAGATTTTATCTGCTCTTTTTCTTTATTAATTTTGAAAAGAAAAAATAGTGGAAGGAAGAAAAAGTATAGACTTTGGAGTGCAAGATTACAAGACTATGGAAAATGTGAATGGGATAATTTTTTGTGCAGTAGGGAGTTTAACATTACTAATAAAGGCAAATTATAAAATGGCATAAATATGGTAAAAGGAAAAGTGTCCTACCACTTTTCATAAAAGTGATCAATTTTTAGATATTGTTTAGGTGAAACAGAATATTACGAAATGTATATTTGATATTTTTGTAAGAAATTTTCCATTTGTAGAATAACATCGCATCCTCCTATGCGGGAGAGTCTATCCTAACTTATTTTTTCTTGTCAAATGCGGAACGAACCAAAACAGAAACAGAGTAGACCTACCTGCATTTTTACCCTGCGATTAACATCAGAAATAGTTCAAATAATAGTGGTGAGGAGTAGTTCATTTGTCATTACTACCAATAACTAAATAAAATATTAATTGAAAAGCAAACTAATATAATAACAAAAATTTCAAATGTTTAAGAAATGTAATATATTGAGTCCACAAATTAAATTAAAATTTGGTACAATAATCTATGATACATATCTAATATACCAATATGTTTATATTTTGAAAATAATATGATATGGTACAAGATATATTCGTATTAAAAATATACAAAAATTCTTAAAATCATAATAAATATGTGTTTGTTATTAGGTGAATCTAAATTAAAATCATATGTATTAGATGTTGTTAGAATAAAAAATTATAAAAGTTTTCTTATCATACTAGTACTATTACTTTATAGACTAGATACTTCATTGATAAGTATTTTTATAATATTGGACACGAATATGTGTCAACAACAAATATGAAATATGTGTTCTGTTATATTAGATACTTCATTGATAAACATTCTTAAGATATCAAACACGGATACGTATTGACAATAAATACGTGAATCAAATTGAAATATCGATGGACCATAATTGTCCTTAATTACTAATAACGCATTTAGTTTTAAATATGTAAATACTAAAACAAAAATATCATGTTAATTTTCGTCTGGTAGTGTTTTTGCAGTCAAATTTTAAGAAAATTTTAAAATAGTATTAAATGTTCATAAATTAAGTTTTATTAACATTAATATTAATAAATTATATTATTAGGTATAATATATGATAACAATAAGGTGTATTAAAAGGAAATATATGTTTATTTCAATCGGAAAATCTTGTATCAGTGTCTCTAATTTTACAGCAAGAGTCAAATCTACTATTTTTATTAAATTAAAAATTAAAATATAAAATAATTTAAAATATTTTTTTATTATAATATAAAAAAGTAATTTTTTTAATTATTTTTATTTTATTTTATTTTTTAAAAATGGGCCAACGAGCCAAGATAGACTAACCCGTATTTTGGTCCGTCAAATTGACGGGCTGGATAGGATGGGTCATAACGGCCTGACGGGTTGAAATCTTCAATCCAACTCATTCCCTTTAACAAGGGTTGACTGGTTGGCCTATTGGGCCTAACCTATTTTGCTACCCCTAATAATAATATCGCAACTTAAAACATTAATCCACATAAATTAAGTTTTAACTATTATTAACCATATAATGAAGTAATTTAACATTAAATGTCATATATATTTTAATTTATTTTATTAGATATTAATTAATCAATTAAAAACAAAAAAAAATATTTATATAATTAAAAGTGTTTTAATATATATATATATATATATATATATATAAAATTTAAAAAGAATTAATAAAATAAATAAATTAAAAAAGAAAACTAGAAAAAATCTTAAAAAAAAGTGACAAGCCACGATAAGATTTTTTGACCTGTTTTACTATGGCGAGACAACCAAAACTAGCTAAGCTAACTTATTTTGTCATTCTTTTAGAAAGATAAGTCTCTCTTTTCAATAAAAACATTTGACATTTACCATGAGATCAAAGTAAAACTTTTCTGAGCCCCTCATTTTAAAAGTTTATTCCAAAAGAATGAGGAAACTCTTATGCACAATATTATGATAATGCAATGCAACAATAGTAAGGTAAAGAATGTTTAAATATGTTTTTAGTCCTTGAATTTTTAATAAATATTGAAATTAATTCCTCTTTGAAATTTTGACCTAATTTAGTCCCTCAACTTTTGAAATACGTAGATTTAGTCCTTTTAACTAATTTTTTTTAAGTTTATTTGACGTCTCAAACGTTTTTCATAATAGCATTTAAGTTGTTCACACTACATAAATGTTTCAAATGGTGTAGACAACTCAAATGATAATATCATGAAAATTGTTTGAAACGTCAAATAAACTTAACAAAATTTTTTAAAAGGACTAAATTCACGTATTTCTAAAGTTGAAGGATTAAGTTGGACTAATTCCAATTTTTTGTGAAAGATGGATCAAAAACATATTTAACCCTTAAAGAAAATCACAAAGTCCAAGTACAACTCTTGGCCATGCTTTTGGATTACTAGTTTAGTGAGTTGGGTGAGGCAGACCAAACTAGGCTAGTGGGTAGAAAACTCCAACCCAACTTGCCAAACTTTTGGTAGACTGACATTCGATGTGTGATTTGTGTCCCACTTTGCCACTCCTATATAAAATTGATATTATAATGGTGTGTTTGGACAAGACAATTTGAGAGAGTAATTCATTTATTTGGAGAATTTGAATTTCTTTGAAACAAAATGACTTGTTTAGATGAAAAAATTAAAAGAAAATTGAAATTGAAGAATTTTAAGAAGGTATTTCAAATAACTAAAATAATAGAATTTTAAATTCACACAAAAAAGAAGAAAATTGAAATTTCGCAAATTGTGGAATTCCTCATTGACCAAGATAAAACAAGGTCGAGGCCGACTCGACTAGGACTGGCTCAGTCGAATTTGGTCAAATTTCAATCGGTGCCGACTTGGTAGAAATTTGGTTCGGATTGACTTGGCCGAAAATGGGCAAATTTCAATTGAGGCCGATTCAACTGAGTTTGACAAAATATTTGGCTAGAGCTAACTCGACCGTGTTTGGTCGAAGCCAACTTGATCGAAATTTGACCAGAGCCGAGTACGACCAAATTTTAGCCAGGGTAGACTTGACCTAACTTGGTCGAGAGGGCTGACTCAATCAAATTCTGTCAAATTTGGCCGAGTTGATCCCGATCGAAATTCAATTGAGTCAACCTCATTCCAAATTGGGTGAAATTCGATCAAGTTGTTCCTAACAAAAAATTGGTCGAATGTGATTAACATTGGACTTGGCCGAATTCGATCAAGTGGGATATGGGTGAAATTTGGGTGAGTTGACCCTGGTCGAGTTTTGGTTAAATTCGATAGAGTGAACCTTTGCCGAATTTGATCGAATCAGCCTCTATTAAAATATTGGCCAAACTTGACCTAGTCGACTAGAGAAAAATTCAAACAAATTTGGTCAAGGCGACCCTGTCTCAAATTCTACCAATTTTGGTCAAGTTGACCTAGGCCAAAATTTTGCAAAATTTGGTTGACTCAGCATCGGCCGAAATTTGGCCAAATTTGGTTGAGTCAGCACCGGCCGAAGTTTGGCCAAATTTGACCGAGTTAACCCCGACCAAAATTTGGTCCAAATTTGGCAAAAGTTTTTCAAGTAAGCTCCAATCGAAATTCGGCCAAGTCGACCCCGGCCGAAATTCAACCAAATTTGACTGTGTCGTTCCTAGCGAAAATTGGCTGAATGCAACGAAATTGGCTATGGTCAAAATTCAATCGAGTCAGATTCGTCATAATATATTTTTTAAATTTAATTTCAAATTTTTATATATTAAAATAAATATTCTTAAAATGAAAGTTTATCTTATAAGAGAATTCAATTATTTTATCCAAATAAAAAATTGAAATGTAAGATATTTCAATGATTCTATCGAAATATCGAAACATATTATTTAGAAAATGAAAAAATTTTAATTACAAAGAATTCAAACACAATGCATTTTAATTTTTTATAATTATTGAAATAATTCTACCCCTTTGTCATTATTAAAAAGGGACAAGTGGTGCTTGCAGGTTTTTTAGAAGGCGAAGGTGAGATGTTAGGGTTGTTCTATTTGGACTTCTGTTTGGGGCTGATAAATTGAGGTTAAATGGTGTTTGGGTGAGTGGTAGAAAAATTGAAGGTGGAAAGGTTCATGGAGCATCCTTGCCACTGAAGAATTGCATAATCATGGTGCACATCTAATCGCTTTGAAGTTGTATAGATTAGTTATCTTCTACGTCTAACGTGCGTCACATTCTTCCAACATTTGATAGCATAGTTGATTTGCATTGGCGGTATTGTGGAAATGGGTTGTACTTCAGTGGAGCTTTCACAAGTGTTATAGTTGTGGTGTCTACTTTAGATTTAGCCTTCATATTGGCTTCTACATTTGCTTTAATGTTTGAATTGACTTATGTTTCTATTTATAGGTATCATAAAAAGATTCAATTTGATCTTGCTATAGGTTATCCTTTGTGTCAAACCTTTTTAACATGAATGTTTGACTTTGAGTTGGTAGTTCAATGTAGTACTCCTTTCGTTGAGGAAAAGGACACACTTTATTAGAACAACTACATTGATTGTATTAAAATGAATATACAATGTCAAGAGAGTAGGTTTTGTGTGTCAGAATTTTCCTTAAAGTAAGTACATAACATTTCATTTGTTTGTTGTATCTTTATGAGTGATCAGACACTTCTTTTTTAAGCAACCATCTAACAAGTCTTTACAATTCATATGACAAATCTTCATAAGTCATCTACTGAATGCCAAACTTCTTCTACTTTTTATTTAAATGCTTAAACTAATTCATGAACTAACTTGTCATATATAGGGTTAAATATGTTTTTGGTCCCTCAAGTTTCAGTGAATTTTGAAATTAGTCCCTCATGAAAACTTTATACCAATTTAGTCCTTCATCTTTCAAAATGCGTGAATTTAATCCTTTTAACCAAATTTTGTTAAGTTTATATGACGTTTCAAGCACATTTCATGATAGTATTTAAGTTAACATTGAAGCAAAAATGTGTCAAACAATGTAAATAATTTAAATACTATCATAAAATGCGCTTGAAACGTCAGATAAACTTAACAAAATTTGGTTAAAAGGACTAAATTCATGCATTTTGAAAGATGAAGGACTAAATTGGTCAAAAGTTTTGATGAGGGACTAATTCCAAATTTCGCTGAAACTTGAGGGACCAAAAACATATTTAACCCTCATATATATTAAAACCTGACATGATTTGTTATAATAAAAATGCTTAGGTTAGGTATAACTTGTTACCAATAATGTAGATTTTCATTTAAATGTTTATGTTTTCACATGAATTATCATATGATTTAATTATTTTCTTTTTAGTTATTTATATCCATTACCTTCATTTACCTTTCATTATTAAAAATCAAGTCTTTTCATCTCTATCTTCTATTTTAAATTTTAATTTATAAATTTTTTGATGGTATTTTTTATCACTATAAAAAAATTTTAAATAGCAACTAAGTTTTAGGAAAAAGAAATTAATCATTATATTAACTAATTTAAAAACTAAAAATTATTAGTCCTAAAATTATTATTATTATTATGAACAAAAAATTATAATCAGTGACTAATTAAATTTTAAATTAATAATTAACATTAATTATCAAAGTTTTGACTATAAAAAATTAGCGTCTAGTCACTAGTGCAGAATCGCGTTTTTAACTCGTCTTATAGGTCTCGATTACTGCGGAACCGAAGCCTATAAGGACGCGGTGACATTTCTGAAATTTTTCAAACTTTTTTGCCTCGGGTCCCTATCCAACCAAAGCCTATAAGGGCTTTTATGTTTCGGTTATCACTCAACCGAGGCCTATAACTCGTTAGTGTTCCCCAAAATTTCAAAATTACCACTGATAGTAGAGGCTTTGGCCTCGGGTGGAATAGGACCGAGGCCTATATGACTTTATGCCTTGGTTATTAATGGAATCGAGGCCATAGACCTTATTTAGGGTTCCAAATTCGCGAACCCTGCACTGTTTATCTTCTTTGCGCAAACCCAAATCGTGAACTGGTTTTTTCTCCTCTACGCAACTCCCCAAAAACGCAACCAGACCGGGAGCCAGCGCGACGTCAAACCACCGCGTGCCACAGTGACGCAGACAACCTCTGTTGCAACGCCATCAACCTCACCACTGTTGCTCTGTCTTGCGAACCAGATCTTCCTCGCGCCTCCTGCGACCACCACAAGTCTCGCCGCTGAAGGAACATCACCTGCAACTCGCGCGCGACTGCACCATCAACATCGCCATCGGAAACCTCCGCCACTGCCGCTGCAGAATCACCGGTGCGAGTCGTGTGCCGCTGCAAAAAACCCCTCCTAAGTCACGTCGACGCTGCATGAACCACTGCTTGCTGCGGAATGCACCTCCACAGACCTGCAGAAAAGGCTCTGTGAAATTATTTAATTAAAAAAAAGAAATTTTTAACCTATGGCTTCGGTTCTCACAGACTCAAAGCAAAAAAGTTCCTCTATGGCTCCGGTCCCTTTGCAACCGAGACCAAAAGACACTCCCTTTTGACCTCGTCCCAATATGTATCAGGACTAAAACTGAGACAGAATGACGAAAATAATCGAGACCAAAAGCCCTTACTACACTGATGAGTAACTAATATATTCTTACTAGAAAATGATATTGATACATTGTTGGACAAGTTATAAAAAAAAAATGTCTCCTTATTGAACCGATAAACTTTAATGATGAACCCTCGTTAAAATGAGTAAGTACTAAAGGTTTACCTACGAAAGCTTTTTATTATCAAAGTCAATAAAAAAAATTTAGAACAATACCTATAAATGAGTGAAGAAAATTAGATGGTTAAGGAAACTATAGTACATCTATGTATTAAATGATATGTTTTGACATTTATATATTCTTTAAGAAAAATAGAATAGGAAAACCATAACGGTTTGGATTTTTTAGGCTATTTTTCTATAACAGTTAATTTGTATATTTAGTGAATATTATGTTGGGTCTAGGTCCTATTTGGTAAAGTATGGCTGTGGACGTTCTGAAGAGGATTTTAGCTCTCTCTATATATATAAACATTCTTAAATCCCAACATGTGGGTAACTTTTGTTCTCTATACAAATGTAAAATATGTCACCCAACCATGTGACATAAGTCTATACTGCAGAGTATGTAGGAAGGAACAAGGACTCGCCACTTTGATGATTTAAAAAGTTAAAAATGTCAAATAAAAATATACTTTCCTCTTTTCTAAAAAAATAACCTTGTTTTTAAATAATAAAAAATATGTTGTTCAAACAAACAAATAAATAAATAAATGATATTTCCCTTTCTATAAAATATGAAATAAAATATGTATCTTTTTTAGATCAAATATATAAATTTAATTCTATAATATTTTTTGTCTCAAATCCAAAACGTCCCCACATACGTACTATAACAATATTTTTTCTAAACGTGACCACTCTAGAACACATATATACTTTAAAGGGGCACCAAATCAACACCCAAAGCAAAACCAGTTTGTAATGCATGGATTATTTTATTTCAAAAAATATTTTCATGGACTCACATTCCTTTTTATTGTGTAAGCAAAACAAATATTTCTTTTTATGATTATATAGAAAAACAGAACGTTTCAAATAAAGGAAAATCTCTACGGTTTAAATAATAAATTAATAAATGAGAAGGTTGACTCTATTTGTGTTCTTCTATAGAAAGATGACAGTGTTAATAAAATCTGCACTCCATGAATTTCCTCCCATTTGTGAATGCTGCAAACAAAGAAAACAATCTGGCCGATATTATGTGATACAAAGAAAAAAAAATTAATAATGATTCGTTTTCCTAGAATGTTCAGTTACCTTAGCAATTGGAAAAGATAAAAACATCGGTAATGAATATTTGACATGCGAGAAAGAAAACATCAAGAGAATGTCAGAGGTTTGGCATGTTCTGAAGAAATCACTTCATTGCAGATCTCATTCATCAGAAGTTCATGATCCGCAGGCAAAAAGAAGAGATCAGAGAAATAAGAGAGAGTCCAAAAACCAAGTTAGCCATGAAATTTTCCTTGATAGATCAAGTGGTGAGATTAAGATTTGTACATGTTATCCCATAGAAGAGCCTCTTTCTCATTCTCCTAGAAAAACCAAGGTATCTATAGTTTCATCAAAAACACCTTCTCGTTGTCCTGCAAAAACCAAGCTAGTTTCATCAAAAACACATTGTGTTGATTGTGATGAATGTGTTGTTTTCTCAAAGAAAAAGGTTCCAGTGAAAGATTTTAATAATCCCCCAGTATCAACACGTCATCGTGGATTTGAAGACAAAATGAAATCTTGTGACACTGTTGAAGAACACCAAAATCATCTACATTCAGGTAAGATCGATAATTTTTCCAGCAAAATGAATCAGTATATGGAGTGTTTTATATGTATATAATTTTTTACCATTTACCATGGAACCATTTTACACTAGTTTGACAATTTAGTCATATAGTTTCGTGTGAGAATCTTTGGAAGATTTGGAAGAATATTCATGTGATTTTTGTAATTTTAGTCTGAGACTGTATCGGTTTAGGTTTCTTGCTTTTGGGTGAAAAATATTAATATTATGGTTTTTCTAAAGTAAAAGGCTTCTCCTTCGTATAAACATGGATTTGAGCGTGCGTGGATGTATATTTATAAAATATTATTATGAAGATTTTTCCTTTATTAATTAATTTATTTTATATGTTGCTTATGGAAATATGTGCATTAAAATCTGTTGACTAAACTCTGACTGATTTTGAAGTTTTTATTTTAAAAGTCAATAAGTTATAATTTTTATTCCATTTATGAAAATATAATATTTAAAAATGTTGACTTCCCATGTTAAACATATTTTTCTATTGGTAGATAAACTGTCTAGTATTAAAAAACAACATTAAATATTATATTGAGAAAGTTAAACAAAAGTAACATTTCATAAAATAATTAAGCTATAAATAAACAAAATAAACCAAGTCAAACTTAAAATTAATATTGTTTAATTTATCTATTTTCCTCGTGTTTCTCCCTTTTCTTGTAAGTACAACAAGAGTAAATATAATAATTTGTGTACGAAGGAAGATTGATTTTGTTGTACACATTTGGTTCAGTGATCCAACTTGAGAGAGAAGATTCATCGAGCAAGATCATCGAACAAATATGCGAAGGTAACTTTACGGAAAGCAATGCAATTGAATGTGTTCTGAGAGTGCAGAGCAAGCAAGAAAGTTTTGCATGGTACGAGGAATGTAGGGAAATGGTAAGAGTGAAAGCAGAAACCCTAGAGAACGAGCACCCGAGATGCTTGGTTGATGGAAATGAATTACTCAGATTTCATGGCACAACACTTGCATGTTCCCTTGCTTCAACCCTTTGTTCTTCAGACCAATGTGGTGTGTGTCAAATTCTGAAGCATGGTTTTTCCTCCAACCAACAACTATTTCATGGTGCACTTGGGGTTTGCACCTCTTCTTCCAGTGCAAAAGCCATTCATTCAATTTCCTCATCCAATAACAAATCTGTGAGGAGAAAATGTGTTATGCTGTGCAGAGTCATAGCTGGGAGAATCCATAATCCTCTACAAGAGATTCAGGAAATCACTCATCGTGGCTTTGATTCTTTGGTTAAGAAAATGAGAGACCACTCGGAGATTGAAGAACTCGTTGTGTTAAATCCTAGAGCTGTGCTCCCTTGCTTTTTGGTAATCTACAATCTTTGAATGTGTTCGGTCTCATATACCGTTTTTTTTTCTCCCTAGACTCGGTTAATCAGAATCCCCACTTATCCAAAAATTAATCGTGTTACAATATAATAATACATGTTGTATAAATATTATAAGGAGAAGGAATGTTATCTGGAAAAAGAAAATGACAAATGTAAAAGATGAAGACTTTGATGGCTGTGTTCAAAACCTTAATGGGTTGCAACTGAAAGTTCTAATAAAAAATTGAAAAAACAAAGATAGAACTAAGAAAGTGATACACGCACATGAATATATTTGTGTACTTTGAGCTTTTAGTTTTACTTTTAGTCTTTATGTCAATTTGAAGTAGAGATGACAAAGGGCGGTTCGAGTATCATTATCCCATTCTCATTCTACAATAATTTTTATCATCATTCCTATCTCTAAAAACTCAACGAGTATACAATTTTTTTTTCATTTTCATCCCCATCCAATTATATATTCATACCCTTTTTTACAATTCCAAATATTAATTAATTCATTTTTATATAAAAAAAATTACAGCAAAGATATTATGATATTATCAAAATATTCAACGTTAAAAGAACATATTTTCTTTTCTTTAAGATGTCAAATATTAAGAAAAATATTATAGTTGTATAAATTTACTTTCTTTCTCTAAATTGTGATGAGATCTCTTTTCTTATACTATGAACATTTTGTAATGTACCACTTGAACCAAATTACACAGATAACAAAATTAAACTAATAATAATTCAAATTTAAAGATAAATATTTCATCTTTTAAACTTCAATATATGTTGGATGCTGATAACAAATATTTATGAAAATAAATTATTATATTATTATAAATGACACACATTTTTACAATTGGGGTATGATAATACGGAAAATACATTGGAGATCTAAGAAAATTTGTCAAAAGATATTGAATCATTGAAAGATAATGAAATTTGTTTAAACAAAACAAAAAGGTTTTTCAAATGAAACAAAAAATTAAGGATAAAAAACAATAAGGAAGATGATAAGTTTTTTTTTTTATGTTATACAAGGGTTTATACAATTGAACACCTAAAATTAAGACTCAAATATTATCATGTAAAAATAAATAATAAATATTAAATATTAAAAAGGAGTATAGATAACACTATATATATAAATAGTTACCTAATAAATTATGAATATTTGAGCAATTGAAATGGGGATGGGGATGGTGACAATATGGGTATTGGAACGAGTATTTAGATGAGGATAAGGTGGATATGTGCATACCTATTTTCATCGCCAAAGTCCATAAAAAAATTAAATTATTCCTTTAATAATCTAATTTTTTTTCTTATTAAGGAGTTAAATTAAAATAAACTATAATCAAAATATTTAACATGAAAAATAGCTACTTATATCGAAAAAGATAATAAAATCAATCCTTGATAGCATTTTATTACTAGTGGAAATACATGCATGGTGTTTTTACTTTTTTACGATAAAAACAATAAAATTATTATTATTACTAATATAAACACAAGCACTATTGCGCTCTGTATGCATTTTTTAAATATCTATAAATTATTTAAATTTTAAAAGTAGTAATTAAAAAAGGTAAAATTAAAAAAATGTGTATAGAGTTATAGATACATATTATAGATATAGTTATAGATAAAATAAATTTTAGATATTGAAATAAAAATTATTATAAGTAATATTGTGTAATTAATTTTTTATTATGAGTAATTATTTAAATTTGAAAAAGTAATTACAAAAATAATAAAAGAGTAAATAATTTTTTTATAATAAATAATTGTTTGAATTGAAGAAAGTAGTTACCAAAATGATAAAACTAAAAAAATATTTTTTATTATGAATAATTATTTTAATTTAAAAGATAGTAATTAAGAGGGGGTAAAATTGAAAAAAAAGAAAGAAAGACACCAAATAGGTGTATCCTATTTATTTTGCACATTATAAGTAATAAACATATATTTTGACTCAATTTTTTTTGTTTATATTTGTATACTTTTTTTTAATAAGTTTTTATTCAAATTTCCTTTTTATTGTGATTTTATGTTTTATTTGTCTCATGTTTATTTTTGCACGAAAAGAAGAGATTCTTTTTTTTTTTCAAAACTGGAATAAGGATTCTTATGTTAGAAAAAATTACTCAAATAATACTATTAATAATAAAAATATAAAATGATATAATAACAATTATTAAATCAATAATAATACTAAGATATATATATATATATATATATATATATATATATATATAAAACAATGAATATTAATCAGAGATCAACAATAATAACAATAATAAATAAAAGATAAAAGGTAAGAAATAGAAATATCATGGGTTTAGGCACGCATAGCGCTATCCTTAGAGAGAAAACGTCCATACTGCACAGGGCTAAACAAATATATCAATACACAATCATATGTGTTTCTTATCATATGCGTTTCTCTCCCAAGATACAACAACCCATCAGATCAATCGAGTGCAGCGAAGGATCTTCGAACCTTATGAATACCACTGTCTTAAAGATAATATAGAGAAGAAATGAAAGAATAACACTTTTAAGAAAAACTCTAGTGTTTATTGTCTATGTTGTTGTTGTTGTATCTTTCCTCATGCACCTAGGTGGTATTTATAGGTAGAAAAGGGAGACAAAGAAGTAAATAGTAATAAGAATATAACCGTTAGCCATAAAAAACATTAACCCATAAATTAAAGGTCTATAAAAACATGAGTAACAATAGAATTTTTATTTTAATTATTTTATTTTTTAAATTATATTAAAATATTTCTAACAATCCCCTACATAATTTAATAAAATAAAACAAAAATATATTATCTTTTAAAACAAAATATTGTAGTTCAGTGTAAGGAACCTTTTGGGTCTAACCCTTACACCTAGTACTTATAAACTTCCACACGAGAAAATAACACATACAATATTGGTGTTCATTATAGGTTCTAATCATTGGGTGCACGTTACGACCTTGTGCATGTATCTTGTTTCATGAATGTCACTTAGAGACTTGCCCATGTCTCACAATGGCGGCCCACCATCACACTCACTAGGTAAACCCTCAAAGGGTGGTTTGTGACTCACACCCCTACAATAATTGTCATTGGGTTTATTAAGAGGTATTTTATAAAATAATGCACATACCTCAACCATTAGGTTTATTAAGAGGTATTTTATAAAATACGCATAATAATGCACATACCTCAACCTTATTATTGCCACAATTTATAGTACACATCGCCATAGGAATGAGACATAAAATTTAATCAAATTATTTGGTGTACTTTAGTCAACAACAACTTCGTTGTTACCCATTGAACTCCATTCCATGAGATCACCATTCATGTGGAAATAGGTGTCCAATGTTGCAACTAATTTATGGGCTATAGTCTCATTCCCCTCGACGACTTAAATTCTTGTTGTTGATGCATCAACCCTTTGATAAGCAGATCTGCAATATTTCTTTTTTACCTGACAAAGTCAAGAGAGATAATCATGATTAATGAAGTTTCTAATACATTTGTCTCTCATTCTAATATGTCAATTTTTCATTAACATTTTTACTAAAAAAAAAAATTTAAATATAACAATTTAATTGTCAGGATGAATTGGAAAAAGGAATAATTTATGCTTGCAAGGTAGATCATGACAACAACTTTTTAACATATTTCCATGATAGGGCACCTTCATCCAAGGTTAAAACATAACCATAACCAATATTTGATATTTTGCCACTAGAATCAATATCGAATTCACATTAATATATATCATTCAATAATCTAAAAAAAAAATGGACATATTGCCATAACTAGACACAAATAATATTACATTAGATGACAAACAGTGAGGTATATATTCATGCATTTTATAATATATAACCAAGATTTTTTTATTAACAGGTATGTTACCATTGCAAGACACCCCCACACTTTGAAATATTTTAAATATGGTTCTTTTTTCTTTCATAACTCATAACAAGTTTTAACACAACCTTTTGTGTTCAAAATATGGTAAGCAATATATAAAATTTCACTAATATAATGTTAGGCAAGCTAGAACTTGTAGAATAACATTTACTATATCAAAGCATTTTTCTTTCTTTCTTTCACTGCACCATTATATTAACACCATACACTATATAAAGATGTTACTTAATGAATAATACCATGAATTTTACATAAAAACACTCATTTGTAAAGACATGTATCATCACTTCTCTATTTAATTAATTTTGTACCTCAAAATTTCATAATTTGAATGGTCTCTAACCAAAATTTCTCAATATATAACATGATATATAACATATTTATCAATGGTAAGAATAGACAATATTAAAGCATAAATTAATATAACAACAAAAACATTATCTATAGACATCACAAAAAATTATTCAATGAGCAGGAATTTCATTTATTCATAATTTCATTTATTGTTACCAATAGAAATAAAAACACTTATACACATAAGATTTTAGGCTTAGTTGAAATTGATTTAATTATAACCATAAGAAACACTCATAACATGTGTTTTCTGTCTTCAACTATATTGTTTTTAATTTAGAAATGAATACAAACGAGTAATCAAAAATAGAAATAACAAGAACTTATTTTTCTCTCTAAGAATGTTAGAAAAAGATTACTCAAATAATACTATTAATAATAAAAATATAAAATGATATAATAGCAATTATTAAATCAATAATAATACTAAGACATATATATAAAACAATGAATATTAATCAGAGATTAACAATAATAACAATAATAAATAAAAGATAAAAGGTAAGAAATAGAAATATCATGGGTTGAGGCACGCATAGCGCTATCCTTAGAGAGAAAACGCCCATACTGCACAGGGCTAAACAAATATATCAATACACACTCATATGTGTTTCTTATCATATGTGTTTCTCTCCCTAGATACAATAACCCGTCAGATCAATCGAGTGCAGCGAAGGATCTTCGAACCTTATGAACACCATTGTCTTAAAGATAATATAGAGAAAAAAAGGAAAGAATAACACTTTTAAGAAAAAACTCTAGTGTTTATTGTCTCTGTTGTTGTTGTTGTTGTATCTTTCCCCATGCACCTAGGTGGTATTTATAGGTAGAAAAGGGAGAGAAAGGAGTAAATAGTAATAAGAATATAGCCGTTAGCCATAAAAAACATTAACCCATAAATTAAAGGTCTATAAAATCATGAGTAACAGTAGAATTTGTATTTTAATTATTTTATTTTTTAAATTATATTAAAATATTTCTAATATCTTCTTGAAGCAAAACATCTAATCAATTAAGTAAGTGTTACTCTTACATAAGCAGCCTAAGAGAGAGATTCTTGCTTAAGTGCATCTTAAGGACACTTAAGCAAGAGACATGTGGTATCCACACTTTATTTCAACAATCATTAGGACTATGTGAACATTCTTCACTCTTGTCTCGACTACTACTTGACCTAAGAAGACACTCTATGAGTGAGCAGTAAAAAAAAATACAACTTCAAATGTTATATATTTAGGGTTTGGTGATATACAACCTTGCATCTCAAGGGTAATTCTTCCATTAATTCTCGGAAGACCTAATCTTATGTCAATGAGACATGCACATGAATATATTTGTGTACTTTGAGCTTTTAGTTTTGCCTTTAGTGTTTATGTCAATTTGAAATAGGGATGGCAAAGCACATAGGGTTTGAGTTTCATTCACATCCCCATCCTTGCAATAAATTATATCCACATCTCCATTTCAAAAGTTAACGAGTATACAATTTTTTCCATCCTCATTCCCGACGGGTATACCTATATACTCATACTCATACCCACCTTTTTACGATTCTAAATATTAATTAATTCATTTCTATAAACAATTATAGCAAAAAAAATCATAATATTGTCAAAATATTCAATATTAAAAGAATATATTCTCTTTTCTTCAAGATATCACACATTAAGAAAATATTATAGTTGTATAAATGTACTTTCTTTCTCTAAATTATAATGAGACATCTTTTCTTATACTACAAATAATTTATAATATACCACTAGAAATTGCACAAATAACCTAATTCAACATATAATAATTCAAATTTAAAGATAGATCTTTTGAAGTTCAATATAGTTGAATGGTTATAAAAAAATATTTATTACAATTAATTATTAATTATTGCAAATGAAACATATATATATATATATATATATATATATATATATATATAGTTGTGGTATGATATGATAAGATGAAAAATACTTTGGAGACCTCATAAAACTTGTCAGAGATATCGAACCATTGAAAAATAATGAAAATTGTTTAAACAAAACAAAGGTTCTTCAAATGAAAAAAAAAAGATCAAAGACAATAAAGAATATGATAAGTTTTTTTAATGTTATATAAGGGTTTATGCAATTGAACACTTGAGATTAAAAAATATTCTCATGTAACAAAAATAAATAATAAATAATATATATTAAAAAGGAGTATAGATAATCAAAAGTATGACACAAAAATTATTTGATTCAATGAAATTGAGAATACTCATTCGAACATAACAATACATAAAGGAAAAAATGTGTTATTAAGATTTTGATAAAAGAAAAAATACCCCTAATTAAACTTTTTATATATAAAACAAGCCAAACAATAGAGAGATCAAGAAAAAAATGTGTAGCCAAAGAAACAAAAAGAGTATTACAAAACTAAGGACCAAGAAAAGAATATATATATATATATGAACAAGCCAAACAATAGAGAGATCAAGAAAAAAATGTGTAGTCAAAGAAACAAAAAGAGTATTACAAAACTAAGGACCAAGAAAAGAATATATATATGTGTGTGTGTGAGGATATGTACATATTATAACTTAAATAATATAATTAATTTCTTATTAAATTAAAATAAACTACAATTAAAATATTTAACATGAAAAATAGGGAATTATATTGAAAAGATAATAAAATCAATCCTTGATAGCATTTTATTATTAGTTGAAATATTTGCACGGTTTGTTTACTTTTTTTGTGATAAAGATACTAAAATTATTATTACAATAGAGGTTGTATATAGGTATTTTTTAAAATTTCTATAAATTATTTAAATTTCAAAGTAATAATAGAAATAATAAAATAAAAATAAATATATATATATATATATATATATATATATATATATATATATTAATAAATTAAATTTTAGTTATTGAAATAAAAAGTATTATAAGTAAATATTGTGTAAATATTTTTTTTATTATAAATAATTATTTAAATTTGAAAAAAGTAGTTACTAAAATTATCAAAGCATAAATAATTTTTTTATAATAAATAATTATTTGAATTGAAGAAAGTAGTTACTAAAATCATAAATCTTAAATTAGTTTTTTATTATGAATAATTATTTAAGTTTAAAAGGTAGTAATTAAGAGGATAAAATTAAAAAAAAAATAAAAGAGAACACAATGTATCATGTTTATATATAGTTATTGATTATTGATAATTATAAAAGTATATATAAATAATTTTATAATTTTACTAGTTTTAAACACGTGTATTCGCACATGTTGGTATTTTTTTGTATGTTTATCATTGATGGAAGAAATAATAAATATTTAAGTTTATATTTAATTTTTGAATATAATTAACTTGAAAAATATTTATAGGTTTAGAAAGTCAATATGTCTATAAAAATATACATAATAGACTTTATAAAAATACAAAGGATAAAACACGTGCAAAAATAAAAGCAGAATCTCTAAAAAATAAAGGATATGTAGAAATATGTAGAATAAAGTCGGTAAAAATACAAATCAATGTATGAACAAACTGGTCTAATGTGTATTGTTATACTTGTCCAATCAATGTATTGACAAACTTATCTAATATGTGTTGTTGGACTTGTCTAATCAGTATATGAACAAACTTATCTAATGTATATTACAAGACTTGTCTAACCAGAGAATGAATAGACTAATGTGTATTAATAGACTCATCTAATATGTGTATGAGCAAACTCACCTAACGTATATGGTTAGACTCGTCTAATTAATATATGGACAAACTTGTCTAATGTGTGTTGTATGACTCATTTGATTAGTGTATAGACGTACTCATCTAATGTGTATTCTAATATTCATATAACCAATGTATGAAATGACTCATCTAATGTTTTATGCTATACTCATCTAATTAGTATATGTACAGACTCGTCTATTGTGTATTGCTAGACCCGTAAAATATTTTTCGCTATACTCATCTAATCAATGTATGAACATGGTCATCTAATGTGTATTGTAAGATTCATCTAATTAGTGAATGAACAAACTTGGCTAATGTCTATTAATAAACTCGTCAAATTTGTGTGTGGAAAGACTTGTCTAATGTATATTTCTAAAGTCGTCTAATCAATATATAAATGACTTATATAACGTGTATTGTTAGACTCGTTTAATCAATACATTGACAAACTCGTCTAATTTTTTTTCTTTACTAATCTAATCTATGTATTCCTAGACTTGTCTACCAATTTTCGTTATACTCGTCTAATCAATGTATGGAATGAATTTTCTAATATATTTTGTTTTACTTGTCTAGTTACTATAAGAATAGTCTTGTCTAATGTGTATTGTTAGACTCATCTAATTAATACATCAACAGACTTGTCTAATATGTTAGACTTGAGTCTTTTTGTTATATTCCTCTAATCGGTGTATAGAAAGACTTGTATGATGTGTATTGTTAAACTCGTCTAATCAATACATCAACAAACTTGTCTAATATGTATTGCTAGACTTATCTAATCAATATAACAACACACTCATACAACGTGTGTTGCTAGACTCATCTAATTAGTATATTCAGACTCGTGTAATGTGTATTACAAGATTCTTCTAATTAGTGAGTAGACAAACTTGTCTAATGTCTATTAATAGACTTGTCTAATATGTGCATAGACAAACTTGTCTAGTGTATATAACTAAACTTGTATAATCATTGTATAGACATTTGTCTAGTGTATGTTGCTAGACTCGTTTAATTAGTGTATGGACATAATCATCTAATCAATGTATGTGCAGATTTGTTTAGTGTGTATTGCAAAACTAGTTTAATCAATGAATGACCAAACTCGTCTAGTTTGTATTAATAGACTAGTATAATTTGTGTATGGACAAACTTATGCAATGTATATTGTTAGACTTGTCTTATCAATGTCTAGACATACTCGTTTAGTGTTTGTCGTTAAACTTACTTAATTAGTGCATGGACAAACTCGTCTAATGGATATTCTTAGATTCGTCTAATCAATATGTGAACGGTCCGTCTAATGTTATTTCCTATACTTAATGATTGAATGGAAATACTCATCTAAAGAGTATTGTTAAACTTGTGTAATCAGTGCCTCAACAACCTCATTTAATATTTTTTGTTATACTTGTTTAATCAATGTATTCTTAAACTCTTCTGATCAATGTATGAAATGACTCATCTAATGTTTTTTGTTATTCTCGTCTAATTAATGTATCGATAAACTCTTTTATTGTGTATTCATTGACTCTTCTAATGATTTTTGTTATACTCATATAATCAATGTATTTACAAACTTGTATACTTTTTTTTATTATATTCATCTAATTAATGTATGGAGAGAATAAGAATGGCAAAAATACTCGTGCCCGTGGGTATTCGCAGATAAAATTCATGACAGATAGTTGGTATCCGTAGACATTTGCCACCCGCAAGTAGCGGATAACAGGTATTTTAATACTCACTTATAAGCAGGTCAAGTGCGGATATCATATTATCCATACTCGTGGGTACCCATTACCCGTAAAATATTAAAATTAAAATTAAAATTATTTTTATTAAGTTAAATTTAATTAAAATTAAAATTTATATTATATTATTATTACAATTGTAACGTCCTATTTTAATAGATAAATCTATTCAAATAAAACATCGTACATATTATAATATCCAAGGGTTCGAGACTTAAAGTATAAGGATTTCGCAACCATCCAAGTATTCAATAAAGAAAAACTAAGGCACACCATTGTACCCTTAACAAAACAGAAAGATTCAACAGATGACCAAAAACTTGCTCATAAGCGAGGGATTACAATATAATAATAACTCTTCAACGTGGGCTCAACAGCGACCCAACACTAAACCATGTCCAAGTAAGCTATAGCATCCCCGTTGCCACTACGATCACTAGGAGTTTCCAATCTGCTCAAATCAATAAATTGATGATCATCGCAAAAGAAGAAAACCACACACGAGACACACAAGCAAACAGAGAGGGTAAGCTAGAGTAAAAAGGTTATCATACAATTAAACATATGAATTCAAAGGTCGAGAACACATAAATCACTACACCATGTGATAACAACCAAGATGACTATAAGACTCATTTATCCGGATACATATAATTAGTCGGATTCACTGGATGTTTGCACTTGTGGTCGCCTCTACTACTCTACAGAGTCATTGCCAATGGGTTTCACCCTACCACGCACAAGATTAGCCTTCAAACATCTAAGACCATTATCTTGCCAAAGACTAGGGCCTCCTACTACTCTCACCACTTGAGTTAGTACGCTCTACATGAGACTAACTGACTCTTTAGAGTTTTAGGATGAAATCCTTACTTGAATCCTTACATAATTATATAATGAGGCACCACCACGAAACCTTATTAACGAGTTTGTGGAATTACGTCCTAACCATGAGGCGCCACCATGAGGCGCCACCATGAGCTCTCACCAAAAGGGTCACAGAATTACGTCCTAACCATGAGGCACCACCACGACCTCTCACCAAGAGGGTCATGGAATTACGTCCTAACCATGAGGCACCACCATGAGATCTCACCAAGAGATTCGTGGTATTACGTCCTAACTATGAGGCACCACTATGAGATCTCACCAAGAGATTCATGGAATTACGTCCTAAACCATACCAAAATCATGTCACACCAACCAAACATAAATTTATCATGCATACCAATCTCATGCCAATATTTATAACCAACCATTTAATCATGTTCCATACGAAATTCATACTAAGCTCATCAATTCAAATCCCAATACATCATGTAGAACATACAAGGCATTGATGAGTCATTATTTTCATCTGTTGGGTTTTATTGGGCCACTATTCCGAATATGGGTTAATTTCACATTATTTGGCATAATTTTTGTTTTTAATTATTTTTAGGTACTTGGGTGAAGCAATTTTGGAGCTTGGACATTAATCTTCAGATGAAGAGAGTTGTCACATCATTTCCACATAATTTTCATGTCATTTCCACGTCATCTAAGTGAATGGGCCAACATTTGAAGCTTAATGGTGGCATTTTTTTAATTTTGAGTGGCAAAATGACATTTTTGTAAATAGTAGTGGCAGAATTGATTTGACCATAAGATTTTTAGGTCTTTTGTAGTAGCAGCCGAGCTTCTTCTTCTCCAACCTCCATTTTTGCATTTTAAGCTTTGGTGGATGACCATGGAGGTGCCTTCTTTAATTTTTCATGTTTTAGCACTCATTTTTACCATTTTTATGTGCATTTGACATCACCCACTATGGGTTATACGTTTTGAATTCATTTGCTAGCTTGGACATCTCATTTTGTGAATTGTATTGACTTGGAACAACACCCATTGATGGGGTTTTCGGTTTTTATACCACAACAATGTTTTTCGTTCAATTGAAGCCTTGAAATTTCTCTTTTGATGTTGAAATCGCGTTTGGATAATACCCAAGTTAGGGTTTGATGTTCTGTTATCGTGATTCCCGTTTTGAAGGGCTTGTAAGCTCCATTTTCATATTTAGCTAAGCTTTTTGTATTGATTCCTTGAAGAAATTGAAATGAAACCATGAGATTGTTTATCATTTTTGGGTTGTGTTCAGATTTACTCTTATTCAGGTTGCATTTTCATGATAAAATGCGTTTTAGATGCATGCTTAATCTCAAATTCGTGTTTTGTCCACATTAAGGACTCATATTCATGCTAAATCTACAATTTTGTGAATTAAATTTTGTGCGAATCCATCAAAACCACCCCCCTTTTGGTGTTGTGTTTAATTATGGAAATTAAGTTGTGGACAAAAATATTGGTCGTTAGGAGACGACTTGGTTCAACTTTCACATACTACATTTAATATGTATTAATTTGGTGAGACTACTCTCGCTCAAGCGAGTGGCCTTCGCTTAGGCGAGCCCTCGAACCAGAAAGAAAAGTGGGTTGCAGGTGTTCTCGCTAAGGCGAGGGCTCCTCGCTTAAGTGAGAGCTTTTCATTTTGAGCAACCAACAGCTTGCGTGGGCGAGATCAGCAGAACCTCCCCTGCTCTCAAGCGTACCAAGCCAGATCCAATCACATTAACAGCACAGAAAATGTATTTTCATACGACAAACAACATGAATCAAGCATCCATTACGTAAAACAGGCCAAGCATGCGAAAATGACTTAAAATAGCGAAACCCTAGCTTCCCTTACCTAGAAAATGCTAGCTAAAGACTTCGACACCTAAGCCAACGAGCACAACAGCCCCATGAGCATATTCGAGAGCTGGGAACAATGGCACAAGAAAACTAGGTTATCAAATTGCACCTCTATTGGAATCACAAAACAGAGCTTAGAAAAAGAGAGGGTATGGGTTGATAAGCAACTTACGTGGAATAAAATGGGAGTTTTTCTAGCTCAATGAAGAGTGGGAGCCAAACTCTAGCAGAGCTCACGTAGAAGCAAATGGAGAGTGGATAGGAAATTGTTTTTCTGAAAAGTGGCAGAATGAGGGGAGGTTAAGGCTAATTTATGGGTTTTGGGCACCCTATGGGCCAGCCTTAGGCCTAATTGTAAGACCCGTGAAAAATTAATTAATTAATTAATTAAATAATTAATTTATAAATGCGGGTAGTGAGAGCCTTTATGGCATTTAATTCTGACTTGTATGACGTGGGAAAGTACTAGCTCAAGTGGTTGAGAGTACTTGTTTGTGCGAGAGGACTTGGGTTTGAGTCATATGTATGGCAACTATATGTTGTTGACTTATTATTATTTTCATAATATGATTGATCATGTGGAGTGATAAGGTAACCCTATATTTATAGGAATTGTCACGAAACATAAATTGCTTGAGTGGTTGTCCATTGATTTGGTGATGAGAATGGTATGGGTTTGAACTTTGGTGAACCCAAATTTAACTCTCTTTTTGCTAAAAATTAGTTGTGACATGAATATGAAAGGGTAGCGAAAACCCTAGCAGAAGGGGCAGCCAAGAGGGGCTGAAAAACAACTAAATAATGGCCCTTAAATAACAATTAACCTCATCATTAAACTTATTTTCGTTTTAACACATTAACATGTCTTTAAGACCCCTATAAAAGCCAAATTGGGAGAGAATAGACAGGAACTGTGAGGTTGAGTGTGCAAAGAAAAGCTGATTTAGGAAGGAATCAAAGGGAGGACATTGATGCTCAAGGGAAGACTCATAATTTAAACTCTAAGCAAAGGAAATTCCAGGTTAGGGAGGTGAACCCGAATTTTCGTATTGTTGTTTTGTGCACATGATTTTGATGATTGTAGGCCATGAAATTCGTGCTATATATGATGTGAATTAGGGGTTGACGTGTTTCGATATTGTTTGATCGAAATTCTTACCCAATTGTAAGAATATGATGGGTTTCTGCACTGTCTATGTTGTTATGGTTCAAACTTGGATTTTGGGGACTATATTGGGTCTAAATTATGTTCATATGTTGGTGCACTATTTTCAATTGTTTGGTATGGATTAGAATGCGGTTTAGACATTGTTGTTGGTGTTTGCGTGCGTAGACAGGGTAGAAGTCTGCTATTCTCGCTCAAGCGAGCTAGGCTCGCCTAGGCGAAAATAGCAAAGACTCGAACCTGTTTCTGTTCGAGCGTCTCGCTCAAGCGGAGGATTTTGGTTTTGGGCGACAAGTCATCTCGCTTAAGCAAGAACTTGTGAGTGTTGGGTGGTTCTGCTTGAGCGTCTCGCTCAAGCGTGAAACTCTGTTCTGGGCGAAAGAGCGTCTCGCTCAGGCGAGATTCCCTCGCCTAAGCGAGAATTCGAGAAATGTTGTGTGGTATGTTTGACTTTCCGCCTAGGCGAGAGACTTGATTCCTAGATGAAGGGTGGTCTCGTCCAAGCGTGAAAGGCTCGCCACAACGAGAGTTCGAGGATTTTTTATGCAAGGTGCTCGCTCAGGCGAGAGAGCCTAGCTTAAGCGAGATAGGTTTGGGGTGCTTGGGCGAAGGCTTCTAGCTTAAGCGAAGAACATTGAAATTTGGTGTTCTTAGTTAGGTGATAAAGTTGTAGTGGAAGGGTTTATGCTTGATTCGTGATACGTGGTCTACAAGGCTTCTATGATACCTCAAAGGTGGGTTTGCTGGTGTTCCTTGAGTTGTAGCTCGGAACATATCCCTTGAGTTGTGGCTCAAGATGGGGGTTAAGCACGTGGTCTTTCTTGAGTTGTGGCTCGGAATAACATCTCTTGAGTTGTGGCTCGGGATGACGGATGAACATGAGGAACTCTTGAGTTGTGGCTCGGGTTGGTGAGTGTGTTGGTTGTGGCCCGCACGGATGGGTCCAAATAGATTGCCCTCCTCAGTAATTAGCTGACGAGTTTGGTATTTTTGGGACGTTACGAACTATGTTCGTATTGGGAATGCCACCTGGCATTACGGTGTGTGATCCGTAGCATGGTTTTCTGCACATGCTCTATCGGTTGTGGTTGATAGGTATGGCAGCAAGACATGTTGAGGTACTCACTAGAAGACATAGAACACAGTTAACATGGTTGTGGCCATGTGGAACGAATGATGGAATTTCCTTGATGTGAGTTTGATATCCAAACATGGTTGTGGCCATGTAGGATGAAAGGATGGAATTCCTTGATGTGATCTTGATATCAAAACATGGTTGTGGCCATGTAGGAAGAAATAGGGGGCGGGGGGAATTCCTTTAATGTGTTTTGTTATAAGTATTTGAATAATATATATATGTTTATTATGTTAGCTCACCCTATCTGCTTGTGTTTGGCGACTCCCGTGTACGCGGTACACGGGAGCATATGATTTTGCAAGTGAATATGGTGATGCTTAGAGCCAGAATGGAGCTAGCATGGGAGAAGATTTTTTATCAAAGCTTTTATATTTTTATGATTTCAAATAAATTGTAATCCTTTTTTATTACTAGACTTTTGGATAATTATAATAGTATTTATATTTATGGATTTTGGATTATTATTGAGGTAATAAAAGTTTTAAATTTCCCGCGTTTTGGAAAAAAATATTATCATAAATGCGATTTATACTTATATCCCTATTTTAATTTTTTAAATCCGTAATATCCGGATGAGATGTTACACTAACCATGAGGCACCTCCATGAGCTCTCACCAAGAGGGTCATGGAATTACGTCTTAACCATGAGATATCACCAAGAGATTCATGGAATAATGTCCTAAACCATACCAAAATCATGTCACACCAACTAAACATAAATTTATTATGCATAACAATCTCATGTCAATATTTATAACCAACCATTTAATCATGTTCCATACGAAATTCATACCAAGCTCATTAATTCAAATCCCAATACATCATGTAGAACATACAAGACATCATACTTGAACTGTTTATAACAATCAATCATTTGATCATTTGAAGCATACCTATATCCAACCAACTCTGCCCATCTTGCTCAAGTTAAAGAATTCTCGCTTAGACTAGAGGGATCCCTCGCTCAAGCTACCAGCTCTCGCCTGGACGAGACTGCATATAAAGGGCATGTTAAATATAAGTTATTCTTAAATAATTTATTAAATGATAAATTAAATAAAAATAATAATAAGATAAAATAAAAAATTAATAAAATAGTATAAAGATATATTTTATTTTTAGGATAAATATGTTAAAAAATAAAATAAATAGATTAAAAAGTAGAATAACTTTCTTTGCATATGTGGTAACAAAATAAATATAAATAAAAACTAAAATTAACAATACTGCAGATATTTTTATTTATTTTGTACTTTTTTTATTATTGGTAGGCAGTTATTTTAGTTTAAAAAAAGTGGTTAAGTCCAACAAAAATGTCAAATAAAGAAAGAGTTAAACTTAAAACAGTTCTTTAAGGTCAAAAAAGACAATTGAAGGATAAAATTGAAAACAAAATTGTATAAATTATAAAGAAAAATCCCTTTTCCATAATGGTATAAATATCTCTATCTTTTTATTTCTTAATTTGAATAATTTGATTTATCTTTACTCTTTTATTCTAAGGAAAAGTTTATTATACTGATTAGATACTTAGATTTTTTTTTGTCATTTATTACTTACGATAAATGACATATTTATTAAAAAAAATTGCCAATAAACATACAACATCATGTGAATTTTTTCTATTGAATTAATTATATTTTTATATTGTTATGTTAATTAGTATAAATGGATTGAAATTAAATGTCTAATCCTTTAAAACTTTTATACCTCTACATTGAAGATATTAATATGTATGTAGATGAAATTTGTAAAATATTAACCTCAACTGTTTCGCTTCCTCAAATATATCATTAATAAAAATTACAAAATTTAAAATAAAATTTGATTTCTATTTTATTAAAATATCAGCAAACAAGAAAATACTATATTACATAACTCTCACACAGCTTACCAATAAAATAATATATTGGAAAAAAAAAAAAACTCTAAGTTTCTCATACTTTTCACTCCTTCTCCATAAAAACTTAATCTTTAAAACTTTCTCTATTGTTCGTTGACTCCCGATTGGTTCTATTAAAACTCTCCCATAAACATTGTCTTCCAATATATCTATAAGCCTTATAAAATATAACATTTTATTCTTATTTTTTATTATCTAATAATATCTCAAAATATCTCTTAATTTGTAACAATATAACAATAACAATACCCAACAGTATTAACTAATATCTAACGATATTTATCTTTTTAATTAAATAATTATTTACTAAATCTTATTCTCTTAAAATATTATTAAAAAATTTTAAATTATAATTATTAAACAATTTCATCTTTTACTTAAAATATTTAATCATATTTATACACTAATTATTAAAATTTATAGGATGTCGAAAAAAAAAAACTATAACAATCATAGATACAAATCCAAAGCTTTACGAATTTGGAAAATATTTTTGTGAAATATAGTAGTATTAGTTTAATAATAAAAATACGATTTGTAATATATTATAATTATAATTTTGAATAACTTTAGGTGATAGGACTTTTAACTTGAATATAATATTTTATTTAATATAAAATGATTATTGAATAACTATACTATAATAATATAAAAAATTATTACTAAGTTAAATGAAGTTGTTATCTAACTATATATTTAAATGAAGGCTCGGAGTATTAGCACACTAACTTATCACGAATAAAAAAACATCAATCATTTGAACATACTATCCTTTTATCTAATCTTTTATAACTATAATATTTCATATAATATTTTGCTCCTGGATTTAACCACTATACATTCAGATAAAGAAAGCACATTAATGAACATTAATTATAGAAATTAAATAATCATAATTAAATATAAATTTTGTTAAGTATGCCTTTACTTTACTATAATTTTAATTTGTTTTTTTTTTCTAATCAATGGCATTAATATTTTCTTATAACGTGTAACCAAAAGGGGCGATAACTTTCTAGACAAGTAATGAATAACTACAATAAGTTTACATCATAGTTTAAATTATTTTGAGAAATATAAACATATAGTTTATGTATTAAAAAACTATTCATTATAAATTTGAGTACGCAAAAAAACATTTATTTTTTCTTAACCTTTTAACATTTTTTTTTCTTCTAAATCTAAAAAACATTTATTTATTTTTTTCTTAACCTAAACAAAGATTTGTTCTGTTGAAGCATACTAGTGTAATATCTATAGTAGTTGGTACTATTATAAGCCCTTTTCTGGGAGTGTTGGAGTGGCTTTTCGTTTGCACTTGGGTGGTACCTCTCTCTACTCGTGTTGTGGGGGTTCAGTTCAGCCTTTGATTCTATGGATCTTCACGAAAACCCCCAGAATTCTGGGATGAAGAAACGAAAGCCGGAGCAGGTACCATCTCACAATTCTCCTAAAAAAGATTTGTTTTTTTTCATATGTTTTTTTGTTTGGAATTTGGTGCAATCGTTTGTATCAGTCATGTTTATTCTTGCTTTGATCACGGGTAAAGTTTGTTTTTTTTATGGGCTTATGATCTTGTTCGTCTTGTGTCTTCCTTTTGGATTTTGACCTTCCTCTTGATCGTTGGAATTTTATAAACTCACCCATCGTTGGAATTTTATAAACTCACCCTTATTCGTGTTCTTTCTGATGAAATATGTTTTTTTTTATACCCTCTTTTCTTCGTTTGTTCTCCTGGTTTTATTTTTTTTTTTTTGTTTTACGTTTCACGTTATCCCACCTCAGGTGTGTTGATTTGTGGTTGTTGTGCAACTCAACAATAGAAACCTCGCCATTGAATTTTACAGCGAAATTAACTAATGTGGGGGTGGAACAATGCTTAAAATGCCATAAAACCCCCTCTTTTTTTGTAAGGATTCGACCATCAGCCTATGTTACCTTTGAAAATAGCCAACAGACTGACCTTGGAAATGCGTTTGTTAGTGCTTTTGATTTGGAAGTATGGAAGTATCTGTTGAGTTTTTGTATTACATTTATATTACTGCCATGAAAAACCATGAACCCTGTCTTTTTGTTTGAAGGCCATTTAGACAGGTCTTTACATTTTGGGTATGATCCTATTCTGAACAACTAGTTGGTACATCTTAAATTCATAGATAAGGGTTTGTCTCCCCCTAAAATTAGTTAGTTTGATAAACACTCTCAAAACTAGTTGTCAAGGGAGGAAACCCAATCCACTAAGTTCACAGAACATCCTATACTACTCAATGTGAGACTTAAGCACCTCATAATTTCTAAGTCCCTATAAGAGTTGAGTTCATAACCTATCAATACCTGTAGGTGAATCTTAAGCATGCCTACAGTTTAGTAATAGAAAGTTCTTAAATCTTCCAACAGAGTAAGAAACCTTGTGACATGGTGGCTTACTGCTTGACTTACTAATTTTACATTGATGTGCAAAGTCAAATCGTGTGTCAATCTTGCATGTTATATTATGATGGGTTAGTTTTGACGTGATTGAGGTTGAAAGAGAAAACATTTATTGAGTGAAAAAGGGTGTGTGTGTGGGTGGGAGGAGAGTATAATGAACAGGTTGAAATATGTGACAGTGTAAGACTATTAAGTTATCCTGACTCTTTTTGGTGATGAGCGCACGTGCTTAGAATGACCTTTTGCTCTATGTGAATTTTAAGTATTTTTTTAATCATTTGCAGGATGATGCTTTGATCAGTAATCATGGAAATTCTATGAGTGTAGGAGAGTCATCTGGGAGTGGTGATCTCTGCAAAAGTTCTACCTCAGGATCACTGAATTCAAACAATCAAAATGGTTCCAATTCTGACATTTCATGTCAAGAAGATGAGGATATGATTGATGATGATGACGCAGATATGATTGATGATGATGATGCAGATGAAGATGCTGATTATGCTTTTAGCTACAATGACGATATTTATGAAGACAATTATTCAAGTATGCAGGATCATTTTGACAATGTGGATTTACCTCCTGGGGTGGAAGCATCACTGCCTTGGTTGAAGGACATTTCTTCTAGTGATGTCAAGCAGGCTGTGACCTTTCCCCGTGCAGAATCTAGTTCAAAGGGAAAAGTGGATGAAATTGATGATATGGTCGTACAGAAGTTTCAACAATTCAAGCAATTTGATACTGTTGATTCTTTTCCTGAACATCACTATGATAAGGAGGGAACTTCAGAGTCTCAGGTGATAAATATTGTGAAATATTTTTGGGCGATAGGTTGTATATACAGGACATATATATTTATAGTTATGAACTAATGATACATGAGCATCTCACAACTCCAAACACATTCACAGTAATTATTTCTTTCTATGTCTCTCTTCCTATCGCATAATATCATCTATCATTCATACACTTCTCTTTTTATTTCTCTAGCTTTCTACCCACTATTTCCCATACTTTTAATCAACTGATGGAATAGAATATTGCTTTTCTAAAATGATACAGAAACCTAAAAATTGGGCCAAAAAGATCCTGGAGGAATGGAAAATTTTAGAGGAAAATCTGCCTGGTAAAATCTCTTTCTCTCATTAGAAAAGTTTTTCTTTATCCTTTATATGTAAGATGATATTTGCTCATGTTTTCTCTAGAGATTTATTATTTGAGGTGTCTTCCTATTGCATTTTTTTCAATCCAGTTTTTCTAATAACAATTGCCATCCTTAAAATCTATTTTGGAAGAAAGGTAAATAATCGTTTAACTTCTTTTCTTACAATCAATCCTTTTATCATTGTGGTGAAATTGAAATTATTCTGTATGATTATTTGCTTTCATTTTCAGATACAATCTTTGTGAGAGTTAGTGAATCAAAGATGGAGCTTCTAAGGGTTGTCATCATTGGACCTCAAGGCACACCATATCATGATGGTCTTTTCTTTTTTGATTGCCTCTTTCCTTCTAACTATCCTGGGGTTCCACCGGTATGTATCATCAATGTTTAACATGTTTTCAGGTGTCTTATGCTGTGTATAATGTAAAACTTATTATCTTCTGCAGAAAGTTTACTACCACTCAGGTGGCCTAAGACTAAATCCAAATCTATATGAATGTGGAAAAGTGTGCCTTAGTCTTCTGGGAACTTGGCATGGTAAGAATAGTGAAAACTGGATTCCAGAAAAATCAACCATGCTACAAGTATTGGTTTCAATACAGGCTCTAATTCTAAATGAGAAGCCTTTCTTTAATGAGCCTGGATATTTATCATCATTTCCTGGTCCGGAGGGGCAAAGAAGATCTAAGGAGTACAACGAAAAGACATTTATTTATTCCTTGAAGACAATGATGTATACCCTGCGTAAACCTCCAAAGGTATGTAAACTAGAACAATATCTGATTCTGCATTCTTGGTTATGCCTTTGTCTTGATAGTTCGATATCTTTCCGACTGTTTTAATTTATATTTTTATTATTTATTAAAAAATGTTACCTTGTTTCCATTTTGCTTAATGTTTTCAATAGTTTGTACAAGAAAGAGTGATACCAGAAAATTGGACAGGGAAGATTGTCTAAGATAGCAAGGAAGGGGCAAAACTTGGTTTTGGGGTGTCATGGAGAAAACAAAATTAAAAAACCACTGGGCAGGAAAAGTAATGGGTGTTTGCTGTTGTGTAGTCTCCAAAAATTTCTTATGAACATGCTTCAATAAAAAATAAGAAAGCATTTATGCCAAATGCAGAAGCTCCAAATAAATACTTCAAGTGACAGATATGTAGTACTGCTGCGAATCAAGAATCTTTTTGCCACTGGCCAAAATCCATTGCAAGTATTATCAAGTAAAAAGAAAGAGCTAATGTGTAATTCGTTTTACAAATTGTGGAGCACTTGATAAACGGGAAATGCAGATTATTTCTGAATTGTCACTTTCCAACCTGTTTCATTGTTTTTGCTGACATAGGTCATTTGTAGGTTACTCTGTTATTTTCCTGAACGCAGTCAAACACCTGAATATGGCTAAATGATAATTGATCTCATGTATCTTAACGTTCCTTGTGGTGCAGCCCTTCGAGGATTTTGTTGCAGGGCATTTCCGAACCCGAGCATATTTCATACTGACAGCATGTAAATCATACGTGGAGGGGGCTCCGGTCGGGTCGGTTGTACATAATCTAGTTCCAAGTATTATTTCTACAACTCCGGCTAACGGCCAAAAGGAATTCGAGTCAGCTGTGAGTAGGATGATGAATACTCTTATTGCATTTTTCACCAAAAATGGCTCCAGAGACTGTGATGAGTTTCGATCTCCTGAGATTTATAACTTGTCTCCTGTGGCTACTGCAAACTTAGAGGTTTACAAGATAGAGTCTTCTGGCACAACAACATTGACCCAGGTGTGAATGTCCTTAGTATTTATTTATGCTGAGAATGGAGTGTAGTAGTGGGTACCTTTTTTTTCTCATACTTTTTTGTGGTGATTTTTATGTCCCACATGACCACCCTCGTTGCTGATTATATAACCCCTAGTTGTAAAGATTTACATCCTAGTCTTTAGCTTTTCCAAACATGGCTACTTGTTTCTTATAATTTGCATGTTTCTTTAATAAAATGTCAATAGTTTTGAGATTATCTTGTGGAGTGGGTGCTTTATTTCCAAAAAATTCATTCTCGGTTGGTTGGACAACACACTACCTAAATCCTCTGTAATATAAAGCATTGGATGGGGTGTGTGTTTATTTCTAAAACAATGTTTATTTTTTCATTTTTCTGTCTTTTTCTTCAAAATATGGGTTCTTAATTGTTTTTCTAAGTTAATTTTTCAATGATAACTCTATATACAGTTAAAAATTCCGACATTCTTATTGACTAAAAAAGTATGACATGATTTAAAATGAAGACCATCGCATCAGAATATAAATTAAACAGTCTTAGAAAATGCATAAATCTTAAATTTGTCAAAATAAACATTGTTAAGTTAATAGAACAACCTGAGTCATGTTCAGTTATGCTCGTGAGGAAAATCCAGTAAATGCTGGGAGCAGAGAACAACGTAAAACAAAAAAAACTAAATCCAATTTCCGTATATTTTCCTCTCACTATGCTTTTCAGATATGAAAAAAGGCAAAAGTTTTAAGCAGTTTTATTCAATGTTTCGAAATGTCAAAAATGTTATTTTTAATTACACCACCACTCTTCATTTTGATGGTATTACGGTGCATTTCACACTTTACACCATTCAAAAGTCTAAACTATCATTTCCCAATAATAATATAATTATTACAATGTAAAGAATATCAAACGGCATCCATACAAGCTAAGAAGTAAAGAAATGTTCAAATAAGATTCATGGCGGTGTATAGTTGGCATGAAAAGTAGCTTTAAGAAATTCTAAGTCAGGCTATATCAAGATATTCCCTAGTCAGCCATACCAAATACACCGGCTGCAACTAATTTAAACTCCCAAGTAACAATCTACATTTGCTTCCTCACGTGAGAATGGATTTTGTTTCTTACCACACATACCTGAGATTAAAAAGTATAAAGTTTAGAAGGGGAGAGAAGACCAATTTGACACAGTAATATCAATTACAACATGCACAGATATTCCATAGCAATTGAGAAGCTATAAAGTATAAGGCTGGATTTTCATGCTGGTGTAAAAACACTGCCATTGAGGAAACTACCAAAAGTTCCCAATGGCTAAACTTGCACTACATGCAGCTTTCCTTGAGCAATACATTAATGGAAAATCTTGAGCATTATATTATAAATTAGTAGACGTGAGTGGAAGTATTGTGTAGAAAGAATATATAATCCAACATTTACTTGCATATTCAGAACTGGAAATAGGACTAGATCGGATGATAAGATATAAAGGGATCTCAAAATTGTATATTGCTGCATAGCACTAGAAAGGATTTACATCAATTGGATTATAATAATATAAACATATAATCTCCACATGAAAGGGCTTTGCTTATTGTGGCTTGGCTTGGATCTCTAATTTACATCTATCGCAGTGAAGGAAGTTGGAGGAAAGGTATCAACTTTGAGTTTTTGAACAATGGTTATCATCTGATTATTGTAGAAATTTGTAAAGGTGCTATACATACATCTATGCTTCTTCCAAAATTTAACATAAAGCCTATAGTATGGTTGATAGAGACAAATGAAGGAAATTAGCGAAGCAAGAAGACAAGGGTTAAGCATTTTTGCTTTTTAAGAAAATGTAAATGAATACTGAAATGCCATGGTGTGCTGTTTGCTACCTGCATGTCAAATATTCTCTGCAGAGATATATGTAGTAGTCCTAAATAACAAGAATTAGCGCAATTAGAAGTGCTATTAACTAACTATATATATCATTATATCCCACTAAACTACCTGCATGTTAAGAAATGGCCAAATGCAATTTATGTTACTAATTAAGATGATTGATGAGAAGGGAAGAGATGCACTACCTCTTGAAGAACTGAGTAACATATCGAACGACAAAACACATTAATACAATCACCAAAATATCTGTAAAAAGCTTAGGAAATCCAACAAGCAGTACCACAGAAGACATGACAGCATATGAATTCAAGAAATCCCTTAATCTCTTGGTCATAATTCTAATATAGTTTCAGTTATCTTTCTAACCAAAGTACATGTAAACCACTATTGCTTACACTACGTTAGGAGTACGGGGAACACAAGTTTCCAACAATTGATGAATCCTAGTTGCATTTGCATAGTTCAAAGAAACCCCCACATAAATATCTAGAAATGATCAAAATTTGTGCATTTCAAGAGAACAAGAAAGAAAAAGACACATGAAAGAATTGAAATCCATTTAAAAGATAGTGTAATAAAGGATACTGAAAGTACAACGCTCCCACCAATCCAACATGTAGAGACCGAACGTCACATTGTAAAGGTAGATCTTGCGCTGAATCCAATTCATCTCTTCCTCAGCTGCATAAACAAATTTTTCTTTCTGGTTCAATCAGAATCAAGACAAATAACTCAAAAAATCATCACTAAAAGTATTTGAAATTGCTGTTAACATGCTCAAGAAAGGCAAAAAGTATTGACTATTAGCATGCAGTGCCATCATCTGTATTCCCTATTAACATTTTTTTACATACAGCCTCAAACAGTGCACTAATAATGGATACAAAAATTAACAATTTATAGCAATAAATGCATACTAATTCTTCTAAAAAGTTAAAGATTACACTGCATGAAAGAAACTCGTCTTTAGTAATAAAAAGTCCAAAAGGAGCACAAGGGAAAAAGATACTCAAAGGAATGAAGAAAAAATAAATAAATAAATAAATCAATTTAGAAATGGCTTCGAAACATAGAACGTTTTCAATAGAAATTAAGGGTGCGAAAATACACCTCAGAACGGCAAGAGCCTAGCATAAAGTATTCTGAACCAAACGCATCCTAACAAACACCCCCAAGCAACCCCATTTATTTCAACCCAAGAACCATGCAATTTCAAATCTAACAACAATAATGAGAGAACAGACTCATCAACACAAGCATCAAACTTCTTTCTAAAATTAATTAAAAAATCAATGGTCCAAAACAACAAGAATCATGAGGAAGTGAGATCTCGTTCCATGACTAGATCGGGGATCGATGTTCGTTACCTTAAGATAAAGATCAAGATACAAAGTTTGATGCGATTGCGGCGGTTTTGCGCTTCAGATAGCCAGGAATGGAACAGACAGCGAGAGGGAGGTCGAGCACGACCACCACCGTAATCTCGTCAACAAGAGAGAGAACTATGTAGGAAACTTACAATGAATAAATCACAAATGGTAATAATTTTTATGTTTTTTTTTATATAACTATGTTCGTTTTTTTTTTAATTTGTTCTGCTTTGTTTTTGTTTGGACTTTTATATTGTGATTGGACTTTTATATTTTAAGGTTGATCTTATTTTTATTAAAAATTAATTTTTTTTTAGTCTTGATTTCATTTTTTTAAATGTGTTTCGATTTGATATTTTTGTTAGGCTTAAATACATTTTTCATCCTTATTTTCGTAGCGTTTGTTGCGGATAAACCTCTTGACAGAATGTTTAAAATGGTCCTCATTTTGACCGAATGTTTAAAATGGTCCTTATTTTCGCATTCGTGTTTTATTTGGTCATTTTCTATGACGCCGTTTAAATTAGTAACAGAGCACGGTATAGGTGGCACTGGTTGTATTACGTTGCATTGAGTGTGTTACATGTATTGTACATGTGTAGTAATTTAGAAATCATGCAGAACATCACAACAATCCAAACAGAAACAAACCTCAAAATAGAATTACGAAAACCCTAACCCACGAGCAAACACAACCCAGAAAACCCTAAACCCACTTACCTCGTTGATGATGATTAACTGGAAAATTGAAATGAAGAGCGCGACTGCAATCCAACGATGAAATGGCAAGTATTAGTTATTTCCTCTACAAATTCAAGCTCAAGAAAGACGATGAAGAAATCGCCTCCAACGATGAAGAGCGCGACTGCAATCCAACTCAAGCCATAATTGTAAAATTTCTCCCAAATTGAAAAGTTAACGTTAATTAGCCATCTGTACAGTACACGTAACACACCCCAAAGCAACGTAATACAAACAGTGTCACTTGTACAATGCTTCGTAACTGATTTAAACAGCGTCACAAAAAGGACCAAATAAAACACGAATTGCGAAAATGAGGACCATTTTAAACATTCGGTAAAAATGAGGACCATTTTAAACATTCTGTCAAAATAAAGACCATCCGCAACAAACACTACGAAAATGAGGACGAAAAAGGTATTTAAGCCTTTTTGTTAATATAATAATAACGATATTAATTATGTGTTATGTGTCTGTTCTATGTTTTTTTTTTATTTCTTATATTTTTTTAAATTGTCACATGTCAAATGAGGGAAGGGTCTTTTCACATTATCACATGATAAAGATAATGTGACGTGATAGTGACAATGACAATGTTACATGTTATTGTTGAAATGTCATGTAAATGTGGTGGTGGGAGGGATAATGGTGGTAGTTATATGGGTGGTTGTTGTTTTAATGTGGTGGTTGTGAGTTTGGTGATGGAGGTTGTGGTTGTGATGATGGTGGTGGTGGTGTCGGTGACGATGGTGGTGGTGGTGGTGGCTATAGTGAAGGATTATGAAATGGAGGGGGAGGGTGATGAAGGAGTGGATGATGAGGGTCATGATGAATTGGAGGTTGATGATGATGATGAATTGAAGGGTGAGAATTTAAGTAAAATAGGAATTTATTTGAATAAAACACAAACAATCATAATTAAAACAGTCTACGTAATGTGAACAGTGTCAGCTGTACACTTTGCCGTTATCAATTTAAACGGCGTCAACGGACGAAATTGAACATAATTTAGCAACCTAAGACCAAATTGAATGTGAAAGAAAAACAAAGAAGGGACAAACTAAACAATCTGAAGTAAAACAATATTTAAACCTTTTTTTCATTTATGATCATTCATTTTACATGACCTAGCGATTCATGTTTGCATTATTGATTGGTCTTTCGAGAGAAGAACATAAGAACATTGGGACCATACATAAGGGAATGATGTTACTTTTAACTCAAAACCTTAATTATGTGTTTGGATGAAGTAATTCAAGAGGGTAATTCATTTGTTTGAAGAATTTGAAATTGTTTCAAGGAAAATGACATGTTTGGAAAAAGAAATTAACCTTATGTTTGGATAAGGGATTTCAAAAATTTCAAGAAATTGAAATACACGGTATTTAAATTACTTACAATTGAATTTTCTTCATTTATAAATAATTTGTTTGGATGGAGTAATTGAAATATCATAGATTTCAATTTTCTTATTTGGAGAAAATAATTTATTTTCTATTTTAAGGCAAACTCAACTCTATCTTTGAGCCTGAGTTGAGTTAGCTTAACCTTCGATCCTGGACAACTCGTCTTGACTTTTGGTTCGGGTCGACTCGCAAGGATTCAACTTGGGCTGACTAGGCCCGACTTTCGGCATAGGCCGACTCGGCTCGACCTTTGGCGTGAGTCAACTAGGCTCGACCTTCAACCCGACTTGCCTTAGCTCGTCCATTGGCCTGAGTTGACTTGGCTCAACCTTCGTGAGTGGAGTTAAAAGGAGTGGAATTTCAATTTCCATCCTTTTTGAGTGAATATCAAATTCTACTATTTTAATTATTTGAAATTCCTAAATTTCAATTTCCTTCTAATTTCCTCATTCAAACAAGTCAATTTTACTTCAAAGAATTTCAAATATTCAACATAAATGAATTACTTTATTAAATTGCCTCATCCAAACACACTATAAGTTAATGAATTTATGAGTTTTCCCATATATAATGTTCAACTTTTCTCATTTTTACTTAATATGAGATTTAGACTCACCTGGACTTTTCCACAATCTCCCACATGGTTATCAAACTCGCGAGTTAACTCGTTAACTTTGACGAGTTTATGTTCCTAGTCATGGCTTCTGAGTCAACTCGGAAGCAAACTCATTTTTCAACTACAAGTGGTAGAATCAGATGTAAAATCAATGGAGTCGTTTGAACTCACGAGTTTGTAGCAATTTGGCAAGTTCGAAAGAGGAAAATTTTGAAGACAAACAAAGCCGTTTGGAAGGGAAAACTCACCTGATTAGGGCTTCAATCTTTTGATATTAAGCTCCTTCTTCTTCGTTCTCCAGAGTTGCATCACCGACTTGTCATCGCGGCACTCTCTCTTGCCACTATGCTCGCCATCGACCATCATCTTGTAATCGTCCTTGGTTGCGTCACTCTGTGCAGAGCTCCCAAACAGAGCCATCGCCGAGGTCGACGTTGTTGTATCGCGTGAGCTTCTCCTTTTTAGAAAGGTCGCCACACCACTAAGAAGTTGCATTTCCCTCTCAGTAGAAGAAGTGTGGAGCAGCACGGAAGATGGGGATGAAAATTAGGGTTATTTATTTACTTTGGGGTAGAATGGGTATTAAAAATAATTAGTTATCTTTTTACTTTGGGGTAAAGTGGATATTAAAAGAAATTAGAGAGGTGCAAAAGAAATAAATGGGGGTGGAGGAAGTGGCAACCTCTCTCATGGACACACTCCACACTACAACTCATGCTTATTATCCGTTTTTTTTATTTATTTTGTAGTGAAATACTAAAATTAGATCATTATGTCTAGAAATGGATCAAATTAAGTGGATACTCATCCAAGTGCATCCTCATCTTATTTGTTTAAATTACTTTTAAGTTATATAATTTTGTGAACTTATTTGAATTGTTATTTATATAATTTTCTTTTTCATGTTAAGATAAACTCTTACGAGTTTATAAGGTAAACTCTTAAGAGTTTACGATATGAGCTTAATGGGCTTTCATGAGTTTATGTAAATTCTTGAGCTTGACGACCTTGACCTCTCTCTCTCTCAAATTCACATTGACACTTCCTCTTTGAGCTAATCACGAATACTCCTTCTTATATAAAAATTTATCTTAACAAAATAAACTTGCCTGATTAAAAAACTTTCGATATAAATACTTATTCGAGTCGGTTACCAACACAAACTTTAAGTTTCAATAACACTTATATGTCTTTCGAAGGAGATCATATGAAGAGACTATTCCAATAAGCTAAACTCTACCTACAGATAAAATTATCATAAACCCAAATGAGATTATGGATCATTCACGGTCAACTTTTTCATTTTAAAACTTACTCTTAGACTTGAATTTTGAAACAATAATTATATTGTGTTGACTTCTGATCATGATTTTATTTATTTATTTATATAAAAAAATGTATGAAATTTATTTAAATTGTTCAAAGGTGAACGAGTGTGTGTGTTTTGAGGTTCCAAGTGTTTAAACCTGAGTTTGAAGCTGAAAGTGTTGTGAGAAATGGAGATGAAAGAGAGTGAGTAATGGTGTGGTGTGATGAGAAGGAGAAGGAAGGAATGGATCCCCGTGCGATGCACGCTCGGGCCATACGATCGGAGAGCAAAGACCGTGCAGTGTGGAACAAACTCATAACAAACTACTCCAAATCAAACCTCTCTTCCTATGCCCGTTCCCTCTTCCATCATCTCCCTCGTCCTCCCAACGTCGTCTCATGGAGCGCTCTCATCTCCGGCCACTCCAACACTCTCTTCTCCCTCCGCCACTTCCTCGCCATGCTCCGCTACCCCACTCTCCCCAACCACCGCATTCTCGCTTCCCTCTTCGAATCCTGTGCCACCGTCTCCGCCCTGTCCTTCGCCCTCTCGCTCCACTCCCTTGCGTTTAAACTCGCCCTCGCCCGCAATCCCTTCACCGCCTCCTCCCTCCTCTCCCTCTACTCCAAGTTCCGCATGCCTTTCAGTGCCCGCAAAGTGTTCGACGATATTCCCCACCCGGATAATGTCTGTTTTTCCGCCTTGGTCATTGCTCTCGCTCAGAATTCCCGCTCTCTGGACGCTTTATCCGTCTTCTCAGACATGGCACGTCGGGGTTTTGCGTCCACTATTCACAGCGTTTCCGGGGGTTTACGCGCTGCGGGTCAGCTAGCTTCTTTGGAGCAGTGTAAAATGATGCATGCACACGTAATTGTTGCGGGGTTTGATACCAGTGTGGTGGTGGGTAGTGCTCTCGTTAATGGGTATGGTAAAGCTGGTGTTGTTAGCGATGCGAGGAGGGTTTTTGAGGATAGTTTGTCTGATATGAATATTGTGGCATGGAATGCGTTGATGGCTGCTTATGCGCAGCAAGGGGATTATAAATCTGCTTTTGAACTGTTTGAGTCTATGGAAGGTTGTAGACTTGTGCCCGATGGGTATAGCTTTTTGGCGATCCTGACTGCTTTGTGTAATGCTGGGATGTTTCGGCAGATTGATCAGTGGTTTACGAGGATGATTGTGAATTATGGTTTGGAGCCGAGTTTGGAGCATTGTACATGTTTGGTGGGTGCAATAGCACGTACTGGAGAATTTGATCGTGCTGAGAGGGTTGTGTTGAATATGCCGTTTGAGCCGGATGCTGCAGTTTGGCGAGCTCTGCTATCAGCTTGTTCGTATCTTGGTGAGGCCGACAGAGCTTGGTATATGGCAAAGAGGGTATTAGAGCTAGAGCCGCATGATCCTTTTGCTTATATTGTTGCTTCTAACGTGTTATCGAGTGTGGGGAGGTGGGATGATGTTGCAGAATTGAGGAAGATGATAAAGGATAGGAGGGCGAAAAAAGTAATAGGGAGGAGTTGGATTGAAGTGCAGGGAGAAGTTCATGTGTTTGTGGCGGCAGATTGGAAGCATAAGAGGTCCAAGGAAATTTATCAGAAGTTGCAAGAGCTTATGGGGGATATTGAAAAATTGGGGTATGTTCCTGTTTTGGATGAGGTGTTGCATAATGTTGAGGAGGAAAAGAGAAAAGAGGCTCTTTGGTATCACAGTGAGAAGTTGGCTGTTGCGTTTGGGGTGTTGTGTGGATCTGCACTACCAGGGAAGCCGTTAAGGATTGTGAAGAATTTGAGGATTTGTAAGGATTGCCACGAGGCTTTTAAGTATATGACAAGAGTTTTGGAAAGGGAAATTATTGTGAGGGATGTCAACAGATACCATAGATTTGTGAATGGTAACTGTACGTGTAGAGACACATGGTAGAATATGTTAGTGACTGTGAATATGTTAGAGGGTTATTTCAAATAGCAGAGGATACTGAGAAAGAGCCTGATTTTTCACATAGTGGTAGGTATTTTTCTTACTGTAGTCCTGTAGTAGGCTTTCATTTTTTTGGCGTTTTATCCTCTTTTTGAATTTGATCAAGTTTAAGATATTTCATCACGAACTTTTTTGTGAAGGCAGATAGGTGAATTGTGACTATGAAAATTGCTTACAAAACAAAAGATGTGTGGAATTTGTGTTATTCCCTTTGTTGTTTTCTCATGGTTATTACATGAAATTTAGTTAAGGAGGTTGGGCAGGGAAGTACTCTACTTAATCTACTTAACACATGATGAGTTAACAACATTCTGAAGAGTAGGTGAGTACACTTTGGGTCTCATGTCCCTGAAAGATTGCTTGTATGAGGGATGCTATTTCAGTCCCCATCAATAACTTGATTCGAAGTTCAAAGTCCCACTACGGAAAATAATTACACAAATTTACAAATGCAAGAACTGTTAAGACTTCTAGTTCATTGTCTTCACAATGAAAAGTTTAACTGCCAATTAGGAAACAAAGTTGATGGAAAAAGAGGGATATAGAAGGGTGGGCAAACAATAAAAGGTTATCCCTTTAAAATAACAAGTAATAATTATATAGGTTTCATTACATTGTTTTCTTTCTTTGACTTTGAAGCCACTTAAATTCTTGACTTGACTTGCTATCTAGGATGTGCTAAATTTCTATCTGATTAATCATTGGTAAATTAATGAATGGTCATTTTATCAGAGTTTACCATTTTTGGTTCTTGGGTGATTCTATATAAAGCATTTCTAATATATGCTGACTTCTTGTTTTGATTTGTATTAGAACTTCGTCCTAATCACCTTTTTCACTGTTTCTAGTTTTAATCACTTGAAAAACTGCATCATATACAGAGAGACATCGGGGAGAATGGAATGGAGAAAGCTTGAATGTTTTTGGAATTTGTCAATGTCAAAACACGCCTCATCTGTCGGTCAAAGAAGTGAAAGTTTCTTCACCATTGGCTGCCTTGGGGACGTCTTTGATTGGTAAATTCAACAGCTTATACAAAACTCAATACTCACTTCTTACTTGGTCTAAAGAATGAATTGTCAGTTTCAAAGGCTAAAGTTATTGAAAGATACAACATATATTATAGATATTCTTCTACAGATGTTGCTGCAAAGCATACAATTATTGAAAGATGATATATATATATATATATATATATATATATATATATATATATATATATATATATATATATATATATATATATATATAAGGATACTCACAATGACTACCTAGTGCTACATCTACACCCTACTTGATTAAAACACAATACATACCTTTCTTATTTTATATATTATTCGCATCCTTATTATTTTAAGAAATTACAGAAGTATATGTGCATGTGCACACATTCGACAAATTGGATGTTTTTGAATTAGTTAAAATAAAAATTGAGTTATTCTAAAAGTAAGTTTTTTCATAGTTATTTCTTTTAGTATTTATTTTCTATATACTGAATTTTAAAAATTTGAAGTGTTTTAATATTATTCTAATTATTATGTATACTAAATTTTAGATAAATGATGTATTTCTAATTAAATATATTTATAATCAATATTTACTTATATTTTTAAAAAGTATATTATATGTCTAACTAAATTTGCTTAATGAATTGTCAAATAATATTAAAAAGGACTCATTGTGAATAATATTAAATGTACATTTCACATTCTCCCTTTGATGGCTGAAAGATTTTCCATTCAACCTGTTATTGACAAAAGAAAATTACATCAAAGGGATATATTGAGAAAAGACATTGATAGAAGAAAAGTATTAAAGAAGAAAAGTTTTGGAGAAGAAAAGTATTGAAGAAGAAAAGTATCAAAAAAAGAAAAACATCTAAGATGAAAAAGCGTTGAAGTGGCAAAATATATATTATTTTTTCTTTTTTTTAATTTAAAGTTTTGTTATTTTAATTTAAATTATTTTTTAATTTTATAAGTATTTTTATAATTATTTTATTTATATAATTAATATATACTATTTTCTATTTTATTTGAATTTTTTAATTCTTTTTAAAATTAAAATTTTTAATTTTAATTATTTTTTTCTTTATTTTTTATATTTTTAAATTTAACTTTAATATAATTTGTTAAAAAATTAATAAAAGTAAAAATTAAATATAATTAAAAAAAATAAACTGAATTTATAAAAATGAAAACGATATATA
>Ga0214542_1001571_pt1 | contig 46956 bp, 31 predicted proteins | sample CNSS1metaG_FD_160096 | JGI IMG/M metagenome (GOLD analysis project Ga0214542, IMG submission 160096) | Root nodule microbial communities from cowpea collected in UCLA plant growth center, Los Angeles, California, USA - CNSS1 | ecosystem: Host-associated > Plants > Roots > Nodule | place: USA... | reverse complement strand
TATGGCTTCGGTTCTTAACCGAGGCCAAAAGCTATGACCTTTTGGCCTCGCCCCAATATGCTTCGGTTCCCGAACCGGTGCAGAATATTAAAAACAACCGCTGCCAAAGGCCCTTCCTGCACTGGTGATATTATCATGTTTTCATCTTCATCAATAGTTTCTCTATCAATTTTAAAAAATAAATTTATTTTTTGTTTTTCATTAATATACCTATTTAAAAAATAAGTTTAAGACTAAAAAATAATTTATCATAATCTAATCAAAAGTTGAGAGACATAATTACTAAAAAAAACTATGATAATCAGTTACAATTAAAAATTGACTATGAAAAATCACATAGTGCATTGTTTCTTTTTCTATATTAATAAAAAATGAATATACAAAAAGGTCATGTTAAATGTTAAACAAATAGTTCACTATCAGGTGGTGAGACAAGAGAAAGTTACCTTGTTTATTTATTTATATTTAATATAGAAGAGAAAATATGAAAAGATGAGGATAGAAATACTGATTTTATGTCTTTTTAGTAACAAAAGAAAATAAACAAGCATAAAAGAAGAATACAACATATGAAAAACTCAAAAGATGATATGAGAAAATAAAAAATATCTTAATAATTTTGTTTCTTTATATATTTAATTTTATATTTTATTATTTATTATTGTAGTTTATAAAATAAATAAAAAAACTTAATATAATTTTTATTAATTTTGAATATAATATTATTTAATTTTAAAAAAATACAAATAATTTTAAAAATTGAAATAATTTAAAAAAAATTAAATATAAAATAATGAAAAAAAATTAAAAAATTGGGGGAGGGGGGCCATGGTCCCCGCCTGCCCCTTGCATCCTCCGCCAGTGGAGGTCTTGAGTTTAATTCTCAACAATAACAACTATTATTTTGTAAAAGTCTCGCTGATTTGTGAGCCTAGCCTCAAGAATCATTTTATGGGACTGATGATTAATTTAATCTAAGATTCATAATGAAAGAAATTCAAAGACTTGGATAATTATATTGAAGAATCAAATTAAATAATTTATCAACTTATTCCTTATAAAGAAAAATCACGAAGATGTTGGTCAAGTTAATTAACTAACGTTTTAACAACTTATAAAAGATACTTGAAGAGGTTTGATACTCGTGTAAACTAGAGAAGTTGATACTCGAATAATGTGGAGAAGGTGATACTAGTTATAATCAAGTGATTTAATTAGGGGAACTTCTTAAGCAATGTGCTTGAGAAGGGAGGCCTGACCCGTAAACCGGCCCCCTTAAAAAAAACCATTATTTCATAAGGATTTGTTACGTAGCCCAAAAGTTACAGGTGAACTAGTATAAAAATGCTTTTTGTGCTTGATATGGTTACTTTTTATTTCAAAATGTTTCACGCAAAAGCGTCCAGGCTCTATTCAATCCTTCTGTTCTAGAGCCATCTCCACCAATAGATTTATTTAATCTCTCATGTCATCTACTAAAAGTAAAAGTGTCAATCGTTTACTTCTTTACCTCAGTTTATGTTTTCCCCCCCCCCCCCCCCATTATTCCATTATTCTAGTCTATTACTTATTAAAATCTTTGGTTCTTGCATTGGGCTTTACTCAGCCAGAGTCAGCTCGACCTTCGACCTTACCTTACCTTAACCTTTGGTTCGGACAAACTCGTCTCAACCTTCAACCTAGACTGACTCTATTTGACCTTTGACTTGTGTTTTATCGGCTTGATTCCACGACTTGGGCTAACTCAGCCGACTTTTGATGTGCGCAACTCATCTCAACCTTCAACCTAGGTTGAATCGTCTTGACCTTGGTACTGACAGATACAATTTAAACTTCAAGCAATACCAACTCAGTTTGTCCTTCATCGTGGGTTGACTTGTCTCGATTGTTTGACTTGGGTCGATTCATCTTGACCTTTATATCAAGCTGACTCATCTCAATTCTTCATACTAGGTTGACTCGGCTCGACCTTCTACCCGAATCAACTTGGCTTGACCTTTAAACCTTACTCAAATTGGCATGATCACCTTGGGTCGGGCTCACTCAGCTTGACCTTTGATCGTGGCCAACTTGGCTAAATACTTTAGCCTGAGCCGAATCGACTTGATTTTCTACCCGAACTGATTCTCTTGAAGCTTTCGTCAAGATGACTTTTGATTCTTTAGCCTTTGTGGACTCATCATGACCTTCATACCGGGACGATTTGTCTTGATTCTTTGACTCAAGCTAACTTGGTTTAACCTTCGACTCTAACCAACTTGGCTTTATTCTTTGTCTCATGTTGTTCTAGCTTGATCTTTCAGTTTGGCCCGACTCGACTTGACTTTTGTCTCGAGCCTACTTTGCTTGGCTTAGTATCATGATCAACTTTGCTTGATTTTATCCTCAACCATCTTGGTTCACTTAGACTCCCTTGATTTTGAATTATCAAAATCCAAAAAATATCCAATCTAAATGTAATTCAAATCCATTTAAATGGAAATGATTTGGATCTGAGAAAATTCCATTTAAATAAATTGATTTAAAGTAATATGAATTTTTACTATTGTAGATTGAATTTTAGAATCTGAATCTTTTACCCAACCCTAGTTCTTGAAGTTTTTCTTGCTGTATATTTGAAAACATTTTGTTTTAGTGGAAGCCGGGTAATGTTGGCAGGAAACTGGATGTAACTCTGAAAACTGAACCAACATTAAAGTCGTGTGCAATATTTCTTTCATTTCTCACTCAGCTCAATCTGCTCAACAATCATCCACTGAAGGGTTGGTTTATAAGTGTTTTTATTCTAAATTCAAAGATTTTCTAAATCGTAAAGGGAGTTCAATTTACACCTTTTGAACTCGTATCATTTTAACATCTCTAACAATCATTACCTTTAATCATGCATTAGACCTTTCAACCCTATTCGTTCCTTAATCGTCTCCACCAAGATCATATACTCCACCTAGTTCACAATGACATTGTGGGTTGGAGAGTAGTTCCAACATTTATAGACTTTCCAGTTGTGAATGTGTAGCCCATAGTGGTTTAAAGTTGAAGTTCCTAACAAAGTCAGAATCAGATAACCTTTCCAGAGTACATTTGAGTTTATTGAGTTATCCTTTAAAATAAATCCGAAAAAAAAAAAAAAAAAAACTACATATTTTTTTTATCTTTAGAATAAACAAATGATCTAGTTTATTGTCACAATTATTGTATATCATTTAATTCATGTAAAACATAGAATAAGATAACACAGTATTATCTAGTTTATTACTCAGTATATAATATAATAGAATACCACATTGTTTCACCTAGTTTATTACACTGTATACGATCTAATTTACATATTATATTATGTGGTGATCACAGAAAATGCCCATATATATAGAGGATTGTGATTGCATTATTAATTAAGATTTAGATCCGGTTGGAAGCCCGCATAGGGAAAGATGGGATCATCTTCACACCCTCTTGCTTTATTGTCACAGTCTATAGGAATTGTTCCAGACACATCAACACACTGATGAACCTCTGCAAGATAAAAGTTTCCACTTCTATCTGGTTCACACACTATGTTCACATTCACACCTAGAGCTCTTCTGAAACTTCCTAATATCCTATGCGTTGGATATGAATTTCCACTTGCAACAATACCTGAAAATTTCAACAATAAATTTTAATTAAATTTTGTGTTCCAATACACCCAAATATCCCCATATTACTTAGAAGTCAAAAGTGAGTTATGAAGGATTGTAATAGAAAAAAGTATTTAAACTGTGTAAATCTCGACTTATAATTTATGTCGAATTATAAGTTATGTGAAACTATAAGAACGAAAGAAGAATGAAAGAAGAAATAAGCTTAAAGAACACACCAAGTTAAGCTTTATTTTTTTTCTTAATTATTCATTTTTCATATATACCTGCACTTGTCAAGATTCTCTTTAGGTCATTTCTTTTTCTATTGTTTAGCGCATTCATAAAGTAGTCGTCTGGCATCATATTATAGCACGATCCAAACTTTTTCCATTGGTCCCTCCACAGGGACTTGCTCTCTATAAAATTATCAGTGCTCAGATCAGGCCAGAATACGAGTAGGTCATTTTTATTTGTCTCGATCTGCATATATGAATTAGAGAGATATTATATCTATACAAACTTGAGATAATCTTTTTGGTAATGAAAAAAAAAAACTACAAACAATAAATTGAATTACGCTATATAGATCAATTTTAACTACGATATAGGTAAAAGAAGATATTCATATGAGAAGTTGTAACTTCAAAATTAAAGACAGTTCCATGAAGGAAACTTGTACATCAAATGCTATAAATGTGATCCCAATGTAAAATTTGGATTATATGTGAACATTAAAAATACACCGATAGAAATACACTGATTTTGATATTTTAAAACACGTTAAAAAAATTATAATACTATCATAAGTGTATTTTTATTGTTCAACCGAAAAAAAAACACCAAAAATTTGTAGAGAAACTCTCAACCCATGATAATGTAAGAGACACTAACCGTACTATTTGGCAGAGTAAGTGGAGTGGGGCAATATTGCATATCTGGACCCTCCCTTTTGGTTGGACGAAGATGGCTGATGGTGAAAAACTGGGGAACAGTTTCTCTGCAACCACCTTCATGTGTCACGCAATAAGAGTTTGGCCACCTTAAGGCTAGTTCTAAGTAGTCATATAGGTTGGTCTTCAAATTTTGGGCTTCATTGTTAAGAACCAAGAATAGGAAAATCAGGAAAAACTTGATCATGTTGAAGCTCTTTTGTCTTTGGGAACTTCAGTAGGTTAGGGTTGTGGTTACTTAACCAAATCTCCACCAACCTTATAAAGAAATCTTGATCTTCACCTTCTCCACTGAAGTGACATATCGCTGATAAAAAAAAAAGAAAAAACTAAAGGGACATTATCAATTCAAAAGTTAATGGAACCTACGCCGAAATTGTGGTGTTTATTATAAATAATTGTGTTCTTGTACTTATCATTTGAAATTATATGGCTACTTAAGAGCATTTAATTGACCTAAATCTCCCTTGGAAAAATAAATGATTGGACGGGGTACTCCATCGTCTTACTGCAAATTTTTATAAGTGTCGATTTAGTTGATTAACTCTATTGAATTTATTGAAAAACAATTTGAGTTAATTAACTTTGTCCATAATGATAATGATCAATTATGTAAGACTCACTTAATTTTTCTTCTTAATGGTTAAGGGTTTATCCTAATCTGTTGGGCCTAAGGTTGATTCATAGGGTGCCCAAAACGTCTAAACCAGTTCTAACCCTCTCATTCTGTCACGCTTTGTAAAAACAGTTTCTTTTCTCACTGCCACTTATTCTCCAACAAAGCTCTACTAGAGTTTGACTCTCGTTCCTCGTTGAGCTAGAGAACTCCATCATTTCCAACTCGTAACTCTGTTCCAAGAGTTGTGGTAACCCTCTGTTGAGTGCCTGTGCTTTCCGCTAACATTTGTCTAGGTAAGGAAAGCTAGGGTTTTCGTATTTTTGTAATATGTTGATATTTGGCTACTGTTTCCTGATTCAAAATGCTGGCTTGATGTTTATACTTGCATGAGATTGAATTGTTTGTGGCTTTGTACTATTTTCTTAGTGATATCTTGGCCTGTCTTTGCAAACAATGGAGGAACCCGATATTCTTGCCCAAGCGAGCTGGTCTCACCTAAGCGAGAGTACCTGGAACCCTCCCAAGTTTTAGTTTGTGTTGTCGCTTAGGCGACAAGCTCACGTTTTGAGCGAGAAGACCTCTCGCTCAGGCGAAGAGGTCTCGCCTAAGCGAGAACCTACGAAAACCTCATTGTTCCACTACTCGAGCTCTCGCCTAGGTGGAAGGAGCTCGCCTAAGCGAGAGACTTCTCTCACTTGAGTGAGGGCTTCCAGCCCAAGCGAGAATTAGGCAAGGACATGATCAAGTGATGTTTTCTCCTCTGTTCTTGGTTGATGGTCACATGTTTGATTGAATTATTGTGTTGAAGCATGACTGGAGTGTTTATGCATGTATTAGATGGTTTATGGACTGGATTTGATGAGTTTAGTATGATCTTTTGTATGGAACATGATTGGATGGTTAGTTAGTATATTGGCATGGGATTGGTATGCATGATAATTCTTTGTGGGGTGTGTGATGCAATGTTATGGTATGGTCAAAACATAATTCCATGAAGGTTTTGTGGTGGTGCCTCATGATCAGGACGTAATTTCACGAAGGTTTCGTGGCGGTGCCTCATGGTTAGAACGTAATTCCACGAAGGTTTCGTGATGGTGCCTCATGGTCAAGACGTAATTCCATGACCCTTTTGGTAGGAGCTCATTGTGGTGCCTCTTGGTTTAGGACGTAATTCCATGACCTTCTTTGTAAGGTTTCGTGGTGGTGTCTCATTATATGTTTCTGGATATTTGAATCTTAGAGTCTTACTTGTTGCTATCACATGCTTGGTTGATTTATGTATTCTTGACCTTTAAATTGTATGCTCAATTGTATATTCAAAACCTTTTCACTCTAGCTTACCCTTTTTGTTTGCTTGTGTGTCTCGTGTGTGGTTCTCTCCTTTTGCGATGATCATCAATTTATTGATGTGAGCAGATGTGGGAAATCCTGGTGATTGCAGTGACGACGGGGATGCTGCAACTTAGTGGGACATGGTTTAGTGTTGGGTTGTTATCGAGCTCACATTGAAGAGTTATTATTACATTGTAATCTCTTGCTCATGAGCAAGCTTTTGGTCGTCTGTTGATACTCTTGTATTTGGTTCCTGACATCATGTAATGCCTCGTTTTTCTTCTAGTATATTGAGGTGACTATATTATCTTTTATACTTTAAGTCTCGTATCCTTTGATATTATAAGATGTACGATATTTTATTTGAATAAATTTATATATTAAAATGGGACGTTACAAGTTATCACTTAATGACAACACTCACACAATGCAAATAAAAATACTAAAAGTTTAATATTAAGGATAAAAAAAATAAAATGAATATACTATAGGAATCATTTACCTATTAAATTATTTTTACAAAATAATATTTATTATATTTATTATATTTATTATATTTTGAAAATATTACGAATTTATTTAAGAAAACACTTAAAAAAGCATAAAGATGTAAGGTTAATTATATCTAATTTCACACTAATTAGGAATGTTATTAGTCAAAATAAAGAGTCACAATTTTTTAGTGTATATCTTTCATGTTAGTTAAAAATGTTAAAGTGAATTAATAAAGATTTAAGATAATTTAGAAATTATAATTCGTTATTTTATAAAATCAAAAACATCAATTAATTTTAGCTAACAATAACTTCCTAAATCGATGTAAAGTCAGGTTTAAATAAAATATTATAAATTATTTTTTGAATCACTTTGTTATATGTCACATAATATTGCAAAAGTAAACTAAGACGTTAAATATTAATTTGTACTGGTAGGTTTACATTAAAGGAAAAGAAGTATATTTTAAGCTTCAAAACTGATTTTGGTCATTTTACCTTTAAATAGATGAATTTAGTCATCTAACTTTCAAGAATATATGATTTCAGTTTTCTTTTAAATAATTCAATATTTGATAACGATTTTGTATCATCAGCTAGTTTATAGAAAAATTACCTCACATAATTTAGTATTAATATTTTTATACATAAAATATATTTAATCCTACATTTGTTTTAATATAAAATTTTATAATTTTCATCCCCAACTTCTATTTACCTGATATTGTGACATTAAACATGTCAGATCACTATAGTATATACCATTAGCATTCTGACCTAATTATATATTTTCCTTATATCATTACTTTATAATAAAACCCTAACTATAAACACAAGAATAGTAAAATTTTATATTACAAAATCAAGATGAAAAAATTAAAAAATAAAAAAAAATATATATATATATATATATTACAAAATATATTAGAATAAACAAAATAATATTTTATATAATATATTTTATAATCTTGATATTTGAAACTCCTGTACTTTACTCCTTATAGATATCATATTAATTTATTTAAATGCCTGAATTTAGACTGTAAAAGCTAAAAAAACAAAATTAACATATAAAAAAACTAAAAGAAAGCGCAGAAAGAAAGTAAATTATATTTATCTGACAAGAGAGAAACCTTTGGTTTTGTAAAGATTATCCAAGGACAAATGCCCATTAAATCTTCCTTGACCTAAACAAAATTCTCTAATTAATTACTGTACGACCTCTGGAAATATCAATAACTGATGTTGCTGAATTATACATTTTCCTCAGCTTCTCTTTGCAACTCACGTCGTGCAGCAGCCAATCTCTCAGCAGCCAATCGTTCTTCCAGTGCTCGAGCACCTCTTTCTCTGCAAAAATCAACAGTTCCATTTGCCATGCCAAATTATTTTTATGCAGAACAATGATTGCTTCTAATGACTGCTTATAAAAACTGAAAATAATGCTAAAAGATGAAGACAAGGAAATAAAAATAATGCTAAAATATGGACAATAGCACCTCTATTATTTATTTATTTGATTTTTCCTTATGACATGCTTCACAGGAGCAATTTCTTCTTGACATATATACTAACGATCCAATCAAAATTAACAACAGCAATAAACAATCACCTTCTCCTAGATGCTTCAATTGAATCTGAACCTGGTAAAGGCTCACTTTCCAGATTGTAGCCTTGCGCATTATTAGAACTATTAGATCTTCCACAGAGCATTCGGTGAAAAATTGATGCAATAGGATCTATAACCGGTCTACAAGACAGTAAAAGCATAAAAGATAAATAAAAGTTTCTTCGTTTTTAGCAAGCCAATTCAATAATTAATCCTTATTTTTTTCTGCAGACTAAAAGCCGAGATTACCTTAAAAATTCGGGGAAAAATGTGGAGAAAGCAAAATCCTCATTTGGATCACCCCTAAGTTTTGTTTCTGGTTTCCTCTGCCAGTATCTAAGGTAAATCCAGCTAATATATGTGCCAGATATAATCGTAGGAAGATATGTTGTAGCCTCTAGTGTCCAGAAGCTAATAGCAACGCAAAGCAATAAAGTGATAGATGGCAACCACTGAAGAGATGTAAGAGGCAACAAATTTAGGACATTTTCATAAACCTATTATTGTTCATAAGTGACAAGTGGATAAGTGTATCAAACCTTTGTTTTTATCTTGATGAAAGGAAGCTCTTGATCCGGTATAATTTGCTTGATCCCAACCAAGAAACCAGATATAACTCCATGAAATCCAGAGAGTGGCATGTAACTAGAACATTCCAAGAGGACAATAAGATTAAAACAATTTGCTCATGGTGGAAAAAGAAAATCGAATATATGTTCAAGATTTTATTATTCAGTATTGATTTTAGCTGTGATATCCTGAACAAACAATGTTTTCTACATGTCAAAGCCACAAGAGCACAATTAATCAGACTTCAAATTGGCCTCTATTAAGCTTTTAATTATATAGTGGAGAGACAATGCACCACAAGACGTGGGAAAGAGAGATATAACCGACTGAAAGAAAAGTAAGAAAAAACATCAGGAACGGCAGATGAAAAAAAAAATTATCTCGGATTGTATTATATACATACAGGTAAGTCTCCAGCCTTGTAATGTAGTATAAGGCAATGGCAGTGATGAATACACATATTGAAGTTAGAAGATTAACCACAAAGATGAATTTAAAGAATTCCCTGGAGCCCCATATTGGCTCAAGCAGCTTTCCAATAAACAGGAGACCCAATGTGCTGATCACTACCTATAAAATTGAAATTTTTTCTTAAAAGCAAGATTTCCAAGTCAGGTAATAAAGTCTTAGTGTTCGGAAAACAGAATGTGCATACCCCATATATAGATTGTTCAACATAACCAGAAGTAATGAGATTCCAGGCAAATGGGATTGTCCTGCAAAATGAAAAGAACAGGAAAATAAGTTCTAAAAAAGAATTTTGAAATATCAATGGAAAGGTAAGCTACATAATTACACTTATATGGAGAACTGAACAAGCAGATCGTCAAAATGAGATTTGTATTGATTCAGTTATATATACTACTAACATAATCTAACCAAACCTGAATTTGGTGTCTTGTCTGAAAATCAACCCCATTCCTAAAAACTATGAAATAGTGTTAGCAGATAGATATTATAAGTTTTAAAAGTTTCCTTCTATCTGCATTTGTATAGCAAAAAAGGGGAAGAAGCTTTTATTACTCTGCATTTATTAGATGTTTGAAAAATCTTCTCTGTCTGTTTGTAAGTGTTAGAGTTCTAATTTACATGTGTTGACATTTTCATACAAAGGTTTCATTTAAGAATAGATAGATATTTCTCTTCCACTATAAATTGTTAAAAATGTGTGTATTTGTTGTTGACTGTTGAGTAGTTTTAAATCTGATCATTGTTACACATTCATTGTGTTTAAAGATCTTAGATATCATGATAAGTAGTATGCTATGCTAGTCACTCTGAGTTTACAGTTTAACTGATAATTGCTAGGTTCTACATTATTCATTCTTGCTTGAAAAGGGCTCTGAAACTTTCCCAGTTCAAGCACAGAGGATGGGGTGGATTAAAACTTCTAACAAAGGATAGCTGAAGTGTATGTGTTAAATCAAAGTTCAACAACTATTTGCTTGGTTTCAATTTTATCCTTAAACAACAAAGTGTGAAACAAATATTTATGAACATCAAGCCTCATCAGACATAAGTGTTATTTGTTTAACCTAATAGACGCAAGTAGTTTGCTTATATTCTTTATCTGATAAGCTTTTGCTTGAGAAGACAACAAGGATACTTTTTCTAATAAGCCTTGAGCACTTTCGATACACATTGAAGACTCATAAATACCTATTCTTTGTGCAAGGAATGTTCGTCAATTTGTTTCACTCATGAGATCTCGCAACATTTTGTCATTATCAAGATTTCTAGAAGAACGTACTTAAAGATAATTCACAGAAGTAGCCTAAATAAAAAGGCAGAATGTCAGTGTTGCAGAGTCAGTAAGCGGTGTCAAGACCCACATATTAAACTAAAGGAAAATGAAGCTACTTACCTAGGCCGGATAAGTCATGTCGTGTATCAAAGAAGAAGAGTAAAGAAGTCACGTGCATTTAATGATGCATGATGAGCATTTAATGCATCTACGTCATGATTAGAGGATTGTCAATGAGGATGAAAGGCTTGCTAACCTCACAGTGGCTCCCAAGGAATATCCAACAACTCTTTTCTTCTTAGCTATTTATAAAAATGTCCTCTTTGAAGAAGAGAGGATGACAACAACAATCACGACTAGAAAGTTAAAGTTCTTGTAATCTTAAGAAATCCTTAAAGCCTTGAATTTGTGAGGAAGAAAACTATTTGTATTCGAGAGTAACCTAAAAGGGTGTTTACCATCCTGCACATGTCTTAGGAAGTTTATCTCTTATAGAGAGCGAAACTCATGATAATTGAGATCACAACCTTTTTAATCAAAATGTCTAAAGAATACTTATGTTTATCAGAAGCGGTTGTGTCCAAACCATATTTGTGATTTTAGCCAATAGCAACAGCATCTCAAAGAATACTCAGGTTTAGCTAGGAGTGACTGCAATCCAAGCAAAGAATACTCAGATTTAGTCAACAAAGGTTGGGTCCAGAGAATAATCAGATTTAATTAGGAGTGGTTGTGTCCAATGTATACTTGTTTAGTCAGAAATGGATAATACTTGTATCTTGCAGTGGTAGTCTACCTCAGTGAATCTTAATTGTGTTGATCAAGAACCTAAATATGCATTGAGGACGACATCTGCCACTACGACCTCCTCTAATGTCACAACTTCCTTTTCCACAAGAAGAAACCATGGCAGAAGACTCAATAATCTCCTGAATTTTTTTATTATTGAGGGTTGGAACATGAAAGAGGCATGTTATCAAAGTTTTCAATAGAAGGGACCTTTTGACCAATTAAAATTTGATCTCTAACCCGATCATATTCTAGATTCATTGCTCAAAACCACATAAAACTTATCCAACTTCCTTTTTATTTCTTCTAATGAGTCAATTTGCAAGAACATCTTTAAATCCTCAATAGCTAATTGAGTTTCAGCAATAAATGTCATGTCATGGTCAGGCCGCTTTAGACAAGTCAATCAATTAGTCGAATCGTAAAGGTGTTAGATATCATTTGCAAATATATTTTGAGCCCTTTTCCAAAAGGAATTACATGTTTTGAAAGACTTGAGAGTACTTAGAATATTGGCACAAAGCTGAAAATCAATTTTCTTCCACGGTTAAATTTGGTCCAATGACAGCGAACTCCCATCTTCTTTTAAATGATCAATGAAGCCTTGGCCAAGGAACCAAAGTTCCACTGAGGCAGACCAAGACTGGCAATTTTTTCCATCTAATTTTTCATAAGTTATGGAAGGAGTCCCAGGAAGAGATGATAAAGCTCTTGAAGACATGCTGAGCAAGACAAAGGCCAAGACACAGTTATTGAGAAAAAGATAAGTACAAAATGCAAGTTGGGTTTCAGGAGAGAGAAACCTAGGGTTTCAGAAGGGAGAAGCCTAGAAGGCCTAGTAATTGGTCCTAGAACGAGGATCAGAGAATGGAAAAAAGTTCAGCAAGCTCCAGCAAACCAAACAATGGTGGTCCAAAAACATTTTGACCAATGGAAGGTGGCATGTAAGACACACATGCCTTGGGCAGCGACTACAGACAATGTGTGATAGCGCATGAGATGGAATCTGGTTGCAAGACATCGGGGTTGGGTTGCACAACCACCTGGGTTGGGTAGCGCTTCTCGAGGCACCTCGAACCGAGGTGTCAAATGACAAAACTCTGACAATGAACTTTAAGGATAGTGACCGAATGACAATTCCATTGATAGACTAAACCAGTAGAGCGGGATTGACTCGCTTTGATACCAACTTGGGAAAAATATAGAGGAATTAGAATGACTTTGATAGTATGTCTTCCCCTCTCTTAGGATTTCATATTTATTATAGTAGCTTGGAATATATTAGATACAATGAATGAGAAAAAAAAAAGAAGAGAGTTCTAAACTAGAATTCTAGGAATTAGGTCCAGCATAAAGCACATAGCTCCTTACAATAAATCCTATTAAAGATTATTTATTCTGACAAAAACAATACTCGAAAATCCAGTAAAAAATCTTGAGTGTAAATTAATAGCAAGGGACTCCATATAATCCACATGGTTTGGGGTTCAAGATGTATCAATTAGGGTTGGCCCACAGCAGGCCATTTGAGAAGATTTCAAGAGGTTGGTTTAAGGCTTTCCACAAGAATAAAAGATTCTCATAAATAAGGTTCTGAATGATCAGTCAAAACTGCATAAGCTACCAGCAAATACAACTTATAAGGTAATTGAACATAAATAAAAAGGAGACCAGGATTATAGAAATCAATTTGAAGTTATTACAAAAAGTCAGCAGAAGTTATTTATATTTCAGAGGGGTTGATAGAAAGGTATTGACACAAAGAAACTTACATATAGTTTTTATTGACTTGGAGAAGCATATAATCAAGTGGCAAAGGAAATGCCATGCAAGGATTTGGAAAAAATGTATTTGCATAACTAATATATAGGTATACAAGACAAGTACGATGGGGTAACTACTAGTGTGAAAACTTACGAAAGCAAAACTTTGAATAAGTTTACATCAAGGGTCAACCTTGAGTCCTTACTTGTTTCATCTAGTTTTAGATTTGTTTATCTGATAACAACACAGCCCAATACACTTGGGCCAAAACAATTACAAAGAGACCAAGCAACTACAGGACTTTGTTTGATTGAGTAACTACTATACAGATAATTATATATGACATTGGAATAACTACTCAGATAACTCCTTTTTCTAACTACTACCAACAAGGATTGCAAACACTACCCTGCTCTACGTTCACATCAGATTACCTCTGCCAGTGCTCCTTTTAAGAGCACAATTAACACTATAATAACACAGTTTACCTCTGCTAAGATCTCACAATCATCATGACAATAATACAGTTTTAAGTGTCTCACACTTTGAAACATCAGTTTTGCTTTTTTGCTATTGTTAAAAGTTCTTCATGTGGAATTGCTGCTAGTGTGCAGCCACTGCCTTCTATTAATCTTTCAGTTTAATCTGTCGTCTTACACTTACGCCATTTGCATTATGAGCCATTAACTTGTAACTTGAGCCTAAGTTATGATCACCCAATTTTATGCAACCATCTTTTAGTGTTCCCCGAATGATGTTTAGGACCTGTTTGGACAGGTACTCCATTAGTACTCTTAAGAGATAAAAATAAGAAGAAAAATTTAAATTAGTTTCCTCTGATTTAAATTTAGCGTATACATAAGCTTATATGTAGAAGTTCCTCCACTTAGTTTCTCTAAACTTTTATTTTTAATTTGTATTTAGTTTAAAGAGAAGATCATTCCATTATTTTCTTTCTTATCTTTCTCCCCTGGAAGCGATTATAGAGAAGTTCATCCAAATAAGCCATTAACCATATGTCACTTTCCATTTAAATATTATTTTCCTAATAACTGTCGTTCGTGCACATAAATACGCTCTCCAACAAAATTCTGGAATTTAAGTAGGATCACACAACCATCATTACAATCACACAGTAGTGTCTGCCTCCTCCACACAACCCTGATTTAGAATTTCAACAACCAAAACCAACATTGTGCAAAGTAAACAAATCACACCCACATTTGAAATAATTACACAATATGCGGTACCTGGCGGGAATAAGAGCGAAGTAGGTAACAGTTGAAGGGAAAAACTGAACCGCAATGTGACCGCAAACCAGCACCACCGCAAGGCCCTTGCATAACCGAGTGAACCCGGTGAAGAAGCCCGTGCCCTGCCACCAAAAATTAATCAAAAAATGGAAATTGAAATGGGGAAGGTTCGAAACATCGAGAAGTTTCTAGAATCTGATCGAAGAGACAGCGGAGAGTTACCCCTGAAATCGCTGGCGTGCTCATGGACTCGGCGGTGATCCCAATCGGAAGATGATCCGATCTGATCTGATAAGTTTGTTGGAAATTGATAGGTACGGAAAAGCCAAGTCGTTTTGATGGCGTAAAAAGGGATGGAAGATGAGGATCTGATCTAGTCTAGAGATCTAGTCTTTGAGATACTTGCATACTCGCTTTGCCCAAACACTTATGCAAATAACATTTTATTAATTTAATTTTTTAGTAAATTAGACTCGTTGCTTGCTGTTCTATCCTATTTTCTCGATTTACTTTCAAACCTTAATTTTCTAAGGTTCTATACAATTTTTTTCTTTTTTTTTAAAACATTATTATCATATTATTATAACGCACTATAAATATTGTAACAACGAAAAAATTGTGAAAATATACGAGATATAAACGTTACTTAAGAAAATCACAAAGATGTTAATAAAAAAAAAAATTGTTTATTACTTTTTTTTCTTAATTTCACTTGTTGATTATGTTTTCCTCATTATGAAAACTTTGATTTAATTCTTTATTTTCTAAAACCCAATGAACCGTATCGGACCTTACAGGGTGTCGGCAAAAAGACTTCACCACCGTGTTGGTCCCATATTTAGCACGACGGATAACGAACACGTAGTATATGATTGGGTATCGGATTGACGATTAATCAAGGTAAAAATTAACGTAAGCTAAACAAGATAAAACAAAATTAAAGTGAGATAGGTCATTGATAATCCTATATAATAAAAACTATAAAAAAAGGAAGAGATAAAGGCAAAATGGCAGCCTTTTTTAACGTCTAATGACGTATTAACCCATTAATTGGATCTTCACTAACGTGATAGTATGAGTATGTTTTTATAGGTATTTTCTTTCCACCTCCACTCTCCCATTGTGCTTCAATGCCAACCAGTGTTAGAAATAATTCAAGTGTCAGTTAAAGTCTCCTAAATAGAAACCACAAAGTTAAATATTATATAAAAGTAAAGACACAACTTCATTGTCTTAAGGTCTTTTTGTTTAAAAATGGTATTAAATGTGTGTAAAACTTATATCATATACATAAAATCACATTCTCTCAATGACTACAACCTTATATGTGAAAAATATATAAACCCAACACCGGCTGAAACCAAGAACTTAATATCCAAAACCAAAAACACAAAAATTATAAAAACTTATGATCCAACCCAAATGAAAACATAAGCCACCAATTGAACTGTGATATAAACAATAAAAACTATAAAAGAAATCACCAAACAAATGCATAATATTAATAAAACTTACCATTTTGTTTTCTCCCGCCTTTTCAACAACTCATCTACTATCTAAATGGGGACACAAAGATTATTAATAAACAAATGAAAATGAACAAAAACTTGTTTTCTTTTTTTAAGCTCCTGAATTTGCAAATGAAAAAAACCTATCAATGAAGATTCATAGTAAGAGTTATACATATATAGTCTTCATTAATTTACATTGTTTTACATGGGAATTGAAATATAAGTTATTAATGAGAAAACAAAATTATTGTTCATAAGAATACGAAATATAAAAATTAACACAAATTTTAAATACTTTGAAACCTATGAGAACCACCCCCCCTTCTCAAAGAAGCAACATTTTATATTCAATGAATTTGTCAATCAAAACCACAACCACAAGTATACTCAAGATTTCCATGAGTATAAATACACAACACGATAGAATATAGAAAGATGAAATGGAGAGAAATATTGCAATGCTTAGATGTTGTATTTATATAAACACAATACAGTACAATCATAATCTCTATAGTAAAGTCATCATTAAATACAATAAACAATATAGGAAATAATTTGTAATGATGGTTGCACATGTAAGACCCGTGAAAATTAATTAATTAAATAATTAATTAATTAATAAATGCGGGTAGAAAGGCCCTTTATGGCATTAAATGTTAATTGTGTGACGTGAAAAAAGTACTAACTCAAGTGGTTGAGAGTACTTAATTGTGTGAGAGGACTTGGGTTCGAGTCTTATGTATGTTGTTGGTGTGTTGTTTGAATTATTCTTGTTTTGTTTTGGGTAATATAATTGTTATTGAGTGATATTATAGCCATAAAGATTATAATGGTTATCACAAAATTTGAATTGACATAGTGGTTGTGCTTTGGCCTTATGGGTGAAGGGTCCTAGGTCCAAACCTTGAGGGACATAAAGTTGACTTTAGTTTTGTTAAAACTAAGGTTAACTTGAATGTGAAAGGGCAGCGGAAACTCTAGCAGAAGGGGCTAAAAAACCATAGTTAACATTGAATAGGAATTTAAAACCATAATTAAGCCCATTTTCGTTTCATTTTTTTAAACCCATTATTAAGGCACCTATGAAAGCCAAATTTTAAGAGAGAAGAAGGGTTTCTGGAGTTGTTGATTTGGCTTTTGGAGAGGAGTACGAATTGAGAGAGGGAGAGCAGAGTTTGGGCATATGGTTTGTGTGTCTACGTTTTGTTCTCAAATTGGATTTGTATGTGGTGTGATTTTTGGTATAATGTACACTGTAATTGGGAATTTGGGAATGGAATATGGAGTGTAAAGTCTTTTGGGTATGAAACAAGAATTTGAGGAGGGTTTTGGGTACTAATATTTTTATTTATGGTCAACTTCTGTGTTTTGAGGACACAAATGTGTTTAAATTGTGTTTTTATGGTTTGATTGATGAATCAGAGATAATGAACATGATTGCATTGTGAATTGGTATTTGTTTGGTGTTGGTGGTGCATGCGCAGTGGCGAAACTCTACAAGTTTCGCCCAAGCAACTCCTTCTCCCCTAGGCGAGAGTTGCAGGAGTTCATTCAGGGTTTAGGATTGCGCAATTCGCTCAAGCGACCAAGGCTGGAGTTGAGCGAAACGTAGTCTCGCTCAAGCAAGAGTGGCTCGCCTAAGCGAGTCCGCGAGGAAGCTTGTACCATTTTGAGCGCGACTTCTCGCCCAGGCGAGAAGTTTTGAGTCCTTAGCGATGGATACTCTCGCCTAAGCAAGTTCACGAAGTAGTTTGATGCAAATTCTAAGTTTAATTCTCGTTTAAGCGAGGGCTGGGTGTTTTTGGGCGCAAGTAGGACTCGCTCAGGCGAGAAGAGCTCGTCTAAGCGAGATGTGGTGGTGAAGTCACTGTTGAACACTCGCTCAGGCGAGGTGGGGCGGCTTAAGCGAGGCTAACGAGCTAGCCTGGGCGAAGAGCTCTAGCTTAAGCGAGTGTACTACCAGTTTGTGTTTGTGGGTGATGTATGGACTGTTTGTTTGTGAGTTTCTAAAGTATTAGAATTATATGCTTGTATTTGTGGGGTTTGGGCTTGATGGACTAAGTCCAATAGGGGTCTGGGATGTGCTTGGTAGTTGGACGCATGATGGGCATGGAACTATGTAGTTCCCGTCGGCTGCTAAGTGGCGAGGAGTCTTTAATATAGTGATTACATGCGTCGGACGCACGATGGGCAAGGAACTGTCATGTTCCCGTCAGCTTCTATTGGGCGAAGAGTCCATAGTAAGGTGATTGTGTGCGTGCCATGGTCCGAGCGAGGGAGGCTTGGATGTTTTACTATAGACAAGGAGTCTGTAGGGCAGGACTATGAGAATGATAGGCTCATAGGGTTGGACTGTGAATGGGTTAGTTTCGTGGGAGCATAGGAAAGTCCCAAGACCTAGTACATGCATAGGACTCATAAAGGACTATGAGATTAGGGATGGGTAATTTGAAAATAATGAAATACTTTAGGGAGGTTAGCTTCTTTGGGATGGCTGACATATTTATTTTATGTTTTATGTATTTATATATATGTGCATAGCTCACCTTATCTGTGCGTGTGGCGATGATTGGATAATTTGTTATCCGGGAGCAGATGATTTGACAGGTGAGCCAGGAGATGCTTAAAGGCGGAGTGTAGGGCTACTTGGGGATTTTGAAAGAATTTACATATTTTTGGGCTTTTGATGTACTTTTAATCATGTTGAACATTGATGGATTTTTGTAATAATTAATTGCAAATACTTTAATTAATTATGTTATAATTAAAGTTTTATTTTCCCGTGAATTTTGGGAATATGCGATTATAAATGAGCTTATATTGATATTATCGTGTTATATTTTATTTTTATTATTCATTTTTATTTACTTAAAAGTAATATTCCTTAGGGATATTACAATTGGTATCAGAGCAAGAGTTTTGAAAATATTTTAAAAATATATAGGGCTTTTGGGGAGTGAGCTTATCGTTTGATTGTGTGTGTGATTTATTTGCATGTTGGTAAGAGATGAGTGGCTTTGTTTAACTAAGTGAATTGGTTTTAACAGTTGTAATGTGACGTATCCAGGCTATGGCTGATAACAAGAGGAGAAGGAGTAGTGGTGCTGATGACATCGCGAAGGCTATTCACCGGATGGTGGATGCGATGCAGACACCTGTAGCAGCACAGCCTAGAACGACGACTGCACCAATTAGGGTGCCAACTGTGGAGGACTTCCTACGCCACAAGCCAGCGGAGTTCACTAGCAAAGCCTCTCCCGATGAAGACTAGCTTCAGGACGCGGTTCCTGGAGAAATATTTTCCTGATACAGCCAGGCAGGACAGGGAGGCAGAGTTCCTCGCGCTGTAGTAGAGAGATATGACAGTGCAGGAGTACGTGAATAAATTTGAACATCTCGCAAGGTACTACTCACAGAATATTACAGAAGAATGGAGATGTTTGAAGTTTGAATGAGGACTCAAACATGAGCTTAAGAAGGTGGTGACACCATTGCGGGAGAGGAGGTTTCCAGTTTTGGTGGAGCAGGCGAAGAGTGCTGAGCATCTTGAGAAGGGTCCAAGTCCCGTGAGTAGACATCAAAAAAATGTCGCAGAGGCTAGATAGATAAAAAAGCCTTACAGCCGACCACAGACATCTCAGGGTCCCACTTGTTATCAGTGTGGCGGACCCCATCTGCAAAGGAATTGCCCTCAGCTGACAGGTGGAGAAGGAGGGTCAGGTGACCGTCGCAAGTATTTCATATGTGACAAACTAGGACATTTTGCAAATAATTGTCCAGAAAAGAAGAGTCTGAGCGTGAAGAAACCAGCAGCATCACCCACAGAAAGGGCTAGAGCAGCCGGTAGGGTCTTTGCCTTAACCTCCACAGAGGCTACTCAATCAGGTAACCTTATCCTCGAGCCGTGTTTATTGTTGGGTCAGTTAGTATTAGTGTTGTTCGATTCTGGAGCAACACATTCTTTCATTTCTAATGCGTGTGTGGGCAGATTGAATTTGGTGAAACGTGATTTGGGGTGTGAGTTGCTTGTTTCAACTCCCACCTCGGGTCAGGTAGCTATCAGTTTAGTCTGCATTGGGTGTTCAATGGAGGTGGCACGTCGCAAATTCAAGGTGAACTTGGTGTGCTTGCCTTTGGAGGGATTGGATGTGATCTTGGGGATGGACTGGTTGTCTAATAATCAGATTATAATTGATTGTGGATGGCGCAGTTTGGTGTTCCCAAAACATGAAGGGTTGGAGTTAATCTCAGCTCAGAGAGCGATAAATGAAGTGGAAGCTAGAGCCACCTATTTTATGATAGTAGCTCATACAGAGAAGAATAGCACCGCAAAGAGGTATGATACCAATAGTGGAGGAGTATACAAATGTGTTTCCAGATGAAATACCAGAATTGCCACCGAGTAGGGATGTAGATTTCATCATTGATCTTATCCTTGGAGCTGGCCTAGTATCCATGGCACCCTATATGATGGCACCAGCAGAGTTGGCTGAGTTGAAGAAGCAAATAGAAGACTTGCTTGAGAAGAAGTTCATTCGACCGAGCACATCACCTTAGGGAGCACCTGTACTCTTGGTAAAGAAAAAGGATGGCAGTTCGAGGTTGTGTGTTGATTACCGTCAGTTGAATAAGCTGACTATAAAGAATAAGTATCCACTACCGAGGATAGACGATTTGCTGGATCAACTGAGGGGAGCCGTAGTGTTCTCTAAGATTGACTTGAGGTCTGGATATCATCAGATCTTAGTCAAACTGGAGGATTTGCATAAGACGGCTTTCAAGTCACGCTACGAGCATTATGAGTATGTAGTGATGTCGTTCGGGGTGACAAATGCTCTTGCTATTTTCATGGACTACACGAACAAGATATTCCGACCGTACCTGGATCAGTTTGTTGTCGTGTTTATTGATGACATACTGATATATTCTGAGAGTTAGAATGAACACGCAGAGCATCTAAGAGTGGTGCTGGGAATTCTCAGAGAACATAAACTGTTTGGGAAGCTGTCAAAGTGTGAGTTTTGGCTGGATGAGGTACAGTTCTTGGGCCATGTAATTTCAGCCCAGGGAATAGCAGTGGACCTAGTGAAGATTGAAAAGTGGTGAAGTGGGAGAGACCACAGACAGTTACTGAGGTGAGAAGCTTCTTGGGTCTGGCGGGTTATTACAGGCGATTTGTGGAAGGGTTCTCCAAGATGGTGAGTCCCTTGACTCAACTCACTAGAAAGGACTAGCCTTTCTCTTGGACAAACGAGTGTGAAGTCTGTTTTGAGGACATGAAGAGGAGATTGACCACTGCACCGATACTAGCTATTCTTGACACAACCAAGATATTTGAGGTGTATTGTGATGCCTTATGTCCCAACCGTACCCAAAGTACACGACCTCGGCCTCTAAAGTCTACGCGTCATTTCCCTCCTCAAGACTGGAAGGCTGATGTCCCAACCGTACCAAAGGTACACGGCCTCCACACCCCTAAGCATGCAACCTCAGTGAACCCAACCGCCACACACCCTATGTCGGCTACCTCTTCTTCAACATGCGACCCTCAACAAACACCCGGGCCGCACACTTCTCGCTAGACATCCCCTCCCATAGTACGCGACCACTAAACACACTACGGACTACATACCTTGTACTAAAGAATGCCCCTCCTCCCCCAGGCAGCCACCAGCGAACCTCTGAAGCCACATCCTTTTCCAGACATCCCCATCACGGACAAGAGGTTTTCATGGCAACAAATTCCCTAAGCCGCCTACCCTGCACTACGAGTATCCCTACTTAGGACAATCCAAATCCATGACGTAACCATTTCGATCAATAAGATGAGATCAACCATCCATAAACATTCTCATGACCGAGTGCCGAATACCACCTACCCCTGAGGGATCTCTTGGTAATTTCCTCCTCAACACTGGATCTAAGAATAGCCAAGAAGGGAATATTGGGCTAAAAGCCCACCCAAGGTAGGACCCACAGGTAAAAAAGGTATATATAGCACATTATCCCATGCATTGATTACGCATTAAATATTCTTTGTAACTACTGACATCACTCAGCACTGACTTTGGCATCGGAGTGTCTTTTCCAGGCACACCTACACCGTGACCGTGGCCCCCTGAAGACAGAAGACCCACTTGGCATCCCACCATCGAGATAGTACGCGAGACTTGTGAAGTACAACTTGGTCCCATAAGAACACCTTATATCAAGGCTTGGGATGCGTGCTGATGCAGGAGAAATGTCATGTTGCTTATGTGTCTCGCCAGTTAAAGGTGCATGAGAAGAATTATCCGATGCACGATTTGGAGTTAGCTGCATTAGTTTTTGGCCTCAAAACATGGAGGTATTATTTGTATAGGGCACAGTTTCAGGTATTCAACGATCACAAGAGTTTAAAATACTTGTTTGATCAGAAGGAGCTGAATATGAGGCAGAGGCGCTGGATGGAATACCTGAAGGATTACGACTTTGAGCTGTTATACCACCCTGGTAAGGCTAATGTTGTAGCAGACGCCCTGAGCAGGAAGAGAGCTCATGTGTCGGCCATGATGATTAAGGAGTTGGAGCTGATCGAGAAGCTGCGAGATATGAATTTGGGACTGGATATGGAGGCAGGTCATATACGGTGCAACATGTTGAGGATCACTAATGAGTTTCTGGATGAGGTTCGGGTGGAACAGGGTAAGGATCAGGAACTGTAGTAGATTATTAGCGAGTTGGGCACAGAGAAGAGAAAGGACTTCAAGATGGGCAGAGATGGTATCCTGCGTTTCAGAGAGAGGGTGTGTGTACCCAGCAGTCGAGTTTTGAGGAAAATGCTCTTGGATGAAAGGCATAAGAGTCGTCTTAGCATACATCCAGGTATGACTAAGATGTACAAGGACTTGAAGGCGACTTTCTGGTGGACTGGTATGAAAACTAATGTGTCAGATTATGTAGCATCTTGCTTATTGTGCCAAAAAGCGAAGATTGAGCATCAGAGGCCAGGTGGTACGTTGGAGCCTCTTGACATTCCTCAGTGGAAATGGGACAGCATTTCCATGGACTTTGTTACACACCTGCCAAGGTCAATGAGGGGGCATGATTCTATTTGGGTAATAGTGGATAGATTGACAAAGTGCGCTTACTTCCTGCCAATCAATCAGAAGATGTCTCTGGATAAACTAGCATAGTTGTATGTTAAAGAGATAGTCAGGTTACATGGTGTACCTACTAGTATTATCTCAGATAGAGATCCGAGGTTCGCATCGAGATTCTGGCAGTCACTACAGAACACCTTGGGCACTCAACTGAGAATGAGCTTGGCATATCATCCTCAGATTGATGGTCAGTCTAAGAGAACCATACAGTCTCTGGAGGATTTATTGAGAACATGTGTCTTGGATCACCTCGGGACATGGAGTGATGTGCTACCGCTGATGGAGTTCACTTATAATAACAACTACCATTCAAGTATTGGGATGGCACCTTACAAGGCCTTGTATGGCAGGAGATGTCAAACACCTTTGTGTTGGCAGCAGGATGAAGAGTCTAGGGTACTTGGGCCAGAATTCTTACAACAGACTATTGAGAAAAAAAGGGTAATATAGGATCGGATGCGTGCAACTCAGAGTCGGCAGAAATCCCACGCAGATAAGAGGAGGAGGCAACTTGAGTTTGAGGTTGGTGACCACGTGTTCCTCAGGGTTACACCTACAATAGGTATTGGGAGAGCATTTAAGTCGAGGAAGTTGACTCCTCGATTCATCGGTCCTTATCAGATTACAAGGCGAATCGGACTAGTGGCGTACGAGATTGCATTGCCACCTCACTTAGCAAACCTGCACAATGTCTTCCATGTATCGCAGCTAAGGAAGTACATGGCAGATCCCACTCATGTGTTGGAGTAGGATGATATCCAAGTGCGTGAGAATCTGACTCTGGGAGTTGGACCGGTGAGAATTCTAGATTCTCAAGTCAAACAACTTAGAGGGAAGGAGATTTGGACTGTGAAGGTTCTCTAGGACGAGGCAACCCAAGAGATGACTTGGGAGATGGAGGATCTCATGAGGAAGTCTTATCCTCACTTATTTGCTGGTAAGTCCTAATTCGAGGACAAAAACTTTTAAAGGTGGGGGAAATGTAAGACCCGTGAAAATTAATTAATTAAATAAATAAATAATTAATTAATTAATGCGGGTAGAAAGAGTCTTTATAGCATTAAATGTTACTTGTGTGACGTGGAAAAGTACTAGCTCAAGTGGTTGAGAGTATTTAATTGTGTGAGAGGACTTGAGTTCGAGTCCTATGTATGCTGTTGATGTGTTGTTTGAATTATTCTTGTTTTGTTTTGGGTAATATAATTGTGACTATTGAGTGATATTATAGTCATAAGATTATAATGGTTATCACAAAATTTGAATAAACCATAGTTAACATTGAATAGGAATTTAAAACCATAATTAAGCCCATTTTCGTTTCATTTTTTAAACCCATTATTAAGGCACCTATAAAAGCCAAATTTTAGGAGAGAAGAAGGGTTTCTGGAGTTGTTGATTTGGCTTTTGGAGAGGAGCACGAATTGAGAGAGGGAGAGCAGAGTTTGGGTGTGCAAAGGGCTGAAGCAAAGTGTGGGGAATAGGAACCTTCTTCTTCCCAATTTCATTGCAGAATTACAAGTTAGGGGTGCTGAAATTATGTGTATTTCCATATGGTTTGTGTGTCTGCGTTTTGTTCTTAAATTGGATTTTTATGTGGTGTGATTTTTTGGTATAATGTACACTGTAATTGGGAATTTGGGAATGGAATGTGGAGTGTAAAGTCTTTTGGGTATGAAACAAGAATTTGAGGAGGGTTTTGGGTACTGATATTTTGATTTATGGTCAACTTCTGTGTTTTGAGGACACAAATGTGTTTAAATTGTGTTTTTATGGTTTGATTGATGAATCGGAGATAATGAACATGATTGCATTGTGAATTGGTATCTGTTTGGTGTTAGTGGTGCATACGCAGTGTGTAACATCCCGTCAGGATATTACGAATTTAATAAAATAAAATAAAGAATTAATTACACAATAATTAATAATACCTCATTTCCCAAAACACAGGGAAATTTAAAACTTTTAACATCGTATAATAAACATTGTCTCATAGCTTACAACGTGAAATAATGTTCCAGAATCTCTCAAACGTTTACATATTATTTAAAAATCCAAAGTCAAGAAAACATAGTAATAAAATCCCATGATCATCCCCTCTCCGTAGCTAAGCCTCACCAGCTCCACCTGCATCATCACCTGCTCACGTGTACCGCGTACACGATCATCGCCAAACACAAGCAGATAGGGTGAGCTAACAAAAGAAACATATAAAAGTGTACCAAACACATATACACATGTATAATAGATAAAACATTATGTCAATAGTACAACTCTTCCTTTATACTGCATAGCCACAACCATATGTAATATCCTTTCATTACCCCCAATGCTTGCTTCATTCCCATCACATGGCCAGTACCATGTACATCGATACACCTCGTGGAAGACTCGTTACCTTCCCACCACATGGCCACCACCATGTATAGTAAAGTATATCAGGGAACCTCGTTCCAGTCCTTTCACATGGCCACAACCATGTTAGCAGTCTTCTACATCTCCTATTAAGTATCTCAAAGCGCCTTGCTGCCACACCTATCAGCCACAACCAATAGAGCACGTGCAAAAACCATGCTACGGATCACACCGTAACGGCAGGTGGAGTTCCCAAATACGAACATAGTCCGCAACATCCCAGGACTACCAAACTCGTCAGTGACTCACTGAGGAGGGCAATCCTTCTGGACCCATCTGTACTGGCCACAACCAGCACACTCATACTAGCACACTCGCCAACCCTAGCCACAACTCAAGGTTCCTCGTGTTCATCCGCTATCCCAAGCCACCACTCAAAGGAAGTCATTCCGGGCCATAACCCATAGAATGCCACATGCTTAACCCCTATCCTGAGCCATAACTCAAGGATACGTTCCGGGCCACAACCCATGGAATACCAGCAAGCCCACCATTGAGATATCTTAGGAGCCTTATAGACCAACATCACCATTCAACTCCGTCAATCCAATACCACCAAAATTTGGTTGCCCTTATGCCACATCCATCCAACCTAGGCTTAATCTCCCAGTTCTCGCCTAAGCACTCCAGTTCATCTCGCTTAGGCTAGGTTACCTCGCCTAAGCGAGCCCCACGTTCAAACACAGTTTCGAACATTTCGCCCAAGAGTCAGATCTCTCGCTTGGGCTGCGAGTTAAGCCAACGTCAGAACATGCTTCAAATCCTCGCTCAGGCGAGAGGCTCTCGCTTGAGCGAGACGCATTTTCGCCCAAAATATAAAACCTCGCATGCGCGAGAGGTGCATCCAAAACACTTAAACACACACGGGTTCTCGCTTAGGCAAGACGCACTCGCCTAAGCGAGATGGCCAGTCTCCCAAAAATCAAAACACCCTGCCTAAGCGAGATGCTCGAGAAGAACCTGACACCCTGCCTAAGCGAGATGCTCGAGAAGAACCTGATGTTGCATCTCTGCAATTCTCGCCTAGGCGAGTCTGGCTCGATTGAGCGAGAAGTGCAGACCTTGGGCACTACGATACGCTCTTAACAGCAGCCATCTGTCCCAAAAACACATCAAATCGTACCAATTCATTCAGACCACATTATAACAACATGACCAAAGAAAGAAAGTTAAATTTGAGTCCACCTAGGTTCGAACCCACACCATGCCAAAGTCAAATCAATTCTAAACCATCAGGCCAACTCATGTTTCTTGCTAACACATACAATTCAAGCATTATCTCATACGGAGTGTGGCCCAACATATTATTAAAACAATAATAACTAAATAACACACAATGGACACACATAGGACTCGAACCCAAGTCCTCTCATACAACCAAAGTACTCTCAACCACTTGAACTAGTACTTTTCCACGTCATACACAACAAAATTTAATGTCATAAATGCTCTACCTAACCGCATTTATTAATTAATTAATTATTTAATTAATTAAATTCTGCAGATCTTACATAGTGACGAAACTCTGCAAGTTTCGCCCAAGCGACTCCTACTCGCCTAGGCGAGAGTTGCAGGAGTTCATTCAGGGTTTAGGATTGCGCAATTTGCTCAGGCGACCAAGGCTGGAGTTGAGCGAAACGTAGTCTCGCTCAGGCGAGAGTGGCTCGCCTAAGCGAGTCCACAAGGAAGCTTGTACCATTTTGAGCGCGACTTCTCGCCCATGCAAGAAGTTTTGAGTCCTGAGCGATGGATACTCTCGCCTAGGCGAGAGTGGCTCGCCTAAGCGAGTTCACGAAGTAGTATAATGCAAATTCTAAGTTTAATTCTCGTTCAGGCGAGGGCTGGGTGTTTTGGGGCGCAAGTAGGACTCGCTCAGGCGAGAAGAGCTCGCCTAAGCGATATGTGGTGGTGAAGTCACTATTGAACACTCGCTCAAGCGAGGTGGGGCGGCTTAAGCGAGGCTGACGAGCTAGCCTAGGCGAAGAGCTCTAGCTTAAGTGAGTGTACTCCGAGTTTGTGTATATGGGTGATGTATGGACTGTTTGTTTGTGAGTTTCTAAATTATAAGAATTATATGCTTGTATTTGTGGGGTTTGGGCTTCATGGACTAAGTCCAATAGGGGTCTGGGATGTGCTTGATGGTTGGACGCATGATGGGCATGGAACTATGTAGTTCCCGTCGGCTGCTAAGTGACGAGGAGTCCTTAGTATGCTTATTACATGCGTCAGACGCACGATGGGCAAGGAACTATTATGTTCCCGTCTGCTGCTATTGGGCGAGGAGTCCATAGTGTGGTGATTGCGTGCGTGCCATGGTCCGAGTGAGGGAGGCTTGGATGTTTTACTACAGACGAGGAGTCTGTAGGGCAGGACTATGAGCAGGATATGCTCATAGGGTTGGACCACGATTGGGTTAGTTTCGTGGGAGCACAGTAAAGTCCCAAGACCTAGTAGATGCATATGACTCATGAAGGATTGTGAGATTAGGGATAGGTAATTTGAAAATAATGAAATACTTTAGGGAGGTTAGCTTCTTTTGGATGGCTAACATATTTATTTTATGTTTTATGTATTTATATATCTGTGCATAGCTCACCCTATCTGTGTGTGTGTGGCGATGATCAGATAATTTGTTATTCGGGAGCAGATGATTTAACAGGTGAACTAGGAGATGCTTAGAGGCGGAATGTAGGGGCTACCTAGGGATTTTGTAAGAATTTACATATTTTTGGGCTTTTGATGTACTTTTAATCATGTTGAACTTTGATGGATATTTGTAATAATGTAATTGCAAATACTTTAATTATGTTATAATTAAAGTTTTATTTTCCCGCGAATTTTGGGAATATGCGATTATAAATGAGCTTATATTGATATTACCGTGTTATATTTTATTTTTATTATTCATTTTTATTTACTTAAAAGTAATATTCCTTAGGGATGTTACAACACACATGAAAAATAATACACGGGCATAATACTAGGGATATTGGGATAATATTATTGACATAATATCTCTGGTATTGATTCTAATAATTAGAATCACAACTTTCTCTAACTCCCTCTCTCAAACTGAGGTGACTCGGTCATCCCTAGTTTGTCTCTCAAAATGTTGACCCTTGTGTGTGAGAGGTTTGGTTAAACAATTTGCAATTTGATCTGTTGTGGGCACATATGCTATTGTGACTTGATTCTGAAGCACTTGATCACGAATGTAGTGAACATTTATCTCAATATGTTTAGACCGAGCATGCATCACTGGATTGGATGTTAGTACCTTAGCACTCAAGTTATCAATCCACAAAACTGGCTTTCTAGGCATAAGAAATTTCAGCTCATCTAGAAGTGATTTGATCCAAGTTACTTTTGCTGCTAGATCAGCTAAAGCTTTGTATTCTAACTCAGTACTTGACCGTGACACCACTTTTTGTTTTCTTGAGGCCCATGAGATCAATGTCTCTCGAAGGAAAACACACTATCATGTTATGGATTTCCTATCATCTATGCTAGTGGCCCAATCTGCATCAGAGAATCCAGTTATTTCAAGATCAGTTGAGGGTTTGCACGATGAAGATATCTCAATATTCTTTTTATTCCTTGCTAGTGATCTATGGTTGGGGAACTCATATATTGGTTGAGTTTGTTGACAAAAAATGTTATGTCCGGTCGAGTATTGGTCAGATATTGTAATGCACCTATAGCTTGTTTGTATAGTGTAGGGTTAGCAATAAGTTCTCCTTTAGTAGTGAATTTTTTCCCTGTTACCATTGGTGTAGGGCAATATGAAGCTTTTTCCCTATTAAACTTCTTGATTATATCCCTAATGTACTTTGTTTGTTTAAGGTACATTCCACCAGCATCTCTGTGTACTTCAATTCCCAAGAAGTAGTGTAGAAGGCCAAGGTCTTTGAAAGAGAAAGCAATGTTTGATTGAGCAATGTTTAAGGTACATTCCACCAGCTTCCTGTAATTATTATGTCATCAACATATATGGGAAGGAGTATGATATGATCATTTTCTCTAAGAACAAAGAATGACAAATCACTCTTGGTGTTTTGAAAGCCTCATCTCAATAAAGTGTCTTTAAACTTGTCATACCAAGCCCTTGGGGCTTGCTTCAGTCTGTAAATTGCCTAGTTTAATTTGTATATGTGCAAGGCTTAGTAGAATATGTATATCCTTCAATTGGAGTTTATGATGTTATTATGCCCCTTAAATGGTGACGTTACCAAAATCGTGACAAGACGACAAACAAAAAATTAAATTTGAGAAAAACAGAGTTTGGAGTCGCCACCATAGTTTATTTTGGAAAACTACAGAAAAACCAAAAAAGATAAAACAAGGTCTGCAAAAAACCAGATTTTGGGTCAGAGAGTCGGTTACGCATGGGGAAGGTATTAGCACCCTAGAGCGTTCGTCCTATGACGGTACCTTTAATTAAATGTGCAAAAGTTATGTGGTTTTTTCAAAATATTTATTTTCCCCGAAAATAATAATAATAAATGAATTTACAAAAGAAACAAAAATATTTTTTTAGTTTTTTGGGCCCGACGAGGACTAATCCTCGCTCCTACGTATCTCCATTCACAATGAAGAATCAGGGTTACATAGTTCTTTATGAAAAAACTATTTGAGAAAAGATTTGATTTTTTTGATAATTTTTAAACCTTTTTATTTAAATTTTAGTATTTTGAATTATTTTAAAATTGGTGTCACGCGAAGCGAGCAGTTAGACAAACACTGAAAATAAATTCTTTTGTTTTTTAATCTTTATTTTTTCATTTTTTTAATCTTTAATTATTTTTTTATATTTTTTTTAAAAGTTATTTGAAAGTGGATGTGGATGTCACTACAACGTGAACAACCAGATAGATATCAAAGAGTAAATAAAGAAAGCTTTTTTTATTTTTAGATCTTTATATAATTTTTAGAAAAAAAAACAAAAAGTCTAAATAGGGTGTCACGTGACGCGAGCGGCCGGACAAACACAAAGAAATGGGAAAAAATATTTTTTAATGATTTAAAATAATATAATGAAAATTGGAAAAATAAATCAAAAGAAAAAAGAAAAAAACTGGTAATGACGTACCCTAAAAAATTTTCAATATCTCTTCACCTTTTCTCTTCTCTTTTTTTTACTCCTTTTCCAATATTTTTGTTTTCTTTTTTAAGAGAGATAAAAAAAGGTGGTGTGGCTGTGTGAGTGGTAATGAGAGGGAGAGAGGAAGAGTAGAGAATATTTTGTTTCTATATATTTTTGCTTTTCATCCTTTTTCATGTGATAGACTATCTATTTATATTAACAAATTGCAATATAAATGCAATCCTAGCCTTAATTGTAATGAACAATATAAGGAAGAAATTGGTCATGTAGCACATTATGGGAATCAAATCATAGCAAATCAGAGCACAATATCAAACAACATCAGTAATATTGATTCTAACCATTAATAAATCAGAGCACAAAATCAATCTCAATTAGTAATATTGATTCTAATTATATGAAGAGATATTGCTTTTTAATTATTATAATCATATCACTAATTTCTCTATCAGAATAATGGTAGAAGATATGTTGAGTTGTTGAACTCATGAAAATGAGTGTGATAATTAAAAATAAATTGAGCTCTTCCTTTTTTCCTTGTTTTTTCTTTTTTTATTTTCTTTTTCTTTTCATCTCTTTTTTTGCTAAAATTAAAGTTTAAAAATTTGTGAAGAAAATTTTATTTCACCCTTTTTTATTTTCCATGAACTAAAAAAACTTTTTATTTTATTTTATTTATTTATTTATTGAAAATAAATTTATTCATCCGGACAAAATTGGGTGTTGACAATAGTCCCTCTTTACTTAGATTTTACTAGATATATGAAAGTTTGACCTTTTCATATTATCGTCGTAGTAAAAGATAAGTAAAGATAAAGACACTAATTTCATTCGGGTTTCAAAAGAATACAGATTTGAAGACAAACTTGACCAATCCAGGTGAGATGGTCTGTCTCTGAAAGAAAAGAACTAGGTGATCGTTACCAAGTAGAGGGTCCCAATTCAACACACCATTTTTTTTACATTTTGAAAAAAACAGACCAATCCCGAGGAGAGTGTTTATATGTAGAGGATTCAACGACAATTACCATGTAAAGGGTCCCAATCTGAAAAACCATATTCTTTTTGTAAATTTGTCTATTTGAAAAACTAATCTCGAGGAGAGGGTCTATATCTAAAAGATTCGGTGACCATTACCACGTAGAGGGTCCCGATCTGACAAATCAATTTGCTTTATTATTTTCTTTTCTGACTTTTTGAAAAAATAGATTAGACCAATCCCAAGGAGAGGGTCTATATCGAAAGGAAATAAATCAATGACCATTGTTTCGGAGAGGGCCTCGATGTGACAAAGAAATCAATGGCCATTGTCTCGCAAAGGGTCTTTATGTAAAGGAATCGATGACCATTGCCTCGTAGGGGGCCTCGATGTAACAAAGAAATCAATGACCATTGTCTCGCACAGGGTCTTCATGTAAAGGAATCGATGACCGTTGCCTCCCAGGGGGCCTCGATATGACAAAGAAATCAATGATCATTGCCTCATAGAGGGCCTTGATGTAAAGGAATCGATTACCATTGCTTCGCAGAGGGTCTCGATGTGACAAACAAATCAATGATCATTGCATCATAGAGGTCTTGATGTAAACATAAGGAAATCAATGACCATTGCCTCATAGAGGGTCTTGATGTAAACATAAGGAAATCAATGACTATTGCTTCGCAGAGGGTCTTAATGTGACAAAGAAATCAATGGCCATTGCCTCGTAGAGGGTCTTGATGTAAACATAAGGAAATCAGTGACCATTGCCTCGCAGAGGGCCTTGATGTAAACATAAGGAAATCAATGACTATTGCTTCGTAGAGGGTCTTGATGTGACAAAGAAATCAATGGTCATTGCCTCACAAAGGGTCTTCATGTAAACATAAGGAAATCAATGACCATTGTCTCGTAGAGGGTCTTGATGTAAACATAAGGAAATCAATGACCATTGTCTCATAGAGGGTCTTGATGTATAAAAGGAGAACCTGAATTTGATCTTGAAGTATGAACAAACACCGCATGAATGCCTAACATTTGTGAGACTTACACAAAAAAATTTCATTGCTGACTTTTTTTTTTAAATTTCTTTATTTATTTATTTTTTGAAATGATTTTCAATGATTTTGTGGAGTATGATGGATGACATGATGTGATGATGCATGACATGTTATGATTTTCTTTTTGAAACTATATGATATGCTTACATGGATACGTGGATGCATGATTGAAATTTGTTTTTTTTCATTTTTCCTTTATTTTAATTTGAAAGCAAGGAAAACGAGGCTTAGAGGCTAGAAAAAAAAATATGTGAGGCCAGACAAAACTGGGTTTAGGGGCCAAGATGGAAACTGGGCTTGGGGCCAATGTGGAAACTGGGCTTGAAGACCAGTGTGGAAACTGGGCTTGAGGCCTAGTGTGAAAACTAGGCTTGGGGGCTAGTGTGAAAACTAGGCTTGGAGACCAGTGTGGGAACTGGGCTTGGGGGCCAGTGTGAAAACTAGGCTTGGGGACCAGTGTGAGAATTAGGCTTGGGGGCTAATGGAAACTGGACTTAGGTTATATTGGTCATTCATATGAATTAAAAGGACCATAAATTTGAGAAACATCATAAAAACAAATTTGTGTATTTTTTATTTTCTTCCTTCTAAAATGAAAGGATTCAATAACCATTCATATGAGTGAAGAAGGTTTTGATTGGAAAAGTGGAAAATATTTTATTCACAAATATGAATGACTCATGTATATATGACTTGGTATGATGTATCAAATACCTTATGTATGAATTTTTCTTTTGCATTTTTTTTTGAAAACAAATTCGAATTGATCCCCATTTCATTGTTATTTCAAATTCATGGAATCATTCTACTTTGATTTTTTTTACTTTTTCGAATAATTTCTTTGGTCTAATCAGTTTACTAATGAACACATTTTTTTAATCATTTCTTTTGAAACATTATTTAAATGACATCCATGAAATTGTCAAGGGCTTGAAAAGGTTTGGATGAGGTGATGAAGATTAACTAAGGAGTTGCCCCAATTTGAATTGGACTCGGGGCACAAAATATGTTTGGGCTTTCCCTAGTTGTTGATGGTATGAAAGAAATGATAGGGACTTCAAAAAATTTGCCTCTAGTGTAAAAGCCTAGGATGGTCTTAGGGTTTAAAAACGTGTTTGGCTTTTCCCAATTAAGAAGATTGAAAAATGACGAGGTCTTCATAAGTTGCCCCTATTGTGATCATAGTCTTTAATTTAAATTAATGCCCCGATTCAGATTGAATGATGGGAATATATGAATTACAAACAAAGTAAATGCCCTAGTTTGGGTGTGGGATTGATAAAGATGGACTATGTTAAGGTTGGTCAAGGTTTAAAGCAGAGGATACTGTATGGGCAAAAATGGAATTTCATGAAGAATGAATGAAAGGGGACAACCCAAATTTAACCAGATTGCTTGATTGCCCATGCTAATTTTGGAGCTTTGAAAACATGTCAACCAAACATAAATTGCCCTAATGTTTAAAAGAAAATCTCTGAACACACTTTTTCAATACTTTTTTTATAATTTTTTTAGAACAAACCCATTAGCAAATAAAAATTTTTCCTCTAAATTAAAACCTTCGAAAGATAACATCCAATCTTTGATTTGTGTGGACTTTATTGGGCTTGTATCGTGGCCAAGGCTAGGAGTATGGAAGTAAATGATAGTGAAGGCTAAAAAAAGTGATGTGAGGGTTGTTTGGAACAAAGGTATTTAAATAATGTTTCATTCAATATTTGTTTGACTTCTTTTTGTTCACCTTTTTTTTTATATTTTGACCTTTTATTCCTATTCTATAAACTTTTGCTTCTCTTTTTTCTTTCTTGATATGACCATATTATTTTGTTTCGCTTTTTTTTTTTATATTTTGGTATTGGTGAACTACCATTCAAATGAAACAAATGCAAACATTATGTCAAGCCTTAGTGTGAGGTGACCCATGTTTAGGGTAATTTGAAAGAAATTTTTATGAAGGCTCAAATTGGGTAGCAAAGGATAATTACTTTTGTTTTTTTTTTTTTTTGATAAAGAAATATGGTCACACATCATTTCAAATCATGGTTGTTTTTTTCAACAAAAACTTTAATTCAAAGGAAAATAATTTATTTCATATGACAGGATGTCCCTTATTTTGTTCTTTTTTTTTTCACTTTTTTGTCTTGTGTTTGCCTAGACTATCCATCAGAGTTTTCAGCCTAGCTAATTATTCTTCATTTTTTTTTTGTGTTCAGAGAGTTTCTTGTAATCATTTTAAAGTATGTGTCCCCTTTATCATAATCCTCCATGGAAATGAAAATAAGGTTTATAGTGAAAAGAGATGGAAAGGGAGATGGATTTGAGCAATTTCATGTATGCAAGATTAGATGGATGCTTCAAAAGAAATGATAACAAACAATATTTAATATTTTATTTCTTTATTCAATCCACTGATTTGAGATAACAAACAATATTTTATTTCTTTATTCAATCCACTGATTTGACCAAGGACTGTTTTATTATTTTCACATTTTTCATAAGAAAGAGTCCAAGAATTTAGTGACAAGAAAAATGGGAAACAAATTGAATTTATTGCAATGCAAAGTCTTTGGATTTTTTTTTAAATTATGCATATTCATGCTATGGGTTTGAAACTATGGACATGGTACGGTGAATGACCACAGATTGGGAATGCAATGCATGGTTGTGCTTCGTTGAACACTTATTCACATGATATGCCAATGAAATGTATGCTTATGCCTTAGAAGGCATTTTTTACTTTTTCTTAGTAATGGTGTGATTGTGATGAATTTATTATTATATACAAGGAAATGTGAAGGTATATGACGCAAATAGTCTCCCTTTAGTGCCTTAATTTAACATAGATTTCACGCTTAAAGTTTTAAGGCAAAGTATATGTGCCTACAAGGATAATTCCCTAATACCTAAAGATCAAGGTCATTAGAGCTATGGCCCACTTCATGGAATTTCCCCCCAACAATTAGTAAACAACAAGAAGTGAGAGTACCAATGAAGCAAACACACTCTAGCTCGGGTTCTCACAATGACCACTTGGGAAGTACATCCACTGTGACACTGATACACAATCCCCTCTAATTCTAAGCAACTTCGTCCCGGGTATAAGGCCCCACTCATGTAATGAACAAAATGTATGTGTGTGAAGGGAGAATACAATGTATACCCAAACCCACACTTGACAATTATTCCAAATACCAAAATAAAGAAGAACATACACATACAATTATTCTAAATATAAAAAAGAGATATAAAGATTAAACAAAAGGGAAGAAAAAATATGAAGATAAACCACACCAATTTTACACATCCAAATAAATGGTTTGACTCTCTAACTTCCCAGTGGAGTCGTCATCTATCGCAATCGAAATTGCGACGGGACGACGAACCAAAAATTAAATTTGAGAAACAGAGTTTGGAGTCGCCACCATAGTTTATTTTGGAAAACTACGGGAAAACCAAAAAAGATAAAACAAGGTCTGTGAAAAACCATATTTTGGGTCCGAGAATCAGTTACGCATGGAGAAGGTATTGGTACCCCACAAGGACCCTCTTATGACGATATCTTTAATTAAATGTGCAAAAGTTATGTGTCTTTTTCAAAATATTTATTTTCCCCAAAAATAATAATAAATGAATTTACAAAAAAAAAAATATTTTTTTAGCTTTTTGGGCTCGACGAGGATTAACCTTCGCTCCTACGTATATCCATTCACAATGAAGAATGAAGGTTACATAATTTTTTATGAAAACACTATTTGAGAAAAGATTTGATTTTTTTGATAATTTTGAAACCTTTTTATTTCAATTTTAGTATTTTGAATTATTTTAAAATTAGTGTCACCCGACGTGAGCGGCCAGACAAACACTGAAAATAAATTCTTTTGTTTTTTAATCTTTATTTTTTCATTTTTTTAATCTTTTATAATTTTTTCATATTTTTTTAAATGTTATTTGAAAGTGGATGTGGATGTCACTATAGCGTGAGCAATTGGATAAATATAAGAGTAAACAATGAAAGTTTTTTTTTTATATATATATATATATATATATATATATATATATATATATATATATATAATTTTTAGAAGAAAAAAAAAGAAAAAGTCTAAATTGGGTGTCACACGACACGAACGGCAGAACAGACACACAAAGAAGTGAAAAAAAATTTTCTTTAATGATTTAAAATAATATAATGAAAATTGGAAAAAATAAATCAAAAGAAAAAAGAAAAAAACTGGCAATGACGTACCTTCAAAAATTTTCAATATCTCCTCACCTTTTCTCTTCTCTTTTTCTTGACTCCTTTCTTAATATTTTTGTGGTTTTTTTTTTCAAGAGAGATAAAAAAGAGTTGTGGTTGTGTGAGTGGTAATGAGAGGGAGAGAGGAAGAGTAGAGAATATTTTGTTTCGATCGATTTTTTTCTTTTCATCCTTTTTCATGTGACAGACTATCTATTTATATTCACAAATTACAATATCAATACAATCCTAACCTTAATTGTAATGAACAATATAAGGAAGAAATTGGTCATGATAGTAGCACATTATGAGAATCAAATCATACCAAATCAAAGCATAATATCAAACAACATCAGTAATATTGATTCTAACAATTAATAAATTATAGAACAAAATAAATCCCAATTAGTAATATTGATTCTATTTATATGAAGAGATATTGCTTTTAATTATTAGAATCATATCACTAATTTCTCTATCAGAACAAATGTTGAAGATATGTTGAGTTGTTTGGCTCATGAAAAGGAGTGTGATAATTAAAAATAAATTGAGGTCTTATTTTTTTCATTTTTTTTCTCTTTTTTCATCTTTTTTTTTGTTAAAATTAAAGTTTTAAAATCTTGGAAGAAAATGGATAGGTCATTTTTGTGATTTGTGTTGGCTACAGAAGACATGATTGGATCGAGAGCCTTCAACCTTAAGAGCTTTTATACCAAGAAAGATAAAATGGAAAAATATGGCAGTGCTTTCGTATTGTAGATGTTGTGTTTATATAAACACAATATGGTACAATCATAATCTCTATAATAAATTCATCATTGAATACCATAAACAATATAGTAAATAATTGATAATGATTGTTGCACACATGAGAAATAATACACGGACATAATATCAGGGATAGTAAGATAATATTATTGACATAATATCTCTGGTATTGATTCTAATAATTAGAATCACAACTTTCTCTAACTAATATAACTTCAAAACAATAAATCAAGCAACACCACAAATAGAACTCATAACCCACAATCCAGAGCACCACAACCCACAACCACAAACAACACCACAAACAACCCATACACTAATGCAATTCCAAATAAAACAAAATCAAACAGAACCCTAAACCCTAAACCCTAAAAAAATTAATTTCTCATGAAAACCTAGAATTGCAACAGAGATGTACAATGTAGAAATCACTACACGAGCACTTCTTAGCTGTAGTCGTGGCGCCATAATACATAGAGTTCAAATACCGTTAGAAGTGGGTTTTAAGCCTAACTTAACCCCACAAAACCAACTTGTAAGGTAAGGTTTGCACCCTACTTATATATTATGAAATTGCCTTATCTCTAGTCGATGTGGGACTTCCGACACACCCTCTCACGCCGAGGTATATTCATCTCGTGCATGAGACTAGAAATGGGTAGTCCAATAGCAGGATGAAACAGAATGTCGTAGAAAGTTCGCAAGGATAGACTTTAATTTTTTTTTAAATAATGGCTCTGATACCATGTTAGAAGTGGGCTTGAAGCCTAACTCCACCCCCAAAAAATCGACTTGTAAGGTAAGGATTGCACCCACTTATATATTATGAAATAGCCTTATCTCTAGTCGATGTGGGACTTCCAACACACCCCCTTAAGCCGAGGTATATTCATCTCGTGCGTGGGACTAGAAATTAGTGGGTGTTCCTTTAGCAACCCGATAGTGGGTGGAACAGAATGTCTAAGAAATCTCGCTAGGATATGCTCTAACTTGACTCTAATACCATGTTAGAAGTAAGTTTTAAGCCTAATTCAACCCCACAAAACTAGCGTGTGAGGTGAGGTTTGCACCTTACTTATATATATTACGAAGTTGTCTTATCTCTAATTGATTTGGAACTTCCAACAAATACTAAAATACCATTACATATTGCAATATCCAAAACTAAAGTTGGGATATTGTTCTAGTTGAAAGGATAAGGTCCGATAAGCCAAGATATTCAAAGTGCCTATTTTTGATCTTTACTCCTCCTTATAAAGTCCTTTTCCCAAGCACTCAACTTCTCATTGTCCTTGCTTATTTAAGTGTCTTCAATACTCCCCCTCTTTATTTCATCCACAAAACCTACAATCATATTGATAATAAATAGGTACGAATTATCACTACCTTTTGTTCAAGTCGGTATTAGTATACTTTTTCCTATTAATGTGTGTCTCAAGTAATGAGTCTGATGACCCAATCAGGATAAATCTTCAATACCCGATCAGAATTGAGCCTAACACTGCTAGTACGTAAGTAAATTCCATAACAAAATTGAAAATGACAAACAAAGTCAAGCCTTTAAACACAATGTTGTAAAAAGAGGATGGACAATTAAAAAAAAATTGAAAACAAAAAGAATCAGTATCAGAAATTTAATTATGGATAGTTAGATAAATTCGCTAGTACATTTTATTACTACATTTATAGTTGACCGGTGTATAGGTGGAATTACTAATTATTGTTTCATTTGGATGTTGATTTGGATTCTTAATTTTTGTTTAATAATAAGAGGACGTTGTTTAATACAATTACATGATAGAATGAACCTTATTTCAAGACTAATAAGATGAGTTTTATAAATGAAATGTTTATAAAATTTGTTATCCTTGTGGTTTATATTCGATTTCTGTTCCTTTATGCTTTAAGAAAATATTTAAAGAATTTACTCGTTGCAAAAGGTGTTATACGACTTTTGTAATATTCAAAATTTTAAAATATTAATTACATCTATTTTATAAGTTTTAATAAATATCAGTACTGATTTACGTGTATTTATTTTTCTTTTATGACAAAAAAAATATTATTATAATTATAAAAATATATTTTTTAAATAATATTTTCAATTTTATGGTAAATAACTATATTTTTTAGATCAAATTTTAAAAATAGTTATTTTAGTTTAAAAAACACAACTAAAAAAACTCATCATTTTGACAAGTTTGTTTCGAATTTTTTTTAGAAAATAGTTACAAATTTTGTTATGAAAATAAATTTACAAGAAATTGTTACTAATTGTTTTGCAAAGTATTTTGGAAAATTACTTTTCGCAAAAAAAAAATTATATTAAAAATATTTATGAATTTTATAATATTGTATAAAATAATTATCTATAAAACCAATTAAAATTCTTAAAAAAATGATAAATTTTTTTTCCTGTAAGTGTTTTTAACAAATTTACAAAAAAAAAACAATGTAATATGAAAAATTCGAAATAGATAAATTTAAAAAAAGTTGAAAATTAAGAAAATAAAAAATTGATAAAAGAATTATTTTTATTTCAAAAATATTTAAAATGTAAAATGTAACGTCCCATTTAAATAATAACATCACACAATGTAATATAAGGAGCAACGTTACGGAGTATAAATGTCACTCCTTACAATATATCCCTCACGCTTGAGAAAAAGTCTAAGGCACACCACGATCCCATTGACAAAACAAGATAAAAGTTGAAAATTATTTAAAATACAAAGTAGTACATAGGCCTCAGCCTTAAAGACCACTCGGAGTAGGGAATCCAACCCAAGAATAACTATGCAGCAAAATCTTCATCACCCTGACGACCACGAGGAGTTCCCACAACTGCTCACAACAATAAATTGATGATCATCGCAAAAGAAGAAAACCACACATATAACATACAAGCAAATAGAAAGGGTAAGCTAAAGTAAAAAGGTTTTTATCATGCAATTGAACATACAATTTAAAAGTCAAGAGTACATAAATCAGCCAAGCATGTAATGACCGACAAGCAAGACATTAAGACTCAGTTATCTAGATACATATAATCAGTCGGATTCACTGGATGCTTGCACTTATGGTGGCCTCTACTGCTCTGCAGAGCCATTGCCAATGGGTTTTACCCTACCACGCACAAGGTTAGTCTTCAAACATCTAAGGTCATTATCCTACCAAAGACTAGGGCCTCTTGCTACTCTCACCACTTGAGACAGTACACTCTATGTGAGACTAACTGACTATTTAGAGTGTCAGGATGTAATCCTTACTTGAATCCTTACTAAATTATATAATGAGGCACCACCACAAAACTCTGTGGAATTACGTCCTGACCATGAGGTACCAACATGAGCTCCCACTAACAAAGGTCATGGAATTACGTCCTGACCATGAGGCACCACTATGAGATCTCACCTAGAGATTCATGAAATTACGTCCTAAACCATACCAAAATCATGTCTCACCAACTAAGCATAAAGTTATCATGCATCCCAATTTCCATGCCAACATTTATAACCAAACATCGAATCAAGTTCCATACAAAGATCATACCAATTCATCAATTTCAGGCCATACAGTCAGATATTTCATGCATATTCACACACATCATACTTTAAATAAGGTATTCCAACCAATCAGACAACCAACAACCAAGAACATGGAAAAGAACACAAATTCTTGCACCAGTCTCACTCAAGCTAGGGGCCCTCGCTCAAGCAACTTTCGCTCAAGCTACAGATCCTTGCTTAGGCGAGTCTGCCAACAGAGAACACTGCAGTGTTCGCGAGCTCTCGCTTGGGCAAGACCTCCTCGCCTGAGCGAGACTACTCTTCGCCCAAAGGTAAGGTCTCTCGCCAGAGCTATAACCAAGCAAAACACAAATAGTCTCTCACGAGTTCTCACTGAGGCGAGCCCCTCTCGCCTGAGTGAGATGACACCTCGCTCAAAATGAAAGCTCTCTACCTGAGCGAGAGCTTGAGCGGGAACCTGAGCCATCTTCTGCTATTCTCGACTAGGCAAGACAAGCTCATTTGGGCAAAAAAATCATATCTCGCCACTATTCAAGCACGCATCAACAGACCATTCATACCAAATAGCATATAAAGACATTCCATACGTTCACAGTAGCACATAAGCCATACAAATATGAAACAGAGCTTAAAATAGTCAAATTTACAAAAAATATGACAGTCCCTAACTTCCCTTACCTCAATGGAAGCTACTACGAAGGGTGTAGGCACAAGCAGAAAGCACACAGCTCCAAGAACAGTTTTGTGAGGTGGAGCAAAAAAGGATTGAACTAGCTTGACCAAGATTGGGACCAAACCCTAGCAGAGTTTGTTGTTGCAGCTCTAAGAGAGAGTGAGGAAGTTGATTTCTGAAAAGTGGCAGCAATGAGAGTGTTAGGCTGGTTTAGGAGTTTTGGACACCCTATGGGCCAACCTTAGGCCCAACAGATTAGGGCAATCCTTAAACATTGGATCTTACATAAAACAGTAACCAAAATGTATCCGAGAAGATAGTACAGATAAGATAAAAATATATATAAATTTATTTTATATTTACATATTTATATTTATATTCAGGAAAAATTATTTAAACAGGTTAAAAAACTAAATTCATGTTTGTACTGACGGAACTTGGGCAAAAGATTCAAGTGTCAAATTAGATTTTTTATATGTAATTTATCTTTTCTAGTTAAATAAAAACACTCTCCATTTTCTTTGTTTAAACCATTTTCACACAATGATTCACGTATGCATTTTTTTTAATTTCTAATCTTTCTAATTCATTGAATTCACATAGCAAGGTTATTCTAATTTATATTCCAATTCAAAGATATTCAACTAATTCATTACATGCATCGGAATTCGTAATACATCCATAAAATTTTATAAATTTTACCACATGTAGTGTAAAACACAAAATCCCTAAATTTCGTAATTTAAGGTTATACTAATTTAAGAAAAAATATAAGTTAGAATCATGCCAATTTCATAAAAGAATTCATAAAATCATAATTAGGGTTCTTACTAATTTGGAGAAAACTTAATATAAGAAAATCCTATTAGGAGAATCATAAATCTAAGATACATAAAATATTGATTCATGAGAAATAGTGTGATAATGTATTCTTCAATCTTTATGTTTTCTGATTTATATTTTTAACTTACTTTTTTCTTAATGACTTATTGACAAATAGCTTTATGACTAAAGATGAAACTCTATTTTTTTATTAATCAACATCCATCAAATTAATTTTTATTTTATTTTTTAAATAATAAAAATATATAAATAAAATAGAGAGAAATTTTCCTAAATTTAATATAAATAATGTAATAAGATATAATATATTTTTAAAATATATAAAAGTAAAATTTAAAAAAATTTGGGAGTCATGATTCCCTTTGTCACGATGAAGTTCCGGTAATGTATGTTTGAGTGAGATGATTTTAAATTATGAAAGTGAGATGAGAATCAATTCTATAAAATGTGTATAGTTTATTTAATTATAATTAAAATTTATTTTCCATCCTTTTTCTAAAGAATAAGGATGATAATAATTAAAGTCATTTCATAATGACACTAAAAAGATAACTAGTATTAAAAATAATAAACTAAATATTTAAATAGTGTTTTTTTAATTTATTATTAAATTTATTTTAAGTTTCTCCAACTTATTTGTTTTGATTTCATAATGAACTGTATGTTATGAATTAATGATTGTCCATTGATTTGATAAATCTACTCATATGACTGATGTTTATATGATTCATTACTTTTCGTGTAAATATTTGTATTAATTAGTTTATTTGTTTCCTTTATGGATTACATGTTGTATCTATAAATAAGACTCTTCATATCAATAATAATACACAGTAATAATACACATATGAGGACTAGTGGAAGCTTTTTCTCTCTAACGACTCTGCATGTCGCAATCTAAGCTCTTCCTAATCCTTTCTCAATTTATAAATTTACCTTATATTCTTCCTCCTCTTGTGATAAGAATTATTTGACTTTATCAATTTTCATCTCCGTCTTATTATTTTTATTTTTATTATGACAGTGATTATTATTATTATTTTGATGATGATGATTATTATTAATATTATTATTTTATGTGCTAGTTCTAAACACGCGAAACGTTGCAAAATTTGGATTTGTGACCCTTGATATTACAAGGAAGAATTCCTTATATTGGAATTTAAATGTTGAAATACATTTAGATGCAATGAATATTGGGATACCATTAAAGAAAGAAATAAAGCATCTAAGCAACTAATTTGCTCATGCGACTAAAATATTATGAAAAGAGATTTCACTAATATTATGATGCCTATGTATGGCTGGACAAAGAAATAAAGCTTTTGATGAAAAATCATGAGATTCACCTAATCTACTCCATTCCCAGAAGTGAATGCAGCAATAAATATTATGAATTTATTTCATGCCTTTGTATGGTTGAACAAAGCAATAAGCTTTTGATAGAAAATCATGAAACCTGTCCAAATTGGTTATGTTCCATTCTCAAGAGTGAATGCAGCACCACTTGATTTATATTTTCATGATCGTGATCGTGATATTGATTATGGACATGGTTATAAAGAAAATTTCAAAGATAGATTTTGTCACCAGAAGTGGCACAATAATGTGAAAAAGGGAAAAGGAAAATGTGAAAATATTGACAAAAAGATGAAAGTATATATTATCATTACGGTGGTAAAGGCCATTTGAGTTGTACTTATTATACACCAAAGCATTTTCAAATAATGAGAAAAACGTAGAAAAACACTTTGCTTATGAAGATAGTGATTCTGATTATGGCCATATGGATGCTACTCATCTTGATATTACATTTTCTTTGCTAAAGCAAATAAAAACATTGATTACCTCATTGATTATGAGAGTGTTAAAAAAAAATCTCATATTGATATTTACGTTTATATGAAAAACGAATGTTTGCACTAGTACCAAAGGATATATGTCTTATTGATAATGCAACAACTTATACAATTCTCAAGAGTAACAAATTTTTCTCTTGTTTGATAATGCGAGACATCAATGTTAATATTATTTATAGTACTACAAATATATTTGAAGACTCTAGAAGAGCTATTATACTTCTACCAAAAAGTTGAATAGAAACTTATTAAGTTTCAAGGATATTTGTCTAAATGGATAATATATTAAGACAAACAATGAAAAAGATATGAAATATCTTTATATGTCTACGATTGAGTTGAAAAACAAAAGTATATTGGAGAAATTATCAACATTCTCTTATGGTTTATACTACACGTATATTAGTACAATTGAAATGCATGTCATGGTAAACTAGAAGTTTACGAATCAAAATGAATGTCTTGTTTGACATGATCAGTTGGATGATTTGTACTACACAAATATTAGTACAATTAAAAGGCATGTCATAGTAAACCATAAATTTATGAATCAAAATGAATTCCTTGTTTGGTATGATCAGTTAGGTCATCCCGGATCTATTATGATGCAAAAAAAGGGGTTCAAAAACTCATGTTGACACCCACTTAAGAGTCAAGAAACTTCTTCAGACCAATAAGTTCTCATGTACTATATGTTCATAGAAGTTGATAATTAGACCATCACCAGAAAAATTAAAAATGAGTCAATCTCATTTTCAGAACAAATACATGGTGATATTTGTGGTCCAATACACCCACCATGTGGAACTTTTATATATTTCATGGTTTTAATTGATGCATCAACTAGATGGTCACATTTGTTTATTATCAACTTGCAATCAAGTAATTGCAAAGTTATTAGTACAGTTAAGAGCTTACTTCCCAGATTATCCGATTTAGAAAATCTGTTTTGATAATATTGGTGAAATTACATCTCATGTTTTTCATGAGTATCGTATATAAATTGGAATTGAAGTTAAGCATCTAGTAGCACATGTTGATACTTAAACTAGACTTGCGAAATCATTACTAAAACGTCTAAAATTGATTGCAAGACCATTACTTACGAGAGCTAATCTTCCAATGTCTACTTGGAAATATGCAATTTCGCATGTTGCATTATTGATTCGCATCAAGCCAATAAGTTATCACAAATACACTATTATGCAGTTGGTTTTTGGTCAGTGACCTAATATTGTCATGTAAGAATTTTTGAGTGTGGTGTATATGTTTCAATTTCCCCACCAAAAAGGACTATGATGGGCCCTTAAAGATGATTGAGAATATATGTTGGATATAATCCTACCTCAATAATAAAATATCTTGAATTACTAACAAGAGACTTATTTACAGTTCGACTTTTCGATTGTCACTTTGATGAATAAGTTGTTCCAACATTAGGGGGAGAAAGAAAACAATTTGAAAAGAATATTGGTTGCAATGAATTATCATTATCTTACTTTGATCCTCGTATAAAAGAATGTGGACTAGAAGTTCAAATGATAATTCATTTACAAAATTAGTCTATCAATTACCAAATATTCTTATTAACAAAAAGGGTTATCAAATTATATATACCAATTGTTAATGCTCCGAGTATATTTGATATTATTTCATAACACGCCTAAAGCATGGTAGGCTTGTTAGTTCCAAAGACACATTTGAAGCGTGGTAGGCCTATTGGTTCCAAAGATAAAAACTCTTGAATGAGAAAGGGAGCTAAAATAAAAAATGGCCTAATCGAAAAGGTTGAAATCCCAAAAGATTCATTTGACATAATTAATGGTTTGGTTCTACAAGAACCTCAAGTACTTGAAATTGTTGAAAATGATGAGATCTCAATAAATTATGTCATGAATCATATAATATGGAACCGAAATGAAGTTAACATTGACGAAACTTTTACTTATAACATAACGATGAATGTTATGAATGACAATGAGGATCAATAAGCAATGATCATTGAAGATTGTCGACAAAGAAAAGATTGGCCAAAATGAAAATATGCAAAGAAGCATAATTATATTTGTTTGCTAAACGAAAGGTTTTTGGAC
>Ga0214542_1001570_pt1 | contig 46961 bp, 22 predicted proteins | sample CNSS1metaG_FD_160096 | JGI IMG/M metagenome (GOLD analysis project Ga0214542, IMG submission 160096) | Root nodule microbial communities from cowpea collected in UCLA plant growth center, Los Angeles, California, USA - CNSS1 | ecosystem: Host-associated > Plants > Roots > Nodule | place: USA... | reverse complement strand
CAAAATTTGGTTAAAAGGACTAAATTCACGCATTTTGGAAGATGAAAGACTAAATTGGTCAAAAGTTTTGATGAGGGACTAAACCCAAATTTCGCTCAAACTTGAGGGACCAAAAACATATTTAACCCTTTATTTTCTAAGATGGGTTGGCAGCAGCCTAATTTCTGTTTCTACACTTTAATTTTTGCGTCTTTTCTAAGATTGGGCTCGATGGCCCATTGTTGTTTACTTTATCCGCCACCGCTTTTCATTGTTTCACCCCAAGAAACACTCTATTTAATATGCAAAGTATAGAGGCAGGAGCAGTTGTTCAGTTTTGATAACAACCTGATATTTCCATACATGGTCTTACATGAACCAACACATAAAGAAAATATATTAAAATAATAAAAGATTAACTCTTGCATCCATTAGAAGTGTTGTGACTGTCATTAAAGATAATTAAATGTTGTCAAATGTCTTAATTGTCGGGAGTCTCAAGTTCACTTCTAACACTTTATAATTCAACTTCAGCATATTTGTAAATAGATGAAATATAAATTAGTTTTTAATTAACCTTTAACAAATAATAACACTTATATAATTTATATGTTCAATAGCATAAATCTTTCATTTATTAAATAATATAAACAACAACAAAATCTTCTTTACTCCATTATTATTAATTTTTGTTTCATTTGATGAACTTTTTTATTTCGCTAAAACAATTTTCGTTATCAATTAATCATCGAATAAATTTATATTTGAAAACTTTTCTTAGATATCTAAAGTTTTCTTTGTGCGATTTCATTTAATGATTTCTCAAATTATTTCTAAGACACACATTTGATAATTTTTTTAATATTTTTATTTGTTATTTATTTTTATAATGTAGAATACTATTTTGATATTTTTTATATAATTGTTTTTATTTTCCAACTCATTATCATACTTGTAATTTTATCACTATAATTGTATAAATAATTTTATTTACTATAATATAATAATTTAATGTAATTGTCACGAATATTTTTTATCACTATCTAACATATAATGAAGTTCAAAAGATGAAATATCTATGTTAAATTTTTTTTATTATTAATTTAATCTTTGTTCTTTGTGTGATTTTGATCAAGTGATGCAATATAACTTTTATTAGTGTATAAAAAAATAGATTTCAATAAAATTTAAAAATTGAAGCAAATTGAAGGAAATAGACATTTGAAACAATTTTTATTTTTAATATTTATTTTCCTTTTATATATTTTTCAAAATATTTTAAAACTTTATTAACTATGCTTTTGGGAGATTTTCTTTTTCATTTGAAAATGTTATTTCGAATAAAATGTAATAGCTAGTTGTTTTGAGTTTTTGACTTGAAAGACATTGTCTTAAGTTTTGTTTTGATTATTTAAACTAGTTGGTTGTTGAACGATGTTTATTTTTGGAGAATAAAACTTGTTTCAATCAAACATTTGGCAGATGTTATTTTCAGATAAAATAATTGTGGAAATTCCTATTTAATAGGATGGTATTAGTGATTGTGATTTGAAGTTTGAAAAAAAAAACTTTTACATCTGGCATCTCGAAAAGGGTCTTACACCATTAGCCAAGGAGGTTTCTCTTTAGAGTGATCATTCCATAACCGGGGAGATTGATTGGAAGAGCGATATTTGTTCCTTAGTTGAGGAGGCTACTCGGAAGAGCGATGAATTTGTGTGAGCCTGTGTGAAATTTTTGGTTTACTTGTTTTGCTGAATTTTGTTTTCACCATTTAAATTTTCAAGTTTTGTTAAAGACTATTGAAGGATCATGTGTTCTAGCTAGAAAAGACAATGTTTATAAGTTTTTTTGTTGTGACTCACTACTCTTTCTTAGGAGTCCACATGGTAAACTTTCATATTTTGACTTTTAACGAAGAAAGGATTCTTGGAAAAGTTATATTTTCATATGTTTCAAATTTTAAACACTTTGTGAGTTTTAAAAAACTAAGGTTTTTCCTTTGTTATGTTACCCTTATATTTTTTATGTTTGTATTTTTTAACTATGAGAATCGTCTTCATCACTCAAGAGTAGAGGATAGCTCAAGTGGTGATGCACAACAGTTAGGATAAGAATTAGAGTAGACCAATAGATGTTGGGTAGTCTTAGAAGTTTTATTGTACATTTATTTTACAGTTATTTTACAATTTTGTTAAGTTTGGGATGTAAGATATTTTTATTTTGAATTTTAATAAAATGGTGCAAACTTTATAATAAAAATAATTGAATTGTTACAATAATACAATATAGGTTACAATAATACAATATAGATATCGTGAAGACAAGAATTGAATTGTTACAATAATACACACAAACACAACAACTATAGGTTACTTTTACTTGAAATCGTTGATGTGATGTTCACGAGGTTGACATTCTCTATAACTTTTGTGTTGGCATGTGAATGAGAAAACAACCTTATTTGGACTCTTAAAATACTTAGAAGACTATCTTTAGATTGAATTTCCTCCCTCAACTCTTTTTTACTAATAAAGATTTTGCTCAAGTAAATACAATTAGCATAATTTTTTTTTTTAAAACTTCTAACATTGTTTGTCAATTAGATGCATTTAGGAAATGCAACAAGCAATACAAATGTTTATATGCATATGTATTATGCTTATTGCATATGCAAAAAAAAAAAATTGTTTAAAACTGTGTATTTAATTTCAGAGTGGAAGAAGCTCCGTGAAACTTGAAAGAGGTACTCCAAAGTAGTATGAGAGATTTATGTAAATATTAGGACATAGAAAGGTATGCTTGTGCTAGAAAATTTGACAAAGCTTTAAGCTTTAATCCAAAAAGATATTTGAATGAACTTTGTATTTTGCTCGAATATCTTGACAACAAAATGTGAAAATATTATCTGCATCACATACCTAAGTTTTATGAATATTCTTTAACTTCATGCTAACATAAAGTTTTTAACTATACTTATCGTGTGATCATCATTATTCACATATTAGACATAATGGAAAACTACATATTTCTCTATTATGTGTCAAATGAAGTACATGCACTCATATTTTTTACAACATCTATCAAGCATAACTTCTTTATACTTTAAACTTTGTTGCATTTAAATGCTCAATCAAAATAATAAGGGACTTTAATTTTTTTTTCTTTAACAATATATAATATATATAACATTTCAATTAGCATCAACTTGTCTTTGAGACAACCGAGCGACGAAACCTATGAACATGGGACTTTTGGCCTTTAACTAACACTAATTTTCAAGAAAATTGTTGACTTTGTCAATGCACTCTTGCCTAACATTAGGGAACATAAAAAAGAGGATATCAATGTAGATACACAAAATATAATACATATCTTCATCCATGTTTCCTTTATTTTCATCCAACCAAAAATTTTGTTTCTCAAAGTTACTTGTTCTTAAATAACATTTATGAAATGAAATACTCATAAATAGGCTTGCAATGCAATATGATAAACCTACTAATACATTTGCAAGCAATTTCTAAAACAATATGAATCAAAATTACTTTTTACATATAAAAGTAAATAAAATATGGTAAAAATAATGTTAAAATGAGTCAACAAATTGGCAAAAGGTAGAAATCTGTTATAAGAAATATCAAATAAAATTTCTTGTTTTAATCATAACCTTGCTAACTACATGAAACAATGATTGAAGAAATATGTTCATTGAAATAAAATGAAGTGAAAATACATGTTGTGTCATGTTCATTGATCATCTTCCATTACCAAAGTCAATTAGTTCAAGTTCTCTCAAGCTATCATATCCTTGTTGGCCACTACTACTATCACCATGTTCATAATTGCTTTGTGCCTCGTGAAGCAAGTATTGACTCTCTTCAAAGTTTTTTCCTGTATTGATCCAAGGGTGTTTCTCTATAAGCTTTATTCCTTCTAATTCCATTGTCACTTCCTTCATGCTAGGCCTTTCCTCCCCTATAAGTCTTAGGCACCTGGCAGCAAGAATAGCAACCTGCATAATATCTTGCTGGTTTTCTTTATCTAAAAGACCTAGTTGAAGGATATCAAATAAACGATCCTCTTTCAAGCTACGCAGAAAGTAAACTGTAAGACTCCGTTTCTCTTCTGCCCTGTCAAAAGAGAAAGGTTTATCCCCCGTTAGCAGCTCTACAAGAACCACTCCAAAGCTATAAACATCGCTCTTTTCAGTCAACTGGCTTGATTGCATGTACTCCGGGTCTAAATACCCAAAGGTTCCTTGCACAATTGTAGCTATTTCAGTTTGGTCAAGTGGAACCAATCTTGAAGCTCCAAAGTCAGAAACTTTGGCAGTGTAAGTGTCATCTAAGAGTATGTTAGCAGTCTTCACATCTCTGTGGATGATAGGTATGGAAGCTGCTGAGTGCAAATATGATAGAGCTGCAGCTGCTTCTGTAGCTATCCTTAGACGCGTTTTCCATGAAACATTGACTCCCTGACCTTGGTTATGTAAATAATCAAAAAGGGTGCCATTATTAACAAATTCATAGACCAGTAAAGGAACTTCTGTCTCTAGACAACATCCCAAGAGTTTGACCACATTCCTATGGTTTATCTGTGACAGTATAATGACCTCATTGATGAATTGTTCCACCTGGCTCTGATCCACTATTTTGGACTTTTTGATTGCTACAACTTTGTTGTTTGAGAGAACTCCTTTGAAAACTGTACCATAACCTCCTTTACCTATGATTAAGCTCTCATCAAAATTGTTGGTGGCTTTCTTAAGTTCTTCTGCACTAAAAATTGTAGTGGTCTGAGATGAGTCTTCTCTTGTGGCGAGTTGTTGTCTCAGAATGATGCCTCCGTTCTGCTGAAAAAACTTCTGCTTCAATTTTAAGACTTTCCTTTTTTGGTACATCAAGTACAACCAAGAAATCCCTATGAAAAGGGCAATTAATCCTACACTTGCACCTGTTACCAAAATATGAATATGAATAAAACAATTATGCAATAGAATGATAAAGTTTTAATAACCCATTTTTTTAAAAGAATATAGTTTGATATGCTTTTAAAAATAAAAATTTACTTTAATAACATAATAACATTTTAAGTTAAAAAAGAAGAAGTAAACAATTGATATATTATCTGTTAAATGAGTAATTTTTTTTTTCTTAAAGGGTTTCATAATAACACTTCCTTTTCATAACCACAAATTATTTTATTAATTCTGTGTTGAATACCCACTTCTTTTAAAACATCAAGCAAAACAAAACTCAAATCAATTTTTTATTTACTTACCGATGACGATCTTCGTAAAAGCATCGGCCGGCTGCTTTGGGTGGCATCCTCCGCCTTCTTTTGTCCCATTTCCGATAAGTCCGTCAGGACAGAAACATTCAAAGGAACCCGGAGTCTCACGACAATGATCTTTACTATCGCAATTGTGTTTGTTATTACTACACTCAGGAAAGTCTACAAACAAAATTAAATTATAAGTCTAAATTAATCAAATTTATAACACTAGTACATTTTTTGTTGGACATCATTGGGACAAATAAAAACTATTTCAATCTTAAATTTGAGCGAAATCATGATTCACAATAACGACACGATTTTCCTTTTGTGAAATTTTAATTCAAGTCCTGCATAATTGTAGTATCCATTACTTCTGTGTTATATAAAGAAACGGACTTGTAAATACGTTATATTAAATTAAAAAAATATGTTTAACAAGAAAAAAAATCCACAATATAGTTTCTATGAAAGAAATTGACATAAAATAATAAATCTTTTAGCATAAGCAGGTCTAATGAATTGGAACTTAATTATTATTATTATTATTATCCTTCGTTTGATTATGATTAATGTAATTGAAATAACCATATTATCTCATTCATGAAACTCTAAAGAGACTTGTAAAGTCCACCCACCATGCTATATATATTTCAATGGCCGGCTTTTCGGAACACCGTGACGTGATCATGCTTTATAGTATTAAAAATAAGCGTGTTGAAATTATTAATTATAATTAGGACAGGTTAAGAAAAATGTGTAAGCTAATTTGACTCCAGAAAATTAGTTCTTAAATTTGTTCGAATATTATAGCATAATTAAGAAATAAATTAATGAATTACCTTGGCAACCATCGAGAAGGTACGCGTTTCCCTGAAACCCTGGTTTACAGTTGCATCGGTAACCATATTCAAACGGCGAGTTCTCACAGTCGCTATAAGGACTCTTGCATGCATAATCTGCTCTGAGCTCGGAGGCTTCGCACGTGTCGTTTCCAACGCTCCAATCCATGACAAGGGGTGACATAGTGAACGGGACGCCGTTTAAATGGTCGACGGAGAAGGTGTAGTTGCCGTTTTTGACGACGAAGGAGTAGCCACACTTGTTGAAATCGGAAGTGGAATTGAAATTGTTGAAGGAGAAAGCTTGAAAAGTGATGTTCTTCATGCCAGGAGGAATGTCGACCTGGCAACACCCTATGCCGGTGCAGTTTCCGCTTCTCTGCATGCTTTGGACGCTCTCTAAGGTGTCGCATCTGGTCAAGCACCCCGTGGAAGATTCTGTGCCGTTGCGGAAACTGTTGAGATAGCCGTAGGTGTCGCAGCCTACGCTCACGAACTTGTTATCCTCGCTAGAAATGGCGAAGGCTGGTGTTCTGAGAAAGGGATCGTTGCCATGTGTTTCTACTCCACCTAACAATTCGTTTTTGCAGACCTCGGAGATGAAGGCGAGCATGTCCAGTTTACCGGCGAGGCTTATGTTCAGAATTTGGACGTTACCGTCGCTGTGATATAAGGTTGAGTTTGTGCATCTGAGCTCCAATTCTCCCTCCAGAAAACAGTTTTCACCGGTGACGGATGAAGAGCCGACGCCGAATGGATACGGAATTGATGAAACACTTCCGCAGGAGTTCGGGCAGCCGGGCAGGGCTTGGCTCGCTGCTGCTAAAACCATCAGTAATACCACGGTCAGTCTGGTCAGTTCCTTCTGCGTGTCCTTATTCAATCTCATTGTTGCCATATGTGTGCTCAATACCACTTTGCATCCAATTTATATTAAGAGGAATTTAGATTGACCGGGCACAAGTAATAGCTAAATGATTATTTTAAAGGACAAAGGCTTAATCGCATTTTTTTTTTGTCTTTATGTCTATAATCATGATTAAGTGTTTTTCTTATTTATTTTGTACTAAATGTGTAACTTATATAATATATAATTTTGTTCTAAATGTGTAACTAATCATGATCCATGCTAATACAATTATCCACTTTTTTTAGGTTTTATTGTCCAATCCTAGAAACAAAATCTTACATAATTTAGAAATAAAATCAATTTTTATATGAATAAAGTGTAAACCTTGTTGTATAAATGGGTAGAGATGACTTAGCTATAATCTGAATTAGTAATATTATGCGCAGGAATATTGTGCTTTGAAATGGTAATACGCAAAGACTTGGCATCCATGGTTTGTATTAATTCTCTTACCGGGCATGATATATATACATATATATTTTGACATGTCAACACATGACTGCTAAACCATCACATACATGTTCATCTTCCCATGATAAATTCTTGAACATGTTGATGATATTTATTTGGTTAATTCTTTTTGACATGTTGATCTTTGACAAAAAGATGCAGAGGTATCGATTTGATTCATATTAATAACTATATTTTATCATTTTACAGAAAGTCGACATGTTGATGGTCCAAAAGATATATAATAATGCGTATCCACTGGGCTACAGTATAATTAAATATTTCCATTATTATTGTTTTATGTTATTGTATAGCAACTCCTTATTATTTACAATTTAAATATGTTTAATTTTATATCTGTTAACCCTTGACCGAGACTTACACGCGTACTCGATATTCGTCATTCTTTTCTTACATGATATACGTTTTGATGGAAAGTTGGTCTAGTTAAACGTTGGATGCGTATTTTGTTTGGATTTGACATTTAAATTTTTTTTATTTCTGTTGAAATTAATTTCCTCTTATTTTAAAGTAACTAAATTGATCCTTACGAAGTTACTTGTCTTGTTCAAGAATTGATAGTTCCGAAAGGAAAAAAACAGAATTTTTTTTTGTTTTATTATAATTGAATAATCAAATAGCAATGATTACAAGTATTTTTTATCTATCATTTTTATACTTTAACATTTGGTGATTTTTTAAAGAATAAAGATTTGGTAATTGATTCATCTTTAAGTAAAATTTCGAAATTGAATTTGAGCATAAGCAATAACACATTATATGACAAAAAATTTACTCCATTTTATGTGGAATTAATATGCTTTATTTAACTTTGTATAGAGAAGCATATTTAGGTATTAACTAAATACTTATATATTTTTTTTCTAAAATATCTTTGTTGAAAAATTATTAAATAATATATTATATAATTTGAGAGTGAAAATGTTGTAGTTTGTAATCCAACTAACCAGGGTTCTGTTACTCTGGTTACAAAGCAGAATCAATCCTATAAATACATGTTTTCTGTAATCGTATAAGTGAATGAATGGGAAATACCTCTTAGCAGCTTCTAAGTATTTTTCTTTAGTATATTTTCCTTTCCTAGTGCTCCTTGACACTACAAGAAGATTGGCTATTATCTAGAAAAATTTATCTACGAAATTTTTTCATAAATAATTTTATTTTATCTACGAAGAGTAATCATAAATAATGTATACATTTGTGAATAACAGAAAACTAAATTACATATGAAAGTTTGCAGCGAAGAGGGAAGTCCTTCGATTCGCAGGTTGATTCCCTTGAGGCTAGGACCTTGAAGCAGAGGCTTCGTTTTTCAATGCCACAACTTCTCAAGTAGTGGTGAGGGTTCACTTCTTTGTTTTGTTCTTCACTTTGATGATAAGTTGAATTTGATTTGTGTTTAGGCAATTTTGACGATGACTTCTGTATTCTGTTTTAGAAATAGGATGTGGTTTGATTTTTATAACCATTTAAACCATGTTAGAATAAGTTTATGTGTAAGCACCTGCACTAGCAAGAGATGGAAGTAAAAATTTGCAATGAATTGAGCTTTTCTCATAACATATGGGATAGTTTCTCAAAAAAGTAGTGTATAGTTTTAGGTTATGAAAAACACTTAATTCGTTTTACTTATTTTCTTCTCCTATAAGTGCTTATTTAAATGCTTCTATGATGAGTTCTTCCATGATAAGTGCTTCGTCAAATTGTTTACCCAAACACATCATGTGTTATGATATTAGAAGTTTAACTTTGTTGGTATCGTGCAGCGGAATGTTTAATCGTTTGGACAAAAACAAAGAGGGAGGATGAATTGGGTTCTTAATAAAAATTGTGCTTTTAAAATTTTCCCTTTTAATATCAAAGATCAATTAAAATTCTTTCCTTTATTTTAATAAACACAATAAAATAAAAAGAGTAGAGAAGAGAAAATTGCACAAAGTATTTATATTGGTTCGGATCAAAAGACCCTACGTCCCGTTGTTAATCTCTCAAAAATGAGATTAACTCAATCACTAAAATAAACAAAACTTACAATCAATGATAAGAAAGATTAGGGTTTAGAAAACACATATCTTGAATCACACAAGAGATGAAGACACCTCCCTTGAAATCCACAAGGGATGAAAACACCTTCCTTGAATCACACAAGGAATGAACACCTCCTTTGAATAACACAAAGGATGACCGGCTTCTTCTAGCAACAACAACAACACTCACTCCCTCAAGATTCCATTTGATGAAAGTTATCGCTCTACCCACACTAGGTTTTTCAAAGCCTTCCCACATAGAGTTCTGAAGTACTCAGACTTCTCTAATTTCTGTGTTTTGATAATGAAAGCCTACCACTCTATTTATAGAAGCCTATTTAGGAATTAGGTTAATAATATGAAAAGTTAAGTCACAACTGCCATAGATAATCGATTATCATAAGTGATAATTGATTATTATAGAAACTTTTCTAAAATCATTTTTCTCACTGTGATAATCTATTATCAATCAGGATAATCTATTATCAGTAGGTGATAATCGATTATCAGTCGTGATAATCGATTATTCCAGAGGCTTTTCTCAAAAATCAGTTTTAACTAAGATAATCGATTATCACAAAGAATAATCGATTATTCCAGTAAGTTTTGCAGATAAATAAAATTTTCTTGGTGTTCTATTACTTGGGTTTTGCCTTCTTGACTCTTGACATACTAATTTTAATTATTTTAAATAACATACACAGATTACAAGACCTAAACAACTAAACCCCTAAGTCTTCAATGTATCTCTTGAATCAAAGCATTCTTTTAAGTCTTCAACATTTTTCCATGCATCATCATCAAGTCTTCCATACTTCTTCATAAGTCATCATCATCAAAACTCCTTATTGGAGGAAGATGTTCATCTTCTTCTTTTTGTCAACAATCTCCCCCTTTTTGATGATGATAAAAAATTGCTGAAGACTTGTGATATGTCCTGTTCTTAATAATACATGTATAATCTTGATATTCTTGATTACACAGGCTCTGCTCCTTATTTTTACACTTAGAACAATATTTCTAGTTATATAGGATCAATTCCTTGTTTCTATAATTATAAGGTGTTTTATTCTACCATCATACTATGCTTCATTTTTTTATGATATTCTCTTTGTGTTTGTATGCTTTTGATAGCAGTTGATATTAATATTTTGATGTTTGTATGAATAATTAATTGTTGTGGTGGTTTAATTTGGCACAGGAGGTTCTCGTGGAGATAAGGGAAGATTATGTGGAGGAAGATTCAAATGAAGGGGAATCCGAATCAGACATGTTCTAGCTTTACATATATTTTTTTTTCCAATATTTAAGTTTTATATAAGATGATAGTTAAAGTTCATGATAAGTGGAAAGTGGTAGAGAGAAGGCTGGAATGTCTGGATAAATTGAAGTCTTTTGTTTAAGATTTTATATTTTTATTAAGATTATACATATAACAATAATTTCCATCCTCAGGCAAATCAAATTTCATTTCTGCTTTGACTTTTACATTCTACTACAATTTGTTGGCAGTAGCATTTATGATTTATTATTTTGATGGATATGCAAATATTTTGTTTGGATTTGCATGGAAGGCTTGAAATTTTTTACCATTCTTCTTAAACTCTGTATTTATGTTTTTGATTTTATGATAAACAAATTGCAGAGCCACTTATAGTTCTTTTTCCATTTCACACACTTATGTCCAAGCTATTAGCTTTCAGATACTACTTATGCTTATTCAAATAACTTTTATATTTGAAATCAATCATGTATATTCTAAATTAGTGTTGAGTATTACTCTCCTATGCTTTGTTTCGTTGTTTCTCTCACTTTCTAAGTACTAGTCAAAATATGTTAATATTCTTTGCCAAGTAAACTGCAACAAGATGCTCCTAATTTGGGAAATGCTGCACCTAATGATGGGGAATATGCTCGAATCCTGGCAATAATGGATCAACTTGAGAAAGAAGAGCTTGCTGCAGAAAGTGGCAATCAGAGTGATGAAAATGATGAAAGTATGGGTGATGTTGATGAGATGTCTTATCAAGGACATATTGATAACAATCTCTAAAATTCAAAAGTAATATTTTTATTACTTTGTTGAATTTTGTCTTACAAATCTTGATAACAATAGACTTTGATAACTCATAACTCATTTTATGTGACTGTTCAAATAGGATTTTCGTTAAAGTGCACCATTGGATCAGACTAATGATAAAATTAAAAGAGCTCAACTTCCAGAAAAGCAACATCGTAAAGAAGATATAACTGATCAGTTAAATGTAAGATACCATTTTCCTTAGTTTATCACTAACTAACCTACTCATCATCCACAAATGGCCTTGAAAACTTCTTAAAGCATTTTAGAAATCCTTGCTTTGGAATATTTAGTATTAACTTTTTCTTAAAGTTTATTATGGTATGTAAACTCATCAGCTGAAGAATCATGCTTTCTCATTCTAATTTTAAAAATGCAGTTTGCTAGCCTGGAAGTGCAATCTGTTGTTAGAGGTTTGTCCTTAATAACTTGCATCTCATTTCCTTTGTGTTAGCTGTTTGGCCACCATTTTGAAATTAATTTTGCCATTGTTTTTGAACTATCAGAGAGGGAAAACATGTAGAATCCATTTATCCTAGTGAAAAGATTCCTATTGGTTCAAAAGAAAAACCAGTTCAATCAACTATGACATCAAAAACTGAGGTATGATGCTCTTATGACCCTGGTGAAAAGATTCATGTTGGTTTCTCACGTCACATGCTAAATATCTCCATTGGACCCTAGTGAGGAAGAGAAGTTAAGGAAAAAAAGTTGGTTAGTTGCTGTGGTGGCAAAAATCCTAAGGGACGAGTATATGGGGTTGGAAAACTGAATGCAAATAATCTTTGTGGGGAAGCCTTCACACAACAACCATCTAGTTCTACAACAATGGATTCACAAAAGATTTTAAGGTTGGAAGAATAAATTCGTCAATCTAGGGAGGAGTTTCATCAATCTAGGGAGGAGAATCAACGACTGTAGAGAAAATTAGAATCCCTAGTAACTATTGTTCTCACTCTTCTTCCTCCCGTCGCACAAACCATTTTGCAAGACGTCAATGAACAACCACAAAATGAGAACCAAAACCAAGATGATGCACAGGAGAGGGACCACCATCATGGATAAAACTCTTCTCATTATGCAGATTCTTAGTTAGTTTTTAAATTGTAGAACTTGAGTTATATAGATTATTTGGTAGTGTCTTAATCCATGTTATCTACTTTATTTTATATTTGTAGTTTTAATATTTTGATGTGATGATATGAATGGTGCTAAACCTTTGGATAAGTATGTTGTTATATTTGAATGTGTTATTTGAATGTTGGGATGTTTTTAGGATCTACAAGTGGAGGCCAACTTTTATGTCTAGACATCACTTCTCTTGTCTATGATATAAAACTACTATATTTTCTAATTCTAGAATATTTTATGAGCTATAATTAAATAGAAAAAATTGTCTACTGCATTGTTTATAAGTAGAATTTAGACGTAAGTCCTGACATCAATCAATATATGTTAAAATATTGAATGATAATTTTTAGAAATTAAAATTATTTTAAATTTTTATAATTTTTTTTATATTATAATGTTACCTACGAAAATTTTTGTATGTACATTACCTACGAAGGTTGTCATAAATAATTACCTACAAAGATCTTCGTAGGTAATTTACATATGCAGAAAATGTTGGAGATAATTACCTACGATAGTTTTTGTAGATAATTTAACTACGAAGATTTTTGTAGGTAAATTACATACGCAGAATATTGTAGATATATTACCTACGAAAATTTTCGTAGATAAGTTACATACAAAATATTTCGTAGATAACTCTAGTTGTAAATTATCCACAACTATTTTCGTAGATAATGATGTTCATAGGTTATTCGTAGATAATTATCTACGTCTTTTTTTCGTAGATAATATTCGTAGATAAAGTTACCTACCAACTCAATACCTACGAAATTTGCTTCGTAGGTACTTCGTATGTAATTTGTAGATAACAACGCATTACCTACGAAAAGAGAACATTACCTACGAAAAATTGTCGTAGATAATAAGCTGATTTCTTGTAGTGTGAGAGGTGTGTGTAGGGAAGTAGGTGCATGCCCTACATAAATAGAAAGAGGAGATCGATGAGCGTGGTGTGATTAGAAAGTAAAAGAACACTTGTGCCAACATTGAAAGGATGAACAATGGGTCCAAAACTGCATTGAATTTTAGATTTTAATTGATGTTTATATAGTTAACTAATATAGTGTAATTTTTTGTTTTAGTTGCACTTTTGCATTTGTTTACTTGTTTTGCAGATTCTAAATCGAGAAAGGCTAACTTGGCAATGTTTCAAAGTCATTCCTAACACCAAAGGGAGTTGCTGCTGAGATGAAGGGTTGAAAGGAACCAAACTAAAAGCTACCCTTGGAGGATGCACGTGAAAGGCTTGAAATTGTAATTAGAGATGAGCTTTCAAAACCAGTTAGTTGTGCTACTTGCTATAGAGGTGAATGAACTCCAATGGACACAAGGATACACCTTAGGTGACCTGCTCCAAGGAGGGGCTACAGTTGGACAACTTGCTACCTAGGTAGTTGGCTGGTGAAAATGAGTTAATTAGTTAACCTAGTTAGGAGTTAGCGAAGTGTTAAAAGGGGACAACTTATACAAACCACACCACAACATACATCATTCAATCACTCTCGAATACACAATTCATCCACTATAGAACATTTTCTCACGATTTTCTCCCCTCTATATTCATTATTCCTATACATTTTCGGGATAATCCTTGGAGTAATGACCACATAGTAGGCGTTGGATTAAGGATTTCTCCTATTTTCCATCGTTTTTGTGAGTATTACTTTAATTTGTATCAATTGTAACTTGTTCTTGTTGTTCGTAATGAATGGGTTTTCAATTTTAGTTTCTGTTATCATGTGTTCTTCCACTTTCGAGTTTCATTTTCTGTTGATTAATTCATGAGTGAGATTTAACTAGTTGAACTATGTCATTCACTATGTTCTCAGATTCAATCAGTGAAAATGATGAATTCAAGTAGATGCATAGTCATCTAATCTTTCTCAAATTTCTTTTGAGTAGAATCTGGTGTTTAACTAATTAAACTTGACTCATGCTTGTTATTCCTGTAGAATCACTTTCGCACACTATTTCATCCAATTTCATCTGTGAATTCCATATTCTCGTGTTTCTTATGTTCATTTTTAATCCAACTGTGATGCCATATGTGATGTATTCAATGCATTTCTATAGCAATTTTGTGATTTGTTATGTTTGATTTCACATTCAGGCATTTGACCATTAATTTTGTTAAACTAGAGTTCATAATTTGGGAATGAGTTATACTTAATCATTTTGCATGATTCTTGTTTCTATGTTCAATAAATATCAGTTCAAACCATTTCGCATCATTACATCTTTGTTTCATCCATGCTATAACCATTCATGACAAGGCCATGTACTTTGCACTAGTGAGCTATCACATGTATTCATTTAGATTATGGTTTATGTATATACTCTTGTAATTTCATTTTCAGTAGGTTCATTTAGTCTAATTCATGAATTTGGAGCATGCTAGGATTATATTGAATATAGATTTAGAGTATGGAGTGATTGCTTCACATTGACATTTCATCAAACACCTTACATGCATTTTAGTTTTCTTAGTAATTTCATCAAACACCTTGCATATATACATTTCCAAACCATTTTCATTCCATTTTAGCATTAGCTTTAGTAGATTTTATAGAGATTTCCTCAATTTCACAAAAGCATGTTTAAGAATCATTTAAAGTTCATTTGTCTATCCTAGGATTGATCATTGGTTAATCACTACACTACAATAGTTAGTGAGGAAATCAAGTTTAACTAAATCTGAAGCGACTAAAGGTTTATCAAAATGTTAAATATAACCTTGATAGTTTCCTCTGCAATCAAGGTATGTAAGTTGTATACTCTATAGGACTTTGATCTTTTTGAGTAACCGATAAATGTACCTTGGTCAACCCTGGAGTGAAACTTTCTTATTTTATCCTTTGTGTTAATGATAAAGCAATCAGACCAAAAGGCATAAACATATTCTATGTTGGGTTTTTTGTTTCTCCAAATTCCATAAAGAGTTTTTTCAATCATGGGTCTTATCAGTATTATGTTTTGTACATAATAAGAAGGGGTTTCTACCCCTGCACAAAAATGCTTTGATAAGGTAAAGAGTTTTCACATGTCTTTAGCCATCTCTTGGAGAGTTATATTATTTATTTCCGAAGATCCATTTTGTTGAGGTGTTTGTATTGAAGATAAATTGTGGTGTATACCATTTGATTTTCATAACATTTATAATTTTCCCACTTAGTGCCATGGCCACTTATAATGCTAGAGATACAATAACCTTGCTCCATATTGTTTGACTTTTAGACTCAAGGTTCTTATTGGATCAAATATATTCATATGAAGAAGTTTAAGAGGTTGTGCAGTGGAAACACAATTTTTGGGTTTAAAAGAGTTTTTAAATTATTTACTCTTTTGACATGTCTCGCAAAGAATATGAGTTTTCTAAGAAAGATTTGGTAAACCTTGTACCAAATTTTGCTTTGAAAGTTTTGAAATATATTTGATGTTTAAGTGTCCTAGTTTTTTATGCCATAGTCATCTTCCATCTTCAATGAAGAGCAAGTAAGTGACATTCTATTTACATAGATCCAAGAGATTAATCTCATGAGGTTGTTCTTTGATTTGGCTATAAAGATTGTTTATCTATCAGATGCTTAGACCACAAATGTGTCCATATTCAAGGAAACCTTGTTGCTCAATAGATTATATTTCAGTTCTTTGACATATAAAACATTTTAAATGTATACTAAGGAAGCTTACCTATGGACCTAATACACAAGATCTTATCATTTTTGGCTCCATCAAAGGCTACCTTGTTGCCTTCATATTTTTAGAGGTATAAGAATGTAGAATTTGTATCCATCATGTGTCACAAACATCTTTTGTACAGAAAGTAACTTTGTTCTTGACTTTTTCCCATATATCACATTTGTAGTAGGAATTGTATACGTTCATTTTGTACCCAACTTCTTTTGGATCCTTTCCTATTAGCTTTTAGAGTTCTTATGAATCTAAACTTGGCACTAGAGTGTCTAGACTTGCATGTATGATCAAATAAGATAGGTTTCATTTTAAAAGTGTTTTTGTTGTGCCCTTTTTTTCCTAGAATATCATACCCTAGACCAAACTTACCAAACCCATGTTTGGAGGTTGAAATCATGAGATTTTAAGCTTTTGAGCTCTAAAAAACTTTGAAAAATCATGCTTACAACATGTTATATTTTCCTGCAAGTCTTTTTATTTTGACCATGTTAGATGATATAGTTTGTTCTAGTGTAAAATTTTTCTCATTAGATGCAAATTTTTCCTTTTAAATCTTTAAACTTGAGTTTTAACTTCAAATATTGCTTAGATAAAGTGTTGCAATTGCTTATAAGATCTTCTAAAGAAAGATTATTTTCATCTTAAAGTAAAAGATTCGACTTTAAGAACTCTAATGTGTTAAAGTACATAAGCCCCTTAACCTAATAGAGTTTTAATGATAATAAAACATTTACACTACTAAACAAGAAAGTCTCTAGTTAGATGTGAAAAAACATGAGATGAGAAAGAGAAAACGTCTAATTGACATGTATAGTTGAATGGATTAATGAATATGTTTTGCATATCAAAATATATGGTCTAGAAATGTGTTTTCATATTTTTATTTATTGATATTTAAGTTTTATACTATTGACATAAGATAGATTACACATGCAATAAACCAAATCTTGACACTAGAGGAGTCCAAGTAGTAGATGAGTGTAAGTAGTAAACGAGTCAGTGCATTAAACAAGTACAACTGAAGAAGATCACAAAGTGAATGCATTAGACGAGCTAAGACATCAGACACCCTAAACAACTTAAGGCGTTAGACGACCTAAGACAACTCAATTCGTTAGACGACCAAGGCATTAGACCACTCAAAGAGTGTAGACTTAGTTGAACTTAGTACATCAACTTTCTACACACGTTAGACAAGTCTGAATGCGTTATGTTATTTGGCTTAGTGTTTTGCTTTCTCTAATCTCTAATTGATCATTTTTATTGATGTATTAAATTTGATATGTGAAATGGATAATTAATTAAATGAGCCACAACATTCTCAAAATTATCTTGTGATAATTACACTTTGAAAAAAATAAAGTTTTCAAAATTAAACAGTCAAGTAATGTGAACAATTGGAAATGATATGTATAAAGAGAAAATTATTTGATTGATTGAAAAGTATTATTGGAAATGATCTGTATGAGTAAACATTCACTCCTCATTCTTGATTGCCAATTATTCAAGATTTAATCCTTGGAATATTGAGATCAAATCACACCACATAGAAGACAATTTAAATAAGAAAGTATCTCTAAATAGATGCAAGAATGAGAATGGAGAGCATATGGGTTGAAATTGGGTTTCTAAATCCGGTTGCACAAGAATGATTATATATATTATAAAGAAATAAAAATTTGGAATGATACTATAATGGAAACAAAAATATTCATAGATTATAAAACTAAGAATAGAAATAATTAAACCAATTCAAGAAACAAAGGAAGAAAGAAGAATTAGAAGAACAATCTGGCTTGTATTGATTGATCATTGGTTAAACATCACAAAACAAATAATGTTTGGTCTTTAACCTATGAAAGAATTTTGAAACAGTTGAAAGATTAGAAAACAAACTAAGAATCTGAAAATGTTGGAAATGGATCAACTATCTATGGAAAGTGTCTATTGTGTTACAATACCATGAGTGATATAGGCAAGAATAGAAACCAAAAAATGGGTCAATTGTCTATAACAGGTTACAAACGTAATGATAATTATTCTGACTTACGACTAACACTATTTATAGTTATAAGTAACTCAAGTGACCAATTTACAAGTCCATCTTCCTTTCGAACTCTTAATCTTCAAATATAATGATTTGCTACCTCATAATGCATATTAATAATCTGAACTATCCATTCGAGTTCTTGACTGGCACCAACAAATTCACTAGTCCAGTAGTTCCCACATCTTTATCTCAACTCCATCCAAGTTCAATTTAGATTTCTCTCTTGTAGCTTAAGATCACTCAAGCAAGTGTAGGTTTCCTAATACATTACTTTTCTCAACACCAAGACTAGCTTACTGATATGTGTCTAAAATACCTAAATTTTCACATCAATTTAAAACTTATAATGCATGAATTGTTTATATTTTGGAAGTAAACAACCTTTTTTGAATTTAAATATATTTTGATGTATTTCAATGATTTTGGAGGAAAACAACAATGATGTAGCTGAGCCACAACTCTTGACGTTGAATACTTAAGGCACCAAAAAAATAATATGGATTTTGGCCTTACAATTGAGCGACGCATATTGGTGTTGAGCCTCACAAGAAAAATCTCTTGCATAATGAAAGTGAAGCACCCAACGAAAGGGTTAAGCTACCAAGGAAACCCTCCAAAGAAGAAACACACAAGTTTTGATCACTAGAACAAAGGGTTGAGCTGAAAGAAAACCTACCATGAGAGCAAACCCTTGTTGTTAAGCACCATAGAATGAAGCTGAGCACTGTCCAAAATTATTTATAAATATAGGGCATTGCCTCTGGTTTTGTGATCTCATTCTCATCTTCTTTTGGCACTCTCTTTGTACTAAAATGGAATATCTTAGTTAGAAGCATATGAGAGGCACAACAAACTCCTAGGGCTTAGCATTTCTCAGCATTTTGAGTAGTTGAGCTCTCCTATGTTGAGGTTGGGTGTACCAGATTATAATTATAAGTACTACTACCTCTTTAATTTTTATTTATTCTTTTGTTGAATTGTTTATGGATTTATTTAGGCTTATTGTGTGTGTGTACTAACTATTCATCTTATCGCACTAGTTTGGATTGAATTGAAAAACTATCTTAAATTATGGTTCAACTAAACCATTTCATTTTGTTAGAGGCTAGTACATGCTGTAATGCTTAGGTTAGATATAAAATTCGTACACTTAAGGCAAGGATTCATTCAACTAGAAGCAAAGGAATCACATTTGGTTTGAATTCTAAGGTTCTATACTACAGGAATGGGTCTACAATTACCTTAGAGTACTTCTAAGACATTGAATAAATAACAATAAATATAAAAGATAAGTAGTAGCGCAGTAGAAGAAAAAGAGATGAATCCAACCTCAACACGTATTTGTCATTATATTTTTCAAATCTTCACTAAGTCTTGTTTTTATGATCATCATAATTTGAACAAACATTGTTCCATTGAAATTAATTCAAAACTAAATATTGGACAATCTTCTCAATCATGTGGATATGACACTTTTTGATACTACTACACACTTAACACACTTACTGGAATTGATTACAACTTTAGCATCTCACCATTTACCAATAAACATCTTCAAGTGTAGTACATTGTAAAATGAAGTTTTTCATTGCACAAAAAAAAAATCACATTTGAATTTGTATAAGAAGGTTGAACTCAAAACTAGTTTTTATTATTCTCAAAGACTAACATTTTCAAACACTTTATTACAAACTAAACTAAAAATCTATCTGAAAAACACTTTATTAACACATTTTCACAAAAAAAAAAACACTAATTTATACAAGAAAGATTACATCTAAACTAAAAACAAAGAATTAAAACAAAATACTACCCAAAAGATATGCAATAGGCTACGAAAAACACGTCAAAACTAGCACTACAACATTTTTTACTTTAGGCTACACTAAACTTGCCAACATGTATAAAATTGTTGCCTAAACATAGAAAAGGCCACAATTTTAAGAACGTAGACATCTTGCGCCACATTTATTTAAATGGGGTCTATAAAAGGTGTGGGCTAAAATCTAAATAAATAGTCTAAAAACTTAAAACATGGCCTAAAATAAATTTAAATGGATATAAAAAGTAAAAGCTCGGCAAAAGAAATAAACTTAAAGTTTATTGCACAAAAAATTTCCCATTTCTTCCCTTTCTAAGAATAAAATAATGTTTAGAATGAAAAAGACTCCCTACCCTCGTAACACAAAAACAAATGCGTGCAGAATGAAAAACAAAATTTCCCTCCATTGAGAATCTTAACCTCACACCTGAAACTACAAACACACAATCATCCTCATCTTCTTTCTCACATTGGCTTCTTCCTTAGCACACCATACCACCATCTTCCTTCTAAACACACCACACAATCGTCTTCGTCTTCTTTACCACCACATCACATTGTGCAAATCTTATATGGTGAGAAACTTATGATTTTGGTTAAGTTCATTTTTATGATTTCATCACTTTTTGTTGCTTCGTTGGTAAGCTTAGGGTTTTAGTAGGACTGGATTGCTTCATTAGCTATTAGTAAGCTTAAATGCCTCTAAGCATTTATTAGTAGAATAAACAATAGGAGAAGGGAGGATGAGGAACAATTTTTCTATTTGAGAGGAGAAAAGGAGATTTTGGAAAGAGAAAGAACAAGCCCTCAACATCTTAGACGGAAGACTTTGTACTCAATTAATATTACCCAGTTCTAGTGTAATTTGTAACTCCATATCAGTTCAATTGAACAATTGAGTCCTTATTCTCATACTAGTTGGTGTCTATAAGGTTACCACGATACTGAAGAATGTTTATTTTTGTCATTTCAGTGCTAGCAAATTTTTGATTTTTGTGGTTCTATTATCTATGATCTCCACTACACTAGTACTAAGGCTCTATAATGGCTTAATATAACGAGTTGCCTAATTGATGTGCAATAATGAATTTCAGGCACCACTTTGCAGAACTGACTTCAAATAGTGGAGCGTTTGTACCACTCGTACATCAGCATAATGTTTGGATTTTAATTCTCAAATGGGTTATAGATTGATTAAAGTTAGACCAAATATGTTTTAGACTGCTTTTACCATTTTATTTGTTCATGAATGTGGTTTTTCATTGCTTGGGTTGCATGCTACTAAAGGGGTCTTAATTGAATTATTGTGATGCTTGTTGGACCTTTTCGTTTATTAATTGAGTTTATTTTTTAAACATTAGTAGGAAACAAAGTCTTTTGTTTTAATAGTTTAGTACACATTTGGGGTTTAACATGTTGTGTTTGTCTACGTTCTTTACTCCAAGGGTTTTTGTTTTAAGATGAATGAAGATGGAAATCCACAACAAATGGAAATATGCTACGTTATTTGTCTATAATAACATAATTTTTTCAATCCAACTTAGTTGTTTGGTTTAACAAGTTTGAATTTGATTTATTTCATTATGATCTCTTCATGTTGTTTAGTGCTTCTAAGACCATTAGATCCAAGAAATGTTTAGTCCTCTATAATTTGGTTTGGTTAAAACTTTATTTCATAAAACAAATTATATTTGAACATCTACGAGGCTTTGTTACACTTATATTACTGGATGCTTAATCTTATTTTGCCAAATAATTTTTTGGATTTGTGTATGTCTGATTGTTCTAAATTGTAGCTTATCTACTAGCTTGCAATTGTTTCTTTACATATCTCCTAAGTTTTATTTTCATAGAATTATTATAGTAAAAGGAAAAACACACAAGTGCATGCCAATGATAGAATTAGAAAAGCCAACCAAATATAAAAACTTACTACCTTAATAATGAGTCATTATTTTCCTCTATTCTACTACCTTTTTCGTGCCCTTCTTAATGAATGTTTATTGCTTAATTGTCTATCTTTAGTCAATTTTCATATATTAGACTTTATTTTGGTCATTATTCTGAATTTTGATTAATGTGAGATTATTTGGTCTAATTTTTTTTATAATTATTTTTAGGTATTTTGGATGAAGTAGTTTTGGAGCTTAGACACTAATCTTAAGATGCAGTGTAACACCCTAAGTGGATATTACTAGATAAAGCATGTATCATATAGTTTCTTCTAGAATTTAAAATAATATATAAAGCATGTATCATAGGGTATCCTACACCGTTACAATTTATCTCAGAAAATTCATTAACAATACACACCACACAATAACACAAATTTCAAGAACTTTACAATTCAATAAATTTATACTAATCTCACAATCGCGATAAGCTCACTTCCCAAGGCCCAAAAATCATTTTGAAATCATATGCTCTGATACCAAATGTAACACCATGGGTGGATATTACTAAATAAAGCATGTATTGCATAGTTTCTTTTGGAATTTAAAATATTATATAAAGTTTCCAAGCGCGGGAAAATTTAAAACTTATCTCGCTGCAGTTCAATTACACAACTCCATCTTTATGACAAGTTCATAGTAGAGAAAACATCATAAAATTTATTACAAAATGCCTGAATTAAAACATAGTGAAAAATCCCCCATAGTTTGCCCTGCTCCGTCTCTATGCATCAACATGCTCACCTGGGTACACATCTGCTCTCGCGTGACTTGTCACGCGATCATCGCCAAACACAAACAAAAGGGGTAAGCTGAGAAAGAAAATAACACAATAAATAAATAATAGATTTAACCCATATTTCCAAAATCAATATTATATTATAACCCTTTTAGTAGTTTAAATAAAAGAAAAAAAAATCTTATATGAAGAAAATAAAGAACCCCAACAAATAAAGGAGAACAAAATAAAGTGATATGTGGCCAATGAAAAAGAATACATCTATGCATGCACCACGAACATGAATCTGCACCAAAAATTTTTAAAGAATGGAAGCAAAATACATGTGATAGTAATTTGATATGTATATGACCCCACCTATCCAAAATAGAAAAGCATTAAGTCATGTAGCCATGCATAGTCACGTCCCATCAAAACCACCTATTTGTGATATATATTTGATGTCTAACCAAAAACTTTTGACATGTACTATATTTGATTGGTGAATACTGTGAACCTCCACTACACCACCAATGAACTAAAAGAAGCCAAACACATGAACATTTCGTAAATGCCATCTTAAAAGTTGTAGGAAGGAGTACATGCGTGGTCGTCCCAACAAGAGACAAATGTTGTTTTAAATACAATAAAAGAAACCACTAAAGAGTAACCTAGGTTTGCACCTTAACAAGGTATAAAATTTCCAATGGAAGAAAAAAAAATAACACACCGATCGACCGTGGGTTCCTTGTCCAAACATCAACACAAGATATATAAAATAATATACTAATAAAATAGGCACTGGACCACACATGAATGCAAAATAAATGGTATAGCATAATGAGAACCAAAACTACAATATAAGATTTCAGACACGAATAACAGTGATGGTAATCAACGTACATTGATTGGCTCACAAATTAGAGAATGACACTCAACATAACCACATGCGAAAGTGCATCATGAACTGATGCTCAACCTCAAAAATTCATACATAATTCAACCAAAAATAAAAAACAATCAAGATTCAACTTCATTCATCAAGAAAAAATAAAACAAGAAAATGCTTCCCCTACCTGGTTTCCTTACTCCTAGTGTACTTTCACTGATCCTTCCTTGTCCCCAATGCTTCAACCTTTGTTCCCACACTGAAAACTACTTTCCAACACTCCTTTTTCTCTCCCTCAATTGTAAATTTCGTTTCTCTTTACCTTTCCTTGTTGCCACACTTTATGACTCTCTGCTTTCTCACTCACTCTCCTCTCCCTCTCAATTTCCAGCCCCCAAAATAAATAAATAAAAATACTAAAACAAAAATTAATTAATAGCTAAGGTTAGTGGCCATTAAATTGTGTTTTTACTTATCCAACAGCTGCCTCTACCTTGCCCTCCTGGTTTCTCAAAGGAGCTATAGAGTTTCTAGGTTTTTCCTTCTTTAGCAAAAATATTAAATATGAAAAAGAATAACTCATGCTAACCAAAACTCAAACTCACACCCTTCCACCCACCAAGTTTATGCACAACCAACAAGTTATCACATGATTCATGTCAATTTTTACGTACATACAAACTTAAGCCATGCTTCCGCATTCACAATATATTTGCAAAATAAAACGAAATTAAATAAACATACTAATGGCATACATAAGACTCAAACCCAAGTCCTCTCAACATAATCAAGTGCTCTAAACCACTTAAGCTAACCCTATTCCTTGTCTAGGGTTTATCAAAGAACTCACTTAGGGTATTCTTAACCCACCATTACTTGTACTTTATTAATTATTATTTGTATGAATTTTCTGGGTCTTACATTCCCCCAAACTTAAAAGAATTTTCATCATCGAAAATTTCACTTACTAGGAAATAAGTATGGATATGATTCCTTCATAAGATCCTCCATCTCTTACGTTGCCTCTTGTGTCGCTTCATAAGATCCTCCATCTCTTTCCCTCTCAGCTTCTTTACCTGAGAGTCCAATATCCTTACTGGTCTCACGTCTAAAGTCAAATCATCCCTGAATTGGACATCATCTACCTTTAGTACATGAGTGGGATCCGCAATGTATTTCCGTAATTGGGACACATGAAAACACATTGTGCAAGTTTGCCTGATGTGGTGGCAACGCGATCTCATATGCTACATGCCTAATCCTCTTGTTAATCTGATATGGCCCTATCAACTTCGGCGTCAACTTTGTGGATTTGATTGCCCTCCCAAAGACCGTGGTTGGAGTAACGCTGAGGAATACATGATCCCCCTCCTCAAATTGTAGTGGCCTTCTCCTTTTGTCTGCATATGACTTTTGTCTACTCTGTGTCACACGCATTCTATCTTGAATTAATTTGACTTTGTCTGTCGTCTTTTGTAACAACTCTGGCCCAATAGTTAGTACCTCTCCACCAACAAAGCGGTGTTCTACACCTCCCATATAATGCCTCATACAACGCCATTCCTATACTTGAGTGGTAACTATTGTTGTATGTGAACTCCACCAAAGGAAGTACTTCACTCCAACCACCCAAGTGATCCAATACACACGCCCTAAGCAGATCTTCCAATGATTGAATCGTCCGTTCAGTTTGACCATCCATCTATGAAAGATAAGCATAACTCATTCTCAATTGGGTCCCTTGCGCTGCTTGTAATGATTGCCAAAACCGTGAAGTAAATCTCGGATCACGATCCAATACTATGCTTGCAGGAACCCCATGTAATCTGACTACATCCTGAATGTACAACTCAACAAGTTTATCCATGCACAATTCGTGAATCGATCAACTATCACCTAAATGGCATCATGTCCCTTTACAAATCTAGGCAAGTGAGTCACAAAGTCCATGGAAATACTATCCCATTTCCACTAGGGTATGTCCAGCGATTGTTGGGTACCTCCTAGCCTTTGGTGTTCAATTTTAGCTTTTTGACATATTAAACAGGATGTCGCTCAATGATTAACAATACATGGGAAATCTATGGAAGAATATCCATAAGTCATCTTGGACAGTGATGGAGAACCTATTGGTCCTACTAATGATAGCAAGGAATTCAAATTTTTGTCGTTGATTTACACAAATTACAAACCTTTGCTCAAATATAAAGATATACAGGTTAATATATAGGAGTACATTCAGGTCTGAAAGAGAAACTTATATTATTTGTTATCAAATATATATATATATATATATATATATATATATATGCATTCATTTTAATGTCTTTTTATTGGGAAAAATTCATTATTAGTGATAAAATAGAGAAAGTTGTTTTTAATTGTATAAATGATGCACGAATATGTTACAAGATGATTATCAAGAGACAACACTTTTCAAAGTACTACACATTCAAGGATCACCAATTTTGCTAGAATTCTTGTTGAATTGGTAATATATTTCTAATTGTGTCTTTGTGTGTTATATGTAATGCAGAATTATCCTAGTTAAATTTTTTCTTACTTTTTCAATATTTGACCATTGTAGCATACCAAGAAAGACATAGGAGAAAATGTTACACAAGCTAAGATGTTTATTACAACTTGTCAACACCGAGAAGGCAAGAAAGGAAAAGAAATAAATGAAGAAACAAATAACGTTGTAGTAAGTTTACAATTATTTATAAGTACATATAAATCTATATTTTTAATCAATGCAATTAATTTTGTTTTCTTAGATTAAGCTTCAAGGTTCCATTCAAAACTCAAGTGAATTTGCAGAACAAACATTTGAATCACTGTTTGAGAAAAAACAAAAAGCTTGGGAGAGTACGTTGTTAGGAAAAGACTATGACACCATTAACATTTAAGAAAAATGAAGAAAATGATGTTGTTAAGAAAGAATATAAAAATAAAATGAGTGACATGACACAGAAAATTGAAGGTATAAAGGCAATGGCAACATTTGTAATAAAGCAACAAACTCCAAATTCAGATGAAAAGGACCTAAATAATATGGTGACACACATTTTAGATCAAGAAAGTAGTGCAATGGGGCCACATTATTCTGCATCAACCCATTATCCTTTCAATGAGAAGGTATATGTAATTGAAAATTGTCTAGTGGACTTTGAAATATTGTAGATTAAAGGTGGTATTTGTTACTGTTTAGAATTTAAAAGCTATTCAATGTTAGGAGAACATGGGCTATTTAGATATTATGGATTTTGGTTGTTCTAGGAACCTAACATCGAAACATCTTTTATTGTTCTTATATATAACATGTTAAAAAAATTGACACTATATTTTGATATTGTTTGCAGCTTGAAGAGCATAAAGATGATGAAGACAATGAAGAAAATTGTAGTTTTAACTTTGATATATGTTGGTTTTTGACCTTGTAGTTTTAACTTTGATAAGTTGATACTTAGTAATGACTTCAAGACAAATATTTTAGACATGTGCTTTGAATTCTTATAACCTTGAAATATTTGTTTCAATTATATATATTTTGTTTACGAACATTTATGGTGTGTTTGGATGAGGCAATTCAAGAGAGTGATTCATTTATTTGGAGAATTTGAAATTCTTTGTAATGAAATATTTTGTTTGGATAGAGAAATTAAAAAACATTTAAAATACATGTTTTTTTTTGAAGTATTTCAATTAGCTAAATTAGAAGAAATTCAAATACCCTCTAAAAGGTGAAATTTTAAATTCTTCTCACTCAACCCTAAACAGACTTGACAAACTCGACAACCATGACAGGTTAGGCTGGTCATACGATCTAGAAGAATCAAACCAACCTGACGACACAAACGGGTCGAGCAGGCCCAACGAACCAAACGGGTTGGGCGGGCCCAACGACCCAGATGGATCAGGGTGACTAATGAGACATACGGGTCGGGCGAGCTTGACAACTCAAACAGGTTAGTCAAGTACGACAACCCACACTGCCTAGGTGGGCCCAACGATCAAGATGTATTGAGCTGGTCCAACGGCCCATACGGACTAGGCTGGCCCTACGACATCAATGAGTCAAGCGGGCCCAATGACCCAAACGGGACTGACGACCTAGACGAGCTAGGTTGTCTCGAAGACAGAGACGGAACGAACTGACCTGACAACCAAGACAGGTCAACGGGTCTAATGACCCTCACGAGTTTGGCGGGCCAAACGACCTGGAGGTGTTGGGCGGGCTTGACGACCCTACCGACCTGTTGATCTGATAAGCCTAATCGATCCGATGACCTAGTTAGGCCCGACGACCTAGACGAGCATGATCGATTTGAATACACGGGCGATACCAACTGGCTGGCGACCTTGTCAGGTCAGGCCGACCCATCGACACAAACTTGTCGGGTGTGCCCGATGACACAAATGGGCTCGAGAACCTAGATGGGTCAGACGGGCCAGACGACCTAGTGGGGTCAAGTCGGGCCAAGGACCTAGACGGGTTTGGTCGAGCTGAGTTGACGAACTTGACTGGCATGACCGTTTTGTATGGGTCGTTAGGCTGATCAAGCTTAAATGGATCGTTGAGCCGACCCAACCTAACCAGCTTGGGTTTCTCGACTCGACTGAGTCGTCAGGTCGGCCCAACCCTTTTGGGTCGTCGAGCCCGTTTTCAAATTTATCATGAACTCAAAACATAATTAAGGCTAAAATAAATATTGTTAAATATAATTTTATCTCACGAGAGATTTAATTATTTTATCCAAACAAGATATTGAAATGTAAGGTATTTTAATTTCTTTATCCAAACAAGTTATTTAGAAAATGAAGGAAATTTAATTGCAAGCAATTCAAATACAATGCATTTCAATTTCTCAACATTGTTGAAATGCTTCATCCAAACACAAGGTTAAATATTGTTTCCACTTAATGTTGTGTGGTCTCAAGTTGTGTAATGGTTGAGATTAAGGACATATATTAAAACTTTTCCATCTTCAAGTATTGCATATGTAATATACAAAATTCAAAAAAAAAAAAACTTTATTTCACATAAAATAACAACCAAATAAATGTGGCCTAAACTCAAAGGTAATACATATATTAGTGTAGTCTAAAGCATAAAATAATAGTTTAATAAATGTGATCTAAACCTAAAGGCAACACATATATAAAGCAAGTTGAAAACCATGGCCATTCCTAAGATTTTAACCACAATTTCTAAAATGTGTTTATATAAATATATTATGGCTTATTACCTACTACCGTGCAAACCTAGTGCAGGGCTGGAAAATTGTAGCCTAAATTTTAGGCCACTACTTTTATGCTTTAGGCTACAGGTTTATGTTGCCTAAAGGCACATTAGTTGTATTGTGGGACTTAACTATCACCTACAACAACAATACCCACAATAAATGACCCTTCGAACACACAAACGTTACCTTCTTAGAGTACCCTTAACTAACCCATCATGAATATCTATTTGAACCTTCTATCACCCCTTTCACCATCCTTAAAGACAAAAAGGAAACCTAACCAGAAGTGGAAGTGAAGCAAGAAGTTGGTGACGAATCTAGAAAAAATGAAGACCTCGTCTATCTTTATGGAAAATGTTGTTATAGACGACCCAAAACTTATTCATGTTCGGCACCTCGTCTATTCAGTACAAAAGGTCTTATTTGCCCATCTGTTATAGTGTTCACATAGAGCCGACAATGATTCAACATGTTATACTAGAATACTGCCTTGCAACTAGTGAACAATTTTGAGCTTTTGAAGAAAGACAAGCTAAGCAGGTTAAACAAGTTGTCTCATCTTTTGTTGCTCAAGTACAAAATTCGTTAGGTTAATTGATTCAACAACTTCACCCACGCCAAACGGTTTTTGACCCATCTACCAAACTACCTTCACCTTCATCAGTACAAGAAAAAACTTTATTACTCACATTTTCCCACATTCTTTTTCATGGGTAAGAAGTGTGTTTCCCATCGATATTTTTCCATGGAAGGTTTTCCATGGGTAAAAAGTGTATTTTCCATGGATTATTCTACCCTTTTTATTGGCTACAAAAATAAGTTTTTGAGTTTTTGACCATTTTGATGTTTTCATGTTCTTTTTCTTTGGATGTCTTGATGTTTTTATTTGCACCAACCTTAGTGATGTCAGTTACTAAGAGTTGCTCCAATAAGATTAGAAAGAAACCTCTAATGCAACAAAAATGGATGGACAAGACACAAACTAACCATGCTTAGGGTCAAGAACCACCATAAAAGCTCTCACAACCAAAAAAGAGGAAAAAGTAAACAAACCCTAGTTCGTTCATGGTACACGAAGACAAAGCCATTATTCTAGTTTAAATCAAGATTTATGTGTGATGCTTAGTTCATACGTAAAACTCTATATTTACAAGTCCAACATAAACATGGAGATTTATGTTGATTTAGGATATCCAAAGCAAAAGGCTTCAAAATAATAAAAAAGTTCCCTTTTTTATGTTAAATTTTTGGAAATCCAACATAAAATATGTTCTTACGAGGTCGAAGTATACCATGTAAAGTCTCACAAAGAACTCCAAGAGTCCACAGACTTAGCTTCAATGGGAACTTGTCTTTTGGTCACGAATGAAAGAGGGTGGAGGAGCCTGCAAAAGAAACTTTGATGCCAAAGTTAGTCTAAGGTATTACGGAATCAATGTTAGAAAAAAACGTAATCATGATGATGAAGGATTGACCCCAACCAAGGATGGAGGCACATGCTTAAGAAGACTAAGCATGTTTAGAAAGGAAGTTCACTAATCATTCATCCCTTTCATTTGTGTTTGTTATTTTTGATTCCCAAAGTTAACTTAATTGAATCAACTTTAGTTGACTTGTTGACCTTTGACTAGGTTTGACTTGTTGACTATAGTTGACTTGACTTAAGCCAACATGCTAATCTATGTTTATTTGCTTTGTAGGTTAATTAGGAGTAAGAAAGAAATGCTAGGTGGAGCATGCTGATTGGGGAACATAAATGATGTGGAGGAGAGAGTAAAGCAAAGGCATAAAGCATAAAGTAAAAGGCATGAAGCAAGTGTACCTATGTACCTTTGGTCTCCTTTGTTCTTAGCACACTTTAGCCTTATCTTGCATAGCAAGTGGTGGCACACATCCACTCATCTTCAAGGTTGCCATGGTTTCTAGCCTAACCTTTTAGTGGCCTGCTTCTCACATTTTTACCATTTCTTTCCTTTCCATTTTATGTTTTCTTCTTCCTTTAATTGTTCTTGGTTTTCTATGGTTTTTGTGCTTTCCATTTCCTTTTTATTGTGAATCAATCCATCATCTTCTTCTCTTGAGCTTTGTGAAAGGAACCTTTACATCTAGATAGCTTGCTATCTTAATGTCTAGTGGGGATTTCACTTAGCTTTCTTAATCAATTCACACCATATTTAATAATCTTAAAAAGGAACAAGATAATCCTTCATCACATGTACTTCACAAAATGAGCCTTATATACAAAGATCATGGGCCTTTCTTGGTTGAGCTTTGTTTATTTAACTTAATTATCTGCGAATTAAAATAAGTTAATTAACCTCGAATTTATCTTCTTTGGGTGGTGATTATGTTGACTTGGCGTATCGTCATGGTTCAAGCACATGTCGTCCTAAAGGGCCGACACGTACTTAGCTGGGTCGTGTACATTAAAGGGTACTTTTGGGGATATCCTGCCTATCTACAATACAATAAGCCCCAATCTTAATATGTTTATATGTTGAAGACTGTGAGGTAGCATCCATGTTTATAGTACCTTGACTTATGGTAGTCGGCTTATGTTTTTTTGTAAAGAAAGTTTACATTTCTTCGGCCGTATGGCCTTGTAGGTATAGTAACCTCCCAAGCTCAAGGAATGCAAGCGACGAAGGGGTTTCATGTCCGGAATCCAGAGATGGGACGTGAGTAGGTAGTTCTCAAAATGTTGCTAGAATCGAGGTAACTTTCGGGAGTTTGACAAGTTGTGATACTTAGGCTTTTTCGCTGAAAGCCTACGATTGTTGGTATGGAGTACGGTGGGAAATTGAAACGTTACAGTGTATTCCATAAATAGGGCTTCATTCTGCCACATTCTTCATCAAGTTTTGAGTTTTCTTGAGCTGTTACTACCTTTCAACGTTTTTTACTAGAAGTGTTGATGATCGATGAGCGTTGAACGTTTAGTGGTTCTAATGCGAGTGTTGATGGGTCGTCTGGTAGCCAATCTTTGACATTGTCAGAGGATTCTTTGTCTAGGGTGTTGGTGGTGACCATGGAGGTTGTCAGGGAGCGTTGGGAGGATCTTCCTAAGGAACAAGCTGAAAGTTCCCTACCTAGGAGCAGGTACAATTGGGTTCATGAAGAAGTTCATCTTGCAACCTCTAAGTTCAGGTGGTCACGTTTGTTGACCTCTTGGCTTAACAACATATACATTTTTGACCAGGGAATGAGTCGTGATATAATGTCTCTTACAAGGGCAAGCCGCGTGGATAGTGTATGCCACGACTGCGAGGAGGATGAGGATGACTTCTTGTACGTATACTTGACCTTTTTTGTTCAATTACATATCTGCCTCCTTTTTTATGAGTTTACTATGGGTGTTCTTCACCTTTTAAATGTTGCTCCCTTTTAGCTACATCTGAATAGTTTAAGTGGTTTGCAAGCTTTTCGGCTTGTCTACCAAGCCCTCTATCTATCTCCTACTCCTAAGAGCTTTCTTATTTTTACATTACTCGACCCAAGTACCTGGTTAAATGGTTATCTTTGTTCAAGAGGTCGAACTCATGCTTGTTCGATGGTTCTCCCAATCTTTCAAGAGATTTAAAGATGGGTTCTTTAAGATTGTCATGACGTAGACATGGAATTATTACTTTTATAATAATGATGGTAAGATGAAGTTTTCGTTCTATTAGATGGCAGATCCTCGTTGTTATATGGAGGTTTCTAAAAGTTCGCTAATCGTTTAGAGTAGGCGGATAATTGAAAAGGTGGAACAATGTCCAAGAAAAATCCTAACCCGAAAGATAATGCATTGTTATATTTTTCCTAGTGCGAATGATGACATATGTGGTGAGTTTGTCTTCTTCTGTAACTTGGTGTAATGTAGCTAGTTTGAGAAAATTTACATTTTGACAAGCTATATGGCTCACCATTCTGCCAAGGTTTGTGCAGACGAGAACGTGTTTGTAAAGTTAAAGAAACAAATGGTGAAGGCCTCTGAGAAGAAGGGCAAGTGAACATTCCTAACGTAACCAAGATAATTATGGAGACTCATCGTCTTGAGAGTTCTTTGAAAAGGCTTGTTCCTTCTAAACAAAGGGGAAAAGGCAAGGATAGAAAAAAGATCATGTTTTTGGTGAAGTTGACCCGACTGAGTGGGTAATGGAAAAGAAAAACCTCGAGGATGAGGTGAAAAAACTAATAGGTTGGAAAGCTTGTTGCTTGGAGTCCCAAAAACATTGAAGAAGGCTAAGAAGGGCACTAAGCAAAAGGAAGTGATTTTGAAAGAAGTTGAGGACGTGATCTTTACCCTTCGTCAGTATGTGATCTCTAAACATGTTAATGGTTTCCAAAAGGCATTGAGGCAGGCAAAGTTCTTGTACAAGGAGGTGTCGACTACCGATTGTTGCTTTAGCGTTAATATGGATTTATACGACAGTCGCATGCTCAATGTTGAAAAGATAGTGGTCGCTAAGGCAGCTAAGCATGCAAATGAAAACATTGAGGGCGACAATATTTATGAATGGATAACTAGGTTGAACCCTTCTCTTATTGTCAACGGTACTGTTGATTAGGAATTGGAGAATCTTGAGGATGATGCCGACGAGTAGTGTTAGTTTGTTATGTTTTATTTTGTACTTTGTACATCAACATAATATATTACGACCACTTTTGTATAAACTGATTGGATCGTAATGAAATCACTCTTTTGATGGTAACTTGTGATGGTTTGGCAGCATAACTTGAAGTATTGGTCAAGGACTAAGTAGGGCGCTCGACTAGTACCACTTAGATTAATGGCTGGGAACTAAGTAATGAGTTCGACCAATGCCAATTAGATTAGTGGTTGAGAATTAAGTAATGGGTTCTACTAGTACCACTTAGATCAGTTGTTGGAAACTAAGTAATGAGTTTGACTAGTGCCACTTAGATTAGTGGTTGGGAACTAAGAAATAAGTTTGAACATCGCCACTTAGATTATTGGCTGGAAACTAAGTAATAGGTTCGACTAGTACCATTTAGATTAATGGTTTGGAACTAAGTAATGGGTTTGACTAACACCACTTAGATTAATGGTTGGGAACTAAGCTGATGAAGCGAGAACAAAGAGCATTGAAATTTTTTGGTAACCCTTCCTTTATTGATGATATGGGTGCCTCATTAAAAGTTTCCTAGAATAAAACCCTCTTTAGGGAAAAACGACAAGAGTACACAAAAGTTACAAGTGTTACATTCTTGTATTGAACAAAACATTTAATTAAAATAAAACTTCAGATGGGTCCAAGTGTTTGGGATAGGTTCATTAGATTATCTTTCTAATTTGTATTCGTCTTTGCCAATATATTCAAGTAGATGGAAAGGTCCTTCCTAGTTTGTTGAGAATTTGTTGTCATACTTTCTTGCATTGCTTGCCTGCCAGACTAGATTCCCTTTATGAAATGATCTCAGATGCAACTTGGAGTTATACCTTCTAGATGCTTTCTGTTTAGTTGTCACTTCATCTATGTGTGCTTTTTCTCTTCTTTTTATGAGCAAATCTAGGATGATATTGAGGCAGCTATCATTAAGGTCTTCATTGTAATGTTCTCGATACAAGGATGTTTGTCCAATTTCCACCGATATCATGGTGTTCGTGTAATATACTAGACTGGAGGGTGTTTCTATCGTTAAGGATTGGGGAGGGGGGGTTCACCTGTAAGCGCACAATACTTCTAACAATTGCTTTAGCCATTTGCCCTTGGTCGTGGCTAACATTTTCTTCAACTCGACTAAGATGATCCTGTTGATGGCCTCTACTTGCATATTGGACTGAGGGTGCTTGACAAAACTTGTTTTATGCTTGATCCTAAGGCCATTATAGAATTTTACTAAACCTTTGTCGATGAAATGCCTTCCATTATCAATGATGATAGTGCGTGGGACGCCATACTGGCAAACAATGTTCTTCCACATAAATTGTTGTACTTGCTGAGTTGTGATAGTTTCTAGGGTTTTGCGTCAATCCACTAGAAGAAATAATTAACGTCTACAAGTAGGAATTTGACTTGGCCTTTGCCTAGCGCAATAGGTCTGATGATATCCATTCCCCACTTTGAGAAAGGTTAGGGTGCGAACACATTGTGTAATGACTCCTGATTGTTGTGGATAATGTTGTCGTGCTTCTAGCATGGGATGCATTTCTGCACAAACTCGGCACAATTTTCTTCCATTGTAGGCCTGAAGAACTTGACACAAATTATCCGAGTTGCCATTATTCTTGGGCTAGAATGGTACCTACATATGCCTCCATGTATTTCTTGTATTAATAGGAAGCTTGATCATATGTGAAACGTTTGAGTAAGGGCTGACTATACCAACTACAAAACAACTCTTCATTCAACATTGTGTAATGTGTTGGTTTGTGTATCCATCCCTTTTCATGTCCCTCTGGTGTGTTATAAGTTTTAATATAGCGGATGAATGGCTCCATCCATGTACTCTCCATGTCGATCTGCATGCAGTTGTCTGGTTTATTAGTGGATGGTGACGTTAATACCTATTATAGTAAAGACTTGTATCTTCCTTTTACCTTGGTGCTTGCTAACTTGGATAGTATATTAGCATGTATGTTATCACTTCTACAAACATGTTCTAGCTTGACCTCCATGAAACTATCTATCATATTGCGGACTATGTTATAATATTGTAGTATAAAGGTGTCCTTCAGCTGATACTCTCCTGTTAAATGACCCACAATTAGCTTGAATCGATTCGACACACTAATCTTTGTATTGCTTCTTCCTTAGACAAGGTGAGGTTGGCTATGATGGCCTCTTACTCAGCCTGGTTGTTTGAGGTTTTAAAACTAAAGTGGATTGATTTTTCGATGACCACCTCATTTGGCCCCTCTAGCACTATACTCCTCCCGCACCTTTTGGGTTTGAGGAGTCGTAAACATATAAAGTCCACCAATCTTCTTCAACGAGTTGTTATCCTTGTAGGTCAGTAGGAAAGTCCCTTAGGCACTGCACCTTTATCAGGCCTCATGGTTCGTACTGGATACCGAATTGTGATAACTCCATGGACCATGAGGACATGCAATATTAAAGTTTTTGACAATTTTGACTAGTGAAGTACAAGATCTTTATTAAAGTTTTTTGTATGGGGTAGACAATTTTGACAATATTAAACTTTTTTTTGTAGTAGGGTCGCAACCGTCTTATTATAGTTACCAAGGATAACACTACTTTTCTCACCATCTGATATCTCGTAATACATATTATATGTCTGACTAGTGAAGTACATCAGCCTGTGTTTATTTTTGACTAATAAGTGTCAAAAATAAGTAAATTTTCCATATGAAATTGACATTTATCATGTATCAAATGGTGTTATTTGTATATAAAACAAGCCTCATTAAATTCAAGATACAAAATGAGGTATTGAGAAATAAAATTTTATGAATTGTAATGAATTTTTTTTTTGCAGTAAACATAAGAGAAAATATCAAGTATGCAGTTGAGCCACAGTACTAGAGCTAAGCCACGAAAGTAGAAATGATAAGACAACATATTTTGACTTTCTGGCTGAGGACAACAAATGGAGTTAAGCCTAATGAGGAAACCTTTGTAAGGAAATCTGGAGCACAAAACCATAAGGCTGAGAGCCAAGAAAACCCTCCCAAGAGGGAAAGGTCACGTGTTAAGCATTGGGACAAAGGGTTGAGCTGAGAAGGAAACCCACTTGTGAAGAAATCATTAGGGCTGAGCACCGCCTAACAATTCCTATAAATAAAGACCTCAAGTCTTCATTCTAGGCATTGAGTGGAAGCTAAAAAATGTAGCAGTAGGATAGAATAGGGTCTATGATGCACGAGGGAGATGCTCTTACTGTTATGTGTAGATGTTACTAGAATTGTATTCCAATATTTTATGAGTAGTTGAACTCCCTTGTGTCCAAGTTTGATGTAATCAATTATGATTCTATATACTTGTACTTCTTGGGTATTTATCTTTGCTTTCATTAAATTGTTTATGGTTTGATTTATGCTTAATGATGACTTGATCACTCATCTATTTATCTAGTTTAGGTTGAGTTGGGAAACTAGTCTCAAACTATGGTCCAATCAACTCATCATACATGTACTAGATGCTTCATTGCATGCAAGAGGGGATGTTGGGTGAAAGGGTCCTGCACATCATAAGGATTCATTCAATGAGTCTTGCACATTAAATCAAGGATTCATTCTATGAAGATTTGAGGAATCACACTAGGTTTGAAGTCCTTAAGTTCTAGTGATTTAGAGATAAACCTAGATCTACGTAGAAAGAGTACTCTCAAGACATTAAATGATTTTCATACTAAGTTAACAAGATGGTAGTGTGTAGTAGAAGAATATGAGATGAAATCAATTCATAGTCCCTACTCCATTCAATCTAATTACTACCATCTATTTTTACATGCACTCTCTATAAAAAAAAACCAAAAACTAACTATCAATATACTTCATAAATTCCTATGGATATGACACTTGTTGATACTACTACACACTAGTGCACTTGTTGGGATATGGTTGTTATGAATCTGTCATCATTGACCTCTTGGACCAAGAGTGCGTTGATTGCATCTTTAATGGCCGCAACGACAGTGTTATGTCCGGTTTGCATAAGAAAAAGGGCAAAGCTAGAGTTGCTTCAATTATTAGAAGTTCTCTTGACATGTGTTGTCCCAAACAAACTTAGTCGGCTTCTTCTACAACTTGATCATGAGTTTAGTCTTGTCTACTAGTCTTGGCAAGAATCGGGATATTGCTATCAGTCTACCAATCAATCATTGCACTTCTTTCACATTCTTTGGGTTTGTCATCTTGATAACTACTTGGCACTTTTTTAGATTGGCTTTGATGCCTTTGTGTGTTAGCATAAACCCAAGGAACTTGACGTCATCTACCTCGAACACATACTTCTCTGGGTGTAGTCATAAATTTTAGGATCTTAAGGCTACGAAGACCTCAGACAAGTCTTGGGAATGTAGGGTTTGGGTTGGTGATTTGACGACTATGTCGTCGACGTATACTTCTACAATCCTTCCTATCAGATGGTTCAATACCCTAACCATTAACTTCTAGTATGTCGCTCATGTATTCTTAAGATCAAAAGGCATGACCTCATAGTGGTAATTCACGTCTTCTATTCTGAAGGAAGTTTTTGTTGGCACAAACAAGCTTGAAGTAAAGAATTGATAAAGCCATGTGCATGAAGATCTTAAGTGTGTGATGAAGATTGAAGAAGATCCTCTTGAAGATTAAGTTTTAGTGTGTTAAATCTGTATATAGCATGTTAAATCTAATGTGTTAGTGTTATACATTGTTTATAGGCTATATGACATAGGTTAGATGTCTTGTGTGCCTTAATGTGTCTCTTTTAAACAATGGCAAATAAAGTCTTGGCAAGTTTGATGCAAAAGCGGATGAAGGTGTTTTTCTAGGCTATGCTACACAAAGTCATGCATATAGAGTCTATAATAAGAGATTGATGACTGTTGAAGAGTCTATGCATGTTGTATTTGATGAAACTAACCCAAAATTGCAAGATCATGTGCCTAAGATTACAGATGAAGAAGAAACAACACTGAAAAAGAAATTTGCTGCAGAATTGGAATCTGTTGCAGGAAATCAGTCAGCTGAAAAGGAAATCCAGTCGACTGAAAAAGCTGCAGACAACAATTTACCCAAGGAGTGGATTGAACCCAAAGGATTATCAAAGGACAACATAATTGGTGACATAGAACAGGGAGTATCCACTTGACGCAAGCTTGCATTCTTTCAACATGTTGCATTTGTTTCTTAAATTGAACCTCGGAATGTGAATGATGCATTGTGTGATAGTAATTGGGTTATTGCTATGCAAGATGAACTTAATCAGTTCACTAGGAATGATGTGTTGTCTTTTGTTCCTAAAATTGATGCAATGAATGTGATTGGTAGAAAATGGGTGTTCAGGAATAAAATGGATGAAAGTGGTAATATAGTTAGGAATAAGGCTAGGCTAGTTGCTAAAGGTTATAATCAAGAGGAAGGCATTGATTTTGATGAAACATATGCACCTGTGGCTAGGTTAGAAGCTGTGAGGCTATTGTTAGCATATACATGCATGTGTAATTTCAAACTTTCTCAAATGGATGTGAAAAGTGCATTCTTGAATGGTTTCTTAAATGAGGAAGTGTATGTATCACAACCCCCTGGCTTTGAAGATCACCTCTATCCTAATCATGTTTTCAAATTGAAAAAGGCTTTATATGATTTGAAACAAGCACCACGACAGTGGTATGAGAGGTTAAGCAACTTTCTTTTATATAAAGGATATGCTAGAGGTGTTGTTGATAAAACACTTTTCATTAGAAAGCATGCAAGTGATGTAATACTTGTTCAAGTATATGTAGATGATATAATCTTTGGATCAAATAATAACTCCATGTGTGAAGAGTTTGTTGCAGTTATGCAGGGAGAATTTGAGATGTCTATGATGGGTGAGCTAACCTACTTCCTAGAGCTGCAAGTGAAGCAACTCAAGCATGGGGCATTTCTAAGCCAGTCAAAATATTGTTTTGATCTACTGAAAAAGTTCAAAATGGAGGATTGCAAAGAGGTTGCCACTCCAATTGCTACAAACTGCCTTATGGATGCAGATGAGGCTGGAAACCAAGTTGATTCAACCAAATATAGAGGGTTAATTGGTTCCTTGCTATATCTAACTGCTAGTAGGCTGGATATACAATTTGGTGTTTGCTTGTGTGATAGGTTTCAATCTAATCCAAAGGAATCGCACTTCAAAGCTCTAAAACAGATTCTCAAGTATCTAAAACGGACAACTAATGTTGAATTATGGTATCCTAATGAATCTAACATTGTTCTTAGTGGTTTTTCAGATTCTGACTATGCAGGGCACAAATTGGATAGGAAAAGCACAAGTGGCGCATGCCATCTACTTGGATCAAGCCTTATCTCATGGAAAGCAAGAAGCAAGCTTATGTAGCACTCTCTACAGCTGAGGCTGAGTACATAGAAGCTGGACATGCATGTGCTCAAAGCATATGGTTGAAGCATCAACTTATGGATTATGGTGTAAAGTTAGAGAAGGTACCTCTTTATTGTGATAATACAAGTACAATCAACCTAACTAAGAATCCAATCCAGCATTCTAAAACTAAACACATTGAAATCAGGCATCATTTCATAAGAGATCATATTCAAAAAGGTGATATTGAAATCATGTTTGTGTAAAACTGAAAATCAATTGGCGGATTTATTAACTAAACCACTTGCACGTGATAGATTCAATAAGATCAGAACTGAATTAGGTGTTCTTGACATGAATAATATATGTTGATATTTTTTTGGCTTGTAAATCTTATTAGGTCATGTGTGTTAAAATGACAAAAATCTGCATAATTTAAAAACTGCCAGAATTTCAGTCAGCTAAATCTGCAATTTCAACACATAGATTTCATTTAAAATGTCAAAATCTGCATAATTTGTGTTCTAGAACTATTTCAATCTTCTAAATCTCATAAAATAGCACATATATTTGATTCAAATTGGTCTGGTGTGTATTTCGTGAAATCTGAATTTTTTAGTTAGCTAAAACTACAAATTTAACACATAGATTTCACTTAAAACTGCCACTGCACCAAAAATCAGTTTATTGGTACATTTTTAGTCTACTAACTCTGTATTTTTATGTGTTAAAATCACTTATGCTAATGTGGAATTGCTTGAATTGATTTTAATTGATTGACCCAATCAAAATATGCATCACATGACTGTTTTTGGACTGTAGCAGTAGCTGTAACAGCTATTACATCAGCTAAAATTAACTTTTCATATTGCATTGACCATAAAGTGCTTTAATTACATGATTTCCAATGTGCATGCATTAGATGTGAACTATTTGTGAGTGGATTGATCATAAAACGCATGGGAAACACATCATTACATTTCTGATTCAGATTCCCTCACATTTAATTGTTGTGATTTCCTTGTACTGCATTGAAAAACTGAAAATCTGCACAATTCAATTGACTGATTTTGAAAATCAACATGCTGATTCTATAAATACTTGCCTAGAAGATCACAAGCTGCCCCCTTAGATGATGAAAGCTCCACCCCACCTACTCCATCCTCTCCAAATGCTATGAATCAAGGAAGGCTTGAGATATGGTTTGAAGGCCATGAAGACAGAATTCAAACCTTCTTGATTGAGATCAATAGGAAGCAAATCATCCTTTCTAAGGTGATTCATATGTCATGGCTAAGGGCAGAAAACTTTTGCAACCTTGAGTAAAATCTCAAAGCTCAAAAATTGAAGACTTTCCTTAAGCTTTCGGGTAAGGTGTATCCGGATTTGGTGAAGGTGTTCTATGCCAACCTCAACTTCAGCAATGGTGTTCTCAAATCAAGTGTCAAAGGTGTGGAAATGGAAATCACTAGGCAAACATGGAAGGATGTGGCTGGCCTAAGGCAAAGAGGTATGCAAGTCCGCAAAGGTGAAACTAGTGTAGTGGATGAGTTCAACAAGGTGCAATACTTTAACCAATGTGTGAGAAATCAAGGTGATCAGTGTAACATCCCGTTAGGATATTACTGATTTAAATAAATAAAACAAGGAATTTATAAAGATGCCTCATTTATGTATAAACTTCATTTCCCAAAAACGCGGGAAATTTAAACTTTCATAAATGTATATAATGGAAACAAAAGTTCAAAATTACCAAAATGTCATAATCCAAATTAAACATCTCAAATGAGTTTACATTCCATTTCTACTAGTAGAAAATACAAGTAATATAAAATATCTCGGATATCCCCTCTCCGTAGCTAAGCATCACCAGCTCCACCTGCATCAACATCCTCTGCTCACGTGTACCGCGTACATGATCATCGCCAAACACAAGCAGATAGGGTAAGCTTATGAAATAAACATACATCATCATCAATAATTAAATAGCTAATCATATAATTATATTTCCTACAAAGAACCAATATACACGCTCTGTCTCTATTCACTAACATCTGGCCACAACCAGACCATTCGTGTTCTACCTCTTCTAGTGATTACCCCAAGATAATTTGCTGCCAAACCTATCGGCCACAACCGATAGAGCACGTGCGGGAACCAATGCCACAGATCATACACCACAACGCCAGGTGGAGTTCCCAATTACGAACATAGCCCGTAATGTCCCAACACTACCAAACTCGTCAGCCAACAACTGAGGAGGGCAATCTATCTAGACCCATCCGTACTGGCCACAACCAGCACACTCACACCGGCAACACTCGTCAACCCGAGCTCAACTCAAGGGTTCCTCGTGTTCATCCGCCATCCCGAGCTCAGCTCGAGGGATGCCATTCCGAGCTCAACTCGAGGAATGTACGTGCTTAACCCCTATTCCGAGCTCAACTCAAGGGATACGTTCCGAGCTCAACTCAAGGAACCCAGCAATCTTACCTTTGAGGCATCACCAAAAGCCTTGTAGATCACCCTACAAAGTCCAATAACTTAGGACTTACAGTAGCCAAACCGCCTAGCGGGGGACACGTACCGCTAGGCGCTTATCCGCTACCAGATCGCCTAGCGGGGAACACGTACCGCCAGGCACCAACCGCCTCAAAACACTCAAGCACAGTAGCCACCGCCTGGCGGTCAACCCACTACCGCCAGGCGCCATCGCGCCAGAAATCCCACTGTCTCTGACTATATCGCTTGGCGGATTACTCTTTCGCCACCAGGTGCCACGAACTCCCAATTCTATTCTGCTCTGACGCTATCGCTTTACGGGTTGCACCTTGCCGCTAGGTGCCATGACAGTAATTACGCAATGGTTGTTCTGACTGTGTTCAAATATCATTCAAACTATCCAACTATATTGTCTCTACTCCAGCATATCACTAACCGTAATTTGTCTACTTGTAATATCTCCATTTATCATTGTTTCACCAATGTAAATTCACTCTCTAATCGTGATCACAATTTCAGCACCAAGTATCGCACTCATTCTGTTTTGACAGAATTTTCCACTTTCTTCAACCATGACAGCACTCTAACCAAGTTTCTCTGTGTTATCACTCTAATACTCTGAACTCCTCACCCTTCCAATTATTCCAATTACTTTCAACAACTATTCAGACTACTACTTGGACTCAAACATAACCTATCCAATCAAAGTAACCATTTTATACTTTAGCTCTGTCATCCTTAAAGTTACCAGGTTTCTAACCCATCATAGGCTTCTCAATTTAATTTATCAAACTCTCTTTCTTTAGTATAGCCAACCCTTCACAATGCCACTTCCATCTATGTTACACTGTCACACAATAGGAATCTGATTGCTCCCAAACATTTCCAAATTTCCCAACTTTCCCCCAGTCCAGCACCCTTACTGATTCTGCTATGGCGCCTAGCGGTAGACCCCGTGCCACCAGGCGGTTCACGTAAATCTGGGTATGAACCCCAGCATCACCGTGCCTACGAACTCAACTCCATTCCCCCATTCTGGTCTTAAACTTTTTCACACTCTTTATCATACGATTCTCATTTTGAGCACTCTCGTTCTCCCTTCCCAGTATCACTAACTACCAATTTATCATTAGGACAAGAACCCCAAATGTTCAGCCCTATAAGGTATCTCGCCACTATTCCATCCAATCTTGCCACCAATTAAGTAAATTTGTGTACTATTTACCATCACAACATCATTTAACCGATTCCTTTATCTTTCCCTCCGATCAGATTTTCCCTAGAACCCAGAAAACACAAAAATTAACCCAATGTGACTCGCGTCGCCTGGCGGGTATACATCACCACCAGGCAACTCAACTAGAACCCAGAAAATTGGGCTTTCCAACACGCGTCGCCTGGCGGTTGGGAGTTCACCGCCAGGCGGTTTCTCTTCAAAAACCCAGAAATGGTAAAAACGATATGCGCCGCCTGGCGGCAATGAACAACTCGCCAGGCGGTTTCTAGAAAATATCCAGAAACCTAGAAAACCATTAACAACACAAAAGTAATGCACACAATTCATATCACAAGCTATACAAAGCATGTTCATACATAAAAACTAACGTGAAAACTCCCATAACCTGGATCCTTTAGCTTAAACTTGAAAAATTGAGAAGTTCTCCTTTGATCACCAACCCTCCTTGGCTCCTCTCTATTCAGCCCCAAAGATCTCACCCAAAGCTCTCAAACTCTCTGATTTTCGCTCTCTCTTTCTGGTATATTTTCCAGCTTGCCAAACCCTCTCTATTAACCCACTTTTTCCTTTTAAAGTGTGCCAACAAAAACTAGGTTATTAACCTAAAACGAAAATTACCACTTAATGGTGGTTAATTCCCATTCATATTCCCATTATGGGTTGTTTCACAACCACCCTTATTCTGCCATTCCACTAGGATTTCCCTCAACTCTTCATATTCAAGCCAAAGCCAAAAATGTCAAAAATGAAGTGACCAAAATCATCATGCCTAGAGGGAGCAACCATGCTACCTTGAATGAAGGTGATCTAGTAGTGATGTACTGCATTCAAAATGGTGTGATGGTGGATTGGACATACACAATCCGTGACCATATGATGAAGGCAAAAAGGCTCACAGATTTCAAGCTTGCATATGTGGTGCTCATCTCCAAGTTCATTGAGCATTTTGGTGTGGATGTGGAAGGAGAGCTTGAGGAGTCTACTAGCCTTCTCAATCATGTTTCAACACTAAATATGCACAAAATGGGATTCACCAAGGTAGGCAACACTTGGATAGTTGAAGGAAATCAAGGTGCAAAGATTGAAGTTGGAGCAAATGACCATGAAGCGGGAACTAGTGGAGGAAATCAAGAGGAAGATGAACCTCAGCCAATGGCAATTGAACTGTACAACCCTCTTGAGAATACTGGACCTACATACTCCCAATTTGAGAGAATGGTTCTTAATCAACTTCAAGACCTCAACATGGCACAAAATGCACATCACATGTACTGCACAACAAAGTTTCAAGACTTGGATGACCAACTCCATAATGTTCACAACCTCCTATCCAATGTCTACAACAGAGACAACCCTAGGAATGAGTGAAGGGGATGGCTCAAAGGTCATGCATTACATTTTCATGTTGCATTTTGTGTGTCTGTTGTCTGTTCCAGTATTTTAATTGGCTATTTTTCTCATTTTACTCGGCTGATTATATCAGTTTTTAGCTTCATGATGTTCTGTAATTTCTGTTTCTGTTCTAGTGTGTTTGTATTCGTACTAGGTGCCCTAGTACACCCCTATGTTACTGCTTTAATGAAAATTTTCATCTTTCCAAATTGATCTATGCATTTACTTTCATTTGATGAATCCCAAGGGGGAGAAAAATGAGTGAAACTTGAGTAAAATTGTATTAAAATTGGAAAACCTGAAATAAATCTGTTGTAATCATATAATACTGCAAACTTAATCAAAAATCTGAAGTTAAATCATATTATTAATGATAGGGGGAGCATATGCATATGTGATATGTATGTATGCTTGTGTGCTTTTGCTTGGTTGTATATTTGGAATATTGGTATCTTATATGCAAAAGCTTTTTCAGGTTTCTCTATGGATCTTAGCTTATCAATTCCACTCGAGGGTGTTGGCTTCATCAATTCAAGGGGAGATTGTTGGCACAAGCAGGCTTGAAGTAAAGAATTGATAAAGTCATGTGCATGAAGATCTTAAGTGTTTGATGAAGATTAAGGAAGATCCTCTTGAAGATTAAGTTTTAGTGTGTTAAATCTGTATATAACATGTTAAATGTAATGTGTTAGTGTTATACATTGTTGATAGGCTATATGACATACGTTAGATGTCTTGTGTGCCTTAGTGTGTCTCTTTTAATCTGTCAAAATAGGTTTTAACAGGTTAAAAGGCTTGTTGTATATAGTTTCTGGTATGAATGCATTCAGTCAATTGAATTATTTTTTCAATCGACTAATTTCACTTAAGTCAGGTGAAATCAGCTGACTAAACGAAAAATTCAATCGATTGTTTTGACTTAAGCCAAAACTATATAAGTTGTGTTTTCGCGAGCAGAGGTGCGAATCTGAGTTTTTCTGAACGAAATCATGTCATTCATCTCTGGGAAGCGTTCTATCTCTACAATACACAACTGGAACTCATGTTTGAAGATCTTGGTTGATCTTGGAGGCATTTTGGCTTGTGAGTAGCTTGAAGAACACATGTATGGTGTGCTAGGGACAGCCACCATCAGTTTTGGACGTTCTTGTGCCTCTGGATGGTTTGCTTGATGTGATTTCAGGTCTGCAAGTGTGATTCTTGTAGGTTGTGGTTCTAGATTTTTGTGAGTCAAAAATCTTGTGTGCTTTGTGTTTAAAAGTTTAATATTAGTGTTTGATTTATAAAACTTTTGAATATAGTGGAAATCAGGTTCAAGTTGTCCTGGACAGTTGGATGTAGCTCTGTGATTGAGTGAACCAGTATAAAAATAGTTGTGCATTCTTCTTTCCCTCATCTCCCTCTCTTTTAAACACTTTAAAAACTCAAGAAAACCAAGTAATTTTATCTTTGGTGTGATTTAATGCATGTTTGTGTAATCTGAGGCTTTGTACTTGTTATAAATACTGATTGGAACATGTCTTGTATGTAAATGATTGTTCTTTGAGTTGAATTTGTGAGTTCTGCATTCTTCATAATTCTCCAGTATTTTAGCCGCCTATTTGTCTTTTTAATCGACTGTTTCATAGCATCAAGAACAATTTAGTCTGCTGTTTTTATATTTTAATCGACTGAAAGTGTACTAGTCTGTTGCATTTACATCCAAACATTCCAGTCTATTAGATTCAATTGAAAAAGAGTTTAAGCTTATAAAGCCAATTCAACCTCCCT
>Ga0214542_1001569_pt1 | contig 47002 bp, 21 predicted proteins | sample CNSS1metaG_FD_160096 | JGI IMG/M metagenome (GOLD analysis project Ga0214542, IMG submission 160096) | Root nodule microbial communities from cowpea collected in UCLA plant growth center, Los Angeles, California, USA - CNSS1 | ecosystem: Host-associated > Plants > Roots > Nodule | place: USA... | reverse complement strand
TTTTTTTTTTTTTCTATTTTTTATATAAATAAAATATATATATTTAGTATATTTTTATATATATATATATATATATATATATATATATATATATATATATATATATATAACTCTTTCATGAATGATAAAGACATCTCAACCTTTTCTATATTTTTCAATAGAGAATAAGTCTAACTCTCATCACGAAGATGATTATTATGAAAAAAAAAATTCTTTGAAATATTTAACATAATTTTAGTTAAACTAGCATAATTTTTTAGTAAGTGGTCCTCAGTCTTTTTTTTTTTATTTTGAGGGTTAGTTTTGAAGTTTGTGAATGGTATGTTTATAGTAAATAGAGTGGTTCTGGGCTGTTTTTGGATATGCAGTACAGAAAGGAAACTCATGGTTTTCAAATAAATACTAAGAAAGGTCAATTTATACGATTCAAGGGAGACAACACTTCAACCACAAAAATCAACAACTAAAGGATTCAAATTTGAAAAAGAGCAAAGTTTTCAGTTTCCTTTTTTTTATATTCTTTCCTTGCCTCTTTCGTTCTTTCTCTCTCTTATACTTTTTTTTCTTTCATTATTCATTGTTTCTAGTCCAAAAAGATAAAAAAATAATTGAAAAAATAAAAAGAAAACTCGTATTTTTTTTTTTATGTACTTTAGTTATTGTTACCACTATACACCAAACTAGTACGATTCATCTACCGTGAGAAACAACTCATCTATTAAATAACTTTAGTTTCAACATATCGATAATTATTAGTCATGATAATGTTTTTGCTTCCTCTCTCATATCTCACACAACAATGACATAATCAGAATCAAGATTCTTTGTATTTTTCCTTTCTTTCTTCGTGTTTTTAAAATACATTAATTTTGATATATTAAAAAAATATTTTTTAAGATATAAAAATCGTTATAATCATCAACATAAAAAAAGAAATCAATAATTAAAGAGTTCAAATATGTAAAATCATGACTTATACATGAACTTATCCATCTCATTTTTTTTTTCATGTTATATATAAATTCATTACATCCATTTTCCCCCCTTGCATGGTTTTTTCAATTGATTATTTTAATTTTTTTTAAGTTGTTCTTCTCTCACAAATGATTTTCTTTCATTTTTGCCCTAAATAGGAAGAGTAAAGTATAACAAAAAAAAACAAGAAATAAGGAGAAAGAAGGAATTTACACAATTGTTCTGAAATTTATGAAAGATATTCTGTAATGAACTTTACAACTTGGCATATGCTCCGTATGAAGAATCAATTATTAAAAGTAAAATTGAAGTTGTCGGATTGAGAAACACATAAAATGGTTCATTATCTCCTTAACATGTCTCATTTGAAGAGTCCAATAGGGCTTAATTTGGAAATAGATAATACACATGCATGTCAACTTTGTGCTTTAATTAAATTCTTTTATTTATAATGGAAACACTATGATTGAACTTTAAGTCACTTACTTGGTCATGGAGACTTGATAGTTGCTACAGTGTGTGAACTATTTTCAATGCCTTTCACCCAACACATTTATTAAAACTATTATTCATCACACTCCTATGATCATACATACATACTTACTCAACCTCTTACATTATTTATTTCAATTTTTTTTTTCTATTTTTCATAAAAATAAAGTCGTGTTTGTTTTTCTTTTCTTATTTTTTTTTTCAAGAAAAATGGCTTGTAAATTGTAAATGGCTTCCTTATGAAGAAGAAGTGTGATGTCGGTGTTGGAAAGTGGGAACCAACGCTCATTGACATTAGCTTTTGTCCCAAATCACACTCTCATTTTCAAAGTTGCCAATAAAGAAGGGTTTGAGTTTAGGGATCAAAAGTAATTGAAGGGTATTAGTGGAATACAACTAATAAAGATATCAACAACAACAACATATTCTCTAAAATACTCTTTATCATCGCCTAAATTAATGAAATATGAATTTTATTTATTATTTACTAAATTTTACTTCTAATAAAACTTAAAAATAAGATTATATATATTGGAAAAAAAAGTATGTTAAAAAGTATTATTGAGACTCTTTTTTAACTAAGTATTTTTATTTTTATTCTCGTTCATTTTATCCCAAGATCTCATCTCCATATTTGGAAAAAGCCGAGTAGAAAATGTCTTTGAAGACTTTTTCACAAAGACAAATTGAATTTAAGTTATATTGACCTTAATGCCACAACAAAACTTACACTCCAAATAAATAAAAGAGACTTATGAAATGAACTTAATGCCGACAAGAAACCTTTATATATATATGAACCATATAATGTCTTGAATATATTAATTCTTATTATAACGTGTGGTATATATGCATTTTTTTTTTCAGTAAACTACTCCATTTAAGAGATACTTACATTATAGTTATCTCCTTTTATTTAAAAATAAATAAAAAATGAATATACTGTAAATAGTTTAGTGTTTTTGAATATAAGAAACCCTCTTTACACCACTGAACAATTAAAAGGTGGTTCCCAATGATATATTGTCGTTTGTTTTACATTTTTCAATGCCTCCAACCACTGAACATTTGGTTTTAGTATTCAATAGTTGAATAAAATTTTAAACATCTTTATCATCAGCTTTGCACAGTGAGAAAGGTCCCATCCGAGTACGTAGCAGCCAACTGAAGATAATCACTGTTTAAGTAACTAGTTTAGCGACAGTGAGCAAGATCACCAAGAACTAACAATTTTTAGTAATCAATGTTTATTGATTGCTAAGTTCTGAATTTTAACGGTATAGAGATTAAAAGGAAATGAAATGTAATTAAAGCATATATTTGTTGTTGAGAAAAGAGTTGTGTGGAAGAATGGTGTATTAACTGGAGGAAATTGGAGGCAGAAGAAAAAAAGAATTGATAATGTTGGGAAATGTGAAGAAAGTTGATTGTTTTGATAGACTTTAAGGGTAGAAACAAATGAGTTAGTTAAGATAAGAAATTCCATGACTTCAAGAAACACTGAAATTTAGATATAGATAGATAGACATCACGGATAACCAATTAGGGTATCCTTTATTTACGAAGGCTAAGTAAGTGAAGTGTGAAGGTTATGTGTCTGCTTCTTTTAAGACAAAAAGAGGGGGGGCCGGAGGGAATCTAACCCTAGCCATTAACTATAACCTGTAACATGCCACCAAACATTCCAAAACAATATCTAATTACACTCTTTTCTCCCCTACCAAGTACTCTTTTTTTTATTTTTTTATTTATTTTTTATATACATTGTGCAAACAAATATCTTTGCCTGCTTACAACTATGCATTATAGATCCTGTCTTTGCTTGTCTCCTAATTAATATGCACTTTCCCATTAATTAATTAATTCATTAGTTTATATGTATCTGCTACATTTGTTTATTAATTTAATATGATGAAAAAATGAGACATAGACGTTGGGAAGGATGGGAGAGCAGAGATTCCACTTCCTTTAATTCAAGAAAGGGATGGGGCATCCTTCCAGATTCAACACCTGTTCCTTGACCAAGACTATTGTGCCATTCTTTGCTCCCATACCCCTCACACCATTCTTTTTTTTTTATATTTTATCAGAAAATTTAACTAATTAATGATGAATTAGTATAATAGAGTATATTATTAGGGCATGATGAGTGAATGAGGCAGGTCCAATAAAATCCAAAACTCATTGAATTGTTTTGTAGCCCCCAGCACTTTCCCTTGGCTTACATCACCCATTGCAGAGGCTGTCCCCAACTCTCTACCACTGCTAAGTAACTTTCTCTGCCTTACCATCGTACACATCATGAATTATACATGCACAGTACAGTTTATTTTAGCCCCTTAATCACACCAACCCCTCCGTTTTCTCACTCACACGCGGGACACACATGAAACCATTGTTGTTGTTGTTGTTGGTACATTACACAGGAAGAATCCGTTTGGGAAATCATGGAGACAGCAATGTCTGTCACTGTCATGAAATGAAGGCAATAAATAAATGGTTGGGTTATTAGGTAATCTATAACATTAATGCTTCCCCTAGCTTTTCACGATATTTCAAAACAGTTTATTTTGTATAATAATGTATGGTCAAAGGGATAGGAGTATAATGGCCTGCCTGTCAAGCTTTTTCTGGTGTGTCAGAGTGGGGAAATCAAAGTAATGAGTTCTTCTCCATTTAGTCATTATGTAACTTACACATTCATCACACATGAGAGCCTACCAGGTGCAAACAAACAACATTACCATTACCATCAAACAACAAAGAGTAAAATTTCAAGTCTATAGATGCTGTCGTTGAAAAACTTTGTTTTTCTGATATGCTTCTTCATCATCATTTTCGTTAGGAAAATTTTCCACCACTATACCAGGTTTTGGATTAGCTGGTGTCATTTTATGTACATGCTGCGCTTTCTCTTTGCTTCCTTCCTACTAATTATGTATCACTCACACGTTGCTTTCGACTTCCACTCGAGGAAACTGGGAAACTTGTTACATCAACGTTTGAATTTGCATATCATGTGAAGAATGTGAAAAGAGATGACGGAATACCATGTCTTCCCTGGAACTGAAACAAGGGTTGAACAAGAAGTGTAGTGAGTGAGACTAATCCATTTTCTCATTTGGGTTCAAAAAATAATAACTCTCGGCTCATCCTTTTGGGGTAAGAAAAAATTATAAGAAGACTAATATCTGACACCACTCATGTATGTATATAAAGAAAAAGGATTTTCTTGCTTACGAAAAGTGATTAGCTATCGAATTTACGCATTATTACTGAAACTGGTTAGTACACTGGTTAGTTTGCTACTAGTGGCTACGAGAGTGTGATGAAATAGTATTGAAACAGTAATGTGATGTTGATATTTCGCTTCCTGTAAGGGATATCCTGGCACCACTATCTTGTTCCTCACGTAGCAGACAACCGATCGAACAAAACTACAAATCCTAGTTAATGGAAATATGAAAAAGCAGTGTCTGAGAGATATTAAAGTTAATTAAAAAGGTGGTAACATTTATTAGGTGCGGTGTTGTGGCCGGTTGAGTAGAATAAATGGTTGTGGTTTAGGAAGTTAGCCTGGGACTGGAATCATGAGTACATGCTGATACCTAAGAGTGTCAGGAAACAGAACGGTAAGCGATGGAACATGAATTAATAAAACATATAAAATATGTATATATGTGTGATAAGATGGATGCTGCTGCAGGAGCATTGGGGTTCAGGATCAAGGCTAAGAGTCACAAAGACATGGAGCTACGTGAGGGACAATGTATCATGATGTTTTTAAACCACATATATATATATATATAAATATAATACATTATTGATATTACGTTTGGCCTATGCTGGTGGTGGTGGTGGTGATAGATGATGGTTCATGAATTTGATTGTTTTGAAGTTTGGAGGATATTGAAAGAAAAAATGAGGAGTTGGGGAAGGGAGAAGGAAAACGGGAAGTGGGGTCTGAGTAAAATATTAAAATATTAATTTTTTTGTGTAGAATGAAAAGTATATGGTTCATTTATTTCACCCCAACTTTCCCCACCTAAATGTATAGTATGTGTAGGAGAGAGAGAAAGAGAGAGGGAGTATAAATGTGAGATTTGCTTGTTGGTGGGTTTATATAAAGGAGGATAGGATGTTGCAGTTCCCCACTCTTAAAGATAGCTAGGTGAGGGGGTGCAAGAGAAGAGAAAGAGAAAGAGATCATCAAATTGTTTTGCTTTCTGAGGATTTATTTGATGGAGGAACATCTCACTCCACTCGCTGTTACCCATCTCCTTCAACACACTCTCAGAAGTTTGTGCATCCATGAAAATTCCCAATGGGTCTATGCAGTTTTCTGGAGGATCTTGCCCAGAAACTACCCTCCACCCAAGTAAGGAGAGGGGAATTATAGAGATCAATCATCTCTTCCAAAGACACATTTTTTTTCTGGACTAGCTAGGCACAAAGATCACACACACACTCACACACGTATATAGTTGGTATCTATATATAAATGGACTATTATAGTTAAGTATGTAAATATATAACTATATGAAAACGTTTGTGCTGATTCTTGAATCTTGTTTGTTGGTAATGGTATAGGTGGGAAGGACAAGGGGCTTATGATAGATCAAGAGGAAACAGAAGGAATTGGTATGTTAACTTCCAGTGTTGAGGTTAACTTCAACACTGGTGCAGAATTATTGTGTTTGGTTAACAAGTGTGTGTTTATGTGCATGTAGGATACTGGTGTGGGAAGATGGATTCTGCAATTTTGCTGCATCAGCAGCTCCTGAAATCAACTCTGGAGATTGTCCCTCATCGTCCGTTTATGGGAACTGTGAATTTCAACCCTACCAAGGACTGCAACCGGAACTCTTCTTCAAGATGTCCCATGAGATCTACAACTATGGAGAAGGGTATGATGCATAATAATTTATCCTTTCTTTTTTTCATTCTGCTCCTGCAAGATTTCAAAGCAAAGTAATTATGTTGAATGGAGCAGGTTAATAGGAAAAGTTGCTGCAGATCACAGCCACAAGTGGATATACAAAGAGCCTAATGATCAAGAAATCAACTTCTTGTCAGCATGGCACAATTCAGCAGATTCGGTGAGAAACAAATTAAAACCCCACCTATATCTTCCCTACGCTTGCAAAGTGAACAGCATTAAATGCCAAATTTAATTGCCAACAGAATCATCCAAGTTTAGACATTAATTTCACGTGTTGCAAATTAATACCCATGATTTCATGTTTATGTATATGTTCCTATGGTTTTGGTTTCCAATTTATAAAATCCTCTTTTGCAGCACCCTAGGACTTGGGAAGCCCAGTTCCTGTCTGGTATAAAGGTATGAATGAACTATGAAACATGGAGCCACTCTTTGATTTCACACTGCAGAATCTCCTTTCTCTACTGAATTATTCAAACATTGATTCTTTCAGACCATAGCTCTTATTGCTGTGAGAGAAGGTGTTGTTCAATTAGGAGCTGTTCACAAGGTTTTTTATTTATTTTTTTTCTCCCTCTTCTCCTCCCTCTCTTATTTCTCTCACCCACTTGGCAAAATTTACAATTTGACTCTCCATGGAACTAACTGAAGGTGATTGAAGACCTGAGCTATGTGGTTCTTCTGAGAAAAAAATTCAGCTACATTGAAAGCATCCCTGGTGTGCTGTTGCCTCATCCATCATCTTCTGCATACCCTTACAAAGTAGAAGGAGGGTATGCAGTTCCAGAACAATGGCATTTCCAAGGGAACCATCTTGCACCTCAAGCTGAGTTATATGAGAACAACCACTTCAACTTGCCACTGAAGATAACTCCCTCCATGAGCAGCCTCGAAGCACTTCTGTCAAAGCTTCCCTCGGTGGTGCCACCACCACATCCAACACAACCACCACAGTCCCATCATCATCATCATCATCATCAACTTCTGGCATCACCACAGCAAAGGCCACTGGAGTTCATGGGATCAATGCAGAAAGTGTCAAAAGAAGAGTTGGAAGAAGAGGTATACAGACCAGAACTCGACATTGGTGAGAGCAGCACTTCCATGTCAGGGTACCACCACCATCAACATCATTTTCACCAAGATCAGAATAATGTAACTAGGAGTGGAGCCAACGATGGATTTTGAGTTTCACTTTGCAAAAACACATGGAAACAATATCGTATCACTCGCATTAATGAAAATTTAGTCCTAATTATCAACTCCTAACATTGATTGTAGCCGGTGTTTAGCTTCATTGTCATTGTTATAATAATAAAAACAATAATCATAATGATAATAGGATAACAAGATAATAAGCATGATGATGATGATGTTTTAGCTTCGCTATTTTGTGATTGTTGGTAGTGAGAAAGGAAGTTGTGTTTCATGCATGCGTGTGCATATCTGCAGCTGCTGATCATGATGTGTCTGTCAGTCGGTGGGCGTGTGTATGGGTTCGTAGCACGTAGTCACACACAGCGAATCTAGCACAATATTGTACTTAGAAATCAACTGTTACAGTTGTTTAAGTATGTTAAGTGTTGCAAGTAATAATATAATACCATATATTTTGTTTTGTAACTTATAATAAAAATCTCATGAATAAGCCACACATGTTGTGTTGTATGGAAACAAAGAAAAGAAAAACAATATATGGATGTAATGTAACTATAGATATATAGTGGTTTGGTTTAGATATGTTTTTTGGCTTGAAGGGGAGAGATGAGAGATGCGTGAGTCTTGAATAGGATGACTAATAAATGGTATTAATATAATAAAAAATAAATAAGAAATAATGATAATGATAATAATTAACATGACAATAGTCTGTTATTTTTTATTGATACAGTTTCTGATTTCATTTGTGTTGGAATGAGGCTTAAAGAACAGTAACTTTGGAATTAGTATGATTGAGAATGTAGTCTCTATCTTATTTTTCAACATTAATTGCATTCACAATGATTGAATTTTAAAATAGATTAATATAATGATAAGATACATTTACTACTCATCTCTCCAAAATTAGAAGTGTTGATAATTGAATATTCTCTGATATTTTATAATATACCGAAAGGGAACATACATTGTTTGATCAGATTTTCGATGAACATATATTTTTGAATGAAGTTTATAAAGATTTGAAAGACAAAAATTATAAAAATGAAATTAATTTATTTGTAAATTCAAATTAGTTCACGGAAAAGTAATTTGGATACAACTTTTAATAATTTCTCTATTTTTTAATTTAAATATAAATTAATTTTAGTCTATAAAGACATATATTTTATTTTATTTTCATATTTTTCTTTTTTAAAATATTTATGCATAAAGTTTCTTTCATCTAGCTATTGAATATTCTCTGATAAGTTAAATCATAGAAGTTTCTTTCATCTAAAAATAAAATATTTACTTTTGTGAAGAACATAAGGAGGTAGTGGTTGTGATGGTGCAGCATGGCATGCAATGGCTATATCATGCGTATAACAGTGAAGAAGACTTTGTTATTATGTGCACTGTGAAGACTACATGATTGAAAATAATAATGGAGGATGTTGAAGAAAGGACGTAACCAAATTTAGTGTCCATTGTCTATTGTAAATAATTGATTACCAAACAATACATAGCAGTCTGCAGCTGCTACCACCACCTACATTTCGACCTTTTCTCTAACTTGAGTAAAATTAGATTCCCTTCTGTTGCTCTAATTCTTACAGGTTTTACCCAAAAATGTCAACGCATCATTGTACACAATCACTTTGTGTGTGATTTTTATTTGATTTTAAAGTAAAGGTAAAAAATGACTTGGCATTGTTTTCTGCTAAAATTGACTATTTAATTAATTTACTTCTTTTCTCAAGAACAATGTGCTATGGTAAAGTGTGGTGGAGTAACTAGTTATTTTCTAATTATAGAATTTCATTTTGAGGCATAGTATGAGCTATATCAATGAAATACAAAACATTATTAATATACAGATGATGATGATGATGGAAATGTGTCACATATGTTGCAAACAATCAGACTGTCTGGTTTGTCCTGTTTGAATGAAATAAATAATAATTCTATGACAGTATAGAAATTAATAATAATAATTCAATTTATATATAATAGCCTGTACCACTTAAAACTTAATTTATTTTTAAAAAGAAAATATCAACATGACTTAAAGATGGATGTCATCTAACATATATACATATACCTAAAATTTCCTTTCCTCCCTTTTTTTCATAAAAGCAGATGTAATAAAGTTTAAAACACATGTATTGAAAATAAGTTATTGTATTTACAAATTAGCATCTAGAAATATTTTTAAGATAAATACTTCTCACAATAAATAATTTCACGAGTATTTCTTCAATCAAATGTCAATAATATATTAAAGTTACACATAGGTGAATAGTATTTTGAATCCAATCTTAAAATAGTTTTAGCACCACTAAATTCAAGTCTTAAAATCCTTGTGAATAACTAACAAAGAATTAAAAATAATATAATACAATTCACAGAGAACAAAACAAAAAAATCAAAAATAATATAATACAATTTAATAAGAACAAAACATCACGGAAAGTTTGAGTATTTTAATAATTGATGTATGATGATTAATTTTTAATTTAAATTCATCAAACATATTCTGAACTAAATAATTCTAAATTTTGTAGAACTTTTCTGAATAGTCAAACATATATAATAGAATAGACAAATTTTATATTTGCATTTGCTTGCAGATTAAGTTTTGAAATATATAAAATAGATGTAAAACATTTACATTTTTAGAAAGATATTGTCAAACAAATTTCGATTATCAAAATTTTATACACTTTAATATACTTGTTAGTTTGGTCTACATGTAAACTTTTATATACTTGTGGATAAAAGTCTGGGAGCAATGCACATTAAAGAGAATAAAAAGCATATGAAAATACATTCAAAGAAAAGACATGTATATCAAAGAGAATAAATAAAGCATGCATGAAGAACCTACCTACGCTCAAGTTCAATTGATTAATGAAAGACATTCTCACTGACAAACAAATAAAAAGTTAAGATAAATTCTAAAATGAGTCATTCTCACTGAAAAAAAAAATAGATGGATAAGAAAAATTCTAAAGCTACCCACTACTTGTGACGTCACACAGTTGGGTTGAGAACTCTCGAAGTTAATGCCACATAAGCCAACCAAGTACAACCATACGACACAAAATGGGTATGAATATCCAACTTAACGTTCTTCATAATACACCAAAAAGACAATCCTGGATCCCTACAAAAACCTAGGCAAGTTGCTAACAATCATCATTGAAGATCAACTCCAAAACGCATATTTTCTTCAAAAGTCAGTCAACAACTTCAAAGAAAATAGAAAATTCAAGAGGCATGTAAACTCGAGGTAGGAACGTAGAAACACCAATACAAGGATCTAATTGACTACGTTCCAGGTATAACCAAAAAACCCGTTATCTTCGTAGTGTGATGGCAATGCAATACACTGATCATTCAAATCATATATAAAACCAGGATAAATAGCAAAGTTAAATTAAAAATATAAATAATGCACACACAAATGTGTAATCTACGGTATTTGGGGCTGAAAATTTTCTTAAACAGTTTTCACAAGCAAAGTATCAATGGTAAGCTGCAGCTTCGTCTCTGAAATGTTTAAGTAGGTTCTCTATACTCATAACGTTATGATCTCCCTTGTCTCTAACTCGCACACTCACCTGGAAAAACAAATCAACTCAGCTTTCCACAGGTAGTAAACAGAATCATTAAAAGATAGCTACATGATCCATAAATAATGAAGCAACAAATGGGCGTAAACACTGATGTATAATTTATTTTACTAATGTAGAAATGAAAAAAAAAATTATATTTGGTCCAATAAGATAATGGTGTTATACTATTAATGTAGTTAACTTCTCCGGACAGATCAGGACCATTGGCATCTCTTAAGAGATAATGCGGGAGAAAGCCTCCAAGATTAGTAGATGATGCAATCTTAATCAGAATTCTTAGAAATGTAACTCAGGTATATACTTGAGCTAAAATGAGGAAAAATGATTAGGTGGTTCTACATTAATATTTAAATAACACATGACCTAAATTGTAAAATTTGAATTGTAATATATAGATATAGATATTGGTTGGATTAGGAACATGGGCACTTAGCGTTCTACTTGATAATTTCACCAAAATGAGAGATACTAGCATCCTTCAGCTCTTCAAATTAAAATCAATCAACACAAAGCTTAAACAGTCTTAACCAAGCTAGTATCCTTAGCCCAACATTGACTTGTTCAGTAGGCCAAAGGTTCTTTCATTCTTAACCCTTTCCGTTTCTGAATTTGACTGATGCTATACGTTTTGCACATGGCATGAGTGTGAATAAAATATTGTGATGAAACTGTTTGTGCATAAGCTCATATAAGCAAGCTTGCTTTCTCCTTTAGACACTTCTAATTAATCCAGACATAATTATCCAAGTGTGAGAAATTCATTAAAAACTGTGTTTACAGTTGTTAGCAACCCTAGGTCAAACAAATATGAAATGTATATGAGGATATGTCACGAGAGAAAAGGACATGATTATTTATGATAAGGGACAAATGAAGAACCTGTCCAGTATTTGCTTCCTCCTCTCCGACAACCAAGATGTAGTTGTATTGTGCTAATTGTGCTTCTCGTACCTGCAGAATGTCACAACTTCTATTTAAAGACAATTCTCTTCAATCAAGAAGCTGGATAAATAATAAAAGTATATAGTACATTGAGAAAAACAACTTACAATTACAGATTTACTAAACATTTAGTATACTAAATTTTTCAAAAAATAAACTCCCAAATATTAAAAACACAAAAACGACTATTAAAGTAGTTTGATATAATAAGTTATAAAAGTGATACTAAGTCATTTGGGACACAACTAGTTTAGTTGCGTTTAAATGAATTACGATACTGTAATTAAGGTTCCAAATGTATAAAAAAAATTGAATAAAATTCATTACATATAAAAAAAATTAAAATATTACAATAGAATAATACATACACTTTGGCAACGTACAAAATCTAGTAACATAAACTCATCAGTAGCTGACTAGTGGCAACAGCTTGGGGCAGAAAAGATACATCCAGTAATACAAAATCCTCTTTGGCAACAAATTAATGTTCTATCTAAACGCTTGTATAAAAAATATGAACCATATAAATGCTGAGTCTCTCCCATTTCAAACTTAATACCAATCATATAACCAATATAAATACTGAGTCTCTCCCATTTTGGGCATTATTATCCTCAGAATGAATATGTAATGAAATCAAACTTCTGGGCCTAAAGGTTTAGGTTACCTTCTTTTGAATCTTCCTATCAGTTGTATCAGCATCAATGTGAAATCCTGCTTGGTGGATCTGATCTTTCACCTAGAAAATTGCAGTCCAAAAAAGTTACATGACCAACAAGCCCTTGCATTTCACATATCAATATATGTAGCATTACAAGTATCCTAACAAATTAATAAACAGAACGATAAAAAGTCAATGGCCTGTTTGATTTAAGAAATGTTTCCTGCCTTTGCCAATAATTACAAAAATGATATATTTCCCTGTTGCCTATTTCCAAATAATTGTACAAGGTGAAATTTTAATGATCATTAGTGAAAATAGAAAGCATTCCAAAAAACCGAACACACTCTAAGATATTCAACTCTTCACGGAGATTGCTTGAACTTTGCGATCAGGTTACAGCTGGAAGTTTACTTGAAAATGAATGTGATGGACTGAACATAATTTAGTTACACAATCGAACTGATTCAATGGTTTCAACATCATACAGAAAAGCTCAGGAATAAACAAGGAAAAGCCAATGTTGCAAAAGCTCCTTGAGAGTACTAGACAGTTAATTTACAGGCATGTAAAAAATACAGGTGCTTCAAGGGATACGTCGTACAACATTTGTACCATTTAATAGTTATAAGCAAATATATAAAAGAATAAAGCATAAAATTCAGAGCTGCGTACCTGTAGTGCATAAGATTGTGATTTTTCAGACACAGGACATACAATTGCTTGACGAGGACTGAGCCAGAAAGGCCATTTACCCTTGTAGTGCTCTAAAAGTATGGCAAACATGCGTTCAACAGATCCTAGAATTGCTCTATGTATCATTACAGGTCTCTCAATTTTGGCTTCATCCTCAGCTGAGAATTCCAACTTAAAACGATCAGGAAGCTGGAAGTCAAGCTGCAAGCAACCACATTCACCTGGCTATTAGATGAAAAGTTATGCAAAACTAAATCATGTGAACAAAAATTTATCTGAGTATGGCGAACCTGCAAAGTTGCACACTGGAATTTCCTACTTAATGCATCAGATACACTGATGTCTATCTTTGGCCCATAGAATGCCCCATCCCCTTCATTCAACTGCAAGGTTTTACACAGAATATAAGCACAAAGATAGTAAAGCTTACAAATGTCACATTTCACAGAAAATAACAAAACAGATTATGAAAATAAAAAATGGGGTATGTACGTGCGAGTTTGCCCATACCAACAATATAAAGAGGAAGAGAAGAAATAGGTGCTGTCATACACAGAATGAAACTGCTAACATAAGCAAATTGGATCATATGGTGCAAAGAGGAATCAAGGACGGCCTGGAGGAATGGGCCTGTAGTAGAGAAAAGGACAAGAGGATCTTGAGGTTGTTAATAGAAACTTCATTTATCATAGGAAGATTGCAGAGAAGAGTGATTAAGTGCAATTATCACCGAATGATGAGAGAATGGTGGGATAAATGTGATGGGAGGATGGGAGAAAACAAGGGGGTAGGCAATGATTGAGTGAATTGAGAGGAATCTATGAATTTCCTTGGTATTGAAGATGAGATGGGTAAACTCCACTTTTGGATATCCAATCTGTATTAGTTCTAATCTAATCAGAATTATAACCGTATTTCAAAAGAATATCCTGAACTATATATCACTGGCATGAAATATTCTATAAGATATACAGAAGAGGACATAATTACCTGCCAAGGCTTGCCAAAATCATCTAAAGCTTCTTTAAGAGCACTTTCAGCTTTATCCCAGGTTGCAATATCTCCTAGGTATTTCTCTGGTCTCTAATCAAGTATCCGACACATGAAACAGTTATTTTTAATTGAAAAAAAAAAAACAAGGATTGGTTTGAAAAAACTTTCTATGCTTTTCTCCTTAAGTGGGACGCAGCATAGAAAGACCACAAATTTGCTGTGGAGTTAAAATGAGTATTAATGATTCAGTGCTACATGGAAGTAACGGGACTATAATGAAAGTCCACGTTACCATACCAATTAAATAATAATACATAGTGAATACGTTATTTTGAAAAATTTAATCCAGTGTTAGCACTAATACTGAGAGAACCTACAATAAAAAAAATACTATATTTCTTGGTAAATTTAAATAAGAGACTAGTGTAGCTATAATTATAATTTAATCTACTGGAGAAAACTGTCACATTAATGGGATGGCATAATAAAATCTAAAAACAGTCCACAGGCCACAACAATTAAGATACTGTTGAGAGCCCCTTAAGTTGAGGACTAAGCTTTGAAACTCTGAATTTACTGATTTTGAAAACATTTAGAAAGGTACATGGGCATTAAGAACAATTAAGATTGAAAGCATACCGTTGAAAGCTTCAGCTCATATGTGAAACCAAATATGTTATAGACATAATTGATGAAACTTAATGCGTTCCTCACTTCATCCTTTATCTGTAAAATAAACAAAAATCAGTAGCTCAAACTGCAGCTCAAAAGGGACTTGCAAAGATTTATGTTGCATAAATTTAAAGATAAAAACTCACCTGGGACTCCCTGCAGAAAATATGTGCATCATCCTGAGCAACATTTAAATCAAATGTCATTAACAGTATGAAACTCAAACAGTATAGAACAGAAAGTAAAAAAGATAAGGAAATGATCCATATTTTTCCTTTTAATGTTCTTTTGAGTTGTAACCGTATCATATTTTAAAGAAAGGAAAAACAAGCATCACCAGGAAAAAAATGACATTTTAGCTACACTACTATAACAGCGTATAAACACAACCACGGTGTTTAATTTTAAGATGAGCAGATCAATCTACTGTTTCTGTATATAAAATTGTCAAGCCCACAAACAGTAATCCCCAACTTATTTGATAAAAAATGCATTTTCTACTCCAGTATTCATAATTAATGAGACCGAAACATGCATTCAGAATCTCAAATACCAAATTGATATGTTTGTTATAGTTAGTATTCAATTCGCTATGTTTGCCTGCGAAATTGAAAAACCGAAGAATCTAGCCACAATAATGTATAAATATGTATGTGTTCCTGCCTCTGTACCTTGACATGAAAAGTAATGTATTTCGTGGTTCTATATACTAAGCAGCAAATTAATTTTATTGGATTAACCCAATAAAAAGTGGACCCACTTTCATAAAAACTACTGCTAATCCTGATACAGAAGAAAGATTCACCTGTTGAAATCTCCGAACACGTGTCAATCCACTCAGGGCACCACTAGCCTCATTCCGATGCAAAACTCCAAAATCAGCAAAACGGAGAGGAAGTTCTGAACAACCATTGAAAAGTTGAGATAATATTTCATGTAAAAAAATAAAAAATCAGCTCAATCAAATTCAATTCTTCAAGATGATATACACTGACACTCATGAAGCATATCAACCTTAAAACAAACTACAGATGACGGTCTGTTTGAATATTGTTTTTAAAAACGATTCTTTAATTTTAAAAAGAATAAAACTTGCTTGATGACATTACTTCTCATTTGAAGTTTGGGAAAAATGTTTACAAAATTAGTTTTTTAAAACCAAAAAATCAGAACAGGTTCAAGATGTTTTCTTAATCTGTCTTTTTTTTTTTCTGATTGATGTCTCTCAAGAAAGTGATGTCTTGTAGAAACTCAGCACTGTCATAGTCAACCCTTTTGACCTCTCTTATTTTCATCCATTTTCCATAACCTAAGTAAAGGGTTTGCATTGATGATGTTAAGCCATTCTAACAGCAAGTAGTGATGCTGTGATGGCAGCTGGTTGACAGTGTAAGGCATTCCAGCAGTGGAAGAGTGTGGCGGTACATCTAGGTGGTGGTGAGATGACAAGTCAACAAAACATGGAGACACAGGTGTGACAGTGACATGCTATTCTATTGATGGTGATAAGAGCCTACTAGTACAGCATTGATGATGGTCCTTGGCATGGTTGAGCAGTAACAGGGAGAGATTGTGTTATCAAGATATCATGTTATCAAACATATTGTGTTCTAGTTTTATGTTCTCAAGAATAGTTTTCCTAAACTATTTAAAAAAAACAGCTATTAAATACAAAATTAAAAACTTTCAAACAAGACCTTGGTATTTGAGCTCACTTGAAAATAAAAACAGACTGTATCCGCCTCTCACCACCACAAAGGTATAAATTTATACTCAAGTTCAATTTTATCAAGTTAGCTGATTGAAAATGCAAAGCAACAGTAAGATATAAAGTGGAAAAGTAGAAATTCTAGATGAACCATAGTCACAGTTCCCACCTTGGTCGTCCTGTACACAAATGTGGCTTATCATAGGAAGAGGAAAAACTGAAGCCATAATATAACGACAGTGAATACTTATTTTCCATATAGGCAACTGTAAATTCACTTATCTAGGAGCTCAAATATGTGCATTTTCCTAAATTCAAACTGAAATCTGGACTAGCTCAGCCAATGAACATACAAACATGAAAGATTGATACCATCTGAAAAAGATAAATCTCCATCTAAATGAAAATTACCTCTATATGATCGAACCCTGTGTTTAAACATCAGACAGTGTCCTGGGCAATTCATTGGTTTCAACCCAAACTCTTGTTTGTCAATCTAGTTCACATAAAAAAATACACTTTGGTCAATAACTTGATTGCTTGAAAATTAAATGCCTTCTTGGAAGGGTTTTATACTGTTCAGGTTGGGCAACTTAAAATACGTAGTAGAGATATCCTATACAAATCCCAACAACACTATTAGTTTCTTTTCCTACATCCTAATACATGGTCCCCGCCCACAAAGATCATTCATAAAGGTAATAATTACATGAGCACATACATCAACACAAATCTCATTCGTCCAGATTCCCCCATGATAAAGAGATATGTCCTTCAACTCTCTAACCAACATTCTTACAGAAGCTAGCATTAATAGATATTGGAAAAAACATACCTCTAAAATAAACATATCCTCTCTATAATTTGCAGCATGACCAGATTGCACCCACAGATCCATGTTAAATACATTTGGAGATATGACCTGTTGATTCCATTGGCAAATAAATAAGTACTAAGTGCATGGCCTTTTCGTCACTTCAAGAAACTCCTACAATACAGTAGTGTTGGGCCTATCTTTTTTTGGCTTTTCTTCTTCTTAAGAGGAGAAGCTAAGTCAAACATATTTGAGGAAAAAGTCTTTAAAAATCAAGGAGCTTAACGTTTATAAAAGAAAAGGAAAAGCAGCTTTTAATATATTTAACTGAAGTAGCTTGTCTTAAAAATTATTAGATTATACCATAGCCTCCCCCTCCCTATCATCCTACACAGATCAAAGTGGAACAACGAAATAGAGCTTATAGTTTAAAAGAAGTTTTTAAGCTAAAATAGACAAACAACTTCCACATTGTTTTTTAAAGTTCGTTTGCTAGATTTAACTTCAAAGTGACTTCTAAAATCAACACAATGGGCCAGATGTAGCCTAAAACTCAACCTCTTGATAACCCCTGTCTTTGTACTGATTTCTAATGAAGTCCATGAGTTTGTTGTAGACACGAGTACCATGTGGAAGAAAAAACCAGCTTCCTGGGCTGACAAAACAAAGACAGATCAGTCACATAAGCTTACTAAATGTTGCAATAAGACTAATGGCCCCAACATACCTCCATTCATGATGAAGAATAAGCTCTTGCTTCACACCCAAAATCCGGTGATCATACTTTTTAGCCTCCTCCAGCCGATGCAAGTATTCCTAAAAATTCAATAACAAAATGGGGAAAAATAATCAAATCATAATAACACAGTAAGCCTTAATTCAAAAACACCAGTGTGCATGTAGCATAGCACAGAGGAACTAGAGCACCGCTGATAAATGCTACAGGACACTATTAATGACTACTAGCTAGTTATTTACTTATTCCACAAGAAACTGCAATTGATTATTCAACCCACCTTTAAACTCTTCTGATCAGGATAAGATATGCCATAAACTCTTTGTAAACTTTCACGATCTTTGTCCCCCCTCCAATATGCTGACGAAGCCTAGAATTCCAACCCAATTAAACCAAAGTACTTGCCATTGATACAAATTAAAGGATAAATAAAAATAAACAGTGGTTGCGGGAAAACACAGCTTACACATACCTTTAAACATGCAATTGCTTTGACAAAGGATGTATTAGGAATATGGGGTCCACGACACAAGTCAACCAGGGGACCACATCTGTATACCGTGATAGTTTTGTCGGCAGGCAAATCATTGATAATCTCAATCTGATCAGAATAACCACAAAGCCGAAGCGGCAAATTGTGAATTTGAGATATAAAATATTATAGGCGATAGCAAACAGGAAATATCAGAATTAAGAAGATAATAGATAATATCATTAAAAAAAGAAGCTAACCCCACCCCACCTCACCCCACCCCCAAAAAAAGTACGGTATGCTTGCCTTAAACTTATTATCAGAAAACATCTCCAGTGCCTGATCACGTGTAACTTCAATGCGCTCAAACGGTTGCTTTTCCTGCAAATATAATTTTCAACGTTAACACAAAAGTAATGTTTATCAGAATGATGAGTAACACATACAACAAGAATAACAATAAATGTATTCCATTAACTGAGGCCAGCTAAATTTTCAGAAATATTATTCACTGTGAACTTTTCTTTTCCATAAGTTCTTCCAATATTGTTTTCGATCTTCCTCCACCCCTTTTCATGAGGCTATAAAAACCATTAATTACTCTCCTCACCAGTGCCTCCAGTGACCATCTTTACATGTTTCCAATCCAACTCAACCGATTTTTATCATCATTTTCTAAGTATCTGTCACATCAAAATCCCCTCATTTACAATCATTTTGCATCCCATTCTTTCTTGTCCTGATCCATCTTAGCATACTTGATTTTGCTACTCCAACATTTTTCTCTTGTTCTCCATTTAAGTCCACATTTATTACCATAGAAACGTGCTAACGAAATTCTTGGAAACGATAGATAAAAGAATGGAAAAGAGCAACCAGATCAAAACATCTAGATTAAGGAGGAAAATCTGAAATCTCTTTCCCTGTACTAGGAATATTTGAAAGTATGAAATGATATGTTTTGATTTAGACATTAAAGTCCATGTTGAAACTCATTATCAGTAAGTGGGCACCCATCCAGTACATGGGTTCTTCAATAAAAACCATATCAAATGGTGCAAATGACTCAACATTTTGTTGCTTCTGGTAAACTAGAGAGAGTGGAAACATGTGTTGCTGATTTGCTTCCACACATGCATTATAAAAAGGGGATCTGAATTTATTTAGAAATCAAACTTATGTTTGGAGCAAATCAAAAATGGGATAGACTTTATATCTTTTTTTTTTTCTAAATTAGCTTTTACTAAGGGTCATATGGTGAACCAATAAAAACTTAAAAATAAAAATCATTTTTTACTAAATTAGAAACCACTTCTAAAACAAAAGCAATTGAAAAATTGAATAAGGTTGGCTCCTCTAAAGTGAGGCTATCTCTAAAATGGGTAAGGGTGTATGATATATCTACCTTATTTAACTGAAAGTGCAAAGAGATCTTAAACAAAAGTTGAAGGAAGGGTACATCTTCGCACTCATATTGGGGAAGATATATCCCTTTAGAAGTGCATTTTCATTAAAAATAAAATCACTTACTATTTTTTTAGCATTCCAAACTCAAGATTTGTTCAACAATTAAACCAATAATTCCAAAGACACTCTTGATAAACATTACATTTCCAGATATAGAAATATATGCAGAGGATCAGAAATTTGGGAAAATCTTTGATAACTATGAAGTGTCTGTAAGTCCACAAAACAAGATTACAAGGAGAAATCAACGTCAAGAGAAAAACATTAAGTACCATAACCATTATTCATCATGGTAACCTCTAAAAATCCCAATAGCCACTGTAGCGTCTAAAGCAGCAGTAAACATTAAAAAAAAAAAAAAGACATAAATAAGAAAATAAAGAAGAAGAAGAAGAAGAATACCGCAACAGCCTTCAATGCGCCAGCTTCAATTTGCTTGAAGTGATCGTCATTGAGACCCAAGTCACCGTAAAACGCATCATAATAGAATCCCTAAAATAGAACATTCACTGTCTAATTCAATGCACACCTCACAAAAACATCACAACATAGTCAAAACCATATAAACACGTTACAACCAACAAAAAACACACACGAACCTCTCCTCTTGTAGTGCAAGGTCCAATGCAGAGCTTGCACCCATACTCCGTCTCAAGAGACTGAAAATAAACAAAAAGAACAATACCAACAACAATAATCACTAATTCATCTTAATACAAATTGTGATAAAAATTAACAAAAAACACTTGAACAGAGCTAGACCTGGCCGAGTATGTGTGCGCTGGAGTGCCAGAACGTGTCGCGACCTTCGTCGTCGTCGAACTTGAAGATCTGGAGCTGGCAATCGTCCTCAAGCGGGCGCGCCATATCCCAGAGCACGCCATTGACTTTGGCGATGAGCGCGTTGTTGGCCAAATTCTTAGAGATTTCGCGCGCCACGTCGAGCGGAGTCGAGAGCCATTTCTTCGCCTCCCTCACGCCGCCGTCGGGAAGAGTAACTTTAATAGGATCCGGCGAGAGCGAGAGGCGCTGCGTTCGCTGCTCCGCCTGAATAGTCTCGAACAGCTTGATGCGCTTCGGAATCGCCGCCTGAAGGTAGGCGTCGTCCTTCGCGTGAGCAACCATGGCGGCAACGGCGGAGGAGAAATGGTTAATAGGAAGACGAAGAAGCCGAGAATGCGGACAAGCGTAACGGCGCAAACGGATTAGAGAGTATAGCATAGCATAGTGTGCTGTGTGTGGGTTTTGGCTTCGAATTTTCCTTTTTCTTTATTAGTAAAACGGAAATAAAGAAAAATGAAAACAAATTGTATGCGCTCACTGAGTTAGTGGGTTCAGTGGGTAAAGAGAAAGGTTTCTAGGGTTTATGGTGAGGTCGAGCCCATAATTTTATCTTAAATTTTTTTTACTATAGGAAAATGATAAAAATATTTTTAAAATACTACAAAAACTCCAGTTACAATTTTTAGAAAAATTCTGAAAAAAATATTTAAAGACGAAAATTTTAAGAATGATAATTTAAAATTGAATTTTAACCAACTTGAAATAATATTGTAGAAAGTAATTCGACAGGGTTGGAAGTGGAAATTGTAGTGGCGCTATGTGGCAGTGTTTGGCAAATGGACATTCTATTGAGGGAATGATTCTAAAGTATCAAGTAATGTGTCAACAAGCATTAAGTTCAAATTGCAAGATAAAGATTTCCGGCAAATGAACTAACTCACTCTGAAAAAGTCAATGGATGGAGTATCTTTAATAATTCTTATATTTTACATTAACTTGTGACATAATAATTTTACATATTAATATCAAATGTTATTTACTTAATTTTAATTTAGTACATTTATATATATATATATATATATATATATATATATATATATTTATTTTATTTATTTTTTATATATTTTATTTTTGTACCAATTTTCTTTTGAAAATGTAGTAATATTATGTTTTTCGAGATAAAATTTATTATTTATATAAATGTTACATTAATATTTTTTATTAAAAATGACTTTTTAACATATTACATTATTATATATTATTAACTTGTATTTCGTTAATCATTACTATTTTTTCATAGAAGAATATTATCTATTTCTAATTTGAGACCAAATTTATTATTCGTACGAATGTTATACTAATATTTTTTATTAAAAATGATTTTTTAACATATTACATTATTGTATATTATTAATTCATATTTTTTTAATCATTTTTTTATCATTAAATTTTAATATAAATATCAGTATTTAATTTTATAAAAATATTTATACTTAATTAGTTTTAATAATATAAAAAAATATGGATTAAAAAACATATTTCAATTATTAAAAAAGATCAGAAGAATTAAATGGTAATCAATTTTTTTAAAATTTAAATGAATAAAAAATTTAATTGTCAAGTAAGTTCCATACTTATCATGATAATTACTAAGTTTTAAATCATAACTAAAACTTTTAAATTTTGAATAATAATGAAAATTTTATTTATCAAATAAGTTTAAGACGATAATTAACGAGTTCCAATATTAATATAAAAAAATTCATAAATATTAATGTATATGAGAAAATATGGGATGTCAACTATTATTTTGAAAGGTGGGACAATGAAAATTAAAACAATGGTAAAACAACGTAAGCTCAGTCCCAATATGAAGAAAATAATGGTGCAAAGGGAGTAAAAAATATAGGGTTGCAAGAAGTAATGAATGGTGTGTCCAATAAACAAAACATGGAAGCGCAAAAGTATGGAGAGAAGGGTGCACCTAGAAATTTTGATCCTACAATAAAATAAAACTAGGGGTGAAAATATAATAAATCTAGTCAACTGTGATGTAGTGTTTTTTCCTGAGAGATAAACCCTAACTTTGATCACGCCTTGCTCAAGCCACTGCGCGAGGCTAGTACTCATCAGTCTTCTGTTAACAATAAAGGTATTCCATGATAATATACCTATAAAATTATACCAATAGACAGAAGGTAATTACCCACAAACCACATCTCCTAAAGACAAAAATATGTTACAAATTAGATACACTTACGTTGTCAACAAGTTTTTTTGCCATTGCATAGTTGGTGATGTTAATATCCATGTATTTTATTAATTACTGATGGAATTTTACTGTCAATAATTATTTTTATGATAAAATAAATTCACATATTTTATTAATTTTTTTTGTTAAATATGTTTTTGTCGTAAATATTGAAATCAGTCTATCTTAACAACTTTAAATTAATTTAGTTTCTCATCTTTTTAAATATATGAGTTTAGTCATTTAAATCATAAATAAATAAAATTTATTTGACGTTTTAAACGTGTTTTTCAATTAACATTGAAGTGAAAATGTGTCAATCTATATAGACAAACTCAAATACTAGCGTTTGAAACGTCAAATAAACTTTTATAAAGACTAAATCCACACTTTTATAAAGTTGAATAACTTAATTAGACTAAAAAGTTAAAGATTTAACCGTTTGTTGTGTTAACTTTTCCCAATAAAAAAAATTATTACATAAAAAATCTTTCATCTAATGTAAAAGCTTAAAACATTTAATAAAAATAACACATTATTATTTTATTCTCACAAAATTTATAAAATTATTTTACAAATATATTTTACCAAACGATCATATTTGAATAGTTCCTAAAATTATAATTTCCAAAAATCATAATTTTGAGGTGTGAATTTTTTTATTCCATACAGCCGTTAACATATTATAAACACTCATGCATAATGAAGATATGTGAATTATTTGTCGAAAAAAAAAGTTTAAATAAGTAAGAGTGTTCACCAAAGACAATTAAAAATGGAAATAGGGTGTATATAGGAATATTTTGAAGGGCTATAAGTATGAATCACCTAAGCCCAATACTTCTAACAGTAGCGAGCTTTGAACATTTGGGCTGAATGGTTCAACTTCATCTTTTGGACGATAAAACACACATTTTGATGAATAATATTGAAGGGGCAATCTACTAAGAAAAACGATGTGGGACATGTATATGAAGCAATAGAACAGCCTCAAGTTGTGAAACGACAAAATGACAATTTTGCCTAACATTTTGCCTTTTTTGGTCAGGTGAGGCCTATAATCTGTACTATGGTGTGCAGTTGTAGGGGACCCAAAAACCTTGGGTTTTGGAAGTGACTTCCTTTTCACATGGCCACTATTGGCATTAGATTTGGAACAGCACAATTAGATGCACTCTTCATCATCACTTCCTTGTTATCATCATCATTAGGGTTTCTTTTTGCCCCAGAAGAGAAACCCATGTCAGGTGTCTGCTAAGATTTCAAATTTTCAACAACTATATGGTTGGTCAACTGCTACTGCAACGTTGACATTTTCTCAGGCATGTTTCCTTAAATGCTTTCTTTTGCCTATCATTGCTTGTTTTCCTCAATGTATGAGTTGGGTTTAATCCCAAAACAAGCAAAGATAATAACTTTGTTCAAAACCACCACATGGGTGGTGGTACTGGTGACACTCTCTCTCTCTCACACACATTCAAACCTCAAACTCTGAACAAGGTCTAATTTGAATTTTAGATATCCTATTCTCAAAATGTATAGGGTTCGCTCTCAAATCCTTCTCAGCAATGGTGCTATCACCAACCCCCCTATTCTTTCTCCATATTCTTCTTCTTCTTCATCATCATCATCATCACCCTTTGTGCCTTATGTTTCCAACTACCAGAAACAATCAGCACCATCCCCAACTTCTTCATCGGGGAACAAAATAAGCCCTGCAATTCTTTTCATCATAGTCATTTTAGCTGTGGTGTTTTTCATCTTGGGTCTCCTTCACTTGCTTGTTAGATTTCTCATAAAGCATAGGTCTTCTAATTCATCAATTTCCCAATCAAACAGATACCCTGACATGTCCGAATCAGATGCTTACCAGAGACAGTTACAACAGCTCTTCCATCTTCATGATTCAGGCCTGGATCAGGCTTTCATAGATGCTCTCCCCGTCTTCTTTTACAAAGAGATTATAGGCCTGAAAGAGCCATTTGATTGTGCTGTTTGCCTCTGTGAGTTCTTGGAACAAGACAAATTGAGATTGTTGCCCATGTGTAATCATGCTTTTCACATTGAATGCATAGATACATGGTTGTTGTCCAATTCAACTTGCCCTCTCTGCAGAGGGACTCTGTATTCACCAGGCTTTGCCTTTGAGAACTCAGCTTTTGACTTTGAAAGTCAACTTGAGGAAGATGAGGTGTCAGGCAGTGGTGGAGGTGGGGTTGGGGCTGCTTCTTTTCACAAAACTGTAGAAAGCCACATAGTGAATGGCAAAAGGGTGTTTTCTGTTAGGCTTGGAAAATTCAGAAGCACTAACAATGGTGTGGAGAGAGGTGAATGTGAGAGCAGTAGTGGGAATTTGGATGTTAGGAGATGCTATTCAATGGGGTCTTTTCAGTATGTGGTGGCTGATTCAGATCTGAGAGTGGCTCTAGGCCCTACAAGAGGTGATGGAGGCAGTGGCAGCATGAGACAACTGAAGGGAAGAACAGCTCCAAATGGAAGTTCTTTCATTGATGGAGATATTGAGGGTAAGAAAATCAACCTTGCAAGGAAAGGTGAAAGCTTTTCTGTTTCCAAGATCTGGCAATGGTCTAGGAAAGATAAGTTATCAGGTTCATCTGATTCTCACTTCCATAATTCTACTTTGCCATGGATGAATAAAGCCAGAGGTACTTGATACATGAAGCTAGTTTGTTTTAACTCATTCATATGTTCATTGAAGGAATCCTTTTGTTGAGCTTCTGCTTCCTCTCACACTTTGATCTTACTTTTTATATTTGTAGTGACAGAACTTGTAAATTGTGCCATAAACATAATCAGGCAATGCTCTTTGAGCAGCAATTAATCTCGAGTATGCAGAAAGAATATAACTCTTAATTCTATCATGCATTGTATTATGTGTTCATATTCATATTCATGATACATATACACTTATTAGAACTCTTTTTCTTTCTATCACACAGAACTTGGTTTTTTGCATCACGCTCCTACAGTATCCTCACACTAACTTTTAGGAGGGGGAAAAACTAAATTTACACTATTCCCTATAAGGACACAAAAACTTAGAGTAAATAGTGTATGTTACACAGTACAAAGAGCTTTTATATTACTATCCAGTCACAATCATCATATAATAAATATATCAGTTTTGCTTATAATCACTTTAGAAGTCATTCTGACAACGTTGTGTAATGCATAGAAATTAAACTCAAATGTTTGAAAAAACCATTTTTGTTTGTAATAACACTTACCAATATAACCACAAGCAATGAGCAGGGAAAAGAGTAAAGTGAGATAGTATTTGAAAGTGGGACCCTGATGCCATGTGATGTGATTATTTGTTAAAGTGTGAAAAGTGGTTTTGATTAGCAGTTTCTCAGAAGGAGGAGGGAGATAGATGAAAGTGAAGTCAAAATGGGGTTGCTTTTTGGATGCTGTGGTTTTCTCTAGAGGCTTGCTTTTTGGGTTTTTGGGTTAAAAAGAAGTGAAAGTTAGAAAGGGAGGATTCTATTCCTTGTTGTGTTGGGTCATTCTTGTGTGTGTGGAAGTTATCCTTTTTGGATGGTTTGTGGGGGAAACTGGAATGTGGGGTGCACCAGATTTTCAGATCAGGATTGTGGAGTCTTCAGTGGTGGGTGGTGGGGTTGTGTTGTGACTCACTCAGTGTTAGGTCTCAATCAAAAAGATGTTATTTATTTGTTTGCAAATTTCTAGGAATTTGGGATAAAAACTAAGAAAAACGAATTTTTTTGCTGTTTTTGACCATTTTTTTTCATGAGTTTTTGAAGTAACTAAGCAAAAATGTGTTGTTTCATTAAGAATAAAAATATAGAAAGTAAGACTATGTCAAACACATCCTAACATTTTATACTTTTCATGGAAAACTTAGTTATGAGTGAGTAGCTTAATAAGTTGGTGTGACTGCTACAATTGTCAACATTCAATCATTACCAATGAAAAAGCATTTTTTTTTTAAATAAATCGATTGTGGATATTGAAATAAGAGTTAAATAGGTTTTGTTTTTAACTTTTGTTCATGTTGAAATTGATTTTTGTAAAGAAGTGTGGTATATTTTATCCTAGTACTTAATAAAATTGTTAATAAATCGTCATAGTAACTTTGCTAATGTTATGTTATTTCAGTTAGATGTTTATACAGGCATGTGACACTGTCAAATCAATAACATTAATTTAAAAGTAATATTATAATTCCTAGTATTGAATTGACATAATAAATATTATTAGGATGCAAATACTAAAATTATATTAAGTATCAATTTTAATATCGATCAATTTTGGAAGTATAAAAACTAATGTAACCCTTAAATAAACTACTTTAATCATATTACTATTTTTACAAAAAAAAAAAACTATTTATACATTGAGAGGAAAAATAGTTAAGAAAATTCTAAATATAAATACAATTGAAATTGCAAACAACTTTTTTACTCCAAAAACAACAAAAATCCTTAAAACAAAAATCAAACCTATTTAATTGTTCCAATTTACACAGTCAATTTGCTGACTTTTGTATATTTTATCACTGAATTATTATTATTTTACACATCTTACTTATTAAGTGTGTAACAAAGTATCGAAATTGTTTTATCGTTGACTTTTAGAAATTTCGCTATTTTGCTATTGTGTGAGTGTATGTGGCATTAACATTGAAGTTTAATACATGTCTTAAGTTTTGAAAGTCTTAGGTTTACTCAGATGTATAAGTATATACTAACATAAACCGGTTTTGTAGATTTTGATTGAGGTTAGATTTTGTTAGAAATGAAAACGTCCTTTTACTAACTCTGCCAAAGGAACAACCATTTGATTTTGAATATTGTTAGCAATTTGCTTATTTTGTAAAAAAAATAAAAAAATCTCTTTTGACCTGTTTGTTTGTACTCATTCAACATACTCCTAAATTCTCTTCTAGATGATATACTGAAAAGATCATACAGTAATAAATTATGAATAAATTAAATAAAAGATTATAATACTACTTTTACACCAAAATCTCTCAAATAATTTATTTGAATTTTGTTTTAATATATTGTTGAACTTTTTTATTTTTATTTTTACTTAATATAAAATTTTAAACTTATATTTGGATTCCTAAATTCCTAACATAGATATGTATATAAAAAGTTATGCGTTCTACCTTTCACCAAAACCAACTAGTATTAATTTATGAATCACAAAATTAAATTTAGATATTTTGCTTGATGTTTTGAGATACATATATTTTGCTTGATTTCTTTTTATGTTTAATAGCTTCTTTTATTCCAAATTTTGTGAAAATTATTTAATGTAATTTTCTTTTATCTTAACGCAGTCTTTATATTTTTAAAAAACAAGTTATTATGTTCTTTTCTATTGAATTGGTATCAACGAAAATGGTGTACATGGTAGTATAAGTGTGTGTTTGAAAATGCGTTCAGAAAGACCAAATCGATTCTTCGACGGAGAATCAAATATTTGCTTCTTATTGACGTGAATATTTTAGTTAATTTGACGTGAATCTTTTATTTGAAATCAATTATGCGTCAAATTGACGCCAAACCAAACACACTCTAAATGACATGATTGTATTTATAAGATGTGTTATGTCATTTATAGTATCACATTGTCATAATTGTGTCTGTATCAATTTAACGAAATAAATTATATTATTATTTTCTAAATAAGAACTACATCAACACAAACAAAAATTAAGATACCACATTAAGTAATTTCAATAAAAAAATAAGAATAAAAAAACTATAAAACTATTTTTTTTAAAATTCTTTTGGGTCAACCTCCTAAGGTTAAATAAAGGGTAAGAAATAGTGCATACCTTAGTACTGGGGCCTGGGGAAAAGGGAAGGTTCTCTCTATCCTTTCATTATTGTCCCATGATAATGGGGTACATATGTTATATCATCTGCTCACAAACCATACCCTACCAAAGCATCACTCACCCAAATTTAAGATTCAAATATAATAACTAGTACCATTGCTAATTTTGGGTGCACATAAATTATATATTTTTTCTCTCATTTATTTATATTCTAAAATAGTTGTATATTATTTACAACTAGAAGATACATGTTAATTTCATATATAAAGTAGATTTGAAATGAGAAAATAAAAATAAAAAGGGAAAAGAAAACATAGTTTAGTATTGGTGGTTGGATGGATCTCATATAGAAACGTACCAACTATGCACTATGTACTTGTTATTTATTAAGAGATATTATATTAGATATCAATTAACACGTTTGTCTCTTTCAACTTGATTCAGTATGATGGATAACAACTAATGTTTTTACTGTTTGAGGCAAAGAAAACAAAGGTGGTAGCTAAACCAGTGATTAAGATGTTGTATTAGATAACACAAAATTGTAGAGAAGACATGTTTTAAAATCAAGAACTTTGGATTTTTTTTTTTTTACTTTTTAATAATTTTAAAGATGGGTGAAAATCTTGGTAGGTCTGAAGTGGGTGCATATTGATAGTTTTCGATGATATTGTTTAAAAAATTATTTGGCAGCTCACTACCGCTAAATGTCCATTATTGTAATTAATATTTGTGTAACATTCAAAAGAATTAGTTTATTGAAACAATTATTAGCATGTTTTTATTGAAGATTTTGAACTTGGGTTGCATCGTTTAAACTTTATTGTCGGTGTTCTATTTTTCAAAATTAAATTCCAAGACAATCTTTAGACTTTTAGATATGAAAAAGTAACATGACTAGAGGAACATATGAAAGAGTACAAAGGAAAAGATGTGGAAAAAGGAAAAAAAAAGTAATAAAAATGAAGATGTTTAAATTACGAAAAAGTGAAAAGAAATAAATAGAAGTTTGGGAATAATTTGAAACTTTATTTTTGTTTATGTTTAACCTTTTGGATAATATTAACTTATTAGCTACCATTGTTTATTTAATCTTCCAAATACAATTTAAACATAAACATGGCTAGCGTGTTTAGAGTTTGTAAGAGCGAAAAATTGGCACAGAGCTCGAAGAGGTTTGTGAGAAGAAAACTACGTAGGGATAGAGTGTAGAGAAGGTTGTGTACAGAACAATTGTATTTTCAATTGATTATACCGAAATTTTTTTTATATAGACGTCAAAATAGGTCGAGAAAATTTCTTTTTTTTTTCTTTTTAAATAAGTTGATCTGAATTTGGCTTATTTAATATACAGATTAGATGGGTTCAAGTCCAATTGAAGTTGGATTGATCCATAACCTACTAACGATAACTTTATTAAATTTTATAATTTTTTAAATTTTGTTATTATAATTATTTACTACTATTAATCATATAATTTCACAATTTAATATTTTTAAATACTAAAAGATTGTTCAATAATATTTAAATAGTTTGAATGTTTGATTTATTTGTTTATCAATGTTGATTTTTTAATATTTAATTATTATCTTTATAATAATATTTTGATAATTATATAAATATTTTGATTCTATTATTATAAAAAATAAACCGAATCAATTCATTTTTATTTTATATCCACCGATATCTGATAGGTCAAAACAGATTACAAAATTTATAAAATTTGACTCAATAAAAAGTGAATTAGGTTGAATTAAATATTTTTTAATTCAATATGTAATGAATCAACCGGTTTATGTCAGGTTACTCATTTTGATACTCTTAAAATTCCCCATCCTTGCATAATATGAGGGCATAACATAGTTTGAAAGTAAACAAAGACGGGTATCGTCCTCTATTTCTCACATTCATGTTTTCGTTATCTAAATAATGTGCTGATTTTGTGAACAAAATTTTCAAACCAAAATGAGGAATATGTTTAGTAAACGCCTAGTCATGAGTTTTGTACCTTAGGCAATCTTCTCAAAAACTGATACGGTTGGACCATTTTTTTAACAGCTCGTGAACACTTTTTCTATTTGTCCAAAGTTCCATTTAACTAAAAATCTTCTGAAACACTTCTCTGTCATCTTATGTTTCCCCGAGTATTTTCAACACAATTTCATCAATGCAATGCACTCTCGACAGTTTACTAAATAAAATGTTTTCCAGTCTCTTATCTTACGAATAGTAATCAATGTATATTTATTTCTTCGTATTAATAAAATAATACAATACAATAACCTTGGGATCTTACACTAAAAATATATACATTTCATGACTGTTGAATGCATTGAATGACTCTTAGTTATTCACCTTGGATCCGTGAAACTAAAATGTTTAAGGTCGAAGGGTTGAAAGATATTTACAAATAGTAATTAAGAACTTCGAATCCACAGAATTTTAAATAAATGTAACAACTTGAAGTTGGATTTTCGATGAGCCAATTCAAACTGACAGGGCTAACGTGCAGAGGAAATTACCATATTGTACCAGATCACCGACTGAAGCCATCTTAGCTTACCTGACAATTAGAGTATTAGCTAAAATGCGTCGAAATTTCTTGAACTGGAATTGTTTAAACTTACCAAACATCACACACTTTGACTCGTATAAATTTACGCTGTACAACATAATTTTGCATGTTCAGAGTTGCGTAGAGTTTTGAACAGACAATTTCTTCAATTGATCTACAACGAAAGCTCTTAAATACATTTGAGCCTATTGTATTGGTTAGAACTCTTAATTTCCATACACTGAAATGAGCTCTATAAAAAAAAAGGAATCACATACATGTTTTACAAATAATTCTCACTTACAAATTTCAATTGAACAGTCAAACGCCGAGCAAGAGAGCTGGACATAATTTTGAGATTACATTTCATTAATCTTTAGGGGGCAAAGTTACATAAAATCAAATATATCAATCGTCTAAAGGATACCAAATTGCATTCAACAACACTATAACTTTAGACAGAAAGACCGAGCGACTACCTCCGAAAAAATAGCAAGAAAGCACCTCAAGTACCCAACATGACACAACTCTCACCGCCTTGAGAGGCAAAATTTGACTTTGACATTCATACACGAATATTTTTGTACTAATGTACATAAACCACCTAGGTAAAAAAAGGTAGAAGAAAGAAGTGAAGCCACTGAATCGACTTCAAACTTAAGCCAAAAAGTGGTCCAGATGCTCCAACCATACCTTCCTCATTCGAAGGAATGAAACATTAAAACTGCACCAGTAGTTATGGAGGGCTGGGGAAAACGAACGGTTTTGTGCATCACCTTAATGACCCCTGATCATTGAGCTTCACAATTCGCGAGGAAAATTATTGACTTGTCCTTCCTCTAGTGTATCCTTGCCATTTATCTTGTACGCTATCCTTGTACGCATGACAAGCGATTTCTGAAAAAAAGAATAATTGCTAGCAATCAAGTCTTCTCTAAGAAGCACTTACATAAATGTTTTGGGAAATAATATCAGCAAGTGTACACCATAATCATACTCACAAAGCACAAACAGAGAAAAGGAGGGGATGGAGGAGTCTAAATCATTGTGGCCAATCTCAGATAAGGTGGAGTGGCCAACCCCAAAAATGGTCTGGCAGATAGTAAATAGCGGTATAGCCACCATTGACACATTAAAATACAACTAACAACATAATGGCTTATGCTACATAATTACACAACAGATAAAATTAATTCAATATATTCATCATTAGTAACTGAAAGTAAGTCCAGATAATGTACATGAGTAAGGGTCGTCAAATCCACAATCGCAAAGCACAAACATAAAAAGGAGCCATGGAGTGGCAACCCCAAAATTGGCTGATAGCAGGATAGGAACAATGACAGATTACAATACAACTTACAATCAATTATGATACATAATTGAACACCAGAAAAGAAAATGTGATTTACTGTATAATGTGCAGTAAACTAAATATATTGGAGTTCAATCCTACACACTATCCTGGTTGACTTTGATGACCAATCTGAAAAGTAGTGATCAATCAATAACCCACATACTCAAATCGTTAGCAGTTTTGCAGCATGTAATATCAAATATTAACATAAAGCATAAACTAGCATTTCTGTTGCAACATGCCATTGATCAACATTTCGTTTAGAATTTAAGCCATACAAGGACACAGATAATTACAGCAAAACAATAACAAAAGAAAAAAAGACCATCTACCTTCCCATGTTGGCTGTTAGTAATTTTCAAATTTTGGGTTATGGACCCATTTCCAGCTGCGGGAAGAGTACTACTGCTAGCTGGATCTAAGTGCAACTGCAGGAACTGGAAGTCAACAAGAAAATACGTAAGTACTAGATGATGGAAGGTAACCAAGCAGTTAAAACGATTTTGAAATCCCACTGAGCAACCAGTAGAACCGAATACCATTATCACGTTAAGAAGTGAACTTTAAATAGAACTTAACCTTACAAAATTGGCTTATAAGGTGTGGTTTGCGCTCACTTATATACTGTAAACTGACCTACTGACCTTATCTCTAGTCAATGTGAGACTTTCAACAAAGATTAAATATGATGGACCTATGAAAGCTCGATTGTGATAACAAATCAACAATTAGCATAAGCTCATAATCATGTTCAACATGATTGAACAAAACACATAGAAAAGGACAGCCATTTTATCATAGAAAAGTTGGACAAGGGTTTGATTTGTGCTCTGTATGCACCTTCACTAGGTTAACTTGCATATATTCTCAATTAAGGATTGTGAAGTTTTTGAAAGAATAATGTGCTATGGAAAACATCTATTCTCCAGCTTGAGGAAGTGTTGGAAATGGGAGCATTTAATGTTTATTATGCTGAAAAAAAATATATTTCTCTTTCAAGGTGTTTATCATAGTTCAGTGTTCCATAGGAAGTTCAGACGTTTAATTGTTCTCTTGAAAATAGTAGTTGTTATTTATTATCTATGTAATCCTTTGTTTTATAAATAAATCAATCTGCTGAGTGGAAAAGATACTCAGGCACTTTCAGAAAATCACCTTTATCATTTTCTCACAATGTTAAAAGAAGTAAATTAAAATTATATCTTTACAATTACAATGATGAAGATCTTAGCACTTCATATAGAAAGCTCAATAGCATATTGATTGGCATACCTTCGGAACAGCTGCCTGGAAAACAAAATCTGTATATGTATTAGAGGTCAAATTCGTAAATGTAGCCTGGATAACTGTAGTTTGTGGGTTTCCAGGTTGTTTTGAGAAATTGAATGTCAATCTCAAGGAGTTGCTCTCAAACGCAGTTATAGATGGATAAACTGGTCCATTGTTTTCTATTCAAGATAAGAAAGAACAAGAAGTCAGTACTTTGACTAAATATCATGCAATGACATTGCTCAAATACTAAACAAAGTTAACAACCTGTCGGTGGGCTGGGGGCAAAACCATCCAATAAATCCATCATAGGAGCAGCATTCGAAGATGCTTTTGAGGAAAGTGAAACAGATGAGAGATCATCCAATGGTAAAACTGGTGCTTTGTTGCTAGAATCGGAGGATAAGATGTCTACTGTAGATGAGCTGGTTGGGGCAGAAGCTGATCCAATAGACAAAAGGTCCAAAAGAACATCATTGCCACTTTTTGAAGCTTGGCCAGCTCCTAAAAAAGCAAATAAAAGTCAGATATGCTACAAATATGTTTGATGGACTTATTCAGTATTAATAAAAAGTTAAATGGTGTTTCTTGAACAAAATCCAAATCACAACAACCACCACCACCACTAAAGCTTATCCCTTTGGGTAGGGTAGTTTACATGGATCAAACAATGTCATTAGGTTTGATCAAAAACTAAATTTTCAATAAATCCATAAGAGAGAGGTTCTTCATAATTGTTTTTATTATGGATCAAGTGGTTTGGAATGTAAAGAAGGCCTCATGAAACAATGTCAATTATGTTGGATGGGTGAAAAGCGAAGATGTATAAATAAAAATGGTAATTACTAAATACAAAAGATATTGTTTTCAGGCATCGCAATACGAACCAGATTGTTGTGATGCTGGAGCAAGATCAACACCCAAAAGGTCCTGAAGAAAATCTCCACCAGAAGAGCTAGGTGCAGGAGCATCATCTGAACTTAGATCGAGTAGATCTACAAGAGGAGCCACAGGTTTGGCAACACCATTTGGTAGACTAACTGATGGTACAGTTGTAGTTGAAGCTGCGCCTGGCAAAGACCCAGCCCTCCTACCAATAAATGCTGCTTCATCCAAAACTGGCATCCTTTCTACAAGAGTAGACCTGCACAATGACATTCTCTTATGAGAGTGTGGTAGAATGTCATACTATTGATATAATCTACTAAGCAGCTTAATTAACCTTACCTAATATTTTGATGCTTTGCAATAATCGCATTGAATTCAATAGCTCTCTGCTGCAATTCTAGCACAAAGCTCCCTTTGAACTGAACAATAATTTCTCTGATCCTCCTATATCCATATTCAAAAGAGAATAAAATTTCCATGTTAAAAATAAAAAATATAAGAGGAAATAAACTTGCAGTTGGTGCATGAGTCTTAGGCATGGGTAGTAAGAAGGTAGGACAACCATGGAAGAAAAGTTCCCCGATTCCTCTCACATATCAAATTGCAAGCATAGGATTTTAAAACTATCCTGAACACAGTATGGTAAGCTTCTACTAGAATATAATATTCCTAATTCCTCTAAAATAAAAAGGGAAGAAAAAGAAGAAACAACAATATTAGACATAAAACCATTCATGAATCTTCACCTAATATTTAAAATGTTTGGGAGTTGGTTCTTGATATGGTGTTAAAGCCTCTATGATCAATTGGCCATGGGTTCAATACTTTCCAACTCCATTATAATAAATAAATGTTGAATTTCAGCACAAAGTAAGATGCTACATTTAGAGCCCAAAGGGCTCAAGCGTGACAGAGCCTGTTAGATACAAAATCATCCATAAGGTTTCACATACAACTTAAGTTTTTGGGAGCATTGATTCTTGGCAAACTCCAATTTAAGGTAAGCTGTATTAGATAATAACAATTTAAAAAAAAAACAGATCGTACTCTGAACATGAAGGGAAACGTGAAGAGAGTTTTAATAATGCAACCAAAGCCATCGCTTTTGTGGTAAGATCTGATGCATGGCGGTTTATGGCAATCTCTACAATGTCAACTGCATCAGACTCGGTCACCTGCAAGCATGAAAAATTGAAGGCTAATAACTTTTAAAAAATTAGATTCAATGAAAGATTTTATTTTAGATTTTCCTATGTGCTGCTAATATGAGCAGATTTAGGCAACGATTGTTAAAAATCCAATCACTGATAAATAAAGCTGCAACTCTCAAAAAAAAAAAACATGGCCGGAACACAAACTCATTCCTCTGTATAAAAAAAAAAATCCAACTATGCAATAAGAACTAAAATGAAAATGGTAAGTCATAATGCTAACATATATAGTTTTAGTACCAACATATCATGCCCAGATTTCATTGAGTTAGCAAGTACCCAGGAGCAGTTTCTGCCAAAGAGCATGTTAAATAAACTAATCAATCATGTAAACTAAATCCCACCCTCGCTCCCCCACACACACACACTTCAATTAGGGAGAATTATAAAACTATGAAAGTGACAATAAGTATAACAAGGACCAGGGACATTGTTAAAACATCTTTTATTAGAAGGTTCAGACCAATACATTTATAAACTTGTTAAATTATTGCTTGTAATCAAAGTGGTATATCATATTTATGCAACCTGAAGCAACAGTTAGACAAATGAATAAACTTCTCAAGCCGTAGCACTCACTGTTATTGGATCTTCTATGTCAAGCATTCCAACATTGTGGACTAACATGTCACCATACTCCCCAATGCACCACACTGTAACTCGAACTAGAGTCTCCTGAGGAAAAGTATTAGGTAATATTATGTGCATGGCATCAAAAGAAAAGTAATAGTGCCTAGATTTTGTCAAAGCTGAAGTGAGCACCTGTTCAGCTGACGTTTGAAATGCTCTGTACAGTGCTCTTACGGTATATCCATGAAGCTCAGAAGCATTGGTAATCACAACAATTAAGGCATACCATACCTCATCTTTTACAAAATTTCCAGCCTACTAACATAGAATAGAGATCAGAACATGCACCCAATATTAAAAAAAAAAAAAAAACAAAAGCATAGCTCAATGTGGAGACAGCTAGCACCAAACAACAACCACAATAAAAGGACAGCTCAACACATAAAGCTCCCACGATTCAGTGGTCCTAAGAAGTTAAAATGTAGCCACACCCCTGTGATCACATGGATTGTTTCCACAGCTAGAACTTTGTGGCCACCAGATTATAAGGTAGCGACAACCTTATTGTGTCAAGGCACACCTTCCAGACAACATTCTCAATACACCATCAAATTTATTTGGTAGACATTTTCTGACCAACACATGGCATACAACACAATTCTGACTCAAACAAATTGATGCCATGAAATCGTATATACATGGCAGACTTTTAACATCAATACCTGAACCACCATCAAATCATAAAACGACGACAATAAGTTGGGAAATGTTAACATTATTCTTAGAGCAGATTTTAAGCATGCGAATGATTTCATACAATGTTTCATGCCAATTGGAAGCAAATGAACTATCATATTTCACATACAAGGATTTAGCTCCTCTAGGAGCAGAGTTCACTTCAGAAGAAAAGGCAAGGAATTTTGAGCATAGATGAGAATGGTTGATATTACATGCACATGTATAATCATGGATTTATTAAAATCAACTCCCTTAATTTTAGCATTTATGGTTGACATGTCTCACTTTTCCCTCCAGTGAATCACTTTCACTTTAGAGGAATTAAATCTACATGTAAGCCCACATCACTGCCCATGGATAGCCTAAAAAGCTAGCATGCTTTGGAATTTTTGCCTTTAAAATTTTAATTCACTGCAAAATTTTGTCTCTTATATTTATTACCTCGGACAGAACCTTGAGCATCTGATCAATGTACCAGATCTTCTCTGGGGAAAACCTGAAACATTAATAAATAAATGCTAGTCAACTAAATTATCTATATGTACGCACGAGAGTGTGTGGTGTGTGTGTGTGTGTGTGAGTGTGAAATTTAAAGAAAATCTCTAATTAGTTCTAGATTGACAAGGGGTAACAAAGATAAAGGACCAATGCAAAATGGGTCAAATGGCTTCATCTTTATTTTACCAAAAAAGAGAGTGAGAAGAAAGAACAGAAAATTCCAAAATGTAAAGACTGCAAGGCCAACATAGGAAACATGTTCACAACTACCAACGTGAGAAACAGTTATATCTTCTAAAAGAACTAATGCCATAAAGCATGTTCCTTTGACAAATCAAATGTCCTTTAATGAAGGAATATCATAAGCGATCCAGAAATTATTGGATACTGGAAAAAGAAGAAATAAAGTTCACACAGTTGGCATCCTTCTCTTCTCTCCTTGCCCAAGTTAAAAAAAAAAATTAAAAAATGAAGTATACTGAAAAATGAATGTCATTCAGCATCTTATGACTCACTTCGCTACAATGGAGCAAATTTTCGCAGTAAGGTCAGCTCTGAAATCCTGATCACTGACTTCAAGATAATCTATAAGTTCTTTTGCCAAGGGCTTCACATTAGTATCATTGACCAAGACATAAACAAGTTCAAGGGCTCTTTTCCGAATTGAAGCATCTGAATCCTGAATGGAAGAGTCAAATGATAAACTCATACGATTCTAAAACAAAGCTATTTTTTTGTTACTAAGTAAGAAGACAAATTTAATACCTTCACACACTCTAAAATTGTTGCACGGTGCCTTTGTACTGCCTGACCATCGGCTGTTACAGCCTTCATTAGCATGTTTAATGCCACATATCTAAAGGAAGAAGGTAGAAGAGTAAGATTCACTTCAATAATTAAATTTAAAAGAAAAACAAAAAACAGAAGGATGGAATGAATATAGAGCTTAAAGAACACTAGATGCAATATTAATTATAACCTTAATAAAGTATTAAAAAAATTGAATGGGCACACGATTTATTTTATAGTAATATAGAAGTTCTATGGGCCTTTTTCCGTCAACAGCCAAAGAACCAATTCAGCCTAAGAACAAATTAAGCCACAGCATAGCATATATTTTTGTAAGCAACATAGAAATTACAAACAAGATTTTGACCAAGTTAGTTTTGTAAGGTTGAATTAGGCTTAATCTCCTTTCTAAGAGTTATAATGAAGCAAATGTTGTCAATATAATTGGGGTCCCCGGTCTTATTCTTTTTTAGAAACTTTTTTTATCAAAGAATTACTTCCGTTTTAAAAAAAAAAAAATCCCTTTCTTTTTTACAAGTTTGATCGGCTTTTAAAAATAATCAGAAACTGGAAATAATCACAAATGGTTAGGATCCTTTTACACATGGTACAATCGGATTTTGTCCATCACAAATGAAATTACATTTTAGAATAGCTTCATGTAAAATTAATTACTTAAAATATGGTGATTTTCTGATTGTGAACAAACCTGTTAACTACTACTTCTTTAAAAATCTCTAGAAAACAATCACTAAACTATTTCATACCAAAATCACTGTTTATCTTAAACAAACTGGTGATTCCTTATTTTTTAAATGTGTTAAATTGGTAAGGCAATAATTTGATTGCTCAAATGTTACTGAATCCAGTTTACTATAGATCAACCCAAAATGCACCATCCTTCAATCACATTTTATGTATACCTCTTACAGTGCTAAATTGTGTTTCTTTTAGCTATTCTAGTGAAGCTTGCAATTTGAACACTCAATCTACTACTGTTAGTAGGTTTTGGTTAAAATTTCTAGTTAGTTAAGAAAGAGAAGCAATGACGAGAAATAAACCTGATATTGTTGTCACGGTTTGACAAGAATCTTCCCAGGATATTAATGGCTAGTACACGTAAGCCACCATTATCTTCAATGCTCATTATTGTTTGAACACATTCATATAAAATGGCATTCCCTGCAACTTTATTTGACTCAGTCTTCGTAGCCACCTAAAACAGGCAGCACGTGTAAAATTGTCAACCTAAAATTTCAGAAGAGATGGCCACCAACAACAAGAAATAGTAGATTAAAACTCATCTACCCAAAAAACATTGATTTGGGAAACAGCAAAGAAAACCTAAGAATAGTGAAACAAATGACCTAACTAACTCTTGATTACTATAAAAGTGGTTAACACAATTGATTAAAAAACTTAGCTTAGCCAGTTAACTGAAGAAATTCTAACAGTAACTAAATCACATAGTGTAGCATAAATACTAGTTCCTGGGCAAAATTTTTATATAGAATACAATTATAAACCTCCCTCTTTTCTCTTTGGCCTAATTTATAATTCTTCAAAGAACTAGATAGAAATCTACAGCGAAATTTGAAGAAAGAAGAAAACCCAGCTGCTCAATGGCTTCCATTTCAACAGCTATTTACAATGGAAGACACCTCTTCATACATTCACATGCACACAAGAAAGAAATAAAAAAGATTTTAATACAAATCTTCAACTTTAAGCACATTTAATATAGTAACCTTACATTAATGCAAAACCAAACTAACCAACCATAGATTACCATAAACCTATAAAAAACCATCTTCCTCTGACCAGTGCCACCCAAACACACCAACATCCAAAACCACAATAAATGTTTGATAACGCCCTTTAATGCATTAGCTGGAGCAGAAGTTTAGTACCATTAACTCCTTGCCCCTAAATGTGGTCATAGGATTATGTACTAGTGATTTAGACATAACTCAACCCTATAAACCAGCTTATGAAATAAGGACTACCCCTACTTATACGCCATATTTTAGTATTATCTCTAGTTGATATGCACTTGCATTTTTCTTGATACATTCCCTCATGTCCAACATTATTGGGCATGGTACATGGATAACATGGTGAGTGACCCTTTTAATGAATCTAAGATAAGCTCCAATACCATACTAAAAAGTGGATTTATGCATAATAACTTAGCCCTACAAAATAGACTTATAAAGTGAGAAATGATATAGGCGTGTCAGATAACCAAGCATCACAGCATGACTAATGAGCTATATAATAATATAATATCATAAAATTCACCATAAACACACAGCTGACCTGGGCAAGTATGTCATTCATGCTGTCACTAGCATCAGCATCACCTTCACCCAGCACTCGCAAAAGTTTAAGCAATCTGATGTGGAGAAATGGGTCTGTGATACCAGCAATATCATACTCTGGTGAATATGGACTATTTGCTAGATCCTTAAGAGTTCTGACCAAACCATCTGTGCACTTCTGTAATAATTTGTTCACAAAAATGATTTGTTACAATAAAAGCTTTCCAAATCATGGTTCAATTTGCAGGAGTTCTTCATATTAAAATGCAATCAGAGGTTAACTTTGACCATAAAGTTACACCTATGAAACTTGCTAATATGCCTTTCCAGTTCAAAAAAGTATATACTATTATTTATACCCAACAGAATAGCTTGCAGAAACTAACACATGGTGCTGTGACCTTAGAAACAGTATGTTATTTTTTTAAACAGTTGAGTTTACAAACACCATAATACTAGTTCACAAAAAAAGGCTTTCCAATATTGCAAGGAAATTTCAAATTAACTACCCAACAAATCCCATGTTCTAGATTATAACTTCATTAAATTTCCTTTAGGTTATAACATAGCCAAGAATTCGTGGATGCTATTAACTCCCAAATACCTAGAAGAATATATAGAGAGATTATTTGACTTGCAGCACAAAATATTTGTCATGCTAAGGTTATAGCAGATAAGTTTACCTTAAATCTTCAATATGCAAAGTGAGTTATAGGTAATTACACTATGTGACGGACAAAATAGTTTAAAAGAGATGAAAAACTACCTTCCTAATATTTTCAAGAGCTTCAGTGCTAATTTTACACAGATCTGTACAAAGCTGAACCCCAGTGATCAAAACCCCATGATGCTTCTCCCTAAGTAAGGCAGTAGCAGGATTGATAAAATTTTCTGCCAAGTCTGGAACTTTCTTTAAGATCCTTATAGAGCATAATGCTGCCTATATAACAGTGAGCACAGTTAACTTGTGAATGAATTTTTTTTTGAATAATTAATCATTAGACATCATTCAAGCAGTTAAATGGGAAAGGTTTTACTAATAACTCCAACATTAAATTACATTGCAAGGTTATAAATATTTAGAAAATGGGGATAGGGAGATTGCTAGTACATGTGATAGACAAGACTATGAAACCAATTGTTGCATGCTAAGTACCTAGGAGGAAATTTGATAGAACTTTTACTCAAAATAATGAAAATGAAAGAAAAAAGTACTAGTCGCAAACAGCTTTTTACTGGTAATCAATGACAAAATTGATATTTTACAACCACTCAATGCTTCACATCCATTCTCGTAACTCCACATTTTTTGTTATGTGGTCAGGCAAGATTATACATAGCAAAATTTACTGTGATGTCAAATAGGTGTAGCACGCTGGAACAGACCAGCCTAACCCTAAGATAAGGATTATTATTTATTTTTATTAATACTACATGATGAAATTACAGATTCTTCGAATGGGCATCAAACACAAAGCATCATTGTATTTGTGCATCAGAATTACTTCCTTGAGCCAAATACAATTAAAAAATTTATAGAACAATAATCATCTGATGATTGAAAATAATTTATAGATGCATGTAAGAGAACTCTTTACAATATATAACTCAAACCCTATAAAAAGAAAGAAATAAAGAACTCTAACAAATAAGCAACCTCTTGCAGAATAATCAAGAGAGTTACAGTACTAATCATCATATGGAAAGGGTAGTATGTAACTGTCACTAGGTAGAAGATACTGTCACTATGAAACCATAAAACCATTCATTGATGTACACTGAAAATTACCTTCTTCCTAATATTTGGATCTCGAAATTGCAACAATCTCTCAACCTCCGGTGCAAGATCACGTGCCATTTCCGCTGAACAAATGTTTCCTAAAGCACAAAGGGCAAGTCCGACTATATACTGATTTGTATGATTAAGATCTCTGTGATTCAGTTAAGGTTCCTCCATGACCAATCATTAATATTCTTCCCTTCCCTCATTTTGTTACAGTAGGTAGAAGAACAAAATAACACATTTGTAAAGTGCAACATAAAAATCAGGAAATATATATAAAAATAAAAATAAATCACAACTTTGACTAACAACTGGATACTGTTTCAAAGAATTGGTGACCAACATGAGAACTTCTTGTCTTTCATCCAGAAGCAACATGAGGCCAAGATAACCTATTCTCTTCTCCGGAAATCCAGGAGATGCTATCAGCTTGAGGCATTCCATTTGACCAAAATGTGTGGGGTAACCAAGCATGTGGATGAACATTAACTTAGCCAGATTCCGATGCCGATAATCAGTATCATTTTCATTTATTGCTGCACGAATGGCAGCACACTCTTTTCTTACAACAGCCCGTTCTTCTGCTGCAGTCTTGCAAGCACGGATTGCCCGGATCATGTCCCTACAAGTTGGGATATTGAGAAATATGAACCCGATGTGTAAAAGATATTGATCAAAATTAAAGTCAAACAGAAACTAGAAATTAAACACGTCTCCCCTTTCCAACTAGCAAGAAACCTGGAAAACTTAAGTGTATTTGATCGTTTAAATCAGAGGAATTCTGAAATAAAAAATGTCAATCACAAATACACAAAAGAAAACACATGCATAATTGCAAGATCACAAAGAAAACAAGACCTTGCTTATGTAAGTGACAGCATAGTATAGTTGTAGTTCCAATTCTTCTACACAATGTTTTTTATCAATGCGTCAAAGTTAGTATGGAAGCAGAGAACAAGAGATGCTCTAACTATTAACAAATCAATACAATAGTGCTTACGGCACAGCTTATTGCCCCCTTCCAAACCAGCCGAGTGTGTAAAAATCATGATTTAAATTCATGGGAAGACTCGAGCCCGGCCACATATTGTAACTAAAACCATAGGATGCTAATTTACAAAATCATTGCTTCACAAGGGGGAATAATGTAATATATAAAATAAAATCAGCATGAACAACCTCATGACTATTCACATCAGATTCAAATCCATTATCAAACTGGTAGGTCACAGTACTTGATAGGGACAGCATCACTGACATTCTGTGGATGAGGGAGACAAATAAACTAATAAAGATCTATAACTCAGTCGCTTACAATGTTGCAACTACATATCCCTAAATATACAGAATACATATCGTTCAAGAATTGTTCCAACGCTTCTATAATTAGACGAATGAAACTCTGATGTACAATGTTTATTCAAGTTCGGAGCTAGAACCTAGAGTTCAATATGAACATCCGATTCAGAAACTGAGAGAAAACCTCGACAAGCTAAGCACAACAAAACCAGCCACCAAATGAATTGTTAACATGTATATCACTAATTTCAGCTGAAAGAAAAACACAAAATCGCGACCATGCAACTAAAAGAGCAGTAAATTCCAATAAAATAAAAATGCCGACATAATTTAAGATTCTTCCAAACGCAAAGCCCTACTCAACTACAAAACCAGCACAAAGAAGAACAAACATTCAAACATATTGTACATGATGTGAGAATGTGGTCTTGCGTGTTAGCGTGTGCGTGCGTGCACTAGGCGTTGATCCAATCCATGCGACCAAGCGAAGAAGAGAAGGATTTAATTGCTTACCTCAAACGCGTTCCTGAAGAAAACGGGTTCATGATTGACGGTGATTGTGTACGGCGAGAAGCTCAAATCGGATCCAATTGCGACGAGGAGGAATCGGAGAAGGAGATCAATCGGAGATCCGAATCGGCGAAACGAAGAGAGATTCGGATCTGATACGAAGCGAGTGTTTGCGTTGTGTGTGTGTGTGCGCGAGTTCTGAGAATTTTCAGAGGAAACAAAACAACTCGACACCACCGCACCTTTTCTTTCTTCCACTTTTGCAACGATTTTACAATTTTAACGTTTCTATCTCAAATCTTTGAGAAGGAAAAATATGAAAATGGATTAAAATTACAAATTCCAGACAATTAAAAATGATAATTAATTAGGGACAGATTCGTAAATTTGAACCGCTTTTAGCAGAATTTAAAAAATAAAATGTTCCTCAATCCTCACCCTGAGAAAGAAAGATGTTACTTGAGTATTAATTTAATTGTGAGGAAGATGCCTTTGTTCGAGTCGCGAACCCGTGATTAATTTAGATTTTTGTTTATTTCCAGTAATGTATGCATTTTCAATTTATAAAGAAAGTGTTAGAAAACATTTTAAAAATAAAGTGTGTTAGAAAAGAGTCATCTACACCCTTTTGAGTCATTGGGTGCATTTTGAGTGATTGGGCAATTTGAGACATTGGGGGCATTTTCTTTACTTAAGTCAGGGTTTGTTTTATTTGAAATTGGTAATTGAACATTAAAAGTGTTTATCATTTAAATTTGATCAGTTTGAAAATTTGTGTTTTTATTAATACTAGTAAAAACATATCTTATGTACTTGGTCGCCTTTTTATTGCGTAATTACATTTTATATTAAAATAGTGGGTTTTTTAACAAAAAAGACTGTAATTTTTTTTTCAAAATTATCTATAAGGCAGATTTCAAAAATATTATCGAAATAGATTAAATTATGTTCAAAGAAAAAAATTTCAAATATTATATTCAAAAAATAGACTTATACTTTCATACAAAATTTTTATATTTTTCTTAATTTTATAGTAAAAATATTATTTATTTTGAAATTTTTAGATAATTTAATTTTGAAATATTTACAAATTTTATTTTTTTAACAAATAAATATATGTATTTTTAGTTTTAATTTATTAATAAAATTAAATAAAAAATATATAATTGCATAAAAGTTTAAGAAAAGGTAAGAAAATTTTTAAAAACGATTTGCTATATTATCAACAAACAGTATAAAATTAAAAAATATGTTTATATAAAATTTTTAAAATATAATAACTAAAAACTTCAAAACATATATAAATAATTAAGAATAAAATAAAGAAACCATATGGTAGAAACACTATTTGTATAAGTTAAAATAAAAATATGCATATAAATGGTAGATGTAATAGTTAAAATAAAAATATACATATAAAATGGTAGATGTAATAGTTAAAATAAAAATATACTTTTTTTGAATACGAGTTTATTTTATGATTTAAAATCATGTTCTTTGAACATAATTTAAACTATTTGGGTAATATTTTTAAAATCTAGATAAATAGTTAATTTTGAGAAAAAAAAATACACTATTTTGATAGAAAAACCTAAAATAGTGATAAAAAAATTATTCATTATTTTTTGTCTAACTACACCTTATTGTCACTGACGTTTTTATTACAATATATTATTGCCTGTTGGTCAAACATTAATAGTTTATAGATTATAAATTAGTAAGTCTGAAAAAGAAATGACATATAAAGTATTTAAAAAAAAATGTTATCAAGAAATCGTCGAAAATAACATAAGTTATTATATTACATACAAAGTATTATATTAACTACTAACATCAGAAGATTAGAAGATTTAGTAGATATACAACAAAATATAGATATAGGATCTAACTCAAGAATAGATTCTCTAAATCCTAGACAATTATACAACATAGGATGGCTAAGTTCTGAACGAACAAGCCTTTACCGATATAGGAGAATAGAAGATTTTCATCTCCCTGAC